>Ga0228536_1000500_pt1 | contig 69632 bp, 53 predicted proteins | sample SJ1Smetagenome_FD_168611 | JGI IMG/M metagenome (GOLD analysis project Ga0228536, IMG submission 168611) | Enriched culture of PCE-dechlorinating microbial communities from Ithaca, New York, USA - SJ1.S | ecosystem: Engineered > Modeled > Simulated communities (microbial... > Unclassified...
AGACCCATTTCAAGTTGAATTCATCAGAATTCGATTGGATTGTGATAGAAGACAGCAATTATGGATACTTACCTAAGATGATTACGCTTTGATTGGTGATGCATGAAATAAGATGCAATTGCCCTGGCGCGACATGTCAATGCGACATGTCAATGAGCGCGACACGACTGGTTTGAATGTTACAATACTTGCATATCCGCATTAACTGGAGCAGCCATGAACACTTCCTTCACCCTATTTCGCCTTCAGACCCAGGATACGCTGCGGATGAAAATGAACGCCCGTCTGAAAGAGATCGAGCGCATCATTGCTGCCGATGAGGAAGTGAACCAGGCTAAAGCCAAGCTGGTGGAAGCTCAGGGGATCAACCAATCTGCCGAGTCCGTCTTAAAGGGTTTAGCTGACCAAGTGAAAGAAAAGAAGCTCAAGCGTGACCTAACCCAGTCAAATCTTTTCTCAGGCAAGGTCCGTAATCCGAAAGAGCTGCAGGACCTCCAAGCCGAAACTCAGGCACTGGGCCGGACAATCGCAAAACTCGAAGATGAACAACTGCAGGCGATGATGGCGCACGAGGAGACCACAGCAGCCTTGCAAGCGGCTGAAAAGGAACTTCAGCAGGTGTTGGATCGAAAAGCATCCCAAAATTCTCTGCTGATCGGCGAAAAACACAAAATTGAGTCTGAGATACCCCAGGTTGACGCCCAAAGACAGGCCTTAATTGAGCAGTTGGATAAAGAGACTTTTATGATTTACCGCACGCTTCTGAAGAGCAAAGCCGGCAGAGCCGTTGCCGAAGTCAACGATGACACCTGCGGCGCCTGTGGCGTGACAGTTCCTCCGGCAGACATCCAGGCAGCCAAGTCACCTAACGTGATTGCCTACTGCAAAAACTGCGGCAGAATTCTGTATAAACCCTGATTATTTGAGCACCAGGGGAACAAAAAATCGCTTGATGAGAGACTCAATCAAGATCAACAGCATGTAGAGCACAAGGGGTGTGAAATCAAAACCGGAGATCGGTTTGATCAGCTTGCGGAAAGGCCGCAGGACTGGGTCAATGATGCGCGCGATTCCCAATCGGAGAGCATTATCCGCAGGCAGAATGTAAGGCAGAAGCGTGCCAAGTACCAGAAAGATCCGCATTCCCTGTAACAGTAGTAAAACGAAGCTGATTAATAATTTCATATCAATTTTCCAGTGATTAGATCCGCGGTCCGAGCAGCGCCGTTCCAATGCGGATGATGGTAGCGCCTTCCTCAACTGCAACAGAATAGTCAGCCGATGTGCCCATGGAAAGCTCAGTCAATTTTAAAGCTGGTATTTGCCGGTTTAGAAAATCTCGCGCTTGACGTAAGCGCTGGAAGAACGGCCGGCTTTGCTCTGGATCTTCAAACAAGGGAGGCATCGTCATCAGACCAGTCAGACGGAGGTGTTTAAAACTCAGGATTTCGTTGATGACGGGGAGCAAGTCTTCCCATTGATCGTTTTTCCAGGCTGGCAGACCCTCTTTTGAAGCTTCGCCGCTGACGTTGAGTTCCAGGAAAACCTCCAATGGTTGAGGTGAATCCTGGCTTGATCGGGCAGCGTCCAGCCTGCGCGCCAGTTTCAAGGTGTCCAGTGAATGCACCCGCGAAAAGTTCGCGGCAACTGATGTAGATTTGCGGCTTTGCACGTGACCAATCATTTCCCAGCAGATTTCATCAAGATGAGCAAGTTGGTGTATCTTCTCAACTGCTTCTTCGGCATAATTCTCACCAAAGGATCGCAAACCACAGGCATATCCTGCTTCAATCACGCTGACAGGCTGCCGCTTGCTCACTGCCAATATCAAAACATCGCTCAAATGCCTGCCGCTCTTTTCAGCCGCAGGAGTGACCTTGGCTTCTATGATTTCAAGCCGTTCCTTGATTGTCTGAATCAGTTCAGCATTGTTTTCCGCCATCTCACTTTAAGGCGATCACCACTGCAAACCGACCGGTGATGCCTTCCTCCTTTCGGTAAGAATACCACTCATCCAGATTTTCAGCGGTGCAGAAGCCTGAGTTTTCAATTTGTTCCACGCCTGCCTGCCGCAATACCCATTCATTTGCCCCCCACAGATCCAGGAAAAGACTGGTCTTCTTTTTCGCAAAAAATTGGTCCGCTTTATTACCCCAGGCTTTCAGGAACTGCTCACGCACTTCCTCCCCCACCTGGTAGCATTTGCCGCAGATGGAAGGGCCTAACCCCACGCGCAGATCAGATGCCAGGGATCCATAACGCTTACCAATTGCGCTGACGGCTTCTGCGCCGATGCGCAGCAAGGTTCCCTGCCAGCCTGCGTGCACAATCCCCACCACTTTTTGGACTGGATCGTGAAACACAAGCGGCACACAGTCAGCAAAACGCATGATCAATGTAACCTCAGGCTTATCCGTAAAGATGCCGTCCGCTGGAGGGTGTTTTTTCTCAGGTGGGCGCGGCGCATCACCAAACAGAATAGTCTTCCCATGCACCTGCCACACATCAAAACGACTGGAATATGGACGCCCAAAAACCATGAACAGCTTTTCATGATTGGCATGCACATCAACTGGGTCATCCCCATTGGTGCCGCCAAGGTTCAGGCTCTTGTAAGGTCCCTTCGAGCTGCCCCCTTTTCTGGTGAAAATAGCGTGATCCAGCGCGTCATCATCGAAGCTGTCAAACTTGTAATAAACGAGTCCATCTTGCTGGAACTGCCGCATAATTTAGCGCGTCTGCCTTTCTATCGCCGCCTTGGCTTCCAAGCGCAAGCGCTCATCTCGAACGCTCTCCTCAACCGTCGGAAAGCCAAACCAGGCGGTAAACCAACCAAAAGCAGCCCCAGTCAGAACCCGCAAAAATGGTGTGCTTTCATGCACAGGCAGCCAACTCAGAAAAGAGAGCTGCATCTGGCTTACAAGTTGCCAGACCCCGTCCAACCCCATCGGTCCGATTGCAAGCAGTATCCATAGCCACCAGGGTAAAGGTTGAAATTTATTCCTCGCAAAAACAAAAACCAAGCCAAAAAGCAGGAGTGAGCCGTAAATAGCGATGTCACGTTGACAGAGAGCGATCTTATAACCAGCGCTTTCGTTACCGATGAAGGCACTGGCAAGTTGCATGTCATCGCTCGGGTTTCCGGAGATTTGCGAATAGCTCAGCCTATCAGAGCCAGGCGGTACATCCTGTGGATAGTTAGCTTGTTCTCCAAAGAGAAAAAAGGAGCGGTAAGCCAGTTGGTGGCAAAGCGGTCGATAAAGCTGATAGATGCGTTTAGCTGGTTCCTCCTGCCCAAGCCTCATCATTACCGGCGCGAGAATTGGCAGGAAGACGTATAAAGCCAGGATTATGTTGATCAATGCCAGGTAGTGCCTTGAAAACCACAGAGAGAATCGTTCTCTCGCTCCAAGGCGATCTTTGGAAGTCACTGGTCGATAATCCGGGGAATTTGCGTTCTTATGGGCTTCAGCAAGAACCAGGCTGATTCTTTCAAAATCTTCAGGATTCACAACCTGCTTCTCATCACCACGTATGATCAATGTTTCTTCTCCGTGCTTCTTAAAGAAAGTTTGCTGGCGAAGGTCGATCAGATGTAATTGGTGTGGAAAAGATTTCTGAAGGGTTGAAAGCCAGGCTGTTATTTTCCCAACCTTGTCGCTGGTCGGATCGGTGGTGAGCAGGAAGACATCAACCATTGCTTTTCAGCTGCGCTCAATTAGCTTTCAATCACCTGGACGTAGGTCGAATTATTCGCGTTGGTTACTGTGAGCTCGCCTGGATAGTACCCCACCACGGGATTCGTCCAGCGCCAGATCCATTTAGCATCATCCGGCAGGCAATTGATACAGCCATGTGAGAGGGCAATGCCAAAATTGTTATGCCAGTAAACGGCGTGAATTGCCTGACCATCAGAGTGGTAAAGCGTAGTCCAGGCAATACCTGGCGAATCATATTGCGAGACGCCTCCCGCACTCATGTGGAGAGAAATCATTTTCCGCCAGACCGGGGTGGTCTCGGGAGGGGTAAGCCATTTGCCTTCCTTGATGTATCCGGTTGAAACATCACAGAAGTAAACTTCATGCGAACCTTCAAAACAGGAGAGTGTTTGGGTTTGTAGGTTGACCAGAATGCGTTTGTCACCGACATCCGGGTGGATTGGGCTAACCTCCTCTGCAGTCACAGGTCGGCAGGCAGCAGCATCCACCCAATAGTAGTCTGGGAGAGCACCGTACTTTTCCCCTAAAAGGTATTCCGTCCTGCCATTCGCCTGGCGGATATCATAAACCCAAAAAATCTGGCTGTAATAAAGCTTTGCAAGGCCCTGCGAGTCACGGATCCAGGAAGAAGCGTTTGCAGGCGATTTCGTCAGTTCCATGTTGACCACGGGCTGGGTAATCTCGACCCACAAACCCGGTTTTCCGTCCTGGTCGAGAGGCAGACTGCTGAGAGGCGTATTATTAATGTGCTTTACAGGCTGCACAAACGGGGCGTAAATGAAGCCATTAGGCGTTTCATACCAACGCTGGTTGTAGCGGTTAAAATCCAACACATTTGCCACAACCTCCTGCTTGATTTCAAAGACGTCATCCCGCCAGGCGCGCATGACCGCGGGAGCGTTCATGTTGGGCTCCGATTTCATGTCAACCCAGGAACGATACTCCCCCACGCATACTCGTCCAAGTTTTTTCACAATTGGATACTCTTGTTTTTTCAGAGCTGGTGTCGGATTGATCGAGGGTAGCATAGCTGCGCCGGCAACATAACCAGACAGCTTGAGGAAATCTCTTCTGCTGATGTCTTGTTTTAGTTTCATAGTCTAATTATATCCATGGCGTTTTTTAACGCCAAAATCTGTAGAATCGACGTTTAATAATCGCCAGAGCGGCGGGAGTTTTCGCGCGCGATATCGCGTTCCTTGATCGTTTCGCGCTTATCGTATTGTTTTTTACCTTTGGCGATCCCAATTTCCAGCTTGGCTCTTCCTGCTTTCAGGTAAACTTTAATCGGGATAATCGTCATGCCCTTGATCCGCATGGCATCCCATAGAGTTTTAATTTCTCGCTTGTGCAGCAGCAGCTTTCTCTCCCGCGAAGGATCATGCTGGGCTGAGCTGGCATGCTCATAAGGTGCCACGTGAGCTCCAACCAGCCACGCCTGTTTCCCATCAGTTCGCACATACGCTTCCTGAAGGCTGATTTGCCCCAGCCGGATGGACTTAATTTCAGTACCTTTCAAGGCCAAACCAGCCTCAAAGGTCTCCTGAATAAAGTACTCAAAGCGAGCTTTTTTGTTGGTAGCGACAACTTTAACATCCATAAGGCTCTATTTTAACATAGTTGAAGCCGAGAAACTTATTAGAGTTTACTTACATGAAACCCGCAAGGAGCCTTTTGGACCTGCAGCCCCCACCTGACCACCATTTTCACTTTTCCTCAACTTATGGTATTCTAAGTGTTTGAAAAACAATTCTGTTTAGGTAATCTGGGGCAAGAATGGATATAAAACAACTCTTTTCAATCTTCAAGCGCTGGCTTTGGCTTGTCGTTTTAGGAACAATCATCGGTGGTGCGCTAGGCTACTACCTGAGCAGCCGCCAGACTCCCATCTATCAGGCAAGAGCCAGGTTTGTGATCCTGCCGTCAGCCCAAACAACCTATGATTACTATTCCTATTTAAATAATATGAATATCATAAGCACCTATACAGAGCTGCTGACAACTGAGGACCTACTCTACGAAGCTTCCAACCGTCTGGGTTTCCCGGTTATGAAAGGGCAGGCTACTGCCTCGCAGGTTGGTGAAACCAAGTTTGTGGTTCTGACAGTCAAGGACACGGACCCATATAAGGCAGCTGTGATTGCCAACGGACTGGTGGATATCCTGATCGATCAAAATGTAAAACTCCAGACTGTTCAGTATGAATCAGCAGAGCGCAACTTGCAAGCCCGGGTGGATCAGGCTGAAGAGCAGATTGCAATTATTGAGAGTCAGATTACCTCACTCTCAACTGAAATTCTGCAAAAGCAGATTGAAAACGTTCAGGCTCAGATGACCGACGTTCAATCTCAGATCAATGCCCTAAAGCTCGACATGGCTGATATTGATCCCTTATCCCAATCAGAAGTTGATCGTGCCCGTCTTGCCAACGATCAGGCAAAAATTGATGAGCTTAGCCCAATCCTCGCGCTTTACCAGGAAATCTATACCCAACTTGTTGTCCTTGGGAGAACTCCAGACACAGGCGCAGCCAGTTCGATTGATCTCGACCGCCTCAAGACCACCCTCCAACTTTACCAACAGATTTACATCAGCAGCATCAGCAGCCTCGAGACTCTGCGCCTCTCAAAGGCACAATCCACTCCAACAGTAATGCAGGTGGAAACAGCTACCAAACCCACAACTCCAATTTCACCCAAACCCCTCCAAAGCGCCATGCTCGCGGCTGCAATCGGTCTGTTCGTGACTGCTGGTATCGCCTTCTTGATTGAGTTTTTGGATGATACACTCAAAACGCCTGACGAAATCAAAGATATTCTGGATACCCCGGTGATTGGATTTATCGGAGAACTGAAAAACAACCCAAAACAAAACGGGGATTCACTTGGTATTTATGTCGCTAAGAACCCGCGCTCTCCGGTTGCAGAAGCTTTTCGATCCTTGCGTACCAACCTGGAATATTCGTCGGTTGACAAGCCTGCCAGAACCATGCTGGTAACCAGCCCTGGGGAATCGGAGGGAAAATCCACTGTTGCAGCAAATCTTGCCATTGTTGAAGCCCAGAGCGGAAAAAATGTGATCATCATCGATGCAGATATGCGCCGTCCGAAAGTGCATGTCCTATTTAACAAATCAAACCGAAGAGGCTTGAGCGACGTGGTTACTGGCAAACTTCGCATTGATGATGTCGTGAAGACTTATGACCAGGTTGAAAACCTATCCATAATCACCTGCGGAACCATCCCCCCCAACCCCTCGGAGCTTTTGGGTAGTGAGAGAATGTCCCAAACTATCAAGGATCTTGAAGAGCGTTTTGATTTAGTCATTTTTGACACCCCACCCATGATCGTGTCAGACGCTCAGATCCTTTCTTCAAAAGTTGACGGTGTGATTTTTGTGGTTATCCCCGGGCAAACCCGGGCGATCGCTGCGCTGCGCCCAATCGAAGAACTTCGCCGCATAGATTCCCACGTGATGGGTGTCGTGGCCAATAAAATTCCCAAAAGCCGGGATTATTACTACGGTGGATACAACTACTATTCACCCTACGGTAGTCACTACTCCTACCATACTGAATCCGCAATTCCAAGCCCTGAAAACGAATCAGATGAACAGGCAGGGACACCGCTGGTTTCAATCTTCAATAAGAACCGGCGTAAGGATTAGAAAATCTCAGTCTTTTGTTAAGTAATTTTGGTGAGGGAAGTTTGCCTAAGATTGTTTTTGTTTGCACCAGGAACCGATTTCGCTCTCCTTTGGCAGCAGCAATATTCCAGCGTGAATTGGCTGTACGAAAAACACCAGGAGAGTGGAGCATCCTAAGCGCTGGCTCTTGGGTGGATGATCTGATGCCGCCCACTCCTGAGGCTTTCACTGAAGCCGCCAAACGCGAGCTTGATATATCTTCCCACATTACACAGGGGATTGAAACCCTTGATCTCGACTCCATCGATCTCTTTTTAGTGATGGAACAGGGTCAAAAGGAATCAATCCTACTCGATTTTCCTAACTTGCGTTACCGGATTTTTCTCTTAAGCGAGCTTTCCGGCCCTGCCTTCAGCATCCCCGATCCTTACGTTTCTAAAGAACCCTCTGACGTCATTGCCCAAGAAATCGAAACTCTCATCAAAGACAATTTCCAAGAAATCATTAGCCTGGCAGAAGGAGACAACGAACCGCCCAAAAAAATCAGCAAGTAGCTACGTTGCCATGATAGCCTGTGATGGATTTGATGAACCTTCCTACTTGCCAGAATGACAAACTGATAATTTTCCTTAGCCACCATCCCCCCTTTAGCAATCTACTAATTCTCTGTTAGAAAAATGGGACTCTTTGCAGTTAGTAAATTTTCCTAAGTTTTCTATTTACAAAACATGTGAACTAATAATCAAATAAAGCCCTGGAGTTACCAGGGCTTTATTTGTTATCCTACTGCCTATTCAGCAATAATCAGAACATCATCTATGGCAGCCTCTACAAAGCTTGCTGTAATAGCATCAGCAGCATCGATTATCAAGTACACTGTCTGGCCAGCAAAGGTATTCAGACTAACACTGAATGTCTGCCAACTTGCGTCATCATCATTTCGGGCTCCCACTTCCTGGAAGAGCGTCGAAGTTGTGGACCCCACAATTCTTACGCGCAAATAATCTGATGAAGAGGAATTGTTTGCGTGAGCAAAATAGTAACTAAAGGAGAGGGTTAGATCTCTTCCTGAAGGTAAGGTGATACTTGGTGAGCGCACTGTGGTGGTGCCGCCATCAAGATCGTAATCTCCTGCGGAACTACCCGCCAGAGGACCAGTGACCAAATCATAAGAACCGCTAACCGTTGTTCCTAATTGTTTGTATCCATTATAGCTAACAGTTTCAGGATCTGCCCTCTCCCAGGCTCCCCCTGTAGCCGTATCAGATCCGAATGGATCAATTACCCAGTCCTGGTTTGTTTCAAAATCATCCCAAAAGATTGTCACAGGACCCGCTGGATTTACCTGAATGCTTATAGTCGCAGGCAGTGATTCCTCGACCGCATCAAAAACAACAAAGGTGAACGAGTCATCACCCACAAATCCTTCATCGGGGATGTAGACCAGGTTCGGGATAAAACCAGCCAAAGTGCCATGGCTTGGGAAACTGGTAATGTTGAACTGCAGCGCATCTCCATCAACATCCGTTCCAGTAAGCGTTATATCCAAGCGAGTGTCTATCGAGGTGCTCACTATTTGAGCTATAGCTTGAGGTGCATCATTAACCGGAGTGATAATTAGCGATACTGTAGTCAGTTCTGAATCCAAATTGCCATCATTGACAATGAAGGTAAAGCTGTCGAACCCATTATAGTTAGCATAAGGTGTGTAAATTAGCTCAGGTGCTTGTCCACTCAACGCACCGTGAGACGGTGGTGTTTCAATTATGAACGAAATTTCATCGCCATCAGGATCAGAACCCGCTAAAGTTAAGCTAAGTTGGGTGTCTTCTGCCATCTCATAGGATTGACTCTCAGCGATAGGTGGATTGTTTGGTGTAGTAGCTTCGATAAGTATGTCATCAACTGCAGCCTCGAAGTAACTTGCAGTGCCGGCATCAGCAGCCTCAATGAAAAATTGAATGGTTTGACCAGCAAAACTGCTGATGTTTCCGTTGAAGATCTCCCAAACTGCATCGTCGTCATTATTCGCACCAAGTTCTTCAAAGATCTTAATCGTGTTCTCACCGATGATGTATACCCGGAGGTAATCAGCAGTTGATGAGTTGGTATAGTGTGCAACGTAATAGTTAAACGACATTTCCAGATCTCTGCCAGTCGGCAATTCGATCACGGGAGAAAGCATACTTGTCTTTCCACCATCAAGATCATAAGAACCAGCAGAAGAGCCAGCTAAAGGACCTGTAACAAGATCAAAAGAACCACTGACAGTTGTCCCAAGTTGTTTGTCACCGTTATAGTAAACGCTTTCAGGATCGGCACGTTCGAAGTAACCCATAGTAGCTGTATCCGTGCCGTAAGGATTCCGTACCCATCCAAGATTGGTTTCAAAATCATCAAAGAAAACGGTTAGTGGACCTGAAGGAGTTATCTGAATGGAAATAACACCTTCGTTTGACTCTCCTTCCTGGTCACTTGCCGCAAATGTAAACGAATCACTCCCAGTATAGGCGGGATTCGGTGTGTAAACCAGGTTTGGGGCAGTACCACTCAGAACTCCATGAGCTGGGGTCGATTTTGTAAAAAAATTGAGCAGATCTCCATCCGGGTCCATACCCGCTAAAATAATCGCCAATGGAGAATTCTCACTCGTGGATACTGTTTGATTGTAAACAATGGGCAGGTAGTTTATGTCCAGAATGAGTATTGTCACTTCAGCTGAATTCGAATTCCCATACCCATCATTGACATAGAAGCTGAAAACATCAACTCCTGAATAGTAATCATCAGAAGTGTATACCAGATTCGGTAAAGTACCAGTTAATTCACCGTGCAAAGGAGCAACATCAATGGAGTAAGTAAGGGTATCTCCATCGATATCAGTTCCCACCAAGGTTATGTTAACAGGTGTGTTCTCGTTTGTCAGTACAGTTTGACCTTCTGCCACGGGTAGATCATTTACTGGTCGGACGGTTATGCTGATAACAGCTGTGCTCGATACCAATACCCCATCACTTACAGTAAAGGTAAAAGCATCCGATCCATGGTAATTTGTGACTGGGGTATAAAGCAGGTTTGGAATACTGCCCAAGAGCGATCCATGAGATGGCCCACTCACCAAAGTGAATGTCAAACCATCGCCATCCACGTCTGAACCAGTCAGAACCACGTTGAGCGTTTCGTCTTCGTCAACTGATAAAGTTTGTGCAAGAGCAATCGGCGCATCGTTGACAGCAGTGACAGTGATGCTGACTGTGGCTGGGACTGAATTGGTTTGACCGTCATTCACCACAAAAGTAAAGCTGTCATCGCCATTGTAGTTCGCGATAGGTGTGTACGTTTGGTTGGCGCCACTTCCGCTTAAACTGCCGCGCGTTGGTTGCGTTTGGATTGTGAAGGATAAAGAGCTTCCTTCGATATCTGAACCAGTTAATACTATAGCTACAGAATTGTCTTCAGCTAAACTTACAGACTGAGCATCTGCAACCGGAGCATCATTCACAGCAATAACTGTGAGGCTAACCGTGGCTGCCTCAGAATAGCTGGATCCGTCAAAAACCTTGAATGTGAAACTGTCGGGTCCGTTGTAATTCAGTCCTGGGGTGTAGGTCAGATTCGGAGCAGTTCCAGAAAGACTCCCATAAACAGGCGCATCCTCAACCGCAAATGTAAGTTCATCTCCGTCAACATCTGTACCAGTCAATGTAATTCCTGTGGCAGTGTCTTCTACAACGATTTTTGACTGTGGAACAGCCACTGGTGTGTCATTCACAGCAGTCACTGTGACCGTCACTCTAGCGATATTTGAATCGATAATTCCATCATTCACCTTGAAGGTGAAGCTGTCTATCCCATTGAAGTTCTCTTCTGGAGTATAGGTCACATTCGGAACGCTACCGCTCAATGTTCCATGAATGGGTTGAGTCACGATACTATAGGTCAGCGGATTTCCATCCACGTCCGAACCTGTAATGACAATTGCCTTGGCAGTGTCTTCTGCAGTGCTAACATCCTGATCATCTGCGATAGGTGCATCATTCACCGATGTGATTGTGATGGTTACTGTAGCCGTGTTCGAATCGACAGTTCCATCATTTACTTTGAAAGTGAAGCTGTCAGACCCATTGTAATTTGCCGCTGGTGTGTATGTTACATTCGGAGCAATACCACTCAACGATCCATGTAAGGGTTGGGTCACAATACTGTAGGTCAGAGGATCCCCATCAATGTCAGTTCCGCTTAGGGTAATACTCTTCGGTGTGTCTTCAACAATTGTCACAGATTGGGTTTCAACCACAGGAGCATCATTTACAGGAACAACCGCGATAGTGACGGTAACTTCTTCTGAATCCGTCACCCCATCATTCACGACAAAACTGAAGCTGTCTGAGCCATTGTAATTCTCATGAGGGGTATAAGTCAGGTCAGGTGTTGCGCCTGATAAGGTCCCATGAGAAGGATTGTCAACCAGCTCAAAGGTGATTGAATCGCCATCTGGGTCGGAACCTGTAAGGGTAACTTCTAAAGCGCTATCTTCATCTGTGGTTAAGGTTCGTGGATCGGCTACAGGCGGGGCATTGGTCCTTATGACAGTAATGCTGACTGTTGCTGGTTCAGAATCTAAATCCCCATCATTTGCAACGAAAGTAAATGAGTCTTCACCTTCATATCCTGCAGCGGGTGTATAAACCCTGGATTCGCCGGAACCCGTAATTGTTCCATGAGCGGGAGCTGTTTGGATCGAGAAGGCGAGTGTGGATTCTTCCACATCAGTACCAGTGAGGATAATTTCCACTGGCGTATTTTCTGAAGTTGATACTTCCTGATCAATTGCCACAGGGGCATCATTTACATCTGTCACCGTGATGCTGACCGTGGCTGGACTTGAGTCTACTGTCCCATCATTAACCTTGAAAGTAAAGCTGTCCGAGCCATTGTAGTTCGCAGCTGGTGTATAGGCGAGATTTGGTGCCGTGCCGCTTAAAGCGCCATGAGCAGGTGGTGTAACAACTGTGTATGTCAATGGATCCCCATCCACATCGGTCCCACTCAGTGTGATGGCATTAGCAGTATCTTCCGCGGTGGTGATGGATTGGGCTGTTGCCGCAGGCGCATCATTTACAGCTGTCACCGTGATGCTGACAGTGGCAGGCGCAGAGTCGACCGTGCCATCGTTGACAACAAAGGTGAAGGAATCAGCACCATTGAAATCAGGATCCGGTGTGTAGGTTTGACCAGATCCTGTGCCGTTTAATGTGCCATGCGAAGGTGGGGCCTGGACTATGTAAGTTAGACCATCTCCATCCACATCGGTCCCACTCAAGGTGATCCCCACCGAAATATCCTCATCCGCCTCAAGTAACTGCGAATATGCGACCGGCGCATCATTGACCGGGTTAACCGTTATGTTTACCGTGGCTGTGTTGGAGTCCAGCTCGCCGTCATTAACTTTGAAGGTGAAGCTATCAGAGCCGTTAAAATCAGCATCCGGGGTGTAGGTCAAATTAGGAGCGTCGCCACTCAAAGTGCCGTTGGTCGGCTGACTTAAGACCACGAAACTTAAGGCCTGACCCTCCGGATCGGAACCCATCAAATTGATAGCAAACGGCGTGTCTTCATCTGTGACCACCGACTGATCATCTGCAGTGGGGTTATCATTGACTGTACTAACAGTGATGGTCACTGTAGCAGGAACCGAGATCGCCTGCCCATCTGCGACGGTAAACTCAAAGCTGTCTGCGCCGCTAAAGCCCGCAGCCGGCGTATAGGTAACATTTGGAGCGTTGCCACTTAAGGTACCATTTGTTGGAGGGGTGGCAACCACAAAAGTTAATTCATCGCCGTCCACATCCGAGCCAACCAGTGTAATTGCCAGAGGCAAATTGACTTCGGTGCTCACGGATTGATCTTCGGCTACCGGCGCATCATTCACAGATGTGATCGTAATATTAACAGTCGCAAGCTCTGAATCAGCCATGCCGTCATTGGCTTTGTAGGTGAAGCTGTCTGAACCGTAGTAGTTCGATCCCGGTGTGTAGGTCAGGTCAGGCGCAGTGCCACTCAAGGTTCCGTTTACAGGCGCGTCCAAGACACTGAAAGTCAAGGGGTCATCATCGGGGTCAGAGCCGGTTAATACGACCGAAACTGGCGCATCTTCAGCAGTGGAAATGACCTTGTCGTCTGCAACAGGAGGTTCGTTGTCCGTCACTTCGACACTAAGGAAAACCGCACTGACCACACCCCAATTGCCAGCAGCGTCCTGACTGCGGAGGTAAAGTGTATGACGGCCCTGGTTCCAGCCAGCGGTGTTGACCGATGCCGTCAAATTTTCTGTGGTTGAATTAAATGTCCCGTCGCTTGCGCTCATAGGAATAGGAGTTGCTCCTGCCGCCCAAGGAGGTGTATCAATATAATACTCTGCTGCTGCAATAGCCTGGGTCGATTCCCCTGTGCCACTCTTATAGCGGGTGTCGTTTGCTGTCGCGGTCAGCGTGACTGAGGTCCCTACTGGGACTGTACTGGCACTGAGTACCAGGTTCAAACTGTCCGGTCCCAAAGGCGTCATATAAGGAGTCCGCGCAACCTTCGCAGCATAAAGTAGAGCATTAAGGTTGGTAGGATAGACCGTGTTGGTAAACGATGTACACGATTCGAAGAAAGCTGTGCCAACCTCAAACGCATAACTAGCCACTCCCATTTCGCCATAGGCATAATCCACACCACCTCCAGAGGCAACGTAGAGTACACGAGTAATCTGACCAGGTGTGTAACCATTAAAATAAGCTAATTTTCTGCCCATTGTCTGCAATTGGGTATTATTGGGAGGGGTTGTTGTTGTATAGCCCCAAGGCCACATAACATAACCACCAGAGCTATGTAAATCTATATAGACTCCTTGGGCGTCAGCAGGTGCTGCTCCCGTACTCCTTTGGTCTATAAATACTGAAGATATGTAATCTTGTATAGCCTGTGTCTCAGGTTCTGAGCCAGCAGAGGGTCCGCGATAAGTCTCGTCACAAGGATTAGTGCTTGAACCACCCGTTCCCCATTGATAGGCGAAGTTACGGTTTAGATCGACACCATAAGTTGTGGAACAGCCGTCGTCGTTATCGCGATTTCTGCGCCAGGATACGCCTCCTTCAGCGATTTTCCGCCCATCAGGGTTGGCATGGAACATAATGTGAATTTCCTGATAATCTAACATCCAGGTAACATCCGGATCAATTCCGTAGTTGTTCACAAGATATTCTGCAAAGCGGATTGCTATCTCAGCGGGTGCGTATTCACGGGCATGAATCGCAGCTGTTATGAAAAGGACAGGTTTTTGGGCAACGATGGCTTCGTTCGTCAGTTTCAGAACCATCATATCATAACCCTCCAGGGGGCCGATAGCTTTTTGCCAACTATCACCCGCGTCTGTCCATGTGGCAAGGTTTGGATGGTTTGCTGCCAGAGTTGCTGCAGCCGCAAAAGTTTCTTCAACTGTCCGATAACACGAATACCCGGGGATCGTGGCTAACTGATTATCTTGGTTAAACCACAGAAGCCTAAAGTTCGCTGTCTCTTCATTATCTATGAGAACCTTAAATCCCAGCTTTTCTATTTCTTCCAATTCTTGAGGACTTACTGCTACAAGTACATACTTCTCTTCAAGATTATTGTACTCAAACAAATCAAACGGAATCAGGAGCTCGATATCTTCTATTGCTTTGTAGTAAACACGAACTACCTGAACATCACTTGATCCAGTTTGCTCGATTCCCCCTGCCGTTCCTATCGATTGTGAAAATGCAAGGTTAGTGTTGGTAATTAGCAAAATTATTACAAGAAAAATTGTCAATACCGATTTCATGCTTTTCATGGCTGCCTCCAAAAAAATGTAAAAATTCCCATTAACGTCAATCTTAATCCTAATGTATACAGATACTTCTTAATATGCGAGTATTATTGTATTTATATCAATCAAGAAAAACATGCATTAATTCGAGTGCTCTATACCTATATAGATTCGGCAGAGAAATAATCAGACAATTTCCGTAAATTACATAAACATTATCACAAGGATGTTTTTTATGCAATAGGTTTAAGCAAAATAGCCATCTATTTCAGTAGATGGCTATTCTTTCTTATAAGGAATTTTTAGAGATTACCCCACCTCAAAGTATTATCAGGGTATTGCCGCCTTAACGTAATATCAGAGGCAAAAATAAATTACGAAAGCCAACTTGAATATCCACTTGAGCTATATTGCTATCAAACTGACCGTCATTGGCTTTGAACGTGAACCAATCAGTGCCCACAAAATCACTTTCAGGTGTGTAAGTCATAAATGGTGGAGTACCTGAAAGGATTCCATGCAAAGGCTGTGTCAAAACACTAAACATCAATTCATCCTCTGAAATGCCGGACCTTTCATCATAGACCCCCAACAGGAAGTACGGTCCAGGACCTCCATCATCTGTTGCCTTTAATTCAATTACAATTGGAGTGTTTTTCGGAGTCCACACCAGTTGGTTCAGCGCGACGGGTGGATCGTTGACCGCTGCAATTAAAATACTCACTTCCGCACTATTGGAGTACGAAGAGCCGTCGTATAGTCTGTATTGAAAACCGTCTATTCCAAAATAATCCGAATTGGGAGTATAGACAAAAGAGCCATCAGCATTGAGAGATACTTCACCATAGCTTGTTGTGAGAGATATCTCTGCGATAAGAGCTCTTCCATCGCGATTAATATCGTTAGAAATCACACCACTAACCGCAGGGATAATTAGTGTTTCGTCTTCGATCGCCGTGTACGAGTCCGTAACAGCACTGAATATGGGTTGAATTCTTAAAGCAGGGTCCCCAAAAAGAGTATAGGTGTCAAGCAAGTCTTGATTTGTTCCCGTTTCCCATAGGTTCACTTTACCAGCCAGCGTTGCTTCTCCCACACTAGCAACTCCCTGGTTGAAGTAAGCGTCCAGAAATCCGCGGTTTAAGTAATCATGACCGGTGACAACACCCATCCCAGTCGGCGACCAGGAAGCAATAGCCCCCGCGTCGGTTGAACGGGTAACCGTCTCAGCCAAACCTTCATAATTTGTAAAGGTATTGCTCGGATCATGAAAAAAACCATCCATACAGGACATAGATAGATTGATTGAAAGGCGATCATTATTGGTAAGCAACCAAACCTGTTCTCGCGAGAAAAGTGGCTCTTGCCCCCAACTTGTATAGGAGGCGTGACCGATGTAATTCACAAGTATCTTTCCGCTGTTCATTTGATCCACAATAGCCGCTCTGACAGCGACTGGGTCGGTGTGGGTAACCATATAGTGGACTTTGTCCAACATATAATTCTCAGGTTTTAATTCGTCAAAAAGGTTATCAGCAATTTGTGGAAAATTTCCACCCCCGTCCGGGTCATCAGCGACTGAAAGAATGCTGTAAGCCCAGGTCTCACCAGGACTGGATTGTTCGTAGGAGATAATCTTATTCACAACGCGATTTGCTTCCGAGAGTGTATTGACTGTCAGGCGTCCAAGCATCATATCCGGCAACACATCATCCCCCAAAAGTGTGACATAGCGATTGTCTGCTGCGGTTTCACCAATCCATGGATCCGTGTACGCGAGAAACGCTGGAATGTAATTTGTGCGCCCATGTCCCAGATAATTTTTAGGATCGTAATGCCCATCCCCTAAAAGCAGAACATATTGGGTATTCCATTGCTCCAACGCAAAACCCAGATATTGCTTGATTGCTTCCACACTTAAAACACCAAAGCTGAAAGCGTCATAAACATCCTGTATATCTACTGCCATGGCTTCAATGCCGACAGAACTCCTGTAATCAGCCAATCTTCCAGCTTCTGACAAGAAATCAGCATGGGAAATGATGATCATTTGGGGAGGGATAGCCGGGTTGAGCAACTCGCCGGATGTATCCAATTCTATCGAACTGACTTGACTTGCGTTTCTGCGATCTGTTGCCAGGTAGTGCTTTTCTTCCTGGATTTCATCACAAAAAGAAAGCGTATAGTGATCTGCCTCTTGGTTGATCTCATAATCAGCGATCCCCATAGGATTGGTCGGGTTACTCACATCCCAAATCCGCAAATTTGTGCGATCATTTGTAGTGAAGTCTTCGAGGTTAAAAAGCCAGTTGCCGGTCTGGGAATAAGTTAATTCCAGATGGTCATTTTCTGCTCGCGTCATGCGTGGATAATTAAGTGAGAACCAATCAACATAGACAACTTCAGTAACCAGACCCAGGTCATTGGGAAGCTCAAGTCTCAGGACATTGCCGCCTTCAATCAAATAGCTTGTGATGTCCACAGTCAGTTCCATCCAATTACTGCCATCCCAATAGGCTTCCTCAACATAGTTTTCATTCATATACACCCGCAGATGGTGGTCCGGATTGAGCGTATGGCTGTAATTCCAACCAAAGACCCGAACGGATAATTCTGCTGATCCCCCAGCGAGTGAGTCTGTCTCAAAAGGCAGATTAATGGACTCAGAGTTGCCGCCCTTTGCGTAAATATAATCGCCAACAAAACGTTCAAAATCATCTGTTCCTTTTAAGAGAGAGCGGTAATATTTACTTGATTCAAAACGAACCTCCTGGCTATACGCCGTTACTGCACTTCCTGTGGGTGCAATGCCAGTTCTTGGCTCAACTCGTAATCCCGGAGTGTCACCAATTGTCAGCCAAAGTGCGTCAAACTTTGTATATTTGCTTTGAAAATCTGGCGCGTAAAACAAAATCTGGTCCTGCATGTCAAAAGTATCGTCTTCCTCACCCACCACTTCAATTGCCAGTTCAAGCCCTTGGTGATAGAGACTGAAGTTTTTTGGATTTGGATTGTCCAAAAGCACTCCCGCGTCTGTAAGATCATCATAGTCCAATGCAAATAAGCCTGAACTTTCAGTCAATATTCGCCAGGCCGGGGCTGGCGGTTGCCAGGGAAGATTGGAGGAGTTTGTTTTCAAATCTTCCTCATCGATCTGGGATTTTGTCTTGATTTGGGCACTATTCAAACGCCACATCTGAGCACTATCATAGTTTAAGAGGATCTTTGACAAATACGGGCCAAATAAGGTATCAGGGGTTGCAGTACCACTTGTTGGTTGAATTGTTTTACCTGCGAATTTTACAGATGCCACTATCGATTCAAAAACGGTGATTGTATTCTCCTTTGGGTTGTATTGCACAGGATAAAATGCTATGGATACCAATCTCTGGTTGCGCAGCACGCCATCATTGGTGATCTGAACCAGCTCTTCTGGATACAACGATCCACTTGCATAAATATGGCTGCTCGGTTGGGTGAGGAAGTCAAATTCCATTTGCATCGGATCAATGAGCAGCGGATCAAGCTCCTGTCGCAAGATCTGGGTTTTGCCTGGCATAACAGGTGCCTCTAACTGAATGACTTTTGAGGATCCAGGCGTAAACTCAAGCGTTAAGTCAACTCCAAACGGTACCGTAATCATTGCGCTAATAAACGGAAGGTTTGGTTCACCTGGTCTGTCCAAACCAGTCCAACCTTGAAGTGTAATATCTGTGTACTGCTCTCCATCCACGACCGTGGTTTGGAGATTGAGATCTTTAAGAGTGGTTTCAGCAAGCAGTTCAATACCAATTTCTGATGAAGAAAGAAGAGTTACACCTGTTGCCGCGATTTCCACAGCTTGCACAGAATGTTTGTATACAGGGGCAATAACAATCGCCGCAAGCAGTATCAGTATTAGTTTCGTTTTCATTTTTTCACCAATTCACCCTTTACAGTCAAATCCGCCATATTCCTAACCAACTTGGGATAAGCTTTGAAGGTTGTTATAAGTCTATTATTTGCTTGAGGATATCATCCCCCAGACGAAAAGCAAGCTGATAAGCGGGTATGGTTGAACACAATCGCTCGAGGTTTGCCATAATCAGACTGACCTGAATTGGGCGATAAAAGGGTATAAACGCAGTCTGCATCAGGCGCTTAAAACCATCCTGAGGCGTAAGGGGAATGATGACTTTGTCTGAATAACGGTCTAGAAAAAAAAATTTCTCCAGAGGCACACCATCGGGTGAACATCTGTTGGAATTGATATGCCAGGGAGTTCCATAGATCCAAAAAGAACCGTTCTGATATCTGAGTGCGACTTGATCCTCTCCCAAGATAGTGACATCCTGCCTGCTCGCAAGCTTGGACGCCAAAGTCGATTTACCTGCCCCCGATCGTCCTACAAAGGCATACCCTTTTCCGTTGAAGGTGATACCGCTCGCGTGCAAGAGCAATTCTCCCCGGTTTGCCAGCCAATTTGAAAAAACAACTATATCCAGAGTATTTAATGGAAAATGCTTTTCTAATGATTTAGCCTCTTGCAAGAAAAGCCTTCCAAACGAAAAATCTGGGTGCATCACCAACTGACGCTCAGGTGATGGTCTGTTGAAAACAAACACATAATTTCCTGTCTGATCCAAGCCCAGCATCCAGGATCGCTCCGAAGTCAATTGCGCTTTAATAGCTACCGAAGGCAAGGTTTTAACCGGGCACATTTGAAACCTTATTGAATCCACAACGGCTGAGATATTATTTTCAGTCGCTGTTTTATTAAATTTTTGATAGATTGCCGGAAGATGGAATGAATCAGCCGATTTTGTTTGATCTAGGGTAAATAGAACTTCTGCTACGTAAAATTTAAGCTTGCTCAACTCAACACAGAACAAATAGGAGATACCTAAGATTGATCGCAGGTTATGTTATCGATAACCATGGAAATCTTGCCATCTTGTTTTCAGAACTCATTATCCGGCAATATTAAAACAGTTCGGTTCAAGTTTGCAATCATTTATGGGTGGCTGTTTTGGTAAATAACTTGCTGGGCTGCTGTTGCAGACTGACAGAATCGAATGCTTGAATTCCAAGGGCACTTTCACCACTTTAGGCATCTGATAACTTTTCCGTTCCATAATTATCCTCTACTAAATAATTTAAATGATTATACCTGAATTTTCCCGTAGTGCAAATAATGTCAACCGGTGTTTCCAAATCTCCATGCACCAATTGTGACCAACCCGGGCACTGCGCGCATAACGAACCAACCAGGCAAGTTTCGCAAGCTGTTTTCTTTTGTCGTTTCAGTTGGCGCAGTTCTCCCAGTTTCTCCCAGGCTACCTCAAATGGAATTTTTAACAAATTATATGAGGGTTTGCGGACCATTGTGCAGGCACACAAATAGCCTTTGCTATCAATGTGGAATGAGCGCGTTGCCGCACCACAATTAATCACATAGTCCTTGCGAATTGGGATTTCCGAAAATTCCTTAGCCCTGCGTTGCCATTCTGCAAATCTTTCCTCGTCAGCACGGTCGATTTCAAACATCTCCTTAGTTGATATACGGTAGCGATATGGCTGTTCATCGCCATCCAACCGGGGCCAAAGGGTTCCATCGTAACGGAATTTGAGGCCAAGTTCATCAGCAAAAGCCATCATGGCGTTTAACTCGTGCTTGTTGACGGTGAGCAGCATGGCTTTCAAGGACACATGCACTCCCCGCTCAAGCAGCATCTTTATCCCATTCATACAACGATCAAACGAACCTGGCTGTTGGGTCACGGCTTCGTAGGTTTCACGTGTCGCCCCATAGAGCGTGATATCTACACCCTGAGGGGGGGCGGAAGCAAGTAGATCCGCAATTTCAGTAGTGATCATTGTCCCATTAGTAAAGATTGTCGGCAAAATACCCGCGCGTAAGGTGTGCAGGTAGATTTCGGGGAAATCTGGTCGGACAAAAATTTCTCCACCTGTGAGGACCAGGAAGAGACAGCCCGCAGACAAGATTGCGTCAATTATATGACAAACCTGTGCTGTAGTAAGCTCACCTTGCTTGGCAGGCAAACTGCCCGCGGGTTGATTGATATAACAATGCACACAGCGCAAATTACAGCGGTCGGTTAATTCAATAATTCCGCTCAACGGATAGCGAGCAGATTTTAATTGAGCATTAATGCGATCGCTCCACTGATCAAGGTCAAAATCAAACTCTGAAGGGCAATCCAAACCTAAGCCTCCTCAAGCGCACCAAAGTTGGAAAGTTCTGTTAGAAAGTGGCTGATATCCGCCGCAACCTGTTCCGCACTGGCGTCAAATTCGATTAGAACAGCTGATTGCAAGGTTGAAAGATCCTGCGGTTCTGCCAACTTTTGCCAGAGAAATGACCCAACCTCATTGAGTGAATAGATACAATTTAGCTCTGCCACGTTTTGCCTGATAGGGACAAGGATTGTCTCGTCAACTATTTTTCGAAAGATAAAATTTGGATTTCGGATAAATTTTTTTTCCATGTCAGTTTCTTATGTTAATTAATCCAGGTACTTAGAAAAAAACTTATTTCTCATTAACAGTGCAGGCAACTTGCCCTTATTCCCAAGCCCTGTGTTGGAGCGCAGAAATGCCAACTAATTTAGCACTTTGAATGCGGGTTTATGGAGTGAAAGAAAAGATCCTGAGCGTTCCACCGCTTTCACTCTGCCAAAAATTTTTGCTTTTTCATAAATGCCATCCGGGGTCGCCACCTGGTCGCCTTTCAGAAGATAATAAACCTTATCATCTTTTTTCCATCTTTTCAATACCCTGTGCAAGACCTAACTTCCTTGCTGGTTTGTGAATAATACAATTTCGGAAGGTTTGGGCAGTTTGCTGCAAATCGGTTCAATCAAAACCACATCCCCATCCCTGATCAAGGGGCTCATACTTGTACCCTGAGCTGTAAAGCGCAAGGCGTATCCCGCCTGAAGCAAATCAACCGATATTCGGTCAAAAGAGGCCGAATATCGGTTCAATTGTTCAATAACTTTCAATTATCTAGCCAGCGTCCAACCGTAGCTGGTAGCGGTGCCATCAATCTCTATTTCTTCTAGCCAGTAATAGGCTTCAGTAGCATTGGCGCCGTCAAGGTGCTCGTAAAGCGCGCCCTCCAAGCTGCCCGGAGCCAGGTTGCTGAGGATGAGCTCGGAGTTGACCCGCACTTTTTCGGCTTCCAGAGTTTCAGAACGATAGAGATTGAAACCAAGCGTATTGACCTCGCTGAGTGTTTCCCAGTTGAGCAGTACGCCATCTTCGGTAATAGTAGCTGAGAAATTTTTCAGGGTTACGGCTGCTGGCACAAAGCCAGCGATTTGGCCATAGAGACAAGCGTGATTTGTGGTGCCCTCCCTTGTTACATATTGAGTTGAATAAGTTCCAGTCGGAGTCGCAGGACAGGTGGTGCTAGTGCCATTCTCTACAAACCCATCTAACACCAGCGTCCATGTTCCCTGCTCTGCTGGTAGCGCGTTTGTACCACATTGGATGGTTTCCGATGGTGGCGCGATGCTGACGGTGACAGCATCAGGACAACCTTCAGTTGGACAGTTTCCAAAATTTGTATATTTACACGGATTTGCGGCGTCGCAAAAGTTAGGTGTCTCATCAAAATTGACTCGGTAGGTGAACGTGTGGCTGGTGCCATTGATCGGATCAACAGTTCCAGCACCATCCAGTGAGGTGCATTTGACGCCTGTTGAATTCAAATCAATATCTAACCATTCCATGAACGCCCAGTCAGCCGGTGTGGTGCCATCGCTTGAAAGCCAAACAGGACGGTTGTAATGCGTGAGCCGGCCAAGTAGAAAAACCTGACCACCAGAAAGCGTACCCACATTGTCGTTACCGTCGAATCCAAGACCGCTTTGTGCGTCAAAAAAGGTGCTTGTAGGGGCACCTGTAGGGCAAGTCGAGTTTGCTTGCTTGCCATAATGGATCTGGTTTTCGTCAGTGGTCGGTCCGCTTTGGATGGCTGGGTCGTTGCGGCTGCGCGCTGTTTCAGATGTGCCAGGACCCGTGCCATAAGTCACGCAATACGCGTTGGAGGTTGGATCAGGATTATCCTCCACGTATTGCCACACACCGTCAATGTTGCCAATGGACCCTGCCAGCACTCCGCTCACCATGATCAAGGTAATTGCTAAACCAAGCACTGCTGAAATTTTCATCTTTCTTTTCATGATCACTCCTCCTAAAAAACGGTAAAATGTGTGCAATCTTCAGACCTCCCCTAAGGAATAATATTGCTGTTAATAACACAATAAAAAAACTCAATAAAGGTCAATAACATTATATATCAATCACTTAGTAAAATCAAACCTAATATGGCACGTAATGACCACAGGGATCAGGTCTGGGCATACCTGGCCTGGCAGCACAAAAAGCGGTTACATTGTCGAGTGTACCAATGAATTGTTGTCGGTTTAAGTCCATCAACCATGCCAGCCAGCCTTCTGTTGCACCCCATTGATAACGCCCATTCAGGTTTTGCTGGTTAGCTGAAAGATCCGCGATAAAAGAAAACTCAACACCGTCGAGTGTGAAGGAGCCTTCGGCTAACAAACCGTCCAGGGTAATAATTCCATTGGCGTTTTTATAAGGCCCATCGCCTTGTCCCACAAAGAACACCCACTCCCCTTCCCAACCAGTCTGTAAGGTTGGCGTAAGTGTCAAAGTGGCAGTTTTCGTTGGCGTAAGTGTCATGGTTGTAGTTTTCGTTGGCGTAGTTGTGCGGGTCTGAGTAGGCGCTAGGGTGGAAGTGGCACTTTGGGGGGTGGAAGATCTGGATGTGGCGGTGGGAGTTAGAACAATGGGGGGAGAGGTTGGTGTTTGAACTAATGGCAATGTTGTTGAGACACCCTGTGTAGTTAAAGGTTCGATCGAAGTAGCGGTTGGATCGTAAACCTGCGATGGAGATTGCTCTCGAGGTGTCTCCTGCTCTGGGTTTTCAGTGGCGTCTCCAATGGTTTGTGATGTGTTCTGAACCAAATCTCCTGGGTTTTCCAGTTCCTGTGTCAGGTGAGTCGCCTTAGAACGGCATGAGGAAACAATTAACGCTGCAAGAAGAATCACAATAATTAGTGGCCTGTAAACCTTGATTCTTTTAGTATTTTTCATCTCAATTTTCCAAAAGCGCCCTGTATTCCTGCACGAACAATCAACCTCCCAATCTATGATCCTAGTTTAGCACATCTTTTATTTATATGAAAGAACGTCAAATAGGACGTCAAATAGGATCGTTTTTTCAAAACTTCGGAAAGCCAAAATCTCACTCCGGAGGTCAGTGTCAATATTCTTCCAACTTCGGTACAATTAGGGGGATGTTATTGAAGGTATTTCCATGATACAAGAATTTGATCCATTAAAGGTCTTGCTTAATCTTCTAGCGCCTGATCCTGCCCAAGATGAGCATTTCAGTCTGCTGTCTCAAATGGATACAGAGCAATGGAGTATGCTTATCGATGAAGTGTATCAGCAGAGTATTGCCCCACTGTTTTACACCTTGTTGGTGAATCTGAATAATTCTCACGGGTTCGAAATCCCTCAAAAGGAAAAACTTCATCAAACTCATGTTTCCACTGCAGCCAAAAATATGCTTATCCTGTATGAAACAGAAATGATTCTCGTAGCGCTACAATTGGCTGGCATTCCTGCTGCAGGATTGAAGGGTATTTACCTGCTGGAGAACGTTTACCCGGATATCGGAGCACGCTCGATGAGCGACGTCGACCTCCTGGTCAAAAAACAAGACCTGCCCAAATGCTTGGCGGTGATGCATGAGTTGGGCTACCAAGCCAACACGTATTTCAGCCTGGCAGACAAGAACATCGACACCAAGCACGTCCCTCCAATGGAGAAGTCGGGCAGTCCCTTGGTCGAAGTGCACTGGACCCTGCTTGAGGAAGATGAACCCTTCACGATCAATGCCGATGCGCTCTGGGAGAGAGTGGTACCCGCACAGATCGCCAATGTGGACGCCCTCGCTCTGGGCGTGGAAGACCTGGTTTTGCACCTCTGCCTGCACATGACTTACCAACACTATCTGCAATTAGGTTTGAGGGGCTTGCTGGATATCGCCATGGTCATCCACAAGTTCCAAGCGCAAATTGACTGGGGTAAGCTGGTTGAGATCGCAAAATCCTGGGGGTCTGAAAAGGTGACAGCGCTAACCTTGAAACTGGTCGAAACACAACTGAACGTCCCCATCCCGCCTGAGGTTTTCTCTGACCTTGTGGCGAAAGGAGTTAACCCAGATCTGCTGGAAAACGCGCGCCGCCAACTACTCGAACGAATCCGGTTCAATGACCCTTTCACCCCTGACCTGGTTGAATTCTCCGGGCAAAACACCCTGTTTTCAAAAATGAAAATCGGCTTGCGGCGCATCTTCATCCCCCGCCTGGCGCTCGCCCGCGTCTACAACGTCCCGCCCAATTCCCCCAAAATCATCAGATATTACTGGATCAGGTTGAAGTACCTGGTCAGAAGCTATGGAAAAACACTCCTCAGATTACAGCGCGGAGAAAAAAGCACAGAACCCGCCCGCCATAAAGCGGAAATTGCGAATACACTGCACGATTGGATGACCCCAATTAAGAAGTAGGTCAAGCGCACTTATCCCACTACCCCACCATTTCAACCTCTTCCTTGCAGGGCGAATCATGAAACGCCCTGGGGGTGGGTCAGTGCCCGTAGGGTATTGAGGACCCCATGACATTTATCATCCAGACCTGTGATGGGTTCTCAGTCCGCCGCACAAACCGTTGTCATCCTGAGGAACGAAGGATCGTACCCCTCTACCATCAGGACTCTTCGCTGGCGCTCAAAATGACAAACTGCGCTCGGAATGACAGGGAATCCTCAGTTGTAGGGCGGAATGCGCTTCTTCCTGACCGAATTGCAAGACAGCAAGTATCGCGCACTCCGCCAACAACGGTTGTGGCAAGTACGGTTTATCGGAGTGAGCCCGCGACACATCCCCTGCAAGCCCACATTTGCCGGCGGTCTCATTACACAGCTTCGCTGGTACTTCGTCCGACCTACAAGAGGCTTGCTTGTCATCCTGAGGAACGAAGGATCTTACCCCTCTAACATCAGGATTCTTCGCCGACGCTCGGAAGTACAAACCGCAAACAGAGACCTGGTTATGCTTCCAATCCGCCAATTCTCTGTCATCGCGAGCCTCTTTTGCGTGGCGATCTCTCCTTTTCCTGTCTACCCAGCAGTCGGCATATAAACCGTTGTCATCCTGAGGAACGGAGGATCTTACCCCTCTAACATCAGGATTCTTCGCCGACGCTCGGAAGTACAAACCGCAAACAGAGACCTGGCTATGCTTCCAATCCGCCAATTCTCTGTCATCGCGAGCCTCTTTTGCGTGGCGATCTCTCCTTTTCCTGTCTACCCAGCAGTCGGCATATAAACCGTTGTCATCCTGAGGAACGAAGGATCTTGCCCCTCTACCATCAGGACTCTTCGCTGGTGCTCAGAAAGACAAACGGCGCTCATAATGACCCTCTATCCCTGTCATCCTGAGGAACGAAGGATCTTACCCCTCTACCATCAGGATTCTTCGCCGACGCTCGGAAGAACAAACCGCAAACAGAGACCTGGCTATGCTTCCAATCCGCCAATTCTCTGTCATCGCGAGCCTCTTTTGCGTGGCGATCTCTCCTTTTCCTGTCTACCCAGTAGTCGGCATATAAACCGTTGTCATCCTGAGGAACGAAGGATCTTACCCCTCGACCATTAGGATTCTTCGCTACTGCTCAGAAGGACAAACGGCGCTCAGAACGACAAACCACGAACGGGATCATCAACACAAATCAAGATTGAATTTTGCTTTTAGGAGAAAATAATCTCAGAAAACCCCATTTTATTTTGCGTAAAGCGCTAATCATTGGTACAAGCCAATTCCTCCTGGACAACCAGGCTACCATCCTTTTTCCCATTACTACACCCAGACGAATCGGTTCACCCCTTCTTTCCACCTTTTCTACCTGCCCCAACACGTCTTCAAACCCAATCCAGCCATCATTTTGGGTTGCCACGTTATCCCCTTTGCATAGAAATCGACCGTTTTCTAATTTTACAACACGATGGGCAATCACCCTGCCATCATGGGGGTGCACAAATGCAAGAACATCGCCGCTTCGGATCGATTTCTCCTCAATCCGCGAGATGAAAATCTTATCTCCCGAACGGATGAAAGGCCGCATGCTCCCGCCAGGCGCGTCAAAACTGATTGAATGCCCTCGATCGATTGCGGCACGGATCAAGATAGCTAAACCCTCAGAACCAAGCGCGCGTTCCGTTATTTTGGCAGGCTCATAGTTTGGCATAGAATTCTTAATCCTGCGGAACTTCCCGGCAGGGATTGGGTTGAACGGCCGCCCGATTGCCGCAGAAACCGAAACGGCTCTCCCTCGACCCGACAAAGGTCTCCGGGGTATTCATCCGCCACCAAAAGTTGCCTGTGTCTGATGCGGTTTGCCACTCCCCTTCCACTTGAGTTCCCTGCAAAATAATGTCACCCTTGAATGAAAAATCGGTACCGCCGATTTTGGTTGTTCCAATAAGCCTTGTGCCGCTGACCGAAACAGTCAATTGCGCAGGCGTGTACCCACCGCTGGCAGCCTGATACCAGATGTTCCAAACGCCATCCCAGGCTGGTACACCCAGGACTGGAGTTGGCGTTTGCGTGAGGTTCGTTGTAGCCGAGGGCTCCGGAACCAGGGTGGTAGTTCCAGTTTCTACTGGATAAATGTTCGTCTGAAGGTTCGATTTTGTGGGTGTAGGCGTAGCCCCAGGGTTATTGGTCGGGATGATTTTCGAGGCTACAGGTGTGACTATGGGATCCTCGCTTGGGGGAAGGGCTGTTTCCAGAGGTTCAGGAGTCGACTTGCCGACTGGTTTCTGTAAAGTCGCGACAACCTCTCCCTGAAAATGCTCCACATCCGGCTCTCTTCTTTGACCACACCCTGAAAGCAGCACAAACAATAAAAAGACCCAAATTAACTTCCAATTCATCAAATCGGATTTTATCATGGATAGGATGAGCAATCTTGTAAGGGTAAATTAAAAATGAAGCATATCTCCTTGAAACGGATAGAATTCACCGCAAGGCTCTGACCGCACTTTCGATCACCAAATCTTGCTGCTCTTCCGTCATACCAGGAAAGAGCGGCAGAGTCACCTGCCTTCGGGCGACGTTCTCGGTCATCCAGAGTGTCTCGGCAAAATTCTGATGCGGATCTTGGTAGATTTCGAAATTGTGGACTGGTGGATAGTGGAAACTGGTTTGAATGCCATCCTGTTTCAACAATTCACGGAAAGCTTCCTTATCCACACCCTCAGGCAGCAAGACCGGGAAAATATGCTGACTGCTAACTCCCCTCTCTTCAGAAAAAGGCAGCCCTAAATTTGGTGCTTTCGCCTTAAAAGCCGTCCTGTATCGGGCCACCAAATATTCTCGCCTGGCATTTCCCGCCGGTAGTTTTTTGAGCTGTTCACGCCCAATTGCAGAGCGGATTTCATCCAGCCGGTAATTATAGCCAAGGTCCACCACGTCATAAGTGCTGGCATGCCCCTGGTGGCGGTCCCAGGTGAGAGTAGTCATGCCGTGGGAGCGTAAAATCCGCACCTTTTCAGCCAATTGAACATCATTGGTAACCAGCATGCCCCCTTCGGCAGTGGTCATGTTTTTGTTGCCAAAGAAGCTGTAACAGCCCACATCCCCCCAGGTTCCGAGCGCTCTCCCATCCAGGCTTGCTCCGATTGCATGGGCTGCATCCTCGATAATCGCCAATTTATGCTTTTCGGCTATGCGCATTATGGCGGGCATGTCGCAGGCGAACCCGGCATAGTGCATCACCACAATCGCCTTCGTTCGCTCGGTGATCTTGTCTTCAATCGCTTGTGGGCAGATGCACAGCCAATCTTCACTTTCGATGTCCGCGAAAACGACTTTCGCGCCGGTGTACAGCACAGCATTCGCCGTCGCCACGAAAGTCAGCGAGGGAACAATCACTTCATCTCCCGCGCCCACTCCCACAGCCATGCACGCCAGATGCAGCGCGGCAGTCGCGTTGGTGACTGCAAAAGCGTGTTTCGCGCCCACAAAGGCAGCCAGCTCCTGCTCAAAAGCCTGCGTCACCGCCCCCATTGTCAGCCAGCCTGAGCGCAAAACCTCAAGCACGGCATTTTCTTCTTCAATTCCGAGTTTCACATCTGCCAGTGGCACACGCCATTCCATAGTTACTCCGCTAAAAACTGTGATCGCATACTCTCAAAATCTTCATTCGCGGCGAGATAATCGTCCTGATTGCCCAGATCGCGCCAATAGCCGTCGTAAGGGAAGCACGCCACAGGCTCGTTTGCACCCAGAAGCACATTGACCAGGTTCGGGAAGTCAAAATACTCGCCTTTGGGAATGTAATCCAACACTCTCGGCTCGAAAACGTACATTCCCATGCTGACCAGAAAATTCATCGTGGGTTTCTCTATGTATCCGCTAACCCGGTAGGAACCCTCCGCGTGCTCAATCACCCCCAGGTTGATCTTGTGGGTCCGTTGATGGCTGGCAATGGTGCAAATGGCTTTCTGTTCCCGATGAAAGGCAATCAATTTATTGATGTCAAGCAGAGTCAGGATATCACCATTAGAAACCAAAAACGTTTCAGTCAATCCCTCCACAAATGCCAGTGGACCAGCAGTGCCAAGCGGCTTTTCTTCATACGCGTAGGATATTTTCATATTGTATCGGGAACCATCCCCAAAATAAGTTTGCATCAGGCTGGCAAGATGACCAACTGTGAGCGTCACCTCGCTGATACCCGCCCGGCTGAACTGACCCAGAACGACTTCAAGGATAGCTCGATCGCCTACTGGCATCATCGGTTTGGGTAATATATGCGTATAAGGGGCGAGCCTGGTTCCCTTGCCGCCCGCCAGAATGACTGCTTTCATAATTTCCGCCTTGTTTTAGTTTACGGAAATTATACATTCAAACCAAGAACGCTGCGTGTTTGGTTTTCTACGAGTGCGGTTTCCCGGGCTTACAAACCGTATTCCTCAGGCTGATAGAGGTCCAAATGTGCGCTGATCCATTCGATGGTGCGTCTTAATCCCTCCTCCATGCCAACTTTAGGCTGCCAATTTAAATTCATGCTTGCCTTGCGGTTGTCAGAAATGAGGCGCATTACTTCGGATTTTTCCGGGCGCAGTCGACCTGGCTCCACCTTGATTTCAGGTTGTTTTCCCATGATCTTAAAAATGAGTTCAGCAACCGCACCAATCGTGATCTCCTCACCCGTGCCGAGGTTATAGGTTTCGCCATTCCACAATTCCGCCTGCCCGGCGAGCAAAAAGCCTTCGACGGTATCATCCAGGTAAGTAAAATCACGGATAGCGTCCAAATTGCCCAATCGCACCACATCCCCGGATAAAACCTGCGTAATGATGGTCGGAATGACAGCACGATTGCTCTGCCCCGGTCCGTAGGTGTTGAAGGGTCTGATGGTTATCGCCTGAACATCAAAGCTTCGCCAATAGCTTTCCACCAGCTTATCCGCCCCAATTTTGCTGGCAGAGTACGGCGACTGCCCCTGCAGAGGATGATCTTCATCAATCGGCACCCTCAAAGCTGTTCCGTAAACCTCGCTGGTGGAAGTATGCACCAGCTTCGCCCCTACCTTACGGCAAGCCTCCAGGATGTTCATCGTCCCGATCACGTTCGTCTGCACCGTTTCAACCGGATGCACATAGGAATATGGGATTGAAATCAGCGCGCCCAGGTGAAAGATAGTGTCCACTCCCTTTGCGGCTTGTTCAACTGCACTGAAGTCGCGCAGGTCGCCGCGTATGATCTCTATGTTCGTAAGGACCTCAGGCGGAAGCTGCCTGAGCAAACCGACTTCGGCGCGGGAGGTGTAGCGCACGAAGGCGCGCACATGGGCACCTTGAACACTGAGTTTTTCCACCAGGCGGCTGCCAATGAAGCCGCCAGCGCCGGTTACGAGAACTGTCTGGCCATTCCATTTATCTGTCATGAGGATTCCTGTGTCGTGATCTTCTTAATTGAGCGCTCCAGAACCTTGACCAGGTCCGGGATCACCACAATTTTAGCATCAGTTGCCTCGCAGAGTTTGGTGATGCGGTTTCGATCCCGCTCAGAGCCGTTGGTGATGGCGAAAAAGATCAAGCCAATTTGGTATTTTTCAACGAGTGCGGGGATATCTTCCGTGGTGCCGAGGACGCGCACACCGTAAGATTCCATGTTGCGCTTGCGGGCGTCGTCATCCACCATGCCGATAATGCCGAAGATGCTCGAATATGCACTGCGCTGAAGCAGCCAGACGGTCATCTCAGCCAAACTGCCAGCTCCAACAACAAGGATGCGTTCAGCAAAGTTTGATTTGGGACCGCGCAGGAGCAGCCAGCGGTTAGCCAGACCGGTGAAAAGTCGGTCGCGATAGCGCACAAAAACAAGCCCAATTAACATGGTGATGCCAATCAGCCAGATCAGGCTGAATGGCAGCCATGGGTCAGTGAGCCAGAAGCGGGTGATCCCATAGAGCACAACCATCGTAATGCTTACAGAAACAGCAAGATCAACCACATGGATAGGGTTGGCACTGCGCCAGTTGACATGATTTAGACCCATCACCAGGTTGATAAGACTGACAAAAACAGCAATGGCAACAGACATAAACAAGTAATTTTGCCAGCCTAGGTTGATGATCGCACTAAGACGCCAGACCACTCCCGAGATCCCAACAGCGAAAGCCGTGACAAACATATCTATCAGGAACCAGGAGAAGTTACGCTTGAAGAAGAGATAGAAAGGACCACCAAAGAGCCAGCGCTGATCGACGGTGGTTCTACGAAGACGTGGCAGAAGGGTGACAGTAGTCATGGCAATCACATCCAAATCAGTGAAGATGCCGCTGTTGCGCACATAGAGCTGATCGAGGCGGAGTTTATCTGGAAGGATGGTTTTGAGATAATCATCCATAAAACCTGAGCCCTGGAGAAGCTTCTCTTCATCGCGGTAGATAACCGAGGCAGGGCTGGTGATGCCTGGGCGAATGGAGAGGACCTCAGCCTTCACCTCTTCAGGCCAGTCCTGGGCAATTTTGATATCTTCTGGACGGGGGCCAACGATTCCCATCTCTCCTCTGAGCACGTTCAGAAACTGAGGCAATTCGTTCAGTTTAGTGTCGCGCAGATACTTGCCAAAGGGTGTGATGCGGTCGTCATCTTTGGCAGTCACAGGTGCGCCATTATAACTGTGGTCGTCCTCGTACATGGTGCGGAACTTTAGTATTTTGAAAGGCTTGCCATAACGCCCCATTCGGTCGCCTTTAAAAAATACAGGACCAGGTGAGTCGTGCTTGATGCGGATGGCAACATAAAGAAAGACCGGCGAAAAGAGAATAAGCACCAGAGAAGAAACAAGAATGTCACCCAAACGCTTTAAAACAGATATGAATGACCGTTTACGAACTGCAGTTGGAGGATTTTGGGCTTCCTCAATGTTTTCGAATGACTGCTGCGCTGACGTTTCTGGCATACTTCCCCTTCAGTTCAATGATAATGAATTAGCAGAAAATTGACCAATAACTATATATGACTCTTCTGCAAAAAGGTATGTACGCCACTTTTTCTTGGCGAAAGTGGGAGAAAGTTGTCAAAATATGCCCCAAATACCTGCTCATTGCCCATAAAAAGGCTGAAAACGCCATCAAAGTGGGAGAAAATTAATTGCAAATGTAGAAAAACGAGTAATTGCAGCAGAGTCATATATTCAATCTTAAAAATGATACTACATGCAATCCAAGTGGGCAAGGGAACTTGGGATGATCCGCTCTATGAGGTAACAAGAGGCAGAGAAATCGAATTTGAGGATAACAGTCGTACCATGAAAAAGTCGGCTAAGGTTTTAAGAATTTGGCAAACTTATCTTCTTATTTTGCTCCTGAGATGTTACGCAGAAAGAAAACAGGCTCTACATATATCAGACGTAAAGGAGATTGTAAAGATGAAAATGCCAAACAAATAAGTCAAATCTCATTTTTGTGGTTCTTTACAGTTAGGGACAGATAGCAGTTCAGACAAGAAGAACACCAAAGAATTTATATTATCTATACAGCAATGGAAGATAAATGAATATTGGGTTAGACGAGAAATATTCATAAGGACCGATATCACAAACAGGAATGCCATCGCTGTTCCCATCAAGCGGGCGAGTGTAGCCACGCTGATCAAATAGGGGACAGACAGTAGGACTGCCAGTGTCAATTGCAGGGCTGCCTGGTAAGAGTGCATGTGTCAGAGTAAAACCGCCATTATTTTGAAGTGGACCCAGGAGGGGATCTCCAAGAAAAATGGACTCACCCGGGTAACCGCCCTGGATGATGCTATAGGAAGCATTGGCTGCTGTGTTACCGGAGATTGCATCAGGACTATTACCCCAGAGAATGGAATTGATGAGTGCCGGCGTGCTGTAAGAATTGTAAATAGCGCCCCCCTGCTGAGAGGCTTGATTGCCAAATAGGAGAACGTTGGTCAATACAGGGCTGCTGTTTTCGGAATTGTAAATCCCAGCCCCGAGAGGAGCATTATTGCCAGAGATCGTGAGATTAGTGAAGGTTGGACTGCTGAGATTGTTGTAGACCGCACCGCCACGTGCAACAGCAGAATTGCCACTGAACGTGATATTGTTTAGATCTGGACTGCCGCCAAAGTTGTACAAGCCGCCTCCAAATGAGCCGGAGTTGTTTTCTATAAAAGCAACTTGCCAAAGCAAGGGGGTAGAACTTGAATTGAACATGCCACCCCCGAGATCCTGAGCAAAATTTCCAGTAAAAGTAACGTCGGTGAGGATGGGATTGCTCTGATAGTTATAGAGACCTCCTCCTCTATCAAAGGCTGAGTTATTTGAAAAGTTTACATTAGTCAGCACAGCGTGGGACCCATTATTGTTCATGCCTCCACCTCCTAAACCCGCTGAATTACTGACAAAATTAACATCTAAGAGCGATGGCCTGCTGCTTATGTTATACATGCCACCACCGTACTGGTCAGTGTGGTTTTCCGAAAATAAAACACCATTTAGAGAAAAAGTATTCCCGGCATTAAACATACCGCCCCCATATTCGCCAGCAATGTTCCAATAAAAATTTACGTCGGATAAAGAAACATCACAGTTTTCAATACTATACATTCCTCCCCCACGGTATGTGGCTGTATTATCCTGAAATGTGACATTTTCTAATATTGGGCTGCTGTAATCCCAATTGTAGATTGCTCCGCCATAGCCCGCTGAGTTTCCTGAAAAAGTTACATTCTTAAAAAATGGGGCTCCTCCAGAATTATCAACGGCACCACCGTAGACCGAAGAACTATTGCCTGTGAAAGTAACATTGTTCAATATTGGAAAACTACCTGAATTGAACATAGCCCCACCATGTTCCCCTGCGTGGTTATTAGTAAATGAGACTTCAGAAAGGTCCGTATCACTCAGGTAATTGTATAAACCACCTGCACGCAGTCCAGCCGAATTGTCTGAAAAAGTGACATTCACTAAAAGAGCATCACTTGCGTTGTTGTTCATACCTGCACCAGCACTGGCCGTGTTTTCAGAAAAGGTGACCTCACTTAGCACCGGTAAACTTCCCATGTTATACATTCCACCGCCTGAAACAGAGTCATTCTTAGAAAAGGTTACGCGGCTAAGGTTAGAGGTGTTAGCATAAGTAAACATGCCACCACCATATTCAAGGGCATAATTTCCCATAAAAGAGACATCAGTAAGGGAGGAAACCCCCTTATATTCATACAATCCGCCACCACGCTCCTGGGCAGAATTATCGGTGAAAGTGACGAAAGACAAGGTCACATTTCCATAGTAGTCGTACAAACCACCTCCACGGAATTGACACGAATTGGTAGAAAAAGTAACTTCTGTAAAGGAAGGATTGCCCCGCAGATTGTAAACACCACCACCATAACCAGCAAAATTGTTAGTAAAAGTAACCTGATTTATGCTTGGATGACTGGCAATGAGATACATGCCTCCGCCCCGATCGTAGGTCGGTTCCGCATCAGCATTCCCAGAAGTTACTGTAAAACCATCCAAAATAGTGGTCGCATCAAGATTGGTTCCTACAATGACATGATAACTGTTGTCACTTAAGTTTCCAGAAAGACCAATATCACCGCTCAGAATGCTTGGATTGATCTGCCAATCCCGTTCTTCCCAGGTCCCTCCATCTGCAGGGAAAGCCCCATAGATCGCGACACCGGATTTCAGCGTAAAAGAAATGCTGCGGTCGGTAGAAGTGGTGGGGAAATAGGTGCCAGCAGCTGCCCAAATCTGATCTCCGGCAACAGAATTGGCAATAGCTGCCTGCAGATCACATGCCTGTTCCCAGGAAGAACAATCTCCAGATGTGTTGGAACGGGCATAGAGGACTCGAGTATCGACAACAGGGAAAGACCCGGCTTCGACTATGTTGAAACGGAAGAGCCAGAGCGAAATGCTCAAAAAAACAAATACCATTGCTAGAAATATTTTTTTACTATTCACAATCCTCATTACTAATGCGCAAAATTTCAGCTTTTGGCAGAAGGCAAAAAATAGGAGGTCAAGAACAATTGCCCTCCTCTTCTTTTCACCTATTTATAAAACCAACATATCAAAAACAGAACTTCAGCCTTAGAACATCAACAAATTTGATTCAGCATTATATCCCGAATTATTTTCTTGACGATTCTTAATGGCAAGAGAGCGTTCATAATGATTGACTAATTCAAATGTGATTAATTACTAAACCGCCCCTAATTTTGAACTGCCTTAGGAGCGGTCGAATGATAAAAAAACTCATCGGAGTTTAGATGAATAAACCCCGTAAATATTCAAATTTTAAGATTTAGGATTAAGGATGGGCACCTTACCTACTTTATCCTTCCAGCGATTCCAAAACTTGAACAAGCCTACAAGAAAGCCAAGACCATAACTGAGATGGATGATGGCAAAGGCAAGCGGTAAGAGCAAAAGCTTTTTGAAACCCTGACCTGACCCAGTGATGATGGAGGCTGCCAGGTTAGCCAGGAGATAGGTAGCTAACAAAATCAACAAAGCCAACCACCCCCAGGAAACTAGGAAGCTCAACAATAGTGTGAGGATCAACGCTAAAACAAAGGCAAGCGGGACAAACTGGCGCAAGCTCATCTGACGCGGATGTTTTTGCAGGACTCTCACCTTCCAAAAACCATACTGAAAATACTGCTTCCAAAGCTTTATTAGTGAGCCACGGCTGTAGTATTCCGATTTCACGTCTTCAGCCAGCAAGATTTTGCCCCCCGCTTCGCGGATGCGATAGTTGTATTCATCGTCCTGGTTGCGAACCAATTCTTCATCATAAAGGCCGACTTTTTCAATAATAGCTTGTTTGTAAGCTGGAAAGGGCACCGTGTCTGCTGGTTTAGTTTGACCAGTCTCCGTGCGGAAGGAGGAATTTCCCACCCCAAACTTGGAGCTCATAGCTAAAGCTATCACTTCGGAGGTAAAGTTCTCACCAGTGGTATGCATAGGACCGCCCACCCCATCCACTTCATCACTATTTAGGTGGCGAACACAATTGGAGACGTAATCCGGCGCGATCACACAGTGCCCGTCCACACGGATGAGAATTTCGCCCTTAGCCTGGGGAATGAGAATATTCATTCCGGTTGGTACGATGCATTTGGGATTGTCAAAAAGCTGGATGCGAGGATCTTTTTTCATCCACTCCGCAACTAAAGCCCTGGTATTGTCTGTGGACAAGCCATCCGAGATCAGTATCTCTAACAGGTCTGAGGGATAATCCTGTTGCAAAACCGCCTGAAGGCATTGGCTGATGTAGCTGCCTTCATTGCGGATCGGGATAAGGACGGAAACAAAGGGGGTTTTTTTTCGGTCAGTCAACTTTACTCTTAAGGTAATTAGTATGAAAATTAATGGTCATTTCAGCCAATTACCCGGCTAACGGATTGATCTTTGAAATAAACGAGCAGAACTTGCCGTTGGTGTTCCTCGATATCTGTTCTACTTCGTTGATGTGAACATTTACTGCTCCCAGGTATTGAGAAAGGCGATAATTAATCTGTTTTTCCACATCTTGCTTATTGTAACCATCACCAGGAATCAGATTGACTTCAAAGTTGTCGAGGTCGAGCTGTACCAGCTGAGCTTCTTCCACGGCCAAGCCATTGTAGAGCGAATCAAGAATATAAAGTTCCCTACCATCTTTGGTAAGAACAAGATCGTTACTCCGCCCCTGAACGCTGCCCATTATCGGGAGCGCCCTCCCACAAGCACAGGATTGACCCCAATGAGGCAACTCTCCGATATCTCCATTTACGTACCTGATCAGAGGCATGTCTTCGTTAAATAAACTAGTTAAGCAGTACATTCCTGAAGGTTGGGTCTGTGAAACAGTACCATCTGCTGGGTTAAATATTTCCATGATGCCAGTCTCTGGCCAGAAATGCATGTTCCCCTCCGCACATTCCGAGGCAGCTGAAAGCATCTCAGCCATACCGTAGGTATCACGCATAGGACAGTTGAAAGCTTGCTGGATCGTAGTTCGATAAGTTTCAGTAAGAACTTCGGAATTGCTTATGATTGCCTTAAGTGGTGGAGGTTGTAGACCTTGGTGAAGCATGAATTTTGCCAGCACAAAAAGCGCGGAAGGATAAACAATTAGATAAAGAGGTTTATATTTCCATAAGGCTTCCAGATAAGTATTAGCACTGATTGGATTTATGTGAAAAATTGAGAAGTAAATCTGTTTCAGCCCCTGGTTCCAAACCCAGTAAGGAGGGTTTGTTTGAGCTAAAGGTATGATCTGCTGTCCGCCGAAAATACCCCAACGATCCTGATGATTTACACCAATCCAATGCCTAACGCGAGCTTCATGAAGCGCAAACCAGCGACGAGTGACAGAGCGACTCAAGAAGATTAGCGTGGGAGTACCAGTAGTCCCGCCTGTATGGTCGATGTAGAGATGCTTACCCAAGGATAGATCTGAGATGAATTGTCGGGGATTTTCTCTGACCGTAGTTTTTTGCAACACAGGCCAGTTTTCAAGCAATTCCCAACTTGCCTGGTCGCCAGCCTTACGACGGTTCTGCCAATAAGCTCGATAATAGGGTACCGTCATGGCGGCATGATGCAGCATAAACGCCAGCCGCTCCTCCCGCCAGGTTGTCCATTGTCCCTGGGACCAAGTATCCCGATCCAATGCCTCTTCCACAAGACTTTGAGTCTCTGGACCATAACGCCACGAACGGAGATAGTAACCCCAAGCACTGGTAGCCAGGATTTTCATTGGATAAGGCAGCTTGTTATAGGGCTTGTGCTTATCCATGATTCAATACTTCTTCAAACAAGTCTTCCCATTGCGGTAGTACTATAGACCAATCGTAATTTTCTGCTTTTTTACGAGCATTGGTGCTGAGCTTTTGCGCAAGGCCAGGTTCAGTGAGAATGCGGATGACGGCATCCGCCATTGCTTTTGAATCATTCATGGGCACAATCAACGCGTCAAACTCATTTTCCCACATAAAAGGCAACTCACCGGCATTCGTGGTGACAATGCAAAGACCACAAGCAGCAGCTTCCATGACGGAAACACCAAAGCTCTCATAATTTGTTGTATTTAGGAATACATTGCCCTCAGATAAATATTGACCCACTTGATCTTTTGGAATTACACCCATAATGCTTGCACTTTTGGTCAGATTGTATTTCTCGATTAGTTGCCTGACTTCTGGCAAAGACCCATCCCCTTTGTCTGGACCTATCATTGTGAGGGTGGTATCGGGATGTTCACCCACCAACTGATTAAGAACTTCAATAGCAAGCACTGGATTATAGATTTGGTGGAATGCCCGCAACCATATCAGGTTAGGTTCTGGAGCATCAAGACGACGATAAGGATACACGCTCAATTCGATCCCATTTGGCAGGTAGATAGTTTTTTCATGAATGCCATGCAATTCTTGCTGTAGATATTTTGAAGGAGTGGTGACAGCTTTAGCTGATAATAATAATTTTCGCAACCTGCTTGAATTCTTTTGAGCAAATTCACGAAGTTTTCCGCCGTGAAGCGTCAGGATATAAGGTTTCTTGATTGAACGTAGAAATGTACACAAAAGCTCTGCCCATCGAAAAGCAAGGTCACTATAAACTTCAATGGCTGCAACCTGGTAGTTGTTACGATGGCGCCACGCAGTCCATAGGAGATCGATCAATCGTCGAACACGATTGGGATGGGTGGAGGCAGTAATAACTCTCCAACCATTTGCCCGCAGTTTTTCAGCGAGATCCTCCCCTGCGCCTCTGACACCAACGCTTTTGGAGAGGAAATTACCTGCGATGTATATTGTTTTCATTTACTATGAAGGAGGGTTCTGATGAATGATCCTGGCTGGAATTCCGCCCGCAATAACATTTGCTGGCATGTTTTGGGTTACAACCGCATTCGCCGCGATTAAGCTGTTCTCACCAATAGTGCATCCTGCTGTAACCACGACGTGTGATGCGATCCATGAACCCTTTTCAATTACTATTGGAGCTAATATAGCAGGCCCGTAACGATAGGAACCATTGATTGAGGTATGATTGCCTGAAACTATTACACAATAAGGGTTCAGCATCACTTCATTTGCAATTCTAATCAGGTCATTTGCCATGATTGAACAACCGTAGGCAATGTAAACATGATCTCCCAAATCGATCAATTCCGGGTTATGAAATTGAACATTTCTCCCGATCCTAAGGTCATGACCACACTTTCCAAAAAACGGTCTGATTAAGGCTCCTCGAACTCTGAGAAAGAACACATTATCAGGCAACCAGTTTGTGAACAACAACATAAAATGGAGAGGCCAATCATAACGAAGATAGTGCCATAATTTTTTCATTTATTCTCTTCAACCCATTGAAGGATGTCGCGCGACATGTTTCCGACCTGAGTCTCCAGCGTATTTTCCTTGGCTATTTCGAAAGCCCGAGCAATGTAAGTTTTCCGCAACTCAAAATCATCTAACAATTTCTTTACACTCTGAGCCAATGCTGTGGGATCTCTTGGTTCAACAAGTTCAGCAGCCCCTTGAATAAAGTCAGGAATAGAACCGACTCGAGTTGCCACAACAGGTAAACAATGCGCCATGGCTTCCCAAATGGTGCGAGGAAAACCCTCGGATGCTTGTGAAGCTAATAAATATATGTCCGCATTTTTATAATAAGCAAAGAGTTCTGGACCAACCGACTTATAGCCGTGATAAAAAACACGGTCTTCAACTCCTGCTTGCCTTGCAGTTGAGTTTATTTGGTCAAGGATGTCTGAATTAGCCTCAGGCCAACCCACAAAATCCAATACGACATCATCTCCCTGCTGAACCAGAAGACTCAAAGCGTTTACCATATCTAAAAGACCCTTAGATGGATCCATCCTGCCCGTATAGAGCAAGTGGATGGGACGGTTTTCGCAAGTATTTTCCCTTACAAAAAAATCATCTTTAGTCAGGGTAGAAGTGCGTGTTTCAATGAGTTTCCTTGCAGAACCATCATATTGCTCATACAAAATTTTACTGTTTACGAACACCAAGCTTCTTCTGGCTACCTTTAGCTGCTCATGATAGTTAACTGTATCCATTAACCGGATTAGCGTCTTACGCCAGCCAGGTTGTGGGAGAGAATCGATACCCGCGAGATAATCTCCCACTATCATAAGAATAATGGGAAGGGATTTATCTGCATTTGCCAGAGACGGAAGTAAAGGGCTTGGACCGCGAAGCATGAGGGCATCGATATTTTTACTGTGTTGTTTAATCAACATGGTGTATTTTTTTGCATGCAGCAGGCGATAAGGAGCTGATTTGCGTTGAGGCAGACGCACTAAATCAATATTACTAGCCTGAAGCACATGATCAAAATAGACGTTCTCTCCCGGATTGGGTTGATGTAAAAATAAGGTCAGATGTTCTATATTATTAGCAAGTTCATCCAAAAAACGCCCCAAATAACCTGGCACACAGATCTCACCCGACTTTAGTATTGCTGGAATGTGGTAATAGAAGCCTAATCTCATTTCTGACCTTGCATTGTTTCTTGAAAATGATGTTCTAATACTATGAGTGCGGCGACTAAGCCATATGCAAACCAAGTCACTGTACCAGCCAGCGCGCTAATCGTCCACATATGAATACTCATCCCAACAAAAGAGGCCATCACACTTAAAGCCCAAAGATCTTCACGCCGGGCGTGACTTATAGCAGCTTTTAGACCCTTAAAAGCAAGCATAAGGATCAAAACAAGAAGTGGAAGGCTGCCGATCAAGCCAGATTCTGCTAAAAAACCCACATAGGAATTATGAGCGGATTTTCGATCGAAACTAGATTGGGAATATAATTTAAAGACCCCAGAAAGTTCAAGCTCAACAGATTCCTTACGGAAGCGGGACGCACCGACACCGATTAGCGGAGACTCTTCGAAGAGTTTTAAACCCTTTTGCAACATCAACTCTCGGAATACATAGGATTTGTCTTGCTCCAGGTTCTGAAAAGTTGAGGCTCGCAGCGAGATGGCTGATTGTACCGGCTCTGGCAGCAGGTTCAATCCATATACGACGGACACTAAGAGCAAAGATAATAGAAATATCGCCATGCCAACTTTGCGTGACTGCAGAAAAAATATCAATAGTGTGAAGAAAATGGTACCAGCTGCAACGCTAATCCACGAACTGCGGGAGCCATTAATTGCTACTGCAACAGCCACGATCAGCACGCGTGTAATCGGTAGAAATTTGTTTGCACCTTTGACTGCAAACAATGGCGCCAACAGAAAAGGAAAAAAAGTTGAAAAGAGGAAACCGTACTCATTTGGCGTGAGTAATCTGGTAACACTCTCATAGGTATTTACGGCTCCCCAGATAACTGCTTCAAACAGGCGGGCAAGCGCCAGAGCAAACACTGCCCAACCCAATAGCTTTGCTGTTCGCTCAAGCATATTTGCGCGGGAGGCGAAGTAGGATGTGATAACGAAGGTAAGTAACCAGTAAGCATTTTGGATCAAAAGAGTCCAGGTTTCCGTATCCATTCCGCTCCCGGACCTTAAAATGCCGTTGATGAGAGTCGATAAAAATATCCCTGACCAGATTAATACTGCTAACAGTATCCACTTTTGGATTGCAGGCGGCCAAGGCTGTGGGGGCTTGAAAATACAGTAAAGAGCAACGAAGAAGAAAATCGGCGCTGAAAGGGATAAACCAAGCAAAGGCACTTCCACGAGCGGCAGGACCAGGTAGCATGCAAAAATGAACCAAAGCGCAATTATCGACTTAGGTATCTTAATAATCTCGTCCGTTACCGGGCTCTGAATAGATGCCTTGTTTTTAGCTTTTTTAATTGAATAAGTATATTTATCAATATATTTCATTATTCTGATACCATATGATCATTATAAAGCCCTCAGGACATAACTCCTGTAGTTGTGAAAGTAAACTGCTAAAATAATTTTCATAGATTGTAGCTTTTAGCTTCACCTACCAAGCGCCACTTGATCAGTTTTTGCAAAATAGATAAGTTCATCTTACTTTTTGTGACATTTCCTGTTATAAAATAGAAGATGATTTTTATAAGTAGTTTCGGGAGCAGGATGATATAAGTAATGGCTCGAAAGCAGAAGTGAGTCCATTTCCCATTTTTTAGTTCATAATACTTGGCAACACCTAAGAACTTGTTAACAAAGATATTTGCAGGATCCTGCGGTGAGCAAGATTGATTATAATGAACGATCACAGCACCTGGACAGTAAAACACTTTATATCCACGTCGCCAAAACCGGTCACACAGTTCAATATCCTCGCCGCATAAAAAGAATCTTTCATCAAAACCCCCTACTCGCTTGAGCGTTTCCGCCCTGAACATCATGGCAGAACCGCTAATGACTTGCACATAGCTTTCCTTAGTTAAATCGTAAGGGTAGCGTAATTTTTTAACCAGTTTTGCACCGATCCAGGGGATTCGACCGACGTAAAGCAAATCCAAAACAACCCCAGACAGGAAAGTTCTGGTCAGTCTTGCTCCTCCCAGTTGAGGTTGGAGATTATCACCATTTACAAGACTTGGCCCTACCATGCCAACCTCAGGATTATTTTTGAGAACCTCGATCAACTGATCTAAGGCATCCTTGACCACAACGGTATCCGGGTTGAGTAAGAAAATATACTCACCCTCAGCAATCTCAATGCCCTGGTTGTTGGCTTTGCCAAAGCCTTCATTGTGCTCATTGGCAATCACCTGTACCATCGGGAAATCCTTGGCAAGCATTGCAAGGCTGTTATCCTTGGAGGCGTTATCTACCACGATGATCTCATAATCACCTGAAGGCGGATTGTCGGAAATGGAACGGATTGCCCCAGCCAAAAGTTCTGCCACATTCCAGTTCACGATCACAATGGATAACAGTTTATTCATTTATCTTTGATTTTTCCTGAACAAGATTTTGATAGACATCCTCAATAGCACGCATATTCGCCTGGTTGGAAAAATGGGAATGGGCGTATATCCTGGCATTATCGGCTATATTTTGTCGCAAATTATCATCCTCAAGTAACAGTTCCACTTTTACAGCCAGGTCTTGATCATTCCCAGGTTGAATAAGGAAGCCGTTTTCTCCATCCCGGATCAATTCCTGCACGCCGCCTGACTCCATGGCCACCACAGGCTTGCCGGCTGCCATTGCTTCCATGATGACCCGCCCGGATCCCTCAGTCAGGGCTGGATGAACCAAGATGTCAATACTATTCATCATTGCAGATGTGTCTTCAATGAATTCTGCCCAAATGATTTTATCACTCAAGTCTGAAGTGTTCACCTGCTGAGCTAATGAACGGGTATAGTCTGTTTGATCCAAATTGTTGCTCCCGCCAAATATGATGAATTTTAACTGGTGATGGTCTTTGAGCAGGGCTTGGGCCATATCCAGGAAAGTATTATGCCGCTTAAGTTCAGTTGAGAGATTCCCTACCATACCTATTACAATTTCGTCTTGCTTAATGGCATACTGTGATCTTATTGACTCTCCCAGGGCGGACTCGTCCAGAAAATCGCTCAGATCAATCCCATTCTGAATAATGATGTGTTTAATCTGTTGATTGAGAAATGGTTCGGCTGTGTAGGCAGAATTGCAAATAATGACATCGCTTAATTTTTTCATCAACCAATAGGTAAGCGCGTCGCCCAGGATGGGACGGTATTGGCGTTTGGCCCCGAAAGCTTCCCGAATATGCCAAACATGAGGAGTTTTTGTGATCCAGCCAGCCAATGCCCCAACTGGTGTAATGCTGTTATTGGTATGAACCAGATCGATTTTTTCTGCCTTAATGATCTTAGCTAATTTGATAGCTGCTGGAATTGAACTCATTATTCGATAGGTATTTCCGCAAGGAGCCCTTAGCTTTTCGAACCATGTCTGTCTGTGGTATTTCTGCCAGGTAGGAATTTCCTGGTAGAAGATTTTCTCAATAAAGGGCTTAATCAAACCTTCATAATCTGTTTGCACTAGGGCGGATAGCGCGAGAAATGACTTTTGTGAAGAGCTGGCGCACTTGACCATATGGAAAAGGCTGATCTTAGAGCCACCCATGCCCGGCCCAGGTTGAACATAGAGTATTTTCAATTCCAATTAATTCCTCTGAGAAACTTTCAGTTCAACACCCAAAAAGCCCAAAATTTTTCCAAAATGATAAACAACAACACCACCGTCCTCAATGATCCAATTTTGCCAGTATTTATGTGAATATATTTTGAATAGAAAACGTATTGACGATTTAAGAAAAGTAATTATTGACTGAAATAAAGCAATAATTTTTTTATTTTTGACGTCAACAATGGTTTTTTGTGCATAATATTGACCTTGAGCAAATTTACGTTTCAGCCTATAGCCCACAGACATTTTAAATTCCGGGACAAGATGATAGATTATCAAGTCAGGTGCAAATAAGATTTGAGCTTGTCCGTTAAGAGACCACAATTTTTCAAACGCATCTGTTTCTTCACCCAATTTCAATTGTTTACCTATGACGCCAAAGTTTTCGTTGAACTGTCCAATCGAAGTGAGACTGTCTTTTAACCAGATCATATTTGAGCCGGATAACATTTCATGCGCATTGAGATATTTTTGCGAATCGCCAAATCCTCTAATTTCATATTTATCAAGGAACCATTTAGGTTTTTCCGATAGGTAGAATGGATAACAAGGACCACCCAAACAATCCAAAGCAGGCTGTATGGAATTCAAGATCTGAAAAGCAACCTCAAGCCAATTTGGAGCGGCTTTAGCGTCATCATCTATAAACGCAATATAATTACCTGATGCCTCTGAGACACCCCGGTTTCTGGCATGACTGAGCCCTTGTCGTCCTTCAAATACGTAACGAATTAATTCATCGTTCTCAAATGCCTTCACAACCTCGGCTGTGTCATCCTTCGAGTTATTATCTACAACAATAATTTCATATTTATCCTTGGCGAGGGTCTGTTCATATAGACTTGTAACACAGTTCTTTAGGAGAAATGAGTGGTTATATGTACAAACAACGACAGATATAAATAAATCCATTTAATTTTCCTTAAATTTTATTTGAGTAAAAAATGGTTGTAAAATCTTTCTTAAGCCAGAATGTTTAACAGGAGAGCATTTATAGAATCAACATATTTTTCGTTGTTGAAATTTTCTTCTACTTCTTTCCTGGCCACCCTGAGCAGTTCACTAAAATTTGTTGGCTCAATTAACATTTTTTCGATCCAACCAACAGCGCCTTTAACATCACCCTCATTGACAATGAAACCAGAAACACCTGATGTAACTGATTCCCCAGAACCCTCATTCCCGTAAGTAATAACAAGGCAACCACTTGCCATTGCCTCCAGAGGAACACGGGAGAAACCTGACTTGAAATAGCTTGGAAAAAAACAGATATCTGCATCTCGATAGATAGCACTTAGCTCAGCCTGAGATGTCATAGGTTTTATATTAACTGAGTTAGATAATCCTAGCCCCTCAGTTAACTTCACCAACTCATCATAGTAAGTTCTTGACTGTACTTCTCCAATAATCAGGAGTTGAGCTGGAATGTTTTTTCTTCTAAGCTCATTGACCAATAGAACTCCATCAAGGCAACCTTTCTGCGCTTTAATTCTGGCAGGGATGACAATTTTGACAGGGCTTTGAATATGTGTTCTTGCTTTAAAAGGAAATTTGGAAATATCGATACCAGAGGGTATAACCAACGAATCATGCACCGGCACTCCCATCTCGAGGGCATGCTTCAAATTTGACTGGCTATTAAAATAAACTCTCATCTGAAGAGGCCAGTCCCAGTCCGGCAAAATTCTGCCCCCGCTAATTAGATGAGCATATTTTTTTATACCTTGCTTGAGCCAACGCTTCAAGAAGCTATCCAGGTCATTCTTGTAAAAATATAGACCCCGTTTTTGAAGCCTGGCAAAATAAATTAGCCCAGTCCCACCTTCGTCATATACAATAGGCAAATATTTACCAGCTAAATATGGCAGAATAGGATCAGATAGGTTTTGCATGTGCCACAAGTAAAATAGATCAGGTTGAAAGCTATCAATAATCTTTTCAATCTTTTTGAGGTCTTGTTTGTCAGAGTGAATCCTACTAAACACATTGCCGCCAGATGGCTTTAGGCTCAAAATGCGAAGCACAGAAAAGGGCTCCTTTTCTTCAGAGGAAATCTTAGATGCAACTTGGTTTGTGATTATGCAGATTTCATGTCCTTTTTTACGCAAACCATCAAGAACATCTTTGCAGCGTAATTCGTAACCTCCATGATGAAAGGGCGGATAAAAAGCTGTAATTGCCAGGATTCTCAAGCGTGAACCATCCATGAAATCAATATGTTTTTCCAGCCATGATCCGCTAGAAAACAGATAAGTTTCCGCCTTCTGCTTGAAGGTAGAAATCCAAAATTTAAAAACCTGATCATGAAAAACTCTCTTCGCAAGGCAATTGGTTTCAACTTAATAAAATTATTTAATATATTTTCGGTTTTTGGATTATCGATGTCCAGATCGGAAATTTTAAAAATTCCTGCATATGCAAGCTCAGCACCTAAACAAGCTAAACCCAAGCGTGTATCTCTACTTCGCAGATAGTGTTTCCAGACTAGTTCAATCCCCGTCCATTTAGATCTTCTACTTGACTCTCGAATTTCTGTCTGTTCTGGTTGAATTACTTTTAAACCTCTGTGTACTCCATAATGAAAAGCATGATATGGCGATGGATCTCCAGAGTGGATAGCTGCAGGTGCTAACTCCTGACCGTCAAAGTGGATATACTTGTGCTCCGTAAGAGGTATATCAACAAACAAGTTTTCCTTTGAAAAATCCCAACGCACAGTGTTGCGGTAAGCATTTAGTCCGAAAATTAATTGATCAGAAAAGAAATCCTGAACTGCGATTGACAAAATCTGAATATCAGGATGATCGTTCATTTTCTTGATTATGTCGCTGAAAAGGTTTGGACTCAATAAAACCATGTCTGCATCTACTTTTATCAATAATTCGTATCTATCAGATTTTTCCATAAAGGTTTTAAATAAAGAAACATGTGCTTCCTTATTTGGCAAGTCCTTAATGACGATATGGTCAAAAGTAGAGAAAGTCTGACTCCTGATTGACCTTACGCATTCAGGAAATTCATTTTCTTTAGAGTAAAGGGTGCCGACCAGTAAGCGACCCGATGGAAATTGAGTATTTGAATCCTCACTTCCCCCTACTGGCGAAAAATGATTGTGGATTGTCATATTTATTGGTAGTTTTCCATTTATCAATTAGCGTGAGACCAGTCGTGGTCTATAACAAAAAAACCTCCCCATTCTGAATTTGGTAGTTTTCCAGATTGCAAAATGTTTCCTGGCTCAACAATCAATTCTGATGCAGACTCTGCCCAGACGATCGGTTCCTTGTCAGCATATATCTTGACATCCAATAAGTATTTATTCGCCAACAAATTTAGATTTTTTATGTGACATGAAATTCGCGATTTTTCACTAAACCCCGAAATTTCGTATCCTGATAATTTGCTATGCAGAACACTTAACCGGGTACCCTCTTTACTATTGATGCCGATTGAAATATAGAGATTTTGAATAATTTCTTTTGAATTTAAGTACAAATCAATGAAAAGTTCATCACCAGAGATAGCAGCTGGAATTTCCATTTTCTGGAAATTTCTAAATCCAATCTTCTCGAGAGAAAAATTCCTTTGAATATTCACTGCAATAGGAGATCTTTGACTCTTCGAATTGTTTTTCTTGAAAAATAAATAATGATTAATTGCCTCTCTAGCCGAGCCCTGGTAACTAATTTTGCCAGATTTGAGTACAAGTGTTTTTTCACAAAGTTGTTGAATTGCAGCCATATTGTGGCTCACAAATAGCACCGTACGGCCCTCGCCGGCGACGTCGCCCATCTTGCCCAGGCACTTCTTCTGGAATTCGGCATCCCCCACCGCCAGGACCTCATCCACAATCAGGATCTCGGGGTCCAGGTGCGCCGCCACCGCGAACGCCAGACGCACGTACATCCCGCTCGAGTAGCGCTTGACGGGCGTATCGATGAACCTTTCCACCCCGGAAAAATCCACAATTTCATCAAACTTGCGCGTGACTTCCTCTTTTTTCATGCCCAGGATGGCTCCGTTGAGGTAGACATTCTCGCGACCGGTAAGCTCGGGGTGGAAGCCGGTGCCGACCTCCAGCAGGCTGCCAATGCGCCCCTTGACCTTGACCACGCCGCTGCTTGGGGCAGTGACGCGCGAGAGGATCTTGAGCAGCGTGCTCTTGCCGGCGCCGTTGCGCCCGATGATGCCCAGCGCTTCGCCCTGCTGCACCTGGAACGAGACGTCGTCCAGCGCCAGGATGCTCTCGCCCAGGCGCGCGAAGGCGTCTTGCTGACCGATGCGGGTGTAGGGGTCGGGCTGTTTGCGCACCCGCGCCCACCAGCGGTTGAGATCGCGCGAGATCGTGCCCGTGCCAATCACACCCAGGTCATATTGTTTGGATAAATGCTCTACTGAGATAATGGGTTTAGTCATTGTTAATTTGTTTTACCTAACTAAAAAACGATAAATGCCAGAATCGGTGTCGAAATTTGAAATTAATAATTCTGGATTATAGCCTGTGGTTGTATCATCAAGAAGCAGAATTTTTTCGGGTTGAGAAAGAATGTGCGAGGAATCATTATGAGGATCAACATAAATGAGAAGGGTTTTTGACCAATCGATCTCATCAGGTATTTGGTTCAAAAACCCGACATCACGATCCAGATAGTAATAAAAAGCTTCCAATGTTTGATTGTTGTAAAGGAGCCTTATTGCATTTCTCGCGTCCCACCTCCAAGTAAAAGGCAAGATTTGAAAATATTCAAGGTCTTTATAGCCAGGGATTATGATGCCAACGTTGCTGCCATCCTGCAAATCTGGGGCAATTTCAATCGTTTTATTCCAGATTTTTTTTTGATCTTCCCATGAGATAAACCTTTGGTTTTGTGACCATATCTGAAAAAGCATACCTAGAATTACAAAGGGTATTATTAGTAAAATCGTTTTCCTGCTAATTTCTTTGTAGGTTTTAACCTTTAGTGCTACAAGTGATGAAATTAAAGATACCAGCATGATTGATGCACCGGCACTAGCGAAAAGATTATTCCGAGTGGAATTACCATCGAGCGACGGGCCTTTAAGGCCAATCGCAGGAAAATAGCCTGCTGCCCAAGTAAGAAATCCGAAAAGGAAGACCATTATTAGAGATTTAAGAACTATCACACGATCAGCCCAATAAAATGACTCAGATGCTTTGGCGGATTTAATTATCCGTGGTAATAATCCTATCGTGAGTGCGATGAGCATAAAACCGGTTGCTCCCAACACAATAAACTTGGAAGGTCCCAGGAATTGAGCAATGGGCCGAACCCAGGAATAAGGAACATATATTAATCCAATTATGTATCTGCGTGCGATTGTAATTACATTGATATTCAATTGATCTAAATAAGCATCTTGGAGGTTAAAAATAGAAGGTTGTAAGTAAGCCCTCCACACGATGTAAAAAATTCCAGTAAATAATGTAACAGTAATTATTCGAATTTTATAAACACGTGAAGTTCCGGAGTCAAATAATATCAGGAATGCGACCATCAGAACTATACCTAAACCAGCTTCGTATATAAGTAATGAAATAATGAATAGTACATTTGCTAATATTAGTTTCCATGATTTGCTATTCTGCTTATATTCCAATAATAAGAATATGACTAATAAATCAAGTAATAACACCAAATGAGCGTGTATATGGACAAGCCAGGTTTTTGTGAAATCAAGTGGATAGATGATGAAGACGAGTGCAATTGGTAAGGCTAACCAAGTGTGTTTTGGAAAACTTTTTTTTATCACTAAATAGAATACGCAGCATGTCAAGAATAGGATGATGAAATTTACAAAGTAATGATAAAAAAGATTAGTTTTAAAAAAAGAAGCCAGTATAAAGTAAGGTACATCAATTAGTGGTCTGCGATCGTAAATATTGAAAATTTGAAATCCATAAAAAATCTGATCTGACAGAATCGACCAGTCATCGCTGTGAATAGGAGGAGAAGAGTAATAACGACAATCCATTAAATAGGTTAGCGTAACAATAAAAATTGGGATTATCCAATAAATAGAATTAACCTTTTTTGGCCATCGCATGTTATTTTTACGGGATTTAAATTCATTCATGATATTTACCTCTCTCCGTATTACGTGAGGTTTACTACAAAATCAAGTTTGTGTCCTTGCCCAACACTACAGTTAATGAGATTCTGTCCGGCTCCAAAATGGATTCCCAGATTCCATAAAAGGCATTCTCCTTACCGATGTGAGTGTAGGGGTCGGGCTGATTGCGCACCCGCGCCCACCAGCGGTTGAGATCGCGCGAGATCGTGCCCGTGCCAATCACGCCCAGGTCGTATTGTTTAGTTAAGTGTTCAACAGAAATAACGTTGTAGCACATAGGATTTTAAGCTGATACCCGTCCTCTCTAGGCGGGAACAAGTAGCTGACCCCTTGACGGGGCAAGTAGCTGATAGGAAGGATAAGGTCATAGGAGTTAGATTATACCCGTCCGATGCCTGGCGGGTACCCTCACCTCATTCCACCTCGGGGGGCAGGCAGGCAGCTGATAGGAAAGAAAAGGTCATAGGTGATATGTGATAGGAGAAAAACAGTCGATATCGTGTATCAGGGATTTAGGCATACAATTGCTAATGATAAAAAAACTGAAGATGTGCAATATTTTTATTACTCTTTTACCAAAAGACCGCGAGCAAACGCAAAAAAATCTTCTCCGATGCGTTCTCTTGCTCCTGGGAAGGAATCCAACACCTCATCAGGGGTGGTCTTTCCAAACATTTGTTCATAATAATTCCGAAGGTCCCCATCAGGGTGATTGATCAAGGCCAACCTCCACAAATAGGAGCCTCTCACGCCCCACAGGTGTTTATACTGATTTGGGTCAGAAATCCCGCCTACATGAAAAATCTGATTGGAAGGCTTGAATTTGGCCGGGAATCTCTCAACATAATTGATTGGGTAACCATCCGCCAAACCCAATAACATTAATAGTCTAAGGGTATCAAAATAATTCTTGAAATCTTCAGGCAAATGATTACTGTCTATCCCTATAGATTTCAACCTCTGGCGCACTTTGCGTGATAATTGGAAATATGAAATATGCCTGCAATCAATTTGATATTTTTGGATTAATTGTCTGTAAAGCGGGGCATTGATCATCAGAAAGAATGTTGCTGGCAATTCCAAATGCGTAAGGGGATTGGTGCTGCTGAAGAAGGCATTCAATTGATGGTCATCTTTGATCTTTGCAGCTTCATCAAAGAGACCAGGGTTAAAAACAAAACAATCATAATCCAAGATGCCAAAGGGAAATTGCACGCTTTTTACTAAAGCATTGATCACATCCCCATGGGATAACATGCTCGGGATATGAATGATTTGTGGAAATCTCAGATGGTCATTGATCCATTGGCTTTCCCAGGTGGTTAATCCATTGGCAATTATTGTGACTGGGACATTTTCCGGAACAAAGCGTAAGCAAAGTTCCACGATATGAATGCTTCCAGGGATTGCAATAACGAAAAAGGTGTTCTTGCCAGTATCCTTTGCTTGATTTTTAATGTGTTCAAGGAATTTGCGTTTGAAAATAATTGATTTGGGATTCTTGAGACCAAAAATCAGGTCAGCCCTGATGGTCTGCAAGAGACCAAAACGGCTTGATTTGCGTATGTTTTTGATCAACCGATTAATATTCATAAGATTGGGGATAGACACAGCTTATACCCGTCCACACCGTGGTAGGTGCAGGGTGTTTGTAGGAATAAGAATCTTAAGCACCGGCTACTACACCGTGTCAATGAAGGTTTTTTCGACACGATTGAAAATCACCACACCGATAAAAATCACGACCACCATAGATCCCGCGCTGTAGGCCAGACGCAGCCAGGACGCATCCCCCGCTCCCAGGAATCCTGCCCTGAAAGTCTCAATGATCGGCGTGACAGGGTTGACGTTCGCCACCCACCGCCATTTCTCCGGGATGCTCGAGACCGGGTAGATGACTGGTGTGGCATACATCCACAAGCCCACTCCAAAACCAACCAGGTACTGCAGGTCGCGATATTTGGTGGTCATGGACGAAATGATGATGCCAAAGCCGAGTCCCAGCCCAGCCATCAGCACCAAAAGGATCGGCAGCGCAAACGCCCAGGACGTGAGCCTGATCGCGGAACCGCGCAGGGCAAAGAAGGCGAAATAGGCAAGGAAGAAGGCAAACTGGATCGCAAAAGTGATCAGGTTGGAAATGACGATCGAGATCGGCATCACCAGGCGCGGAAAGTAGACCTTGCCAAACAGGTGGGCATTGGAGGTGAAGGTGGTGGAGGTGCTGGTGAGGCAGCTGGAAAAGTAGCCCCACAAAATATTACCAGACATGTAGAAGAGCATCTGGGGAAGACCGTCAGTTGGGAGTTGGGCGATGTTGCCGAAGATGACCGTGAAAACCAGCGAGGTAAGCAGCGGCTGGATGATGAACCACAACGGACCAAGGATGGTCTGCTTGTAGCGCGAGACAAAATCTCGCTTCACAAACATGCCAATCAGGTCGCGGTAGTGCCACACGTCACGCAGCTGCAGATCCCACCACTTTTTTCGTGGAGTGATGATGAGATCCCAGGAATCATTTTCAGTTGTGGTTTGAGTTTGGTTCATATTGTTTAGAGGTTTTGAGTTTGATTATGGATGTTGTTGATAAGTCGATCAAGTATTTCTTGGATACAACGAGGACATTAAGAGACCCTCACCCTTTATCCCTCCCCTCCGCCAAAAGAAGGCCGGGGAGGGCTAGCAGATCTGCAGATCCCACCACTTTTTGCGGGGGGTGATGATGAGATCCCAGGATTGTTCTGTTTCGGAGCTGTTGTTCATAATTGATTTCAATTTTACTGACAGAGGACGGGGCCGGAGGACAGAAGAGAAAAGGCAATGAGCTAGACTGAATTCCAATGAATTCAGCATTCGCATGGAACCTGGAGACTATCAATGCTCAGACGGGGGACCTGTCCTCGGTCAGTGTTTGCTTTCAGCTTTCAGTTGATTTTCCGACCCCCCCTTCACGCATCTATTATTCAGCTCACAAATTGTGCTATTTTGCTAGAACAACTCCTTCTCATTTATCCAACGATAGTCATCACCCTGGGTGGAAACGGTTTCACCAAAGGAATCCTTCGGCAGAAGAACACGACCCAGGCTGGAAAAATATGTGCGCTTGGAGAAACGCAATTCATCACCACAGTCCACACAGCGAGTGTCAACAATTTCTCGAAAGTTTCGATAAATCCGCAGCATTCCACCACAACTTGGGCAGGCATAACGCTCAAGGATGGCAGGGTTGCCACTGGCTAATCCATAGGGAGGGATATCCCCCATAACCTTGCTACCAGCGCGGATGAAGACATGACGCGCTATGTGCACGCCGCCGATAATCTCGTCACCCACCCCAATCCGGCAGTGGTGTTCAATGATCGTCTCCTTATCTGCCAGGTCGTTCTCCTCCCTGAGCAAGCCAATCACAGTGTCGTGAGCAATGTAGGTATATTCACCGATGTGAAGCGGTCCAACCAGGGTCACATTTTCACGTACGTTGACATGGGGCTCCAGCGTGACTCTGCCAAAGATGGTCACGTTTTGGCATAGCGTAACATGGTCCTCAAGTACGGCTTCCGGGCTGATCTGGCATCCGGGGTCAATGCGGCTGGTTGCATGGACGATAGCGCCTTCAGCGACCTTTGCCTGGGAATAATCTGGGTTTAAGGGGGTTGGGTATATCATGGTTTGCTTATCTCCTTATAAATAGAACGTTTGTTCTATTATAGAAGATATTTAGGGAAAATGCAAGTGGTTGTTAGTTGGCAGTTTGGCAATATTTCCAAAGATGACTATAAAGACCTATGATTTCATGATGGGCTGAATGATCAGCCACAGCGCACAAACATGCCGATCAGGTCGCGGTAGTGCCAGACATCGCGCAACTGCAGATCCCACCACTTTTTTCGTGGAGTGATGATCAGGTCGCAATTTTCGTCAGTTAATATCTCGTTTTCGCTCATAGGATAGGTGTTTTACTCACTCAGAAGGTTCTGATGGATCCAGTCGACGGTGCGTTCGTCCCAACGGTAGGTATAGGAAGTGCCATCCAAAGACGGAATATATACGTATTCCACAGTTAACAGCTCATCGGGGATTTGGGCAGCGCGCAGGTTGTCGAGCTCGAAGTTGCGCAAAAAGCACATGCCAAGGCTGGCGATCTGGTCAATCGAAAGGTCGGTCAGAAAGGCTTCGCTGAACTGATTCAGTAAAGTTGGCACCTTCACAAGCGACGCGGGCTGCATCAGTTTGCTTAGGATGGCTTTCATCACCAGGGTCTGGTTACTGACCCGGAAACTGTCAGAGTAGTTGGTGCGGATGCGCATCAATGCCAGCGCTCTCTCGCCGCTCAGGGTTTGCGGTCCCGCCGGGAAGAATCCCAACGATGGATTGGGATCTGTAACCTCCTGCGGCAGGTTTACTTCCACCCCGCCAATTGCGTCAATAAAATTGATCACGGTGTCAAAGTTGACCACCGCATAATGCTGAGGGGTAACGCCAAAGTTATAGCGAATGACCTCCGCCAGCGAATTCGCGCCAATGCCCTCGCCCAGGTATCCGCCCCACCCTGGGGTGCCAAACAGGTAAGCCTGGTTGATTTTCATCGGGTTTTCCTCGGTAAAGCGCCCTTCCGGCGCTTCCACCAGCAGGTCGCGCGGCAGAGCCACCATGTTGACCTTCATTTCCACGAAGTCCACCCGCACAACCCGGATCACATCTGCCAATCCGTAGGTGTACTGCGGGTCGCTGTAATCAATACCGACCAGCAAAACGTTCCAGGCTGCCTCGTCGCCGCAAACCGGCTTTTTGCCCGCTTCCAGTGTCGGCTCAACGAAAACCGGCAGCTCTTCGAGGTTCGAAGGAGGTTGAATTGCCGCAACCTCTCCCCCTTCCACCGGACCGACTGCCATTGTAGGCAGGATCAACGCCTGTGATATCGGCTTGCGCATGGCCGGACCGATCCAGACGAGATAGAGGAAGGCCAGCAGAACCGCGATGCCCAAAAGAATATATAGGAATATCCTCCAGCCACTGGTGCGTTTCTTTTTCGTTGGCGGTTGTGGATTGCTGCCTGTAATGATAATTGGTTGTGTATCTTTCATTTTGTTTCCATTTTTGATGATTTATTAGCACGTCAGTCAAACTGCAGAGAGATCCTGGTCCTGCCGGCTATGGGGTAAGCGACTCGCGGATATAGTCCGGCACCTCTGCGTGTGGCACCAGCACCCATCCGCCACCAGGAGTGATGTAGCTATGAAACATCACTGAAGGTATCTCGCGTACGTGGATGTCTTGTTTGTTAATTTGCTGCGAAAGGCAATAGAAGCTCTGCAGATCGCGCAGCGTCAGATCGCTTTGAGTCGAGTCGTCTTTGAGCAACGCAACGATCAGGGATAGGACCTTGGAGGGACTTAATCCAGCGCGAACTTTTTCGAGCAATGCCTTCAGCACCACTGTCTGGCGGTCGATGCGCCTGAAATCGCCGTCATACTCTCTGATGCGCATAAAAGCGACCGCGCGTTCGCCATCAAATTGGTTGACTCCGGCTGGAAAATAATTGTGGGCATCTGACGCCGGGGTTTCGAGCGTCACCTCCACACCCCCAACAGCATCAATGTATCTTGCGATCTCGTCAAGATGCAGCACAAACTGATGGTCGATCTCCACGCCAAAATTGTAAGCCAGGTTTTCCGCCAGCGCCTCAGCCCCGCTGCCAGCTCCGAAAAAGTACTCACCGTAACCAAAGGTGGCGTTGATCCGCCCTTTTTGGATGCCGTATGCCTCAAAACCCACCACCGAGACGAAAAAATCGCGCGGAATGGTTACCAGGTTGATCTCAGGCTTCGAAAAGTCGATCCTTGCCAGTCGAATGGCGTCTGCCTGGGCGTGTTCATCGATGCCGAGGATCAGCAGCGTAAGCGCATCCGACCTGCCGCACACTTCCGCTTGCAGGGTTGGCGTGGCTGAGATGGTCGGAGTATTTTGCGCGGTAGTGGAGTCGATTTCCGATTGCAGGGCAACAGGTGTGATCAGGATTTGTGCCTCGCCTGCATCCTCCGCCAGCTCGGTCGGAAGAGCCTGGATCAACTCGTAGAATTCCGGAGCGATGGTTGCCGGCATGCCAGGCGTCAATGCTAGGGGTGCCGAGCCTTCAGATGGCAGAGTCGTTTGCACGATGCATGCGCTTGGCAGAAGAGCCAGCAACAGGCAAAAGCAAAGAATTATGTGCCGTTTTCGCGTAATATCGTTGGGTTTCATCGGTAAAGGGTTAACTTGTTACCTGGTTTAAAACACGCCTCCGCCCTTCCGACATGCCTTTCATCTCGGACAGGGCTTTCCTCTATTCGTGTACCCCCTCTTTTTTGGCTATTTCAGCCGTTTTTTACCGGCTTCCGGCGCACCTTTTCCGCCGGTAGTTCCATTCGCATCATACTACCCTGCATCATTTTTAGAAGCACAGTCACCCGTTCCTTGCCATTAACGCACTTCTCAAAAATACCTTCCAGCTGCCCAATTATACTGTCTTCCACCAGGACAGCATCACCCGCCACGAAGCCCGAGCGTGCCTGCTTTTGTTCGAGATTGAGTTGCTGTGTTTGGCGCCGGACCGCCTCGATCAGGTTGTTGGAAATGGGCGCGGGAATGCCGTCAAAATGAACCAGACCGATCACGCCCCTCATCAAGAATACTTTTTCAGCGTAGAGTTTTTCGGGCTCGTCGTTTACAAAAAGGTATCCCGGGAAATAAGGTTTGAGCGTGTGAGAACGGGGATTGACCGGTTTGACCGCATAGACCGGCAGGTAATTAGGGATGAATTTGGCTTTTAATTGGTCGTTGACAATGAACTCCATATTCGACTTGCAGCGCAAAGCGAACCAGCGATCACTGGAACCTTTTGAGGTAGTTTCATTGCTGCTGAGGCCTTCCATATCCATTTCCCTGTCGCATTATTATAACCTGTCTTTAATTCATATGACATATCGCACCCGCTCCTTTTCTGTCATCCGCGCGTGGACTTATGTAGGGTGGATTGGCGTCAAAGTCTCTTGACCTACCTCAACATCTACATAGCCAACCCACCATAACCAGGGATTCTGTCACATCGTGCCCTCTTGCTATCGTGAGCTCTTTTGCGCCTGTGCCCGCGAAGCAGGGTATGGCGACCTCTCCTTTTACCTGTCATCGCGAGCTTTTGCCTTCCCCGCTGGGGAAGGGGGACCGCATCTGCGGTGGATGAGGTACGCCTGTGCCCGCGAAGCAGGGTATGGCGACCTCTCCTTTCACCTGTCATCGCGAGCTCTTTTGCGTGGCGATCTCTCCTTTCACCTGTCATCGCGAGCTCTTTTGCGTGGCGATCTCTCTTTTGTTATCAACGAAATAGCAAATACGAGATTGCCACACCCCCTTTCCGTTTACTCCAACTCGTGGTCGTCCGCCTTCGGGGGTTCGCAATGACAAAAAGATTGTCATCGCGAGCTTTTGTGCGGTGGATGAGGTGCGCCAGAACCCGCATAGCAGTGTATGCCGATCTCTCCTTTCACCTGTCATCGCGAGCTTTTGCCTTCCCCGTTGGGGAAGGGGGACCGCATCTGCGGTGGATGAGGTGCGCCTGAACTCGCGAAGCAGGGTATGGCGATCTCTCCTTTCACCTGTCATCGCGAGCTCTTTTGCGCCTGTGCCCGCGAAGCAGGGTATGGCGATCTCTCCTTTCACCTGTCATCGCGAGCCAAACGCGGCAATCTCTCCTTTGTTATCAACAAAATAGCAAATACGAGATTGCCACACCCCCTTTCCGTTTACTCCAACTCATGGTCGTCCGCCTTCGGGGGTTCGCAATGACAAAAATATTGTCGTTGCGAACTCTTTTGCGCCTGTGCCCGCGAAGCAGGGTATGGCGATCTCTCTTTTCACTTCCTCGCAAGCTTTTTTGCGTTAAGATCTCTCCTGCGATTTGTCATCGCGAGCTCTTTTGCGTGGCGATCTCTCCTTTCACTTGTCCTCGTAAGCGCCTGTTGCACCTGTGCCCGCAAAGCAGGCCACGGCAATCTCCCACTTCTTTTCCTATCACCTATCACCCATCACCAACCACCTATCACCTATCACCCATCACCTACCCCTTATCACCTATCACCTATCACCCATCACCTTCCTTATGGTATATTTCAACGCACACAAAGGACGGTCATATGGCGAAAAATATCGTACTGGCATTGGGCGGCGGCGGGATCAGAGGCATCGCCCACCTCGGAGTAGTTCAGTGTCTGCTGGATAACGAATACGAGATCGACGGGATAGCAGGTACTAGCGCTGGCGGCATGTTTGGCGCACCGCTTGCGGCTAAAGTTCCGACGAATGAAATTCTCACTGCGGTCAAAAATTTTTTCAAAAGCCCTGATTTTAGCCGTTCTTCTTCCGACTCCGACTCATTGGTTGGAACCACCGGGATCGAACGCGTGCTGGCAAAATTCATTGAAGGCAAAACCTTCAAGGACCTGCCCATCAAGTTTTCAGTGACCTCAGTCAGCCTCAAAACCGGCGAAGAAGTTATCATCACCGAAGGCGATGTCATAAAAGCTGTGCTTTCAACCATAGCCATTCCCGGCCTTTTCCCAACCAGGGGACAGGACTTACTCGTAGACGGCGGTGTTCTGGACCCGATTCCCGTCGGACCAGCACGCGCGCTGAACCCTTCTGCTCCTGTTATCGCCGTCCCGCTTCATACCAAGCCGGCTGATTTTTCTCCACTGAACACCAGCACCGTCGTGATTGACCAGGTTCCTGAGGTCATCGTTGACCGGCTCACAAAAACAAGGCTTGGCAAGTCTTTGAAAAATTTGAATGTTGGGGTTGAGCTCGGTTCGGATCGGCTGGCTGAAATACTCCTGGAGCTCACCAAACCGGATGTAATCGTCAGACCAATTGTGGGGCATTATGCAATGCTCCAAAAAGTGGATCCGACTGAACTATTTGATGAGGGCTACCGGGCCATGCAAAGCCAGTTGCCAGCCCTGAATGACGCTCTTTCCTTTGTAAAAAGCATTAAACGGATCACAAAATATACAAAGGCAAATTCAAAATAAGGGTTTACCCTCGCCGCAATATGGCGATCAGCGAAAGGAAAAGACCCAAGCCCGCGAGCGTGATGATCACATAACCAATCGGGATGCCTCCCGTGGCAGTTCCCCCAGTTTCAGCTTGAAAAGTGGGGATCAGCAGAGCAGGCGGTTCGGTGAAAGTGGGCAGGCGCGAAGGCTGAGCAGTGATGATAAATTGCGCCGCCAGGGTTGGGTCAATGGTTTTCGTGATCGATGGAGTTTCGGTTGGCGGTGCCTGCAGCATAGGCAAGGTGCCCCCAAAAACCTCAACACGATCCAAAACCACCCAACCTCTGTCACCTGGTGCTCCGGCGTATTCGATCTGCACATAGCTGCCATAGTAACCAAACGCTCTGGCTTCCTGCCCCACCAAAAACACACCCACCTGGGATGAGGTCGGGCTCGGACCACTGCGCACATTCAAGGGGATGGTTGGCTCACCGATCGCCCGCACCCATAATCCTCTGGGTGTACCGGTGACAGTTGCCATTTCAAGCGTTGGGAACTGACCCGCAACTTGAGATGTGATCCCAGGCATCAAGAAAACCAGGATGACCAAAATAATCCCAAGCGCAAAAGCGAGTTTTGTTAATCGACGTCTCACATGACCAAACATTTTTGTTGCCTCTTACTTTTCCCGATTATAATCTAAAGCTGAACGCATCATGGATTGAGAGACCAAATGACCACACGCATTTATCACGGAGAGATTGAACCGGAAGACATAGCCAGGAATCTAATGGCGTATTACAACCGCGGCAACTACCAGGTGCAGCGCTACGGCTCAGGCGACAAACTCGCCGTCCAAATCGCCACCCGTCAGAACCGGCGCTCCGGCGGACAAACGGCTCTAACTGCCAACATCTCCAAAGTTGAGGACGGGGTCAGCGTGACCCTGAGCAATCAGATGTGGTTTGGCCTGGCAGCCAGCCTCGGTCTGACAGCCATCAGCGCGTTAAGAAATCCGCTCACGTTGATCAATCGCATCGATGATATCGCCCAGGACGTCGAATCCCTGCAGATGGAAGAAGACACCTGGGAAGTCATTAACCAAACCGCCCGTCAGCACGGAACCGGGAAACACCTCTCAGAACGTCTCAGCCGCACGGTCTGCCCCTATTGCCTCACTGCCAACCCCATTGCTTCCGCGCGCTGCCTGGCATGCGGAGCTCCCCTTGGCGAGGTCCAGCCCTCCACTTGTCCGCATTGCGGTTTCGTGGTCAGCCAGAACGAAAAGATCTGTCCGAACTGCCATCGACCCCTTATTTGAGTGTCGGTAGAAAAATTCTTTTATTCAATCCGGGTAATCTCCGGAGAGGTGAATTTATGATCAAAATCATTGCCGATACCACCTGCGGTTTGCCGCTTGATATTCTCAAACAGGCTGGGATAGAAATACTGCCGCAGATTATTACCCTTGGTAACGAAACCTTCCGCGACGACACGGAAATGGATACCGGGAGTTTCCTTGAAAAGCTGCGCGCATCCAGGACCCTCCCGGGAACCGCCGCGCCCTCTCCCTCACTTTACACTCCCATCTACGAACAAATCCTCGCGGCTGGTGACACCGCTCTGGTGATTGCGCCTTCTGCCAAAGTCAGCGGCACTTTCCGAAGCGCCACAGTAGCGGCAGGCGAATTTCAGACTGACCAGATCCACATTGTTGATACCAGCACAATTGCAGGTGGATTAGGATCAATCGTTTTGGCAGCAAAAAATTGGGTGGATGCCGGGCTGACCATTGAGGAAGTCAAAGAAAATATCATGGAGATGGCTTCGCGTGAACGTTTGTTCTTCCTCGTCCCAACTCTGAAATACTTGCACAAAGGTGGAAGGATCGGTGGCGCGTCCAAGCTCGTTGGTACGATTTTGCAGATTGTACCCATATTGACGGTAAAGGAAGGTCAGATTGAGCCATTCGACAAAGTTCGCACAGTCAAGCAGGCTATACGCAAGATTGTCGACCTCACTGCTGCATACTGTGAAAATAACCCTGAACCCTATCTCACGATCAGCCAATGCGACTCCGAACCTCTCCTGACCCAGCTCAGCCAGGAGCTAACTGCTGCCACAGGCGTTCAGGATATCCCCAGGTACACTATTCCGCCAGCCATCGTTGTTCATGTTGGTCCGGGCGTGATTGAGACCAGTTGTTTTGCAGCTCGGTCCTGAAGCTTACACAAACTTACCTGGGAACACAAATCTTATGGAAAGCGAAACACCCCTAATGGAAACTCCCTCAATTCCTGATTGGGTGGTATTCATAGATGAAAACCTGGTGGTGATCAACAAGCCTCCAGGCTTGCTTTCGGTACCCGATGGCTACGATCCTACCCTGCTGCATTTGCGTTCAGTCCTCGAACCCTTTTTAGGGAGACTCTGGATGGTGCACCGGCTCGATAAGGAAACCAGCGGCTTGATGGTATTGGCAAGGGATGCGGACTCACATCGCGAGCTAAACCGCCAATTCCGGGAGCACGAACCCATCAAACGCTACCTGGCGCAGGTTGCCCCCCAGCCTTCCTGGAATGAAATAAGTCTCGATGCGCCCTTGAAGGTTAATGCGGACCGCGCCCACCGCACCCGGGTTGATTTTGTAAAAGGAAAACCCGCCCGGACGGATTTCTTGGTGCGCCGGCGCGAGGAAAACTGGGCTGAACTCGTCTGCACGCTGCATACTGGCATCACCCACCAGATCCGGGCTCACCTTTACCACCTGGGTTTGGGCATTCTTGGAGATCCGCTTTACCAGCCTCCGCAGTTCAAAGCTGCCTCGAAGCCAGAGGTCGAGCGCATGATGCTCCACGCCTCAGAGCTCACCTTCACCCACCCCCAAACTGGTGCACTTTTGCGCTTTCGCACCGGATAACACGCGAAAAATCTATGCACTTTTGCGTTTTGGATATGACAAAAGAGAGCGCAAAAGCGCAAAACCTCTACTTTGCTTTAGCCTTTCGTTGGGAGTGTGGCACGTCCCGTTCCTCCCCCATTTTCAATTACACAAAAGACTACACCCACAAAGAAGGATGTTTTTGCCGGATTGATGTAAACCCGTGGAAACCAGTAACCACATGATATCGCCTATGGTTATGTAGGGAACTGGCCTGCCTGTTCCTCTCATTTTGTCTATTTAAGGAACAAACCCCGCCTGCTCCTCACTGTTCAAGCCCTCAAATTCATTTCAACCGCACAAAGACTACGCCTCAAAACTGGAGGCTTCTGCCTGATTGACGTAAACCCATAGAAACCAATAACTACATGATATAACCGACGGTTTTGTAGGGAACTGGCCTGCCTGTTCCGCTTAATCTTTCGTAAGGAACGCGGCCATGCCCTGGTAGCGAAGCGAATAGGGTGTCCCGTTCTAACCCCCAATATTAACCACACAAATTTGGTTGAGGCATGCCTCAACCCTACTCACACGGATCGTGCCGGCGTTAAATATCCCCGAACCGGTTTGGGACCTCACCGACCACGTAATCTAACCGCCGGTCTCCCCCTCTGCCACATCAAGATCAAGCCCACAAAGACGGATGCTTTTGCCGGATTGATGTAAAACCGTGTAAACCAATAATGACATGGTCGAGCACGCGAATATCCAACAATTTCCCCGCCTCAATGATCGCCCGCGTCATGTTGACGTCTTCCGGGCTTTCAGTCGGATCCCCCGAGGGATGATTGTGTGCCACCATAATAGCATTGGCATTCTTGCTGACCACCAGCTTAAAAACTTCGCTCACCCGCACAGTTGTGGCATCCTGCGAACCCTTGTAAAGCTGCTTTTTATCCATCACCACGTTGCGGGCATTCAGCCACACCACCCAAAACTCTTCCTGGTCACTCCCGCGCAGGTCATGCCCGAGCATTTCCACCAGATCCTGTGGGGTTTTAATGACCCAGCTTTTTCCCCGCTCCGCGGAACTTAATCGATAACCGACTTCAACCGCGGCTTTGATGCGAGCCGCCTTTGCCTCCCCAACCCCCTTAATTTCCAACAGCCGTGAAATGTCTTCCCGGTGGATGCCGCTGAAGCCGCCCAGTTCCTTCAGGATCTGCTGAGCCAGGTCGATCGCGCTGGTGCCCGCGCGCCCACTGCCCAGCAGGACTGCAAGCAGCTCTGCGTCGCTGAGAGCCCGCACGCCTTTCTGCAGCAGACGCTCACGCGGGCGGTCATCTTCAGGCAGATCTTCAATCAGGAGGCTTGGGCGTTCATCAGACATGCCACAATTTTACCCTTTTCCGCATGTTATAATCGCCTCAATCAAGGAAACCATCCATGCTCACCGCTAAATTTCCCGCGCGTCACGATCATTTGAAAGTTATCTCATCTTTTGTCATGGACGCCATCAAGGACAGCCCCTTTGATGACCGTCAGCGCTATGCTATCGACCTGGCATTGGATGAAGCCTGCTCGAATGTGATCGACCATGCTTATGGCGGTGATGAACAGGGTGAGATTAAAATATCGCTCGATCTGACTGAGATCGGCTTGAGCATCACCATTCAGGATTATGGCACACCTTTCGACCCGGATTGTGTGGCGGAACCCGATCTTACTAGCCCGCTCGAAACGCGCAGTGAACGCGGATTGGGGGTTTACCTGATCCATGAGCTTATGGACGAAGCTGCCTGGGACTTCTCCACCCCGGGGGTAAATCAACTGACACTGGTTAAGTATTTCACCCCAACTCAAAAAACCGAGAAAAATGACAAATCCCACTAGCGCACTTCCCCAGCCGTCACAGACGGATTATTTGCAGGTTATTGCAGAAGTTTCGCAGACGATTAACAGCATCTTGGATTTAGACCAATTGCTGACGCGGGTGTCGGAGTTGATCCGTACCAAGTTCAATATTCCCTACGTGCATATTTTTCTCAAGCAATTCGTGCCGCACACCCTCGAATACCGGGCGGGCAGTGGGGAACGTGCCACAATATACCGGGAATCCCAAATCGCCTTCAACCTGGACGCGCCTCAGGGGTTGATCACGCTCGCTGCCCGAACTGGTAAGGTGCAATTGGTCAACGATGTTTCCACAGACCCCCGTCCAGTGCCAAACCCGATCACAGACGTCAAGTCAGGTTCTGAATTAGCCCTGCCTTTAATTTTCGCCGGCAACACTTTGGGTGTTTTGGACCTCCAAAGTGAGCAAGTCAACGCCTTTTCCGAAGAAGAAATTGCGGTATTTGAGACATTGAGCGCGAACGTTGCCATAGCAGTACGCAACGCCAGCCTTTATCGCTCAGAGATCTGGCGCACAAAGAACTCAGAAAAATATCGGGAAACTGCCGAACTACTCTCACAATCAATTTCCCTTCAGGATTTCTTCAACGCAAGCCTGGATAACATCCTGGAATTACTCCCCGGTGAAATGGGCAGTATTTGGCTTTTCCCCTCGGAGAACTTTAGTGCCGATGCTCCAGCACCAGACCATCTTTTCCTCGCGGCAGCGAAGAGCCCTGAGAGAGAGTGGATCCCGCATTTCCAGATGGAGCTTTCTCCCGGTGAAGCCTGGTTTTATCCCCCGGATAAGCCAAAGCGCGCCATTATCCGCAAACCAGACGCTCCTGAAGACCCCATTCAACGCTTGTTGAATCTCCCGGATAATTTTTCCGGGATCGCAACAGCCATAACCGTAGCCGGACAGGTCGTTGGGGTGCTGGTCTTGCATGAAGGAACCCCCGGACGTTACGGAGCGGAATCCGAAGGGATTTGCGCGACCTTCGCTGGCTATCTGGGCAGCGCTATCGAGAAAGAGCGTTTGGATCAGGAGACACGAGCCCAAACTTACTACACTTCTGTCATGCTCCAGGTGGCGATGGCCACCCGCAACCTGTCGGACGCCAACAGCCTCCTGAAAACCTCGGGTGAGTTCATCCTTTCGCTGATTGGAGGCGCTTCTGTTGCCCTGATCCTGAAGGATGCGGAAACAAGCACTTTTCAACTGCAGGCTGCCTTGGGCGATGGTACAGCCACCTGCAATCTCGACGAGCCCTGCGCGGTTGCCGACCCCACCTTGCTTGAACAGACCCTCCAGTCAGGCAAGCCGGCTGCTATGCCAGCCTCCAAATGCTCCCCGGACATCGCAAAGAACCTTTTGCTCTCGCCGCAGGATACTATCCTCTTGTTTCCCTTGATCGCGCACGAGCGTCAGATTGGGCTGCTTTTGCATTCCAGCAAAGAAGCCTACATTCCCCTCGAACCTGAATTGATCCTTGGTGCCCAGCGGTTCGCCTTGCTCGAAGGCATCGCGCAGCAAACAGCGGTCAGTTTACAGAACATCGAGCTGATTCAGGCAAAACAAGCTGAAGCTGAAATCTCAAATGTACTGCTGCAGATTACAAATCTTTTCGTGGTATCCAAGCACCCGCAAGAGACGCTTAGTGAAGTCACACGGGTCCTTTCAGATTTCACCAACGCTGAAGAAATTGCGCTGATCGAATTCGATTCCGAGCACGATCGGGCGACCTTGCGCTATCTTGCCACCAAACAGGGTGGTTTTTCCTACGGTTCTGAAAATCAAATACCACTCAGCCAATTATCGCCTGGACTGCAAGGTCTCGAGCAAGCCGGTTATTTAATCCTTCCAGGCAACTTGCTGTCAAGAAGTGGCTTTGCGGATTCCCAAAGCGACCTGGACAGGGAAGATATCAACAGCCTGTGTTTTTCCTTGAGCGTTCCTGGGGAAGTACACGGATTATTGGTGGCAGTGGAAGTGGATCGCCCAGGTCGCAGCCAGCGTGTGCAGCTGCTGAAAGAAGCCTCTCTCCAGATTGCCTCAGGCATCCAAAACTACATTATGCAAACCGTCCAGCATAAGCAGACCCTGATCGACAAAGAGCTGCAACTGGCAAGGCAAATCCAAAAGACTTTTTTGCCGGAGAGTCTTCCAGAGCTGCCCGGCTACGACCTGGCGGCAGAATGGCAGACTGCCAGGCAAGTTGGAGGTGACTTTTATGACGTCTTTGAGCTTAGCCCGGGCAAATTTGGGCTCGCCATCGCTGATGTCTCGGATAAAGGCTTGCCGGCTTCGCTTTATATGACCGTGAGCCGAACACTGATCCGCGCCGTGGCGCTTGAAAACGAGTCGCCAGCACGCACGCTCGAAAAGGTCAATCACATTCTGCAGCTCGACTCGAGTGATGGTTTTTTTGTGACCGTTTTTTACGCCATCATGGAGTTGCAGAATGGAAAGGTGACTTATTGCGTGGCAGGGCATAACCCTCCCTACTGGCTTCGCCCGCAGCAAGGCGAACTCCAAATACTCAACAAAGGCGGTATCGCCCTGGGCATGATGGATCCCATCAGCCTCAAGGACCAGGAATTGAACCTGGCACCAGGCGACGGACTGGTGCTCTACACAGATGGAATTACAGAGACGTTCTCACCTGATGGGGAAGCCTTTGGAGATCTTCGCTTCAAGGAAAGGCTTGATTCGCTGCTTGGAGAAACAGCCCAAGGGATCATTAAGGGAATCAGTTTCAGCCTGAATGGCTTTAGATCTGAAGCAGCGCTGGATGACGATTACACCCTTTTAGTCATTCGCCGGGAGCAAACGCCTGGCCGCCATGGGGACTTACTGGCAGATCATGACCGGAATTGACACCTGGGCAAGAATTTCATCAATTGCTTGACTGAAAACACGATCAAGAATGGTCGTATTCTCATAACCACCCAGGATCAGAGTAGACACAGATAAGTTTTCTGCCAGGCTGACCACATCGGTCGTAAAACTTTCCGATGTTCCTTGGTGGTAATCAGCCTTCACCCCCAGTCGTTCCAGATAAGTCTGGGCGTAATAACGATTGACCTCGTCTTTATCCGAGCCTTTGGTGATCAATAACAGATGCAGCTGAGATTCATAACGGGCACCATAATAGGCTGCCACGTAGAGGGCTTCTTTGCTGCGCTGACTGCCATCAAAAGGTATCAAGATGGAATTTACTGGAAGTGGTTTTTCTTTAACAAACAAGACCGGTCGTTGGCTTTGTTGAAGTATGGTGATAATCCCGTGAGAAATACGAGCCATCAGGCTCGTTGCCGGTGGATGACTCAGTTTCAGCACCAACAAATCGGAAAGCAAGGAGAACTCGAGCAGTGCGTTGGCAGGTTCACCCTGGCGCAGGAAGAACTTACCGCTCATGCCGGCCTCCGATAGCCGTTCATTAAACCGCTGTTGATAGACGTCGATTTCTTCGTCAAGCTTTTGCGTACCAGGGCTTTCCACATGCACGCCGCGGATTGCGCCTCCAGGGCAGCGATTGACGAGAATTGCTTGTTCAAGGGCGATCCAATTGGGATCATCATCACTCAGAGCAGCGGTGATATGCTGAAAAAGGCAATCTATGTAGGGATTTTGAGGCTGTTCTTCATCCCTAAGCAAGACCTCCATAATTTGCTCCTCAGCAGTGGACAAACCAGATTCAGCTTTGATACCCTCCTTGTCAGCAGCATAATCAAGCACGTTTTCAGTCTTGAGGGCTATTCCGAGATCCTTTTGGAGATTTTGCTGCTGATCAAGTAGCCAGAGGTAAAGGTCAGTCAGTGTGAGGTCCCGAAAGGCATGGTGCAGACCCGAGCTTTCAATGATCGCAATGACGGGAAAATAGAGAGTCTCCGCCCAATGACGCACCGCGTCCTCAAAACTTACCGGATGCTCATTTTCAATCCCCATATAGTACTGGTGGACACTGATGTGCTCTTTGAGGAGCGGATAGTTTTCGACCAGGTGCAGGCTAAAATCAACTCCTGGCAGGATCTGGTCAATCTGGGTCTCCGTGAGAAAATTGACATAAGCCGTTTTCAGGACCAACTCTTCAGCAGTGAGCGAGCTGGAAACAGGCACCTTGGTTTTGACCTCCGTTACGTACGCCTCTATCGTTTCCATACCCATTTCTTTGGCTATCGAAACACGGTGGTTGCCGTCCAGAACAAAATAAGCATCGCCAATTTGGTAGAGAGAAACTGGCGGAACACCTTTGGCAAGCGGACTGGTCATGGCAGTTTTTACACCTGCCCACCGGTGAATATCATCATCCCGCAGCGGCAGGAAGTTTCGATCAAAATCCTGATTTCGGTTCACACTCCCGACGATGTCCTTCAGAGGAACCGGCTTTATGCCTCGATCCGTCTGGCTGACAGCCCGCAGCTTGGTGGATATCTCATCATAAGGCAGGAGGTCAAGAGAACGACCCCGGATGCCTGCCCAGAAACGCTGCAAAGCAGCCTTTGAGCGGGCACGGCGAAAGTCGTCAAGTGCTTTCCTATAAGTGTTTGGATCATCCATATTTTGATTTTATTACAATTCCAATAAGATGGTCCCGGGAACTTGGACACAAGTAGCCCATCAAAATGCCAAACATGCCAGCGTTATGCCTCAAAATAAAATCTAACTATAGTGGTCATCATTGCCTCACAATGTATCTAACCGATCAATTTTTAAGATTCGGGCACGTGCTGCTTGAATCGATTTCCACAGCTCGACCGGATTGAG
>Ga0228536_1000501_pt1 | contig 69579 bp, 65 predicted proteins | sample SJ1Smetagenome_FD_168611 | JGI IMG/M metagenome (GOLD analysis project Ga0228536, IMG submission 168611) | Enriched culture of PCE-dechlorinating microbial communities from Ithaca, New York, USA - SJ1.S | ecosystem: Engineered > Modeled > Simulated communities (microbial... > Unclassified...
GGGAGGGGGGCGCGGGGGGAGGGCGGGGGAGCCGGGCGCCCCCGGCCCTCCCCCCGCAAACTAGTCGTTCTCCGGGGCAAAGCCGGCCAGGAGGCCCAGGTGGACGTGGCAGAGCCAGTTGATGGGGGGGAACAACAGGGCGTCGTAGGTCAGGGCGTGCACCGCCAGGCCCAGCAGGGGGACCAGGCGCAGGGCGTCGGCGGGCGGGGCTCTGGACAGGGGGCCGGTCTGCCGCAGGTAGCGGCGGAGGATGAGGAAGATCAGGGCGGCGTAGGCCAGGGTGAAGAGGGGGCCCAGCTCCACGACGGCGGTGACCGCCAGGTTGTCGAAGGTTTGCAGGTCCTTGACGGTGGCCGCAAAGGCGGTGAATTGCGGGAAATGCGGCTCGTAGTCGTCCAGGTAGCGCTCGTGGGTAAAGGGCCGCAGCCCCATCCCCCAGGGCCGGTGCCGGAAGACGTGCCAGGCGAAGGGATAGAGCTCCAGGCGGTGCAACAGGCTGAAATGAGAAGGATTGTCCTGATGCAGCGCCGGGATCCAGAGCCGGCCGGTGACGGGCAGGATGAGGGCCGCGGCCACACAGAGGGCCAGGAGGACCCGGCCCAGGCGGGGGCGGCGGACCCAGAGCCAGAAACCCGCCATGGCCGCCAGGGCCAGGATGGTGCCCCGTTTCTGGGTGAGCAGGATCAGGCCGACGGCGACGGCGATGGCGGCCCCGCCCGCCGCCCGGGCCCCCCGGGAGCGCGAGGTCACCAGGGCGAAGGGGCCGGGGAGCAGCAGGATCACCAGGGTGCCGGTGGGGATCTGGTGGAGGGTAAAGGTCTTGAAGAGATAGTGACGGTCTCCGGAATGGAGCACAAAGAAGGCCAGCTCCCAGCCCACCACCACGGCCAGGCAGGCGCCGCAGAGGCGGGCGAACCCGGCCCGGGACGACGCCGTTCGGCAGACCAACATGGCGGTCCACAGGGCCGGCAGGCCGGTGTAGAAAAATACCCGCAGGGCCTGGAAGGTGCGGTGGGGGTGGTCGCTGCCCCAGACATTGGCGGCCCCCAGCAGCCCGATGAGGCCCATGAGGACGATCTCGGGCCGGTGGCCGCGATCGGTCAGGGTGCGCCAGCCGCAGGCGGGCCACAGCAGCAGCCAGGGGAGCATGAACATCAGGGCCGGGAGCTTGGCCGGCAGCCGTTGGCCCAGCACCTGGGGCGACCACAAGAGGACGGCATAGGCGGTGGTGGCCAGCAGGGCGCCATAGGCCAGGCGGTTCCGGGCGGGGGCGTTCCCGGTGATCAGCGGCTGCGTACGGGAGCGATTCAAAGAGGACGCGCCTCATCCACCGGGCCGTAAATCACCGGCGCCGGGGGGAAGTAATGACCGACACATTGTTGACGGCAACGCGATGGGATTCTACCAGGTCAATTATACGTTTTTTGAGCCGAGGTGGGGAAATTGTTGACTCCTGGGGAGGGGTGCACCAGTGTTCATTTTATGCTTGCAGGCCACCTCGGCGGTGAGGTAGCATGGCCTCAGGATAACGGTCTTTACTGCAACCTCCCACGGGAGACCTGGTATGCCTGAATGGAAGGATTTTATTCACCGCACCGGGGTGCGGGTCCGGTTCGGGGACACCGACCCCTACGGCATCGTCTATTTCGTCAGCTACTTCCGTTACTGCCACCGGGCCATCGAGGAATACCTGCGGGCCGTGGGGCTGGCCCCGGAGGAGACCTTCCGGAACGTGGCCGAGGGGTTCGGGCTGCCGGTGGTGGAGGCCCACTGCCGTTTCCTGCGCCCAGCCAAGTACGGGGAGACCCTGGAGGTGGCGACCCGCATCGCGGAGCTGCGGCCCAAGGCGGTGATCTTCGCCTTCGAGTTTTACCGGCCGGGGGAGCCGACGCTCCTGGCCTGCGGCAGCGCCCACCTGGTGACCATCAGCCGGGACTGGCGGGCCATGGACCTGCCGGAGCGGGTGAGGGAGAGGTTGGCCGGGGGGGGGAGCCTGAGCTGCGGGGCGGGGCAAGATTCCCGTTGACCGGCGAAGGGTTTCCTGGTAGTAATATAAGACACCCGCGGTGTGAGCGGCGGGTGCCCAGGAATGCGTGTGCTGATCCGCCCGGCCACACCCGCGTGTCGGGCCGGGGCCAACCAGTGACTCCCGGCTGAATTCAAGCGGGCGGTCCTTCGTGCCGACAACGATAAGTAAGGTGCACGCACCCCGACATATCCAACCGCATCTCGCCTGACCCTCGGAGATCGCCATGCCTAAAATCGCCGATTATTTCACCAAAAGTGATCGTAAGAAGTTGTTCTTCGATTACCTCAAGCTGGTGGGCATCCTGGAGATCGTCATCTTCATCGTGGTGGCCTTGTGGGCCTCCGACGACAAGTATCACCGGGTCTACACCCCCTTCCCGTGGCAGTCCTATCTCTTTGTGGCCTTTGCCTTCCCCATCCTGTTCACCTTTCTCATGGGGATCATCATCACGGGCTTCAACTACTTCATGGGGGGCGACCAGACGGAGCCGGAGGCCGAGGTTGCCGGCGCGGCCGACGACCGCCTGGCCCACGTGGTCAACCATATGCGGCGGCTGCCGTACCTGGGGCTGCTCTTTCTCCTCATCGTCACCATCCTGGGCCTGTACAATATGGACCACATCATGGCCTGGGTCTCCTCCCTGGGGCAGAAGACCTTCGTGTTTTTGAGCTATGCCCTGGCGGCCCTGGGGGTGTTGGTGGCCTTCTATATGTTCTTCTTTATGCTGTTCAAGTACAAGCTCAACAAGAAGAACATGCAGTATCAGTATTATGCCGACATCTCCAATAAATACGGCCTCATCATCCTCGATGACCGCACCGTGCTGCACAAGAACGGCAATCTCCTGGTCCAAGGGAAGGGCTGGCGCAAGACCCGCCAGGTGGGGAAACTCCCCTCCGAGGTGCAGCTGCTGCAGTCCCAGCCGCCGGCGGGCTCCGGCGACCACCTGCCCATGATCAAACCCTGACGGGCCGGGTTCCGCAGTGAGACGGGAAAAACCCCCCTGAGCGGGGGTTTTTTTCTGCCGCGGCGGAAACCGTAAGTTGAGGGGGGGGGCCGGTGGTCCCCGGCCCCCCGAAAGGAAGGGACAGGGGATGGCCGGCCTCGAAGGGGGCACCCCCACCCACGTCCTCCCGCCATCTCCCCAGGATTCCCGGTGTCCAGGCCATGGCCATGATGCGCACCCCACATTCGCCCCCCGCTTTCCGCCACTCCCGCCCGGGGGTGGGTCTCATCGCCGCCCTGACCCGGGAAATGACTCCCTGGCTGCGGGGGGAGCACCGCCGCCGGCTGCCGGGCCACGTCCCGGCCTGGCGGGTGGCGTTGGCCGACGGGCCGGTGGTGGCCGTGGTGTCGGGCATGGGGCCGACGGCCGCGGGCCGGGCCGCAACCGCCCTGGTCCGGGATCACCGCGCCGGGGGCCTGCTGTCCCTGGGGTTCGGGGGCGCCCTGGCCCCGGGCCTCCCGGCCGGGGCCCTTGTCCTGAGCCAGACGAGTTGGCACTACGATCCCGAGTCCCGGAGGCTGACGCCGCGGCCGGCGGAGCAGGACCCGGAGCTGGTGGCCGGGCTGCTGGGCCGGTTGGCCCGGGCCGGTCTGGCGGCCGTCCCGGGCACCCTGATCACCACCCCGGTGATCATCGCCAAGGCGGTGCATGCGCCGCATCTGACCCATCTGCCCCATCCGGTCCTGGACCTGGAGAGCGCCGCGGTGGCCGCCCGGGCCCGGGAGGCGGGCGTACCCTTCCTGGGCCTGCGGGCCGTCACCGACACCGCCGGCGAAGAGATCCCCGCCTTTCTGGCCCGCCACCTCAACGCCTTTCGGGAGCCCACGGCCACCCAGGTCCTGGGGGCCATCCTGCGCAAGCCGGCGCGGCTGCCCCGGGTGGGCAGCCTGGGGGGGCGGGCCCGGTTGGCGGCCGGCGTATTGGCCCAGGCCCTGCGCCTGCTCCTACCCGTCCTGCAAGGCCGCTGGGGGGGGGACTAGTGGTCAGAGGTCAGGGTCAGGGATTAGGGAGTAGTGGCGGGCTGGGGGCGGTTTGACACCACCGGCGATGAGGATCGTGGGGGGGGGGTGAAGCTTCAGGGGATCAGATCTTTCATTTCTTTTAACAGAGAGTTTAAGATGTTAAACTAAAAATTGTTTGTGAAAAGTATATCCTGCTAATATTTCTGATTGTTTATGTGGTATTATTTTTGTAAGTTTTATTGCACACGAGTATATGCATCATGCCTATCATTTCTACCCAGAGATGTATCGCGCCGTTCTTAACCAATAGCGGGGGCAGAAATGGGCCGACAAAAAAAATCCTGCCATATTGACGTGGCGCCGGTGGCAACGTATTTCCAGCCCCGAGGCGTCTCCGAGTCGCACCTGTCCCGCGTCACCCTGGAGCTTGACGAACTGGAGGCCCTGCGTCTGGTGGATCACGTCGGTCTGACCCAGACCGAGGTGGCCGAGGCCATGCAGGTGTCCCGCCCCACGGTGAGGCGCAAATTGTCCTCCGGCCGTCGCAAGCTGGCTGAGGCCATGGTCTTCGGCAAGGCCATCGGCATCGCCGGGACGGACCCGCCTACGGAGGCGGAGGCCCCGGCGGCCCAGCCGGCATCGCCCCGGGCCGGGAGGGACGAAGTGGGATATGCCTTCCGATGTCAGACCTGTAGCCATGCCTGGAGCGTCCTGCCGGGGCATCGGCCCTCGCGCTTCTGTCCCTACTGCCAGCATGGGATCATCGAACAGCTCAATCACCCGGCCCTGAGCGCGGCCGCGTCCCGCCGGCCGGCCGAGTAAGGCCACCGCCCCGCCACCGGAGCGGGGACCGGCGCGGACGTCTCGCCCCGGGGGCGAAGGTGACCCGCGTTTGGGAAAAGGTTCCCCAGGCCCTTGAAAATGGTTGAACCATTAGCTATATTATCGATAATGGTTGAACCAATATCTCCAGCCGCACCGGGCCGCGGCAGATATCGCTATCAGGACGTGGCGGCCCGCCTCCGGTCCCAGATTGTCTCGGGGCAGCTGCGGGTCGGCGACCGCCTGCCCCCGGAGCGGGAGTTGGCCCAAGCCCTGGGGGTGTCGCGCACCTGCGTCCGGCAGGCCCTGCAGCATCTGGCCCAGCAGCATTTGGTGGCCAGCCGCCAGGGCGCCGGGACCTATGTGACGGCCCCGGACCCGGAGGCCGGGGCCCGGGCCCTGGCCCAGGCCGTGGCGGTGGACCGGGAGCTGGTGGGGGAGATCATGGAGTTCCGCCGGCTGGTGGAGCCGCAGCTGGCGGCCCTGGCGGCCCGCCGCATCTCAGCGGCACAGCTCGACCGTCTCAAGGTCCTGGTTTGCGATCAGGACCGCCGGGGGCTGGCGGGCGAGGCTGACGGCGAGCTGGATGCGGCCTTTCACCGGCTGCTGGCCGAGGCCGCCGGGAACCGGCTGTTCCTGCAGGTCGCGGCCGCCACGGTGGCGGCGGTGGCTGAGTGTCGGGCGGGGCCCTTGCAGAGTGCGGCTCGCCGGCGGGCCTCGGTGGTGGGGCATCTCAGAATCATCGACGCCCTGGAGGCCCGGGACCCGGAGCGGGCCGCGGCCGCCATGCGGATCCACCTGGAGGAGGTGGCCAGCCTGATCTGCCGGGGGGGCGAGGCCCCGCCGGGGGAGAGGTGAGCACCGCCCCGGTTCCGGAAGCGATTCTGGCAGCAGTATTACACTACCTCTCGTGAGGGGATGAGTTATATGGCAAGCATCATCGTTCTGTATCTGGGCGTGGGCGCCGTGGCCGGCCTTTTGGCCGGGCTGTTGGGCATCGGCGGGGGGCTGGTCATCGTCCCCATGCTGGTCTTCGCCCTGTCCTGGCAGGGGGTGCTCCCGGGACATCTCATGCACCTGGCCCTGGGCACCTCCATGGCCTCCATCATGTTCACGTCGGTGTCCAGTTTCATGGCCCACCACCGCCGGGGGGCGGTGCAGTGGGAGGTGGTGCGGCGCATTGTGGTGGGCATCCTGCTGGGGACCTTCCTGGGGGCCACCGTGGCCTCCCGCCTGTCCACCGGTGTTCTCAAGGGCATCTTCGTGGTCTTTCTGTATTACATGGGCTACCAGCTCCTCACCAACCGCAAGCCCAAGCCCTCCCGGCAGCTTCCCGGCCCCGGGGGGATGTTCGCGGTGGGCGGCGGCATCGGGGTGGTGTCCAGCTTTGTGGGGATCGGGGGCGGCACGCTGTCGGTGCCCTTCATGATCTGGTGCAACCTGCCGGTGCACACCGCCATCGGGACCTCGGCGGCCATCGGCTTTCCCATCGCCGTGGCCGGCACCGTGGGCTACGTGGTGAACGGCCTGGGGGCGGCGGGCCTGCCGTCCTATTGTCTGGGATACATCTATCTCCCGGCCCTGGCGGCCATCGTCGGTTTGAGCGTCCTGACCGCGCCCCTGGGGGTGCGTCTGGCCCACAGCCTGCCGGTGGAGCGGCTCAAGCGGGTCTTCGCCCTGCTGCTGTTCCTCGTGGGCACCAAGATGTTGTGGGACCTGTGGCGGTAGCTATCAGCTGTCAGTTGTCAGCCAGTGGCAGCCAGGTTTCAGGCAGACTTGGCACGGGCTTCCAGCCCGGGCGATAATGGCCGGGCAAGATGCCCGGGCCGCCGGTTCAGGGCCTTGCCGGGCCGGATAATCGTCTCCGCCGTCCGGTCGGTCCCTGCCGGGGGATTCCTCCCTGAGCCAGTTGATAGCTTCCGCCGGTTATCAACTGGCAGTCCACGCAGTTCTGGCGGGGAGGTCCGGTAAACCGTTCTCCCCGTCAGTCTCCCGCCACCCGCGCTTCACTGCCTTGATGTTATCCTGTTGACCCCCAAGGTTGTCAGACTTCCGGGCAAAGACTTGCACCCTGCCCCCAGGCTTTTGCGTCAAGGAATTGACGATCGCCCTGATCTTTGACGCCCGGCTCCTTCCCGGCGGCTTTCCGAGCAATCCGATGGTCGGGATAATTTATTGAAAAATATAAGTTTCTTAGAATCCCTGCCGGATGGCCGGTCTGTGCCGGTGTGGCACAATCATTGCTCCTGATGGGTCAAAGGAAATTCTTCTCCGGAGGGAAAGCGATGTCCAAGGCCCAGGCAAGCGCAGCAGCAGCGACAATGATCCCCGAATCGGCTCCCAAGAAGGGGAAACTCATGAAGATCATTGTGCTCTTGGTGGTATTGGTGGGGGTGGCCCTGGGGGGATTGTACGTCTATGTCGAATATTTCGAGGGCAAGGCGGCGCCCGAGGGGGCCCAGGCCCAGGGCAAGGTCCATGCGGCGGCGGGGGAACCCGGGGTCATGATTCCCCTGGAGCCCTTCCTGGTGAATCTGGCGGACGTGGAGGCCCGGCGCTACCTCAAGACCAAGATGGACCTGGAGGTGAGCCCGGAGAAGGCCGCCAAGGAGATGGAAAAGGTGATGCCCAAGATTCGGGACGCCATTATCATGATCCTGTCCAGCAAAACCAACCAAGACATATCCCAGGCCGCCGGCAAGGAAAAGCTGCGGCAGGAGATTCTGACCCAGCTGGGGACCTTGCCGGGCGGGCAGAATATCAAAGGGGTCTATTTTACTGAATTTGTAACCCAATAGGGCAGGGGGCGAGGGCTGACGTGACCAAGGTCTTATCCCAAGAGGAAGTTGATGCCCTGCTCAAGGGCATGGTGGAAGGGGAGATCGCCACCCAGGCCGACACCGCGGCCGATGATTCCCGGGCCTACACGAACTACGATTTCACCTCCCAGGAGCGGATCATCCGGGGCCGCATGCCCACCCTGGAGGTGATCAACGAACACTTTGCCCGGTCCTTCCGGGTGTCGCTGTCCATGCATCTGCGCCGCACCGTGGATCTCCAGACCAGTTTCGTCAACGTCATCAAGTTCGGGGAATTTCTGCGGTCCATTCCGCTGCCCACCAGTTTTCACATTTACAAGATCGAGCCGCTCCGGGGCCAGTGCGTCATGGTGGTGGACAGCAAGCTGGTCTTCGCCCTGGTGGAATGCTTTTTGGGGGGGACGGCCCGCAGCCGCTACAAGATCGAGGGCCGGGATTTCACCAATATCGAGCGCCGTCTGATCCACAAGGTGGTGCTCATGGCCTTCAACGATCTGGACAAGTGTTGGGCCCCGGTCCACCCCGTCAAGCATGTCCATCACCGCACGGAGATCAACCCCATGTTCGTGGGGGTGGCCACTCCCAACGACATTGTGGTGGTCAGCAAGTTCCAGGTGGAGCTGGACCAGTCCGACGGCTTCATCACCCTGTGCATGCCCTACGCCACCATCGAGCCCATCAAAGGCAAGCTCTATTCCGGGTTTCAGAGCGAGCAGCTGGAGCGGGACAGCATCTGGAGCAGCCGCATCAAGGAGCAGTTGCAGGACATGCTGGTCAATGTGGTGGTGGAGTTGGGGAAGACCAACATCAGCGGCCGGGAGTTGTTGGGACTGAAAGAAGGGGATGTCATCCAGTTGCAAAAAAAGGTTTCGGACCCCCTGGTGGCGCACGTGGAGGGGGTGCCGAAGTTTTCGGGGTATGCCGGTCTGTCCCGGGAGGCCAAGGCCTTTCGGATCGACAACTCCATCTATCCGAGTTCATGGTAAAAGGGAGGTAGCATCTCCATGTCTGCCGAAGCGCAAGCCAAACCCCAAGGCCCGGTGGATTTTGACTGGGAAACCGATGTTCAGGCCAGCCCCACTCCCGAACCTGCCAAGGCCGGGGGCACGGAGACGGCGTCGCCCGGGAGAGGCCCGGCCAAGGAAAGCCCCAATCTCGACCTGATCCTGGACATTCCGCTGGAGATCTCGGTGGAACTGGGGCGGGCCAAGATGCTCATCAACGATCTGTTGCAGCTGGGCCAGGGCTCGGTGGTGGAGCTGAACAAGCTGGCCGGGGAGCCTCTCGAGATTCTGATCAACCAGAAACTCATTGCCCGCGGCGAGGTCGTGGTGGTCAACGAGAAATTCGGGATTCGTCTCACCGACATCATCAGTCCTTTGGAACGGATCAAGCAGTTGGGGGGGTAATGGAGAGGGCGTGGGGGGGAAAAATCCTGGGGCGGTTCGGCGGGGCGGCCCTGGTACTGGGGCCGGGCCCGGCGGGGGCCGAGTCGTCGGTGTCCGGGCACCTGGCGCCGGCCTTTCCCAGTGCGCCGTCCTATGGGGCCGAGGCCCTGACGATTTTCCTCTACCTGGGGGGGCTGGTGGTCCTGCTGATTCTCCTGCGTCTGGGGTTACGACGCCCCTGGCTGGGGCGGAGCCGCCAGCCGCAGGGGAGGCCCATCCGGGTGGTGGCCCAGCAATTCCTGGAACCCCGCAAATCCCTGATGGTGGTGGAGGTGGAGGGGCGGCGACTGCTGCTGGCGGCGGTGGCCGACCGGTTGGACCTGCTGTTGGAGTTGGGGGAGCAGTCTTCCTGGCCGCGGGCCGGGGGCGGTCTGGACGCCGACACTTCGCAGGCTAGACATTCCGAGGGGCGGGTGGCGCATGTGGACGCGGGGTAGGGCTCCGATGGTGCTGGCGGCGATGGTGTTGGCCGCCTTGACGGTGGCGGTGGCCGGCGACTGCCGGGCCGCGGCGGAAGGTGCCTTCCCCACCCTGCAGATCGGGGTGGCCCCGGGGAAGGACCCGGCCTCTCTCAGCCTGTCGTTGCAGATCGTGCTGTTGCTCACGGTGTTGAGCCTGGCCCCGGCCATCATGGTGATGATGACCTCCTTCACCCGCCTGATCGTGGTGTTTTCGTTTCTGAAGCATGCCCTGGGCCTGCAGCAGATGCCGCCCAACCAGGTGTTGGTGGGGCTGGCGCTGTTTCTGACCTTCTTCATCATGGGGCCGGTGTGGCAGGAGATCCAGCAGCAGGCGGTGAAGCCCTACATGGAGCAGCGCCTGGGGGCCGAGGAGGCCCTGAAGCGGGGGGCCGAACCGCTGCGGCGGTTCATGTTCCGGCAGACCCGGGAAAAGGATTTGTCGCTCTTCATCGGTTTGTCCCAGGGGGCCCGGCCCCGCAACGCCCAGGAGGTCTCCACCACGGCCCTGATCCCGGCCTTTATGATCAGCGAGCTCAAGACCGCCTTCGAGATCGGGTTTCTGTTGTACCTGCCGTTTCTGGTGATCGACATGGTGGTGGCGTCGGTGCTCTTGTCCATGGGGATGATGATGCTGCCGCCGGTGTTGATTTCCATGGTGTTCAAGGTGTTGCTGTTCGTCCTGGTGGACGGCTGGAATCTGGTCATCGGTTCTTTGGTGCGGAGTTTTCAGTGACGACGAGGTCGGTATGACGCAGGATATGGTGATGGGAGTGGCCCGGCAGGCCCTGGAGATGATTATTCTGGTCTCCATGCCCATGTTGGGGGTGGGTCTGGTGGTGGGGGTGGTGATCAGCATGTTTCAGGCCGCCACCCAGATCCAGGAGATGACCCTGACCTTCGTGCCCAAGATCTGCGCGGTGTTCATCACGCTGTTGTTACTGCTGCCGTGGATGATGAACCGGCTGATTTCGTACACCATCCAAGTGTTTGACCAGATTCCCCGGGTTATCCGCTGAGGGGGGCTGTCGTGACCGGGCTGATCCTTAAATTCGTGCCACATTTCGAAACCTTTGCCCTGGTTTTCCTGCGGGTCAGCGTTTTGGTGCTGTTTTTTCCCCTGTTCGACAGCCGCATGATTCCCACCCAGATCAAGGTCTTTGCGGTGCTGGTGCTGTCCCTGGTGCTGACGCCGGTGGTGCAGCCCCTGGTGCCGGCCTGGCCCCGGCATCCGGGGGAGTGGGTCATCCTGCTGGGCAAGGAGGCCTGCCTGGGGGTGATCGTGTTCTTGGGGATTCACTTCGTGTTTGCCGGGGTCCAGATAGCCGGGGAGCTGGCCGGTATCCAGATGGGGTTCGGGTTCGCTTCCATCGTCGACCCCCAGGCCGAGGGGCAGTCCTCGATTTTGGGCGTCATCCTGAACTGGGTGGCGGTATTGCTCTTTCTGGCGGTGGACGGCCATCACTTCCTCCTGCGGATGCTGGTGGAGAGCTTCACGCTGGTGCCCCTGGGCGGGAATCTTCCGGACCTGTCCCGCCTGCCCCAGGTCATGATCTCCCAGGGGGCGCAGATGTTTTCCGTGGGTTTCAAGATGTTGGCTCCGGTCCTGGCGGTGATCTTTCTCATCCAGGTGGCCTTGGGTCTGATGGCCCGGACCGTGACCCAGATCCAGGTGATGCTCATCAGCTTTCCCCTGACCATCATTTTGGGGTTGTTTTTCCTGGCCCTGACGCTGCCCCTGGCCATTCCCTTTCTGAACCAGCGGTTCACCGGGATGGCCGAGTCGCTGGGCACCTACCTGCGCCTGTTACAAGGATAAGCCATGGCAAAACCAGAGGATCAGGGGCGTACCGAGCCCGCCACCCCAAAGCGACGCCAAAAGGCGCGTTCCAAGGGGCAGGTGGCCAAGAGCCGGGAGTTCACCACCGCGGTCTGTCTGTTGGCCAGCATCACCGTCCTGACCGGGCTGGGTTCGGTCATGTACCAGAAGTTGGCCGTCATGATGCGGGCCTGCCTGGCGCAGTCCGGTCAGGGGCACCTTGATCCCATCCGGGCCCACAAGATCTTCATGAACCTGGGGCAGACGGCATTTGCGGCCCTGGCGCCGTTGATGTTCACCCTGATGGCGGCGGCGGTGTTCTCCAATTATCTGCAGGTGGGGCGGCTCTTCTCCCTGGAGATCATCAAGCCCAAGTTTCCCCAGCTCAATCCCCTGTCCGGATTTCAACGGATGTTTTCGGGCCGGTCCCTGATGGAGTTGGGCAAGGCCCTCATCAAGGTGACGATTATCGGCGGGATCGTCGGGCTCACCCTGAGAAGCGAATTGTCCCACTTGTTGCCCCTGCTGGATCAGGAGGTGGGTCAGATCGTCCGGTTCGTTCTGGGGGTGGTGGGCACGGTCTTCTGGCGGGTGGGGCTGACTCTCCTGGTGTTATCGGTCCTGGACTATCTCTATCAGAAGTACAAATACGAAGACAGTTTGAAGATGACCAAGTCCGAAGTGAAGGACGAGAGCCGTCAGGCCGAGGGCGATCCCCAGGTGAAGAGCAAATTGCGCGGCCTGATGCTCAAACGGGCCATGAAACGCATGATGGCCCAGGTCCCCAAGGCCACCGTGGTCGTTACCAACCCCACCCACATCGCCGTGGCCCTGCGCTATGACGGCATCATGGCGGCGCCCCAGGTGGTGGCCAAGGGGCAGGGATTTGTGGCCCTGAAGATCATGGAGTTGGCCGACGCCGTCGGGGTGCCCCGGGTGGAGAACAAACCCCTGGCCCAGGCCCTGTATAAATCGGTGGAAGTGGATGACTTCATTCCGGTCACGCTCTACCGGGCCGTGGCGGAAATTCTGGCGCACATCTATCGCATGAAGGGTCAGACGGCGGCCGCCTGAGGTCAGGGCGGAGTAAGGGCCAGATCACACCCCGCGGAGAGGACACATGGACGTCACCAGTCACGCAGCAGCCGAGGCCAAATGGTCCTTTGACACGGGCGAGGTCATCATCGCCCTGGGGGTGGTGTTCACCATCTTCCTGATGATTTTTCCCCTGCCCCGCCTGTTGCTGGACGTCCTGATCAGCCTCAATATCACCTTTTCCCTGATGGTCCTGCTGTTGTCCCTGTACATGATCCGGCCCATCGACTTTTTCATCTTTCCGTCCATGTTGCTGATCACCACCCTGTTCCGGCTGTCCATCAACGTGGCCACCACCCGCCTGATTCTGCTCAACGGCCACGAAGGCCAGGAGGCCGCCGGCAGCGTCATCAAGACGTTCGGGAACTTCGTGGTGGGCGGGAATTTCGTGGTGGGGGCGGTGGTGTTCGTCATCCTGGTGATCATCAACCTGATGGTCATCGTCAAGGGCTCCACCCGCATCGCCGAAGTGGCGGCCCGGTTCACCCTGGACGCCATGCCCGGCAAGCAGATGGCCATCGACGCCGATCTGAACGCCGGCTACATTTCCGAGACCGAGGCCCGGACCCGCCGGGAGTTGTTGCGGCGGGAGGGGGAATTTTACGGGGCCATGGACGGGGCCAGCAAATTCGTGTCGGGGGAGGCCAAGGCCGGCATCCTGATCCTGGTGGTGAATATCCTGGGGGGGTTGGCCATCGGCTCCCTGATGTATGGCATGGACGTGCTGGAGGCCGCCAAGACCTTCAGCGTTCTGACCATGGGGGACGGTTTGGTGAGCCAGATCCCGGCCCTGATGATCTCCACCGCAGCCGGCGTGGTGGTCAGCAAGGCCGCCTCCGAAGCCACCCTGGGCCAGGAATACGCCAGCCAGTTCAAGATGAAACCTCAGGCCATGGCCATGGCGGCGGTGATCATCTTCCTGCTGGGTCTGACTCCCGGACTGCCCCACGTGCCCTTTCTGATCCTGGCGGCGGGCACCGGGGGGCTGTCCTATGTGGCCGTCAAGTCCCGGCAGAAGGAGTTGGAGGCCGAGAAAGAGCAGACCCGGTTGGAACAACGGAAGCCCCGGGGCCCGGAACCGGTGCGGGACCTGCTGCCGCTGGATTTGCTGGACCTTGAGGTCGGATACGGGATCATCCCCCTGGTGGACGAGGAACAGAACGGGGAACTTTTGGAACGCATCCGGGCCATCCGGCGGCAGTTTGCCCTGGATATGGGGATCATCGTGCCGCCCCTGCACATCCGGGACAATCTGCAGCTCAAGCCGGGGTGCTACCGGGTATTGATCAAGGGGGTGGAGGTGGCCCGGGCCGAGCTGATGATCGGGTACTGTCTGGCCATTGACCCCGGCGACACCCTCAAGAAGATTGAGGGGCTGCCCACCCAGGAGCCCACCTTCAACCTGCCGGCCCTCTGGATCCCGGATAAGAGGAAGGAGGAGGCGCAGCATTCGGGTTATACGGTGGTGGATCTGGCCAGTGTGGTGGCCACCCATCTCAATGAGATCATCCGCTTGCATGCCGATGAACTCCTGGGGCGGCAGGATGTGCAGCAGCTTCTGGACCAGTTGGGGCGCACCAATCCCAAGGTGGTGGAGGAGTTGATGCCCGCCCTGCTCAACCTGGGGGGAGTGCAGAAGGTCCTGCAGAACCTGGTGCGGGAGCGGATTTCCATCCGCAATCTGCTCACCATCTGCGAGACCCTGGCGGATTACGCCACGTACACCAAGGATCCCGACATCCTGACGGAGTACGTCCGGCAGCGGCTGGCCCGGGCCATTGTCAAACCCCTGGAAGGGCCTGAGGGCCGCTTGACCATTTACAACCTGGATCCGGCCCTGGAAGATCTGATCAAGAACAATGTGCAAAAGACCGAATACGGTTCTTACCTGACCATCGATCCCGACACCGCCCAGAGGATTATGAAGGCCTTATCCACGGCGGCGGAGAAGTCCATGGCCCTGAACGTCCCGCCGGTGGTGGTCTGTTCTCCCGCCATCCGTCGGCACCTCCGCCATCTGGTGGAACGCCATCTGCCGGCGCTATCCGTGCTGTCGCACCACGAGCTGGTGACCGAGGCGGAGATAACCTCTTTGGGAATGATAGGTATCGGCCATGAAGCTTAAGACCTTTACAGCCCCCAATCTGCAAGACGCCTTAAGCCAGGTGAAGAAGGAACTGGGTGACGAGGCCGTCATCCTGTCGACCAGGAAGAAGCTGCTGGGTGACGGCAACGGCGGTCGCCGCCGCACCGGGGTTGAGGTCACGGCCGCCCTGGACCCCGCTCCCGCCCTGATGGCCTCTGCGGTCCCGGACGGAGCGAGCCTCCGGGAGGTGAAACGGCCGGACCGCCGGTTCGAACCGGCGGTGGGGCCGTGGGGGGAGGCGGCCTACGGTCGGCTGCAGATCGACCTCAATGAGGTGAAGGACCTGCTGCTCCACATGGTGCGCAATACGGCGCCGCCGCAATGGCTGCAGGCCCACCCGGAACTGGTGGTGTTTTATCGGTTTTTGCTGCGCACCGGAGTGGACGAGGGTTTTGTGGCCACCTGGCTGCAAGACATCCAGGGGAATCTGGCCCAGGCCAACGGCAACGGTCGGGGCTGGAAGAGTCTGGCCCTGACGCCGGTGATGGCGGCCTGTGAGGTGATCAACCCGTTTTCCGAGGCGGCCTCGGGACTGCGGGTGTGGACGGTCATCGGCCCCACGGGGGTGGGGAAGACCACCACCCTGGCGAAGCTGGCGGCCCATTATGCCCTGGTCCAGAAGCAGCGGGTGGGGCTGGTGTCCCTGGACAACTATCGTCTGGGGGCCCAGGGCCAGATCGAGGCCTTTGCGCGCATCATGGGGGTGCCCCTGGTCCACGCCGCCAGTCGCGACGAGCTGGTGGGGGCGCTGACGAAATTTCAGGCGCTGGACCTGGTGCTGGTGGATACCCCGGGCCGCAGTCCTCACCATCCCGGGCTCGATAACGAGCTTCGGGGGGTTTTGGGCGGCCTGCCGGGGCTCCTGCACCATCTGGTGGTGAGCGCCACCACCAAGGAGGGCGACCTGGAGGCGGCCCGATCGAGTTTCGGCGGGTTGGGAATTGCCAGCCTGATGGTCACCAAATTGGATGAAACCAACGATTTTTCGGGAGTTTTCAACGTCCTGCGGAGAAGCCGGATGCCGGTGTCGTTTCTGGCCACCGGCCAGCGGGTGCCGGAGGACCTGGAGATCGCCTCCACCCGCCGGCTGGCGGAACTGCTGCTGAACTCGAGCTCGTCGGGCCGGCTGGCGGGCACGGAGAGGACCTGAGGGTCGCCCCGACGGCGATATGACGTCCGGGGGCACTGGTGTATATGGAAAAGAGGAAGGCCATGGATCAAGCTCTGGGATTGAAAGACCTGGTGAGTTTTCCGCCGCAGCTCAATGCTTCGTTGGATTATGACCTCCCGACCCGGCCCCGGGTCATTGCCGTCACCAGCGGCAAGGGCGGGGTGGGGAAATCCAATATTGTCGCCAACCTGGGAATCACTCTGTCCCGGTTGGGGAAAAAGGTCCTGATCATTGACGCCGACTTGGGGCTCGCCAATATTGATATCCTTCTGGGGTTGACGCCGACCTTCAATATCAGGGACGTGTTTTCGGGGGAAAAGACCCTGGGTGAGGTCATCATTGAGGGGCCGGCGGGGTTGAAGATTCTGCCGTCGTCCTCCGGCATCCAGGAAATGGCGGAGCTGAGTGAAGAACAAAAGGTGTTTCTGTTGAACGAGTTGGACAACTATACCGAGAACTTCGATGTGGTATTGATTGACACCGGGGCGGGGATTTCCAGCAATGTGCTGTACTTCAACATTGCGGCACAGGAGCGCATCGTGGTGGCCAACAACGAACCGACCTCCATCACCGATGCCTATGCCCTGATCAAGGTCCTGGCGACGAAATATTCCGAACGACGCTTCAACCTGTTGATCAACGAACTGACCTCCCGGCAGGAGGCGGAATTTGTCTATCGCAACCTCACCAAGGTGGCCGACCGATTCCTGGGCGGGCAGGTCTCCATTGATTATCTGGGCTGCATTCCCCGGGACGAGGCCGTGTGCCGGGCCGTCTTGAAACAGCGGGCGGTGGTGGACATCTTCCCCCAGGCGCAAGCCAGCCAGGGCTTCCGGGAAGTGGCCCAGAAGCTGCTGGAGATGGAGCCGGCTCAGGTTCTGGACGGCAATATCAAATTTTTCTGGCGTCAACTGGTCCAGCTCAAAGTTTAAGGTTCCAGGAGGGTACCCCATTATGAGTAGCACTCAGACCGCTACCGCTCCCAAACGGCTGCCTCAGGAAGAGTGGCCGGAGAGGATCGACTCCAAGTGGCAGGAACAGATTGTCGTCCAGTACGCGCCGTTGATTCGCTACATCGCCAGCCGGATGGCGTTGCGCCTTCCGCCCCACATTGCCATGGACGATCTCATCAGTTCCGGCATGATCGGCTTGCTGGACGCCATCCAAAAATTCGACCCCCATCGGAATATCAATTTCAAGACCTATGCGGAATTTCGGATCAAGGGGGCGATTCTGGACGAGTTGCGCACCCTGGACTGGATTCCCCGGTCGGTGCGGAAAAAGTCCAGCATGCTGGAGAAGGCCTACGCCGAGCTGCAACGGCAGCTGGGCCGGCCGGCAGAGGATGAGGAAGTGGCCGAGACCCTGGGCCTCGGGATGGAAGAGTTCTATCATCTCCTGGATGAAACCAAGGGGGTGTCCCTGGTGGATATCGATTCCCTGTGGAAGAACCTGCCAGAGTTTTCCAATCAGGAGCTATATGAGATTCTCCAGGACGAATCCTCCCGGGACCCGTTCGTGTCGGTGTATTTTTCCGAACTGCGGGATGTGATGATCAAGGCCCTGGAATGTTTGCCAGACAAGGAAAAGCTGTTGGTGTCCCTCTACTACTATGAAGAACTGACCATGAAGGAAATCGGGGAGATCATGGGCTACACCGAGTCCCGGATTTCCCAGATGCATACCCAGGCCATCTATCGTCTGCGGGGCAAGCTCAATGAATATTTCCAGAATTCCTGAGGACGGGGGAGGCCGGGTCGGCTGCCCGGGGCACTGCCGGGAGAGGGGAGATACGGTTCGGATGCTGTTACCTCCGGCCCACTCCTCTGCCCCGAGGCTGATCCCGGACGGCAGCCCTGGTCCTGACGAGGGAAAAGGTGTTTACAACCTGTGAAAGTTAGGGTGGGAAGGTGGATACGACAGATCTGAGCCGCACCAAGGTAACCCCCATAACAAGGGGGGAAAATGTCCTGGTCACCGAGGGCCTGTCCAAAGACCGGCAGGGGCACTGGCAGGGGCCGCCCCCTGAGAAGGAGCCGGAGGGCAGGGGTCAGGGGCCGCCGGAGCCGTCGGGGGCAGATAAATCGGGGGACGAGGAAACGTCTCAGGGGCGGATTATCAATATTGTCATCTGAACTGCGAGACCTCTGACAGGTCGCGCCCGGGGCAGCAACGATGGGGGTCGGTGACCTCCTCCGGCCGGGCGGGGCGGTCAGAATCCGCGCTGGGGCTGTGGGTAAGCATATGGGTGCCATGGAATATTGGATCTTGGGTCAGGTTGTCCTGGAGGGCGTCATTCTGGTGGGGATCATCGCCTTGCTGCTGAGGGTGCGGAAATGGCGCCAGGGGCAGGCGAACCCCCAGGAGGTCCGCGCCATTTTAGAGGAGACCCATCTCCTCAAGGACGAGCTGCTGGAGACCCTGCAGGCCAGAAAATCGATTATCACCAGTCTCATCAAACAGCTCGATCACAAGGTCCAGGAGGCGCAAAAGCTCCTGAAGCGGTTCGAACACCGCCTGGCCCTGGCGGGGGGCGCCTTCCTGCCGGGGGAGAACCCGGGCCCGGCGGAGTCGGGTCTGCCGTTGCGGGAGCGGGTGGAACTTCTGCACGAGCAAGGCCTGAACCTGGATCAGATCGCCTCCCAACTTCAGATCAGCCGGGGGGAAGTGATGCTCATTCTGGACCTCTCGCGGGTGGGGACTCGATAATCCCCGGAGTCCCGGAGTCCCGGCGCCGGCGCCGGGGGCAGGTGGGCAGAGCCTCAATCCCGTCGTCCGTCCCGTCTCGGTTTACCAGTCCAGGTTATCCTTGCCATTTGAGGTTTTTCAGGTTTACAATGAAGCCCAGAAGTGCGCCGTGCGGGTAGCGGATCGGGTGGGGGAGAGGTGCGATGTCCCGGAGTGAGATTCCAAACAGACCTGGGGATCTGGAAGGCCTGCAGCGGCGGCTGCGGGTGGCCCGGGGCGAGTTGCCCCCGGACCTGGTCCTGCGGGGCGGTCAGGTGGTGGACGTCTTCACCGGCACCCTGCAAACGGCCGACGTGGCCTTCTGTGACGGGCTGATCGCGGGGGTGGGCGACTATGACGGCCCGGCCGTGGAGGTGCGGGGCCGTTTTGTGTCTCCGGGATGCATCGACGGCCACCTCCACCTGGAAAGCACCATGCTGACCCCGCCGGAGTTTTGCCGGGCGGTAGTGCCGCGCGGCACCATGGCGGTGGTGGCCGATCCCCATGAAATCGCCAATGTGCTGGGCCCCCGGGGCCTGGATTATATGTTGGCGGCCAGCGGCGACCTGCCGGTGGAGATCTTCTTCATGCTGCCCTCCTGCGTGCCGGCCACCCATTTGGAGACGGCCGGGGCGCACCTGGGGGTGCGGGAATTGGAGCTTTTCCGGGGGCACCCGCGGGTGCTGGGGCTGGCGGAGGTGATGAATGTCCCCGGGGTGCTGGGGGGGGACCCGGAGGTGTTGGGGAAGCTGCTGCTCTTCGGCGACCGGCGGATCGACGGCCACGCCCCGCTGCTCAGGGGGCGGGGGCTCAACGCCTACCGCCTGGCCGGGATGGCCTCGGACCACGAATGCACCACCCTGGCAGAGGCCCAAGAGAAACTGGTCCGGGGTTTTTACCTGATGATGCGGGAGGGCTCCCAGGCCAAGAACTTGCGGGACCTGTTGCCGGCCGCCACTCCGGCGGCGCGGCGGCGCTGCCTGTTGGTCACCGATGACTGCCACCCGTGCGACCTGGCCGAGGCCGGGCATGTGGACCAGCTGTTGCGCCGGGCGGTGGCGGAGGGCCTCGATCCCGTCAGCGCCCTGACCATGGTGACGTTGAACCCGGCGGAATACTTCGGGTTGCGGGACCGGGGGGCGTTGGCACCGGGGTTCCGGGCCGATGTGGTGGTGTGGGAGGACCTGACGGAGTTCCGGGCGGCGCAGGTCTATAAGCACGGCGTGCTGGTGGCCGAGGCGGGGGAGTGCGTGGCGGACCTGTCCCGGGAGGCGGTGCCCCCGCCGGAGGGGACGTTTCGGGTACGGGGCCTGAGCCCCGAGTCCTTCCGGCTGGCCGCCGCGGGCGAGATGGCCAAAGTCATCGGGTTGGTGCCGGGGCAACTCCTGACCACCAAGCTGGTGCGGCCGACCCCGGTGCGGGGCCGGGAGGTGGCGTCCGATCCGGAGCAGGATATCCTCAAACTGGCGGTGGTGGAACGCCACCGCGGGACCGGCAACGTCGGGCTGGGGCTGGTGCAGGGGTTCGGCCTGCGGCAGGGGGCCCTGGCCTCCTCGGTGGCCCATGATTCCCATAATATCGTGGTGGTCGGGGTGGATGAGGCGGATATGCAGGTGGCGGTGGAACGCCTCATCGCCCTGGGCGGAGGGTTGGTGGTGGCGGCGGGGGGAGCCGTCCACGCCGAGGTGCCGCTGCCGGTGGCCGGGCTCATGAGTCCGGAGCCCCTGGCCATGGTGGCCGGGCGGCACCGGCGGGCCACCGCGGCGGCCCGGGAGTTGGGCTGCCGTCTGGACGATCCCTTCATGGCTCTGTCATTTTTGGCCCTGCCGGTGATTCCGGAGTTGAAGCTCACCGATGAGGGCCTGGTGGATGTGAACCGGTTCCAGATCGTGCCGCTGTTCGGCGAGGATTGACGGCTGACGTCGGACACGGGACGGCTGCAGGCCCGCGCCCGCAGCGGGGGGGGGTAAGATGAGCTTGGTGGTGACCGGAGCCGAGGTCTTGCAGGTGGTGAATATGGACCTGGCCTTAGAGGCGGCGGAAGAGGCCTTCCGGGCCTATGGCGAAGGTCGGGTGAACATGCCGCCCAAGTCCTATCTGCAGTTGCCCAAGGGGGACTTTCGGGCCATGTACGGCGCCCTGTCCGGGGAGTATGAGGTCTGCGGCTGCAAGTGGGTCAATGTCCATCCGGAGAACCCGCAGCGGGGGCTGCCCACCGTGATGGCAAAGATTATCCTCAATGACCCGGACACGGCCCTGGAGATCGCCGACCTGGACGGCACCTATATCACCAATTACCGCACCGGGGCGGCGGGGGGGCTGGCGGCCCGCTATCTGGCCCGGGCCGACGCCGTCTCCCTGGGGGTCATCGGGGCCGGGGTGCAGGCCCGGATGCAGATTTTCGCCACCCTGCGGACCCGGCCCATTAACCGGATCACCATCTACAACCGCACCCTGAGCCGGGCCGAGGCCCTGCAGGACGACATCATCTCCCGTTGCGGGTTGGCGGTGGAGGTGACCACCGATCCGGAGGCGGCGGTCCGGGATCACGATATCATCGTCACCACCACGCCGGCCAACGAGCCCCTGGTCCAAAGCGACTGGATCAGTCCCGGCACCCATATCAACGCCATCGGGGCCGATGCCGCCGGGAAGCAGGAACTGGACCCGGCCATTTTGAGGCGGGCCAGGATCATCGTGGATGATTGGGGGCAGGCCCGCCACTCCGGGGAGATCAATGTGGCGCTGTCCCAGGGCCTTCTGAGTCCGGAGCAGATCCACGGCTCCCTGGGAGACGTGGTGGCGGGGAAGATTTCCGGACGGCAGAGTGACACGGAGATCACCGTGTTTGACTCCACCGGCCTGATCATCCAGGACCTGGCCCTGGGTTTTGCCGTGTACAAGGGGGCCAAGGAGAGGGGGCTGGGGGAGGACAAGGAATTCATTCCGGGGCTGCCGGCGGGCGCCTGAGGGACCCGGGGTCGGTTCAGGGGGCGGACCGGGGCGGGGCGTCCCGGCGACCGGCGCAGCGCTGGCAGAGATAGCCGGCGGGCGTCTTCCGGTGCAGGCCCTCCACCACCACGGCGCCGCAGTGGACGCAGAGGCCCACGATCTGGGGAATCCCCCGGCCGCCCAGGTGCGGGGCGAGGGGAGCCGGGCGGCCGGTGAGTCGGGCCCAAAGGCGTTTGAGTCGCTGCCACATGCGGGTGCCGTCCGTGAAGGTGGAATCTTAGTCGAGGCGGTGAAAAAACTTCTTGTCGGTCCGGCAGATCGGACAGACCGCGGGGACGGCCCCGGTTAAGGTGGCTCCGCAGACGGAACAGACGCACAGGTCGATGCGGCTCAGCTCCCCCAGGCTATCCAGGGCGTCCTGGAAGAGGGCGGCGAGCCGTTTCTCCCCAGCCTGGGCATAGAGGAAGCTGCGGCGGGCGCCTTCCTCCCCCGCGGCCTGGGCGTCGGCGAGCCTCCGGGGATACAAGGCGGAGCCTTCCCGGGTTTCCCGGGCCATGGCCTCCCGGAGGTTGTCCGGGGTGGTGCCCACGGTCGCCAGGGCGCGCAGGTGATTGCGGGCCTGGATGCTTTTGGCCTGGGCCGCGGCCCGAAACAGCCGGGCCACCTGGGGATAGCCCTCCGCCTCGGCCGTGTCGGCAAAGGCCAGATAGATATGGTGGACCCGGGAGTCCTCGTTAAGAGCCTGCCACAGGTTGTCCGTCGTCGTGCTCATGGGAAGATCCTTTCTGGGGGAAGAGGTTGAGGCCGGGCCTGGACAAAATCGCCCGGGGGGGTACAATTGTCTTGCACCGCAATGCCGCAAGACGGATACTGAGCCGAGCCGCCGAAACCCTGGAAGAGGTTGCCGGCAGGGGATGGCCAGGGACCTTGAGGCCACTTTCGCCCTCCCGTGAAGCCGGGCGTGCACGTCCCCTTACGGGGTTGGGGGGCCAGGCGCCGACAGTGGGAAAACGGGCCGGTGATCTTCCCGAACTGAGTCACGGCTGGAGAAACATTGAGACAGACTCGATGCTTCGGGGCGCTCAGAATGACACAGGAAGCATTCCGGAGTTTTGCAACCGCCGGTGGGTGGTACTATAAACTTCGACGTCGGTAAAAATCAAGGAGAAGGCATGAAGCGTCATAAAGAGGATCAGGGACCGAAAAATTACGTCAACCCGGAGTGGGTGGAGAGTATGGCCATCACCGCGGACTATAATTTTGCCATGGCGGAGTTCGTGGGGGAGGCCAACGGCCTCACCGACCAAGCCTTGGAGGCGCTGACGCCCCGGCTGGAGGCCGCCCACCGGGACCTTGCCGAACGGCGCCAGGCCGGGGAGTTGGCCTTTTTTGACCTGCCGTATCAGGAGGACACCCTGACGGAGGTCAAAAGGCTGGCCCGGTCGCTGAAGGAATGGTGCTGGGACCTGGTGGTTCTGGGGATCGGCGGTTCGGCCCTGGGGGCCCGGGCTTTGCACCAGGCCCTGTGCCACCCGTCCCACAACCTGTTTCCTCCGGCCCGGCGCCATTACCACTCCCGCCTGATCGTGGCCGACAACATCGAGCCCGACTGGTTCTACGGGATCCTGGACGGCCTCGATCTGCGGCGCAGCGTGGTCAACGTCATCTCCAAATCCGGGAGCACGGCGGAAACCCTGGCCCAATTCCTGTTCCTGTATAGTTTGCTGAAGGGGCGATTAGGGGCGGAGAAGGTGCGGGAGCGCTTCGTGCTCACCACCGACCCCGCCAAGGGCAACCTGCGCCGGCTGATTGCCGAAGAAGGCTTCCCGGCCCTGACCGTTCCCCCCGAGGTGGGCGGCCGCTTCTCGGTGTTCACGGCCGTGGGCCTGTTTCCGGCGGTGATGATGGGGATCGACGCCGGGGAGCTGATGGCCGGGGCCCGCTACATGGACGTCCGCCTGCGCAACGCCCCGGTGGCCGAGAATCTGGCCTACCGCCTGGCGGCCGTCTATTACCTGTTCGCCACTGCCAAGGGACGGCCCATCCAGGTGTTGATGCCGTACGCCTCCACCCTGGGCGGGGTGGCGGAATGGTTCTGCCAGTTGTGGGCCGAGAGCCTGGGAAAGAGGGTCAACCTGAAGGGGGAGGTGGTCGAGGTGGGCCCCACTCCGGTGCGGGCCGTGGGCGCCACCGATCAGCACTCCCAGGTGCAGCTCTACATGGAAGGCCCGGCCGACAAGATCATCACCTTCATCGAGGTGGAGAAGTTCAAGCACGTTATCGAGATCCCGGGGGCCTTTCCGCATATTGAGGGCCTGGGCTACCTGGGGGGGCATTCGCTCAACGAGCTGCTGGCGGCGGAGAAGAAGGCCACCGCCTACAATCTCATGCGGGCCGGGCGTCCGAATCTGACCATCCGGCTTCCGGAGATCAACGCCTTTACCATCGGGCAGTTGTTGTACCTCTATGAGGTCATGACCCTGGCCGCGGGGGCCCTGTTCGAGATCAATCCCCTGGATCAACCCGGCGTCGAGGGGGGCAAACAGACGGCCTACGGCCTCATGGGGCGGCCGGGATACGAGGACCGCCGGCGGGAGCTGGAAACTGCCCCTGCCTTGCTCGACCGCTATCTGTTGAGCTGAAGGTGCGGCTCAGGCCAGCATGTTTCGACGACTGAAATTAACCCTTCGCCCGCACGGCCAGGATCTGGAGACCTTCCGGCTGGTCAAGTACTTTTCCCTGACCAGCTTCATCGCCATTGTCATCGTCACGCTGCTCCTCACCCTGTTGGTGACCGACCGGGCCCAGAAGATGGCCCTGAAGAAGAGCGAGGACTATGCCCTGCTCCTGGCCGCCAACCTGAATCACCAGGTGTTTCAGAATTTCATTCTGCCGGTGGCCATCAAGTACGGCGGTCAGATTCAGATCAGCAATCCGGATCAGTATGAACTCCTGGACGCGGTGGTGCGCAACACCATCCACGGCTTCCATGTGTCGCAGGTGAATATCTACGACCAGCGGGGCACCCTGGCCTACAGCACCGACAAGATTCCGCTGGGGAGCGATTACTCCGGTCTGCCGGAAGTCAAGAAGGCCCTGGATGACGAAGGGATCAGCCTGGTGCTGAGCGGCCCCCAGACCTTTGTCGACACCCTGCTGTTCCGCCAACACCCGGACAAAAACCTGAAGACCTATATTCCCTTCCGCCTGGAGAGTATGGAAATCAGGCTGAGTCCGGAGTTGGGGCCGGTGATCGGGGTGTTTGAAATCACCCAGGACATCTCCAAGGATCTGGCGGAGATCGGGCGGTTTCAGTTGATGCTGATCGTCACCCTGTTGGTGCTGATGGCGCTGCTATTCCTGGTGTTGCGGCAGATCGTGATGAAGGCCGAGGGGATCCTGGAGCGGCGCAACGAAGAGCAGAAGCTGCTCATCGCCCAGCTCAATCTGGCGGAGCGGCTGGCGGCGCTGGGGGAGATGGTGGCCGGGGTGGCCCACGAAATCCGCAACCCCTTGGGCATCATCAGCTCCACGGCGGAGCTGTTGCAACAGAAGCTGAACAAATACGAACCCCAGAACCGTCTGGCCCAGGTGATCGTGGAAGAGGCCAACCGGCTCAACCAGACCGTGACCGAGTTCTTGGATTACGCCCGGCCCCGGGAGCCGCAGCTCCGGGATATCGACCTGGAGGCGGTGTTGGACCGCTCCCTGGAATTCCTGCAGCCCGAGATCGAGAAACATCACCTCACCCTGACCCGGGACTACCGGCGCCGGGGCCGTCTGCTCAAGGCGGACGCCGCCCTGCTGCACCAGGTCTTTCTCAACATCCTCATCAACGCCATCCAATCCATGCCCCAAGGCGGCCGGATCATTCTGACCACCGACCTGGGCCCCGAGGGCCGGGGGGCGAAGATCGCCGTCACGGATACGGGTCCGGGCATCGCTCCGGAGAATGTTTCGAAGATCTTCAATCCCTTCTTCACCACCAAGGATAAAGGCAGCGGTTTGGGGCTGTCCATCGTCAGGAACATCATCGAGAGCCACCAGGGCCACGTGTCCATGGACAGCCGTCCGGGGGAGGGGACCACGGTCACCATCGTGCTGCCGGAACTGTAGGACCGCCCCCAGCCTCCCGTCTTTTAGTGCAATATGTTAAAATAGCGTGTATATTCTCATTAGCGGGCCCTGCTCAAGGGTCACTGAGCCCTGACGACTGATACCAAGGTGCAACCAGAGGGCGTGGGAATATTTGTGTCATTTTTAACGGAGCGACGCCAGACGTATAAGTTCAACGGGGAGACCAGAGAGATTCCTCGCGGCGCCGGGAATGACAAACAAATAACTATTTGACCGCGACCTGGTTTAACAACTGACAACCGGCCACTGGCCACGGCCCACTTTCTATGAACACCATTTTAGTGGTTGACGACGAAAAGAATTACCTGCTGGTTATGGACGCCCTCCTGGCGGAGGCCGGATATGAGGTCCTGACCGCGGAGAGCGCCGCCGCGGCCCTGGATGTGATCCGCAAGACCGACCTGGACCTGGTCATCACCGACATGAAGATGCCCCGGATGAGCGGCATCGAACTGCTCACGGAGAGCAAACGGCTCTACCCGGAGCTGCCGGTGATCCTCATGACCGCCTTCGGCACCGTGGAGAAGGCGGTGGAGGCGATGAAAAAGGGGGCCTTCGACTATATCACCAAGCCCTTCAAGAATGAGGAGATCCTGCTGACGGTGGCCAAGGCCCTGGAGCTGCGGCGGCTGCTGCTGGAAAACCGCGAGCTGCGGGGGGAGTTGCGGGAGCGCTACCATTTTGAGAACATCGTGGGCCACAGCAAGGCGATGCAGGACATCTTCGCCCTGGTGGAGAAGGTGGCGGCCACCCGGGCCACGGTGCTCATCAGCGGGGAGTCGGGGACCGGCAAGGAACTCATCGCCCGGGCCATTCACTACCGCTCGCCCCGGAGCGCCGGGCCCTTTATTTCGGTGAACTGCGGCGCCCTCACCGAGACGCTGTTGGAATCGGAGCTGTTCGGCCACGAAAAGGGGGCCTTCACCCATGCGGTGGCCATGCGCAAGGGCCGCTTCGAACTGGCCGAGGGCGGCACCCTGTTTCTGGACGAAGTGGCGGAGATGTCCCCGGGCCTGCAGGTGAAGCTGTTGCGGGTCCTGCAGGAGATGGAATTCGAGCGGGTGGGCGGGGGCCGCACCATCCGGGTGGACGTGCGGCTGGTGGCGGCCTCCAACAAGGAACTGGCGGATGAGGTGGGCGCCGGGAGATTCCGGGAGGACCTGTTCTACCGCCTCAACGTGGTGCATCTGCGGATGCCGCCGCTGCGGGAGCGGGCCGGCGACATTCCCCTGCTGGCGGCGCACTTTATCCAGAAATACGGCCAGGAGGAGGTGCGGGGGGTGATCCGCCTCGACCCCGAGGCCCTGGGGATCCTGACCCGGTATCCCTGGCCGGGCAACGTCCGGGAGCTGGAGAACGTGATGGAGCGGGCCGTCATCCTGTGTGCGGACAACCTCATCACTCCGGCCGACCTGCCGCCCAATGTGGCCGCGGCCGCGCCGGACGCCGGGATCGACATCGACCGGCTGGTGCCGCTCACCATTCCGCTCCCCGAGGCCCTGGAGCAGATCGAGGAGATGATGATCCGGCGGGCCCTGGCCAATGCCGACAACGTCCAGGTGCGGGCCGCGGAGATGCTGGGCATCACCAAGAGCCTGCTGCAGTATAAGTTGAAGAAGTATCATTTGACCGCCTGAGGAAAAGGAGACTGCCGTGAAACTGACGGAATTCCCCGCCGATCTGCAACCGCACCTGATTCCCGCGCCGTCCGGGAACATGGTCTACCGGTGCCTGGAGTGCGGCGCCGAGCACCCCATCACCAGCCTGTTATATACCTGCCCCGGGTGTCAGGGGCTGCTCCTGCTGGAGGACACCCAGGCCGGGCGCCTGAAGGCGCAGCCCGGGGCCTTCTGGCGGCGGATGTTCGACTACCGCCGGATGCTCAATCTCCCGGCGCTGCGGGGGATCTTCCTGTATCACGAACTCATCGCGCCCATCATTCCCCTGGAAGACGTGATTTACCTGGGGGAGGGGCACACCCCGCAGATCGCCGCCAACCCCCGGCTGGCCGAGGCGGTGGGGATGAATTTCTATTACAAGAACGACGGCCAGAACCCCAGCGCCTCCTTCAAGGACCGGGGCATGTCGGTGGCCCTGAGCTACCTCAAATACCTGATCCGGTCCCAGGGGCTGGAGGGGGTGCTGGCCATCTGCGCCTCCACCGGAGACACCTCGGCCGCGGCGGCCCTGTACTCCGCCTACCTGGGCGACCGGATCGCCTCGGCGGTGCTGCTGCCCCACGGCAAGGTGACGCCGCAGCAGCTCTCGCAACCCCTGGGGGCCGGGGCCCGGGTGCTGGAGCTCCCCGGGGTGTTCGACGACTGCATGCGGGTGGTGGAGGCCCTGTCGGAGAACTACCACGTGGCCCTGCTCAACTCCAAGAATCCCTGGCGCATCCGGGGACAGGAGTCCTTTGCCTATGAGGTGGCGCAGGCCTTCGACTACGATCTGGCCGGCAAGGTGATCGTGGTGCCCATCGGCAACGCCGGGAACATCACCGCGGTGCTGGCGGGCCTGTTGCGCTTTTACGACCTGGGGGTGATCGAGGCGCTGCCCCGGGTCTTGGGGGTGCAGTCCATCCACGCCAACCCGGTCTTTCTCTACTACCTGGAGCACGACCCGGCCAAACGGCTGTTCACCCCGGTGACGGTGCGGGCCAGCGTGGCCCAGGCCGCCATGATCGGCCGGCCGGTGTCCATGCCCCGGGTCATCCAGTTGGTGGACGAGTATCTCCAGGCCGCGGGGGAGGGTTCCTTTGCGGTCATGCAGGTGACCGAACAGGAGATCATGGACAGCATGCTCCTGGCCAACATGAACGGCCACATCGCCTGCACCCAGGGGGGCGAGTCCCTGGCCGGGCTGCGGGCCGCCCGGCGGGAGGGCCTCATCGCGAAGGACGAAACCGCGGTCCTGGACGCCACCGCCCACATCCTGAAGTTCAGCGGTTTCCAACAGATGTACTACGAGGGCACCTTCCCGCCGGAGTTCGAGGTCACCCCCAAGCCGGAATACCAGAACCACCCGCAGCTGCTGCTGCCCAAGGCGCCGCTGCCGCCCGGGGCCACGCCGGTACAGCAGGAGGCCTTCACCCGGGACATGGTCCACCAGGTGGTGGTGGCCCTGGGCCTGAAGGCGAAGGACTAGGGGGAAGACTCAGGGACGCGGTTCCCGGCCGTAGAGATCGAGGTGGAGCTTGCCCAGGCGGCAGAAGCGCACCTGCTCCAACTCCCGGGCCGGGAGAGGCGTCCACAGGGCGAGTCGGCCCCGCTCCCAACTGGAGGGCAGGAGGAGGCCCAGGGAGAGGGTGAACAGGTCGGCCCCCAACAGGCCCACCAGACGCAGTTCCAGGGCGTTCCAAGGCACCCAGGCGACGTGGCGGGGGCGCAATTCCCGGGCGGCGACGGCCGCGGCCGGGGGGTGGGCCAGGAGCAGGAAGGGCTGGGAGGGGGCGGCCTCGCCATAGAGGACCGGGACCTGCAGGGCGGTGCTCCAGCTTTCCCGTTGGGGCCGGGAGAGGGGGGGGCCCTGCCCCCAGGGGAGCCCCAGCCAGGACCACTGCGTCAGGGGCACCGAGAGGCGCCGGGCTCCCTGGAAGTAGCGGCCCAGACGCACGCGGCGGTAGTGGCGGCGCTGGCTGACGGTCTTGGGAACGGCCCGTACTGAGGGCGGGAGTCGTACCAAGGTCTCGCCCAGGTGGGACTGCCAGGGGGCCAGGAGGGGGGCCAGCTCCTGGTCCTGCTCCAGGGCCAGGACCAGAGCGGGCTGGAGAAGTTCCAGCTTGAGATTTTTGAGGCGCCGGGCCGCGGGTCCGAAGACCAGACCGCTGGTGTTGACCAGGATCCGCGAGGCTCCCAAGGCCGCGGCGTGGGCGGCCAGGCGGGAGAGCCCGGCGATGATCTCGGCCATGCGACCCAAGGGCGAGGTTTGCCCGATGAAATAGACCGCGGCGGGATGCCGGGGGTCGCGGGCGGGATCGCCGGGGGGATAGAGGTGCAGGCCCAGGGTGGTGGGCGGCCCCAGATGGGACTGGCCCAGGTCGGCGTCGATCCAGGCGGCGGGGACTCCGGCTCCCAGAGCCCGGGCCAGGAGGTAGCGGCACAGGGTGCTCTTGCCGCGATCGGCCGCGCCCAGGACCAAAGTCAGGCCGGGCTGTGCCAGCCTCCCAGGCTGTGCCAGCCTGCCGGGCTGTGCCAGCCACCGGTCAGCGGCGGCGGTCCAGGCCGGGGGGAGATCCAGACGGCGGAGAAAGCCCGCCAGGTCGCGGGGATCGCAGGACCCGGGGTCCGACCCGTTCCATACCGTCATGGCAGTCTGCACCCTCCGTGAGGAAATCTGCCGGAGCCATCCGGGCGGGAAGCAGGGGGAGGCGTCGCTGGACCCGGCCCGCTCGGGCCTCGGTCTCTCCACTGTATCAGGTCCGCGGCCCGGGACCAAGGGAAAGCCGCACTGCGCCTCTCTTTCGGCCGCACCCCCGACCCCGGCGGGAAGATATTCTTATTGACTTTACGGGGAATTAATGGCATAAACGGATAGTTTGACGCTAAGGGGGGGTGGATTGATGAGGAAAAAACTGGCAGTTAAGGGATTAGTGGTGGTTTTGTGCCTGGGGTTGGCGGCCGGCTGTCTGGAGACGGCGCTGTTGAGCGTGGGCGCGGCGGGGGCCATCGGAGCCTACAAATGGCTGGAAGGCACCATGGAGAAGGAATACCCCCGGAGCTTCGCGGAGACCTGGCAGGCGGTCCTGTCGACCACCGAACACTACCGCATGAAGATTGCCGAGAAGAAATCAGACCCCATGTCGGGGAAGATCGTGGCGGTGCAGCCCGACAACACCGAAGTGAAGATCACCGTGACGGGCCAACCGAACAACATCACCACGGTGGGGGTCCGGTTCGGCATGTTCGGCAATAAAGAGGCTTCGGCCATGTTTCACCAACAACTCATGAGGGAACTGGGAATTCAGTAACCACCCCGGGCGCATCCCGGCGCCACCGGCGAGCCCCACCGGAGCGGCGGCGGGGGCCGGGGTGGGACCGCGATCAAGGTATTGCCTCAGCTTCCAGGGGGGAGGGCGGAGGACGCCTTCCCCCGGTTTCTCTTTAAGGGCCGGGGCAATGATTAACGTGAGGGGAAGGCCGGAGACAGAGTTTTGGGGGGGGGAGAGCACAGGGACCGTAGCCCCCTGCCCCTGATTCGCCACCCTTGCCCCCAACCCCTGTAAGGGGATGGGGGGGCAATACTAGGCACTGAGTTGTTTAGATCGCACCATGTCGGAAATCAGCCAGGAAAGTGACACGGGACGAAGGTATGCGCTGCTGACCGACCTCTACGAACTGACCATGGCGGCCAGTTACCTGGAGGAAGGGATGGCGGAGGAGGCCACCTTTAGCCTGTTCATCCGGAAGTACCCCGCCGGCCGCGGCTATTTCGTGGCCGCGGGACTTCCGGAGGTAGTGGAGTATCTGGCCGGCCTGCGGTTTACCGAGGATGATCTGGCCTACCTGGAATCGACCCGCCGCTTCCAGCCGGCGTTCCTCGACTACCTCAAAGGCTTCCGCTTCACCGGCGAGGTCTGGGCCCTGCCGGAGGGCAGGATCTTGTTTCGGGATGAGCCGATTCTGGAGGTCTCCGGTCCCATCATCGAGGCGCAGATCGCCGAGAGTTTCATTATCAACGCCATCAATCTGCAGACCGTGATCGCCACCAAGGCGTCCCGGTCGACGTATGCCGCCGGGGGCCGGGGCTTGGTGGACTTTTCCCTGCGGCGCACCCAGGGGACGGACGCGGCCCTGAAGGTGGCCCGGGCCAGCTATCTGGCGGGGTTCGCCGGGACCAGCAACGTCCTGGCCGGGAAGTTCTACGGCATCCCCATCTTCGGGACCATGGCCCACTCCTACATCACCGCTTTTCCCAGCGAAATCGAGGCGTTTCGGGCCTTTGCCAAGATCTTCCCGAATAATTCGGTGCTCCTGATCGACACCTACGACACCCTGGAGGGGGCCCGCAAGGCCATCCAGGTGGCCCGGGAGATGGCCGCCCGGGGGGAAAAGCTCATGGGCGTGCGCCTGGACTCCGGCGACATGGCCCAGTTGAGCCGGGAGGTGCGGCGCCTGTTCCGGGAGGGGGGGCTGGGAGACCTGCACATCTTTGCCAGCAGCGGATTTGATGAATTCAAGATCTCCCGGGTCCTGGAAGGGGGCGGGGAGATCGACGCCTTTGGAGTGGGGACCAGGTTCGGGGTCTCGGCCGACGCCCCGTATTTCGACATCGCCTACAAACTGGTGCGCTACGGCGACCGGCCGGTGATGAAGCTGTCCACGGGCAAGGTGACCCTGGTGGACAAGAAGCAGGTCTTCCGGAGGTACGACGACCGGGGCCGGATGGCGGGCGACACCATCGGGCTCAGGGACGAGGACCCCGGCGAGGCCGAGCCCTTGCTCACGCCCGTCATGCGGGCGGGGAAACCGGTGCGGACCCTTCCCAGTTTGGAGGAGAGCCGGCGATTCTTCCGGGAGGAATTCGCCCGCCTGCCGGAGCCGTATAAGACGCTGGAGGAGCCCCTGGAGTTCCCGGTGCAGGTCAGCCCCGCCCTGCAGGCCCTGCAAGGGCGGGTGGAGGCCAGGATCCGGGCGCAGGAGTTGCAGCCGGCCTGAGCCCCCGGAGTCAAAGGCGGGCGCCGGATAGTTAAACTTTTCGGGGTCCCGGCCGAAGACTAGATAAGGGGTGGCAAGAAGGAGAGGCATGGGGGTAACGGAAACCTTATTACATCATATTACCGCGTTGATTTCTTACCTGGGGTACACCGGGGTGTTCGTGCTGATGACCCTGGAGAGCATGATCGCTCCCATCCCCAGCGAAATGGTGATGCCCTTTGCGGGGTTTCTGATCCACACGGGGCAATTCACCCTGGCCGGGGTGGCCGCGGCCAGCAGTTTGGGGTCCATCGTCGGGTCCCTGCTGTCCTACGGGATGGGGCGCAAGGGGGAGGCGGTGGTGCTGCGTTACGGCCGCTACCTGCTCCTGAATCCCCACCACCTGGAATGGACGGAGGAATTTTTCTTCCGGCACGGCGGCAAGACGATCTTCATCGCCCGGTTCATTCCGGTGGTGCGCCACCTGATCTCCATTCCGGCCGGTTTGGGTAAGATGCGGCTGTTCCCCTTCATCGTCTACACCCTCCTGGGGGCGACGATGTGGAATCTGTTCCTCACCTACCTGGGGCTGGTGCTCAAGGAGCACTGGGAGATCATCCACCGCTACAGCCACACCCTGGACATCGTCGTGGTGGGCGCCGGGGTGGCGGCCCTGGCGGGATACCTGATCTGGCGCCGGCGGCGGGGCCGCAAGGCGAAACCGGATTCGGAAATGGCGGCACCGTAATGGAGTGGTACCTGCTCGTCATCCAACAGTACGGGTACCTGGCGATTCTGGCGGGGACGCTGGTGGAAGGCGAGGTCTTTCTGGCCTTGGGGGGAGTTCTGGCCCAGCAGGGGAAGATGAACATGTGGGTGGTGGCGGCCATGGCCATCGTGGGGTCGTTTGTCAGCCATACCGTCTTTTATTGCCTGGGGCGCTGGCGGGGTCCGGCCCTGATCCGCCGGTTTCCCAAGCTGGAGCGCCGCTACCCCCAGGCCCAGGCCCTGGTGCAGCGGTTCGGGGCGCCCTGCATCTTCATCGTGCAATATCGCTACGGGATGCGGCTGGTCACCTGTCTGGCCCTGGGGACCCTGGGGATGGGGCTGGGGTCGTTTATCTTCTGGCAACTGGTGAGCTGCGGTTGTTGGGCGGTGGGCCTGTCGGTGGCCGGGTACTGCTTCGGGTCCGCCATCGAATACTGTCTCAGCCGGGTGGAACTCTTCCTGACTCTGGGGCTGGCCGGCGGGGCGCTGTTGGTTTGGGGCTACCGGCGTTTCTGGCGGGCCATGACCGGCCCGGGGGGAGGTGCCGTCCCGTGCCTGAAGGTGAAGCCGGTCCCCAAGGCGGCCACGCCTCCCGGGTGAGTTTATGGGGGGGCGGGGGCTGGCAGCCGGGGCGCAGGTAAGGCTGAGTAGTGGGTGGGCCGGGGGAACCGGAGTAACCGGGTTGACTCTCCCTCCCGGTCTAGTACAATTTCTGCAGTGATGACTCGGTCTTGGGAAAGTCCGGAGGAGGCCGTCATCGAACCGCGGCGGGGGCGGCGGGAGGAGCCCATTGCCCCCCGGGTGGTGATGGCCTTCACCGTGCCGGACTATCGGCGCCTGGGACGGCTGGCGGCAGTCCCGGGCCGGACCAGGGAGTTTGCCGGGTGCCCCTTTCGCCCGGGCCGATGGCAGGACCGAGACCTGACCCTGGTGGGGCCGGCCCCGGGGTCGCCGTATGCCGTCATGGTCCTGGAAAAATTGATCGCCTTGGGGGCCCAGGCGGTGGTGGCGGTGGGGTGGTGCGGCTCGCTGCAGGCGGAGGTGGGGATCGGCGAGGTGGTGCGGCCCACCACGGCCCTGAGCGAAGAAGGCACCTCGGCGCATTATCCCTTGCCCGAGGGTGTGAGGCCGGAGGCGGACGCCGGGTTGGTGAAGCTGCTGGGGGCGGGGTTGCAACGGTGCGGGCAGCCTCATCGCGCCGGGCGGGTGTGGACCACGGACGCCCTGTTCCGGGAGACGGCGGGCAAGGTGGAAGCCTATGGCCGGCAGGGGGTGGTGGCGGTGGACATGGAGATGAGCGCGTTATTTACCCTGGGGGCATATCGTCGGGTGGCGGTGGCCGGGCTGTTGGTGGTGTCGGACACCTTGACGCCGCGGCCGTGGCGGCACGGTCTGCGGGACCCGCGGCTCAAATCGGGGCGTGAGCACGCCCTGCGGGTGGCCCTGGACGCAATCTCAGCCTGGGAGGAGACCGGTGCCTGAGTCGGTGGACGAACGCCTGCTGGCCATCGACGTGGGCGGGGGGACCCAGGATATCCTGCTCTGGGACCCGGAGCAGCCCCTGGAAAACGCGGTCAAGCTGATCCTGCCGGCCCCCACCCGGATCATCGCCCGGCGGATCGGCCGGCTGACGGAGCAGGGGCAGGACATCTGGCTCACCGGCCGGCTCATGGGGGGCGGGGCGGTGAACCGGGCGGTGCGCCAGCATCTGGCCCGGGGGTTCAAGGTCTCGGCCCAGGCCCATCCGGCCCGCACCCTGCACGACAATCTGGAGCGGGTGGCGGCCCTGGGGGTGGCGATTACCGAGACGCCGCCGGCAGGGGCGCAGCCGGTGGCGCTGGGAGACGTGGACCGGGAGGCTTTGGAGCGGGCCCTGGGCGAGTTCGAGGTGACGTTGCCGCCGCGCTACGCCGTGGCCGTCCAGGATCACGGCTTCAGTCCCGCGGCCAGCAACCGGGAGTTTCGCTTCCGGCACTGGCGGGAATTTCTGGAGGCGGGCGGGGAATTAACGCGTCTGGCGTATGTGCGGCCGCCGGCGTATCTGACCCGGATGGCCGCGGCCCTCGAGGGCTTACCCGGGGCCGTGGTCATGGACACCTGCGCCGCCGGGATCCGGGGCGCCCTGTTGGACCCCCGGGCCCGGGAGCACCTGGGGGACGGCCTGGTGGTGGTGAACATCGGCAATGAACACACCTTTGCGGCCCTGGTGCAGGAGGAGCGCCTCTACGGCATCTACGAACACCATACCGGCCTGCTCAGCCCGGCCACGCTGGCCGACCATCTGTCCCGGTTCCAGGCGGGGAGCCTGACGCACGCCGAGGTCTTTGCGGCGTCGGGACACGGCTGCGCCATTTCGAGAGACTATCCGCCGCAGGGGCCTTTCCGGCACCTGGTGATCACCGGACCACAGCGGCGTCTGGCCCAGGATTTTCCGGCCATCTTCGCCGCCCCCTGGGGCGACATGATGCTGACCGGCTGCTTCGGCCTGATGGCCGCGTATCAAGACTTGACCGGCGCCAGCCGATAAGATAAGCAAGGTAGATCACTCTTTGGATTACGTACCAGAGAGCCTTTGGCCACGGGCGGCAGGGGCGATCCCGGTATTCCGCAGACTTTCCAGGGAGGATGGGTAGCATGGATATTCGCTTCTGGGGGACGCGAGGCTCCATCGCCTCTCCAGGACCGGGAACGGTAAAATATGGCGGCAATACCGCCTGTGTGGAGGTCATTCTCACCTCGGGCCACCGGGTGGTCATTGACGCCGGCACCGGCATCCGGGCCCTGGGCGATCATCTCCTGGAGTCCGGGGAGAAGGTGGATCTCACCCTGCTGTTATCCCATACCCATTGGGATCACGTTCTGGGGATGCCGTTTTTCAAGCCGGTGTATCAAGAAGGCACCCGGATTGCGGTGGACGGCTGCCCCCGGGCCTTCTACGGCATGGCGATGATCTTCGACAATCACAAGGGGAATGGGTTTTTCCCGGTGGCCTTCAACGACCTCAAGGCCCGGATCGACTTTCTGGATCAATTGCCGCGACACCCCTTGCACCTGGGCAGCGCCGTGATCACTGGGATGGAAATTAATCACCCCCAGGGGGGGATGGGGTTTCGCCTTCAGGAAGGCCGGCGGGCCATGGTGTTTTTGACCGACAACGAATTGAATCCCCGGGCTCCGTTGGGCCGGCAGCCCGAGGATTTCGCCATCTTTGCCCGGGACGCCGAGGTCTTGATTCACGACGCGCAATATACCCCCGAAGAGATCGAGGCCCATCGAGGCTGGGGGCACTCCACTTACATCGATGCGGTGGAACTGGCCCTGGCGGCCAGGGTGCGCCGTCTGATCCTGTTCCATCATGACCCCTCCCGCACCGATGCCCAGATCACCCGGATTGAGGCACGGGCCCGGGACCTGGTCCGCGAGCTCCAGGGCCACCTGGAAGTGGAGGCGGCCCGGGAGGGCTTGGTCATTCATCTCGCCGATTCATGAACCCGCGCAACCTGGTGTTGATTGGCTACCGCGCCTGCGGGAAGACCAGCGTGGGACGGGTGTTGTCCCGGCTGCTGGGGCGGCCGCTGGTGGACCTGGACGAGGTGTTGGAGGCCGAGGCCGGGGAGACGATTGCCGAGCTGGTGGCCCGGGAGGGCTGGGACGAGTTCCGGCGGCGGGAGCGCGACGTGGTGGCCCGCTACGCCGCGGCCCCGGGGCTGATCCTGGCCACCGGGGGCGGGGTGGTGCTGGACCCGGAAAATGTGCGGCGGCTGCGGGAGCATGGCTTCGTGGTCTGGCTGACGGCCTCCCCGGAGATCATTCAGGCGCGCCTGGCGGCCCATGTCTCGGAAACCGAAAAGCGGCCGGCCCTTAAGGGCGCGGACGCCATTGGGGAAGTGGCCGCGGTCCTGGAACAGCGGATGGCCCTGTACCGGGAAGCGGCGGATTTCGAAGTGAATACCGAGGGGGTGGCGGTCGAGGCCCTGGCGCAGCGAATCGCCGCGGGGTTCTCGACGGAGGAGGGCGGACGTGAGCGGTAACACCTTCGGCAAGGTATTTCGGGTCACCACCTGGGGGGAATCCCACGGCCCGGCCCTGGGGGCGGTCATCGACGGCTGCCCGCCGCGTCTGGCCCTGGAGACCGCCGACATCGAAGCGGAGTTGGCCCGGCGGCGGCCGGGGGCCTCGGCCTTTACTTCGCCCCGCCGGGAACCGGACCGGGTGGAGATTCTGTCCGGCGTGTTCGAGGGCCGCACCACCGGCACCCCCATCAGCCTGATCATCTATAACCGGGACGCCCGGAGCGAGGCCTACGCGGCATTGCGGGAGGTCTATCGCCCCGGCCACGGCGATTTCACCTACCAGTCCAAGTACGGCATCCGGGACCACCGCGGCGGGGGCCGGGCCTCGGCCCGGGAGACCGCGGCCCGGGTGGCGGCCGGAGCCGTGGCCCAGAAGGTGCTGGACCGGGAGGGGATCCGGGTGGTGGCCTATACCCTGGAATTGGGCGGGGTGCAGGCGCAGACCCTGGACTGGGACCGGATCGGCGAGAATCCCTTTTTCTGCCCCGACCCCGCCGCCGCCGAGCAGATGGCGACGCGGGTGCAGGAGGTGCGCCAGCAGGGAGACACCCTGGGCGGGGTGGTGGAGGTGCGGGTGCAGGGCTGCCCTCCGGGTCTGGGAGAGCCGGTGTTCGATAAGCTGGACGCGGCCCTGGCCCAGGCGGTGATGTCGGTGGGGGCGGTGAAGGGCGTGGAGATCGGGGCGGGTTTTGCCGCGGCCCGCCTGTTGGGGTCGCAGAACAACGATCCCATCACCCCGGAGGGATTTGTCAGCAACCGGGCCGGGGGCATTTTGGGGGGAATCTCCAACGGCGAGGAGATCGTGGTGCGGGCCGGGGTGAAACCCATTCCGTCCCTGGGGCAGGAGCAGCAGACGGTGGACCTGCACGGCCAGCCGCGCACCATCAAGATCGGGGGACGGCACGACATCAGCGCCCTGCCGCGCATCGTCCCCGTCATTGCGGCCATGGTGCGACTCACCCTGGCCGATCAACTCTTACGACAGAAGGCGATTACATGGCTGTAACTGTGGGTATCATCGGGGGCCGGGGCCATATGGGCCAGTGGTTCAAGCGTTTTTTCGAGGAGCAGGGGTTGGAGGTGCTCATTTCCGAGCCCGGCATGACCCCGTCTCCGTCCGAGGTGGCGGGCCGGGTGGACGTGGTGGTGATTTCGGTGCCCCTGCACCTCACCGAGACCGTGATCCGGGAGTTGGCCCCCCATATCCGCCCCGAGGCTTTGCTCATGGACCTGACCTCCCTGAAGCAAGGGCCGGTGGCGGCCATGCTGGAGGCCTTTCCCGGCGAGGTGGTGGGCACCCACCCCTTGTTCGGGCCGGGGGAGAAGTCCATGACCGGCCTCAACATGGTGCTGTGCCGGGGGCGGGGGGAGCGCTGGTTCACCTGGCTTCACGACCTGCTGGCGGGGGCCGGGGCCGCGGTGGAGATCACCACCGCGGAGGAACACGATACCCTGATGTCCCTGGTCCAGGGGCTGACCCATTTTTCCCTCATCGCCCTGGGGGCGACGCTGCGGACCGTGAAGGCGGACCTGTCGAGGTTGAAGATGTTCGCCACCCCCACCTTTCAGGTGGTCTTCGATCAGGTGCAGAACCTGGTGAATCAGAGTTATCCTCTCTATGCCTGCATTCAATTGCGCAATCCGGCGAACCCGGCCATCCTGGCCGCCTATGAGGAGGCGGTGACCGGCCTGCGGCAACTGGTGGTCAACCAGGACGCCCCGGGGCTGATCAGGGTGTTGGAGGACAACAGCCGGTATTTGAAAGAGACTCCCAAAGGAGAAGACCGGAACTAGCCGGGGAGAGACGACATGCTGGATATTAAATTTGTCCGGGAGCATTTGGACGAAATCAAGGTAGCACTGGCCCACCGCGGCCTGCCCACCGCCCTGGAAGACTTCGAGGCCCTGGACGGGGCCCGGAGGCTGTTGCTCTCGGAGGTGGAGTCTCTGCGCTACGAGCGCAACAACCTGTCGGAGGAGATCGGGCGCCTCAAGAAGGCCAAACAGGACGCGGCCACCCTCATGCTGCGGGTGCGGCAGATCAACCAGCGGATCAAGGAGTTTGAGGACGACTTGGGCGAGAAGGAGTCCCGGGTGAAGGAGTTCCTCCTCACCCTGCCCAACCTGCCGCACGCCTCGGTGCCGGTGGGGGCGTCCAGCGAGGACAACCCGGTGGTGAAGAAATGGGGGGAGATCCGCCGTTTCAGTTTCGCTCCCCGGCCGCACTGGGAGATCGGCGAGATGCGGGGCATCCTGGATTTCGAGCGGGCCGCCAAGATCACCGGCTCCCGCTTCGCCCTGCTCTTGGGGGCGGGCTCCCGCCTGGAACGGGCCCTGATCAACTTCATGTTGGACCTGCACACCCAGAGTCACGGCTATACGGAGGTGCTGCCGCCCTTCATGACCAACAGCGCCAGTCTGATGGGCACCGGCCAGCTCCCCAAGTTTCAGGAGGACCTGTTCAAGCTGGAGGGCTGGGACTACTACCTGGCGCCCACGGCGGAGGTGCCGGTGACCAACATCCACCGGGAGGAAATCCTGGAGGAGGCTGAGTTGCCCATCTATTACACCGCCTACACCCCATGCTTCCGGTCCGAGGCCGGGTCCTACGGCAAGGACGTGCGGGGGCTGATCCGGCAGCACCAGTTTGACAAGGTGGAGCTGGTGAAGTTCACCACCCCGGAGACCTCCTACGACGAACTGGAAAAGCTCCTCAAAAACGCCGAAAAGGTGCTCCAGGAGCTGGGGCTGCCCTACCAGGTGGTGACCCTGTGCACCGGCGACATGGGCTTTGCGGCCGCCAAGACCTACGACATCGAGGTCTGGCTGCCCAGCCAGGCGGTCTACCGGGAAATCTCGTCCTGCAGCAACTTCGAGGCCTTCCAGGCGCGGCGGGCCAATATCCGCTTCCGGCGGGCCGGGGTCAAGGGTTCCGAACTGGTCCACACCCTCAACGGCTCCGGGCTGGCGGTGGGTCGGACCCTGGTGGCCATCCTGGAAAACTACCAGGAAGAAGACGGCAGCGTGGTGGTCCCGGAGAAACTGCGGCCCTACATGGGCGGGCAGGAGAAAATTTAGGAGGCGGGGGAGGGGGCCAAGGGCCACAGGCCCTTTCCCCCTCCCCCGGACCCCCACCCCCCATCCCATAAAATTTTAGGCGAAACAAAGCCCAAGGCCTGGACGAGGACGCCTCGACCAGGCCTGAAATATTTTCCGGCAACTTCCGGACGGGAGTTAAATTCCGGGTTTGACCTTGTCGTTGGGTTTGAAGGGGCCGCCGCTGATGGGCGTGGCCGCGGCGGCGTTGGCGCCGATGATGTCCGTGATCTTCAGTTCCCCTTGAGTCAGGTCGGCGGTATAGCCCAGACTGGCGTGGGTGTTGGGGTTGACGATCTCCTTGCCCGGGGTCACCACCTTGAGCAGGCTGCCCACCTTGAGGCCGGTATTGTTCCCCACGTTCAGGAAGATTTTGTTGTCCTTGAGGAATTCAATCCGGCCGAACCACTCCAGCCCCCGGATCTCGTTGGCCAGGGCCAGGGCGTTCTTCCGGGCCGCCGCAGTGGCGGCGTCGAGATTGAGTTGGCCGCCGGCGGCGGGTTCCACCAGGGACTTGATCTGGCCGCCCAGGAAGGTGTCGTACAGTTCCATGGCCAGGTAACCCGAGGGGTCCTTGCCCGGGGGGACGATCTGGGTGATGATGACCCCCTGGACCCCCAGGGCGTCGCCCAGGGCCTCCAGGTTGCGGCGGGTGGCCAGCTTGCCCCCGGCCCCGATCTTGGCCAGGGCCTCACGCACGGGCCCTTCATCGATGACGGTGATGTCGCTGGCCCGCTTCAACTCGGCCCGCAGGCTGTTGGCCAGGGAGAGGTTGAGGCCCTCATACTGCCGGGGGGTTTCCGAAGTTGCCGGAATGATGGCCACGGCCCGGCCGGGGAAGGGGCTCGTCGACTTGGTCCGGGAGGCGTAGACGGCCCCGCCGCCCATGCCCTGCTCCCGCAGGATGCGCTCCACCTCGGCCCGCACCATCTCCTGAATCTTTTCCTTGGGGACGGCGCCCTTCTGGTCCTTACCCATGGCCTTGACCAGGCGCTGGAACAGGTAGTCCTGCAGCCCCACGAATTCCGTGCCCTTTTCGGCATAGATATATTCCGGCTGGTTGGGGTAGGTGAGGTAATAGGGGTTCTTGCTGCGGACATAGGTCTTGCCGTCCACCAGCACGGTTTCCTCCGACACCTCGGCGGGCTTGGTTGCGGTGAATTCCTCCGGCTCGTCTTCCTCACTACCGTAAACCCAATTCTTTACGGTGCCACAACCCAGCAGCCCCAGGACCGCGACCAACATGAGCCCCCAGGCCCAATAGCACAGACGCCGATACGAAATTTTCATCCCGATGTACTCCGGTTTCGAAGATTTACCTATCTATAGCAAACAGCGTTCCGCAGTCAGCTATCAGCCTGAATATGGTCAGGCTCGGAAAATGTACCCAACCGTGCTCAGCTAGGCGGACAACCACTGCTCCTGACGGAAAATTTTCTAAACAACATTGTTCTTTAAGTTGATAGTTGATAGCTAACCGCTGACAGCTAATAAAAAAAAGCCCACAGGGATATTACCCTGTGGGCCTGGTTAAGTCAACAGCTTTGGTTTTTTAGAAGAAGAAGAAACCGCCGAACATGAAGGTATGGGCATCACCCGTGTCGGTGGTCTTGCCGCTGGGGTTGCCCACGCCAGAGGCGGTAGCCCAGAGGCCGCCGGCATCGGTCTGAATCGTGGTCTGCTGGAAGTACTTGGTGCGTTGATAGGTGTACTGCAGACCAAACTTCAGAGCCTTGATGGGCTGATACCACAGGTTGGCGTTGACCATCTGGTTGGACTTCACGGTGTCGCCCAGGAGGGCCGCTTTGTAGCCCTGGGGGTTATTGGCGGTCACACAGATATTATTGGTGCTCCGGGTTACCCCAAAGGCCTCATTCCGGCCGTAGGCGACGTTGGCATACCACTGATTGGTGAAGTAATACTGCGCCTGGACGAAGCCACCCCACCGCTTCACCAGATCCATGTCGTACATGTCGGTGCCGGTGGTGTTCGTGCCGATAAAGGTCAGGTAGCGATCCTGGTTGGGCAGGTCGTTCCGGTAGGTGCTCATCCCCTGGCCGATCCAGCCGTTGAACAGCAGGGACATGGTGTTGGCCAGATTCTGGGTGTAGGTGGGGATGACCGGCACGAAGAAGTTGAACTGGAAGGCCCAGTTGTCCAGATGCTGCGCGTCTCTCTGCTGGCTGTTCGCGCGAATGCTGTTGTAGTTGTAGTCGCCCCAGGTAGAGATGGCGCCGAGAGCCCGGGTGGTGTGCCGGGTGCGCATATAGGAACCGCCGATCTCAGCCACGAAGCCCCGGGGGTTGCCGAAGTAGGGAGCCTTGCCCCACAGGTCCTTCTCGTAGGCGATCTTGGCAACCACTTTGGGCATTTCGGAGGTCTCACCTTCCCGTGGATCGTTGGCATCCAGGTTCAGACCCCAACGGCCGTTTTCCGGATGGGTGAGGGCCACAGACGCCCGCCAGTCGCCCAGGAACTTCTGGGTCAGGCGGATCTGGGGCTCCCGCAGGGAGAAGGCGCCGGACTGGCACATGGCGCCGCCGTCGATGACGTCGGGAGACCATTCAGACAGCAGTGACCAGTAATTACCCAGCATCAATTCGGTCTCGGGCCAGTTCAGCCGGAACATGGCATGCCGCAAACGCGGGGTGGCCTGATTTTCGGAACCGCCGCCATCGAAGTCCATTTCAAACAGGCCGGTGACCTTGGCGCCCCAGACCTCGGGACCCTTGATGGTCAGGTTGAACCGGGAGCCGGTGCCGGACATATTGAAGGTGCCGTGATTGGCGTTGCGGTTGTAGCCCGCCAGGCCGAACCCGCGGGCGCCAGGGGCAGTGGGACCGTAGTTGAAGTTGTTGTTGCGGCCGATGAAGTTGGAGAAGTTGAGGCTGCCGGTGCTGTAGGACTGGTAGCCACCCTGCAGCTTCAGGTAGCCGCCCAAAGTGAAGTCGGCAGCGGCGAAGGCGGCCACGGGCGCCAGAATGAGCGCAATCACAGCCGCGGTGAGCAGAAGTCTCTTTTTCATAAATCCCCCCATAATGTTTGGTTCAATGTTAACCCTTTTCCCCTTTCAGGTTTCCTATGGACCACTATCTGTAACGTTTTCTGCTGTGCGGGCACCGACCCCCTTTCTGCATAACTGACAGATAGTAATAGATTTTACAATTCTATGGCGTAATTTATGCCAAGGGCCAATTTTTGTCAACAAAAAAATGACATTTTTTCAAGGACTCGCACGTTTATTTCGGCAGGCTGCTCAGCTCCCCGGTACGGCGGGTGAACAAAGGTTGCAGCCGGATTAAAACGGCGGGTGATAGGGGTCCCAGAGGAAGGCGATGAGGCCGGCCAGGACCATATTGACCTCCACCAGGGATTCCCACAACAGCCCGCCCCCCATATACCCCAGGCGGTAGATGGTGACGTAGGCCAGGGCATAGAGCACGCAGGGCAACAGCGCGTACCCCAGGGTGGGGAGGAGCCCCGCCAGGGTGGCCCCGGCCATGGTGACAAACAGCACGGTCCCCAGGCCGTACAAGAGTTTCAGGGTCTTTTGCTTCCCCAGGGCGATGGCCAGGGTCTCCTTGCCCACCACCCGGTCGCCTTCCAGGGCCTGGATCTCGAACAGGCCGGAGCGGATGAAGATCAGCCCGGCCACGAAAAAGAAGGCGAAAAAGGTGGCCGGCGACAGGACGCGTTCCGACGACAGGACCGGGATGAGGGCGGCCAGCACCCCCCAGGCCACGGAGGTGAAGATGGTCTTGGAGCCGGGGATCTCCTTCAGCCGGGTGATATAGGTGAGGGGCGAGAGATTGATGGAAAAGAGGTTGAGGTTGTAGATCACCCCCACCAGGCTCATGACCAGGATGAACCAGAAGGCCAGGGGGCCCAGCAGCAGGCCGATGACCAGGGCCAGGAGGGCCGAGGCGGCCCCGCTGACCAGCAGGAAGTGGCGATGATGGCCGTAGAACATGGTCTGCACGGGGTCGTTGAGCTTGCTGGCCTTGTCGGTGAAATGGTTGAGGATGTGCATGGAATAGATATAAAAGAAGGCCACGAAGAAGTACTTGAACAAGGGCTCCACGTCCTGCAGGAGGGAGGAGGTGTAACTGAGGGAGCCGGCGCCCAGGGCCACGAACAGGTTGGACTTGAGGAGAAACCGCCAGGAGCGGTAGAAGAGCTGGCCGCAGGAGCCCTGGCGGATGGCCCAGTCGTGCTTCAGGGTGCTGACCACGTTGCTGATGAGCCAGTTGGGGGTGGAGGCCCCGGCGGTGACCCCCACGGCGCGGTATTTGCTCATTTCCCGCCAATCGAGCTCCTCTTCGGTCTCCACGTGATAAGTGGGGAGGCCCGTGGCCCGGGCGATCTCCACCAGGCGCTGGGTGTTGCCGCTGGTGCGGCCGCCCACCACCACGATGGCCTCCACCTCCCGGGCCAGCTCCTGGATTTCGGCCTGGCGGTCGGCGGTGGCGTCGCAGATGGTGTTGTAAATCTGGGCCTGGGGAAAGCGGGCCAGGATCTCCTGCACCCGCTGGTTGAAGACCGATTCGCTCTGGGTGGTTTGGGCCACCACGATGAGTCGGTCCACGTCGGGCAACCGGGCCACGTCGTCGGCGGTGCTGACCACGAAGCCCCGGCCCTGGGTGTGGCCCATGAGCCCCAGGACCTCGGGATGGTCCAGGTCTCCCACGATGACGGTGTGGTAGCCCTCCCGGGACCAGCGGCGGATGATGGCCTGCACCCGGGCCACCCGGGGGCAGGTGGCGTCGATGATCTGGCAGCCCGACTCCTCCAGGTGGCGGCGCTCCTGGGGCGGGATGCCGTGGGCCCGGATCAGGACCAGCCCCGGGGGCACCGTCTGCCCCCGTTGAATGACGGCAATACCCCGTTCCTGGAGGAGTTCCAGGACCTGGGGGTTATGGATCAGGGGCCCGTAGGTATAGATCTTGCCCGTTTTCCGGTTGATGGCGGAGAGAACCAGCTCCATGGCCCGTTTCACCCCCATACAAAACCCGGCGGTGCGGGCCAACACGACTTTCACGCCTGACCTCCCATCTGCCGGAGACTGTGGCCTGCCGGGGGGGGCGAAACCCCGCCCCGGGAAGTTTTAACATTCTTCGGCAAATGTAGAAATTATCTTTAGAAAAAAATATCTTGGCCGATATTTTGACAAGTTTTCCTCAGGGCGTCAAGAGCGGGAGACCGCGGGAGGGACCGGGGGCGGCTTTGGGTTTGACAAACGGCCCGGGGAGGGCCACAATAAAATCACCGAATTAAAGAGAAGAACACAGGAGGCGGCCGTGGGCATTCGATCTGAGGAACATCTCTTTGCCGTGATGCTGGCCGGGGGGTCGGGGACGCGGCTGTGGCCGTTGTCGCGGCAGATCCATCCCAAGCAGCTCCTGCACCTGCCCGGATGCTCCCCCGGGCACAGCCTGGTGCAGGAGACGGCCCGGCGCATCCTCACGGAAATTCCCGGGGACCGCCTCATCGTGGTGACCCAGTACGAACAGGACCTGGAGGTGCGCCGTCACCTGGAGAGGCTGGACGCCGCGGCCGGAGGTCGGGCCACCCTCCTGGTGGAGCCCCTGGGGCGCAACACCGCCCCCGCCATCGCCTGGGCCGCCCTGGTCCTGGAGGCGCGGGACCCTGAGGCCCTGATGCTGGTGATGCCCGCCGATCACCTGATTCTGCGCCCGGAGCTGCTGTGGCCGGCGGTGCGGGCCGGGATCGCCGCGGCCCGCCGGGACTATCTGGTGACCTTCGGCATCACCCCGGACCACCCCGCCACCGGCTACGGCTATATCCGGCAGGGGAGCCCGATTACGGCGGGAGGCGGGAACCCCGGGGTCTATCAGGTGGAGAGGTTCGTGGAAAAACCGGCGGCGGAGGTGGCCGCGGGGTATCTGGCCGCGGGCGGGTACTACTGGAACAGCGGCATCTTCCTGTGGTCGGCCCGGGCCTTCCTGGAGGCGGTGGGGCGGTGGCAGCCGCGTCTGCTCACGCAGTTGCGGCAGATGGAGTATGACGGCCAGGGCCGCCCCCGGAAGGAACTCTACGGCCGGCTGGACAATGTCTCGGTGGACTACGGCATCCTGGAGCACCACCCCCGCTGCGCCGTGGCGCCGCTGCCGGCCGGGATCGGCTGGACCGACCTGGGCAGTTGGGAGGCGGTCTTCCAGGTGGCGCCCAAGGATGCGGCGGGAAATTACCACCAGGGGCGGGTGCTCACCCGGGACTGCACCGACAGCATCTTCCTGGCCCAGCAACGCCTGGTGGCGGGACTGGGGCTGAAGGACCTGGTGGTGGTGGAGACGGCCGACGCCATTCTCATCGCCGACCGCAGCCGGGTCCAGGAGGTCAAATACTTCACCGAGGGCCTGCAGAATGACGAGGTGGTGCGCTCCCCCCGCACCGTGTACCGGCCCTGGGGCACCTTCACCGTGCTGGAAGAGGGCCCGGGGTATAAGATCAAACGCCTCGAGGTCTATCCCGGGGCCAAGCTCAGCCTGCAATACCACCACCGGCGCAGCGAACACTGGGTGGTGATTGCGGGGACGGCCCGGGTCACCTGCGGGGAGTCCGTCACCCTGCTCCACCCCAACCAGAGCACCTTCATTCCTCTGGAGACGGCCCACCGCCTGGAGAATCCCGGGGAGGAGACCATGGTGATCATCGAGGTGCAAAACGGCGCCTACCTGGGGGAGGACGACATCGTGCGGCTGGAGGACAGCTACCACCGCCTGCCGGAGGCGTGAAGGGGCAAGGAAAGGTTTGGGGGGAGGGCCGGGGGAGCGCGGCTCCCCCACCTTCCCCTTCGGAACACCTGCGCGGGGATATTAATTCGGCTCGGAAGAAGCATCTGGAGGGAGACTGTGATGAGGATTAAACATGGACCAAGGTAATCTCTCCCAAGACTTAAAAACCTCACTGCCGCCCTGTTTCAAGGCCTACGACATCCGGGGGCGGGTGCCCGACGAACTCAACGCCGACCTGTGCCACCGTTTGGGGCGGGCCCTGGCCGTCTTCCTGGCCCCCCGGACAGTGGTGGTGGGCCGGGATATCCGGCTCTCCAGCCCGGCCCTGGCCGACGCCCTGAGCGCCGGGTTGCTGGAGGCCGGGGTGGACGTCCTGGACCTGGGGGAATGCGGCACCGAGCAGGTCTATTTCTACACCTCATTTCTCCAGGCGGACGGCGGGGTGATGCTCACCGCCAGCCACAACCCCTCCGATTACAACGGCATGAAGCTGGTGCGGGAGGAGTCCCGGCCCATCAGCGGCGACACCGGGCTGCACGCCCTGGGGGCCCTGGCGCTGCGGGGCGAGTTTCCCCCGCCGGCGGCCGCCCCGGGCCGGCGGCTGCCCCAGGACCCCCTGGAGGACTACACCCGCCATCTGCTGTCCTATGTGGACCTGGATGTCCTGAAACCCCTCACCGTGGTGGTGAACGCCGGCAACGGCGGGGCCGGGGCGGTGCTGGACCGGTTGGAGCAATTCCTGCCCTTCCGCTTCATCAAGATCTACCATGAACCGGACGGCACCTTTCCCCACGGGGTGCCCAACCCGTTGCTGCCGGGAAACCGCCAGGCCACCATGGCGGCGGTGCGGGAGCACGGCGCCGACCTGGGGCTGGCCTGGGACGGCGACTTCGACCGCTGCTTCTTGGTGGATGAACAGGGCGACTTCATCGAGGGCTACTACATCGTGGGCTTCCTGGCCCAGGCCCTCCTGGCCCGGCACCCGGGAGAGAAGATCATCCACGACCCCCGCCTGGTCTGGAACACCCTGGACGTGGTGCGGGCCGCGGGGGGCGTCCCGGTGCTGTGCAAGGCCGGTCACGCCTTCATCAAGGAGCGCATGCGCCGGGAGAACGCCCTCTACGGCGGCGAAATGTCGGCGCACCACTATTTCCGGGACTTTTTCTACTGCGATTCGGGGATGATCCCCTGGCTGCTGGTGACGGAGCACCTGTGCCGCACCGGGCAGCCCCTGTCGGCCCTGGTGGCGGAGCGCCTGCGCCTGTTCCCCATCAGCGGGGAGATCAACCGGCAGGTGGCCGACCCGGCCGCGGTGCTGGCCCGGGTGGCGGAGCGTTACGGCCCGGAGGCCCTGAGCCGGGACGACACCGACGGCCTGGGCCTGGAATTCGCCCGCTGGCGCTTCAACCTGCGGCCCTCCAACACCGAGCCGGTGCTGCGCCTCAACGTGGAGACCCGCCAGGACCCGGCCCTCCTGGAGGAAAAGACCGCGGAACTGCTGGCCTTGATAGTGTGACAGCATTGTTCCGGCGGAGGGCGTGATGGGGGAGTTTCTCACGCTGGGGTGGGGCACGGTGGCCCTGCGGCCCTATGTCTTCATCTTTCTGGTCACCTACCTGGTGCTGGGGACCTGGCACCTGGGGCGGGGGCGCACCCTGATCTATCTGATCCTGGGCTACGTCATCGCCTGGACCTCGGAATTCGCCTCCATTCACACCGGCTTTCCCTACGGCCAATACATCTACATCCCCGCCACCCGGGGCCGGGAGCTGTGGGTGGCGGGGGTGCCCTTCATGGACTCCCTGTCCTACGTGTTTTTGAGCTACGCCAGCTACAGCCTGGCCCTCCTGACCCTGGAGCCGGCCCGGCCGGGAGGGAACGAGGCTGGGGGGTGGAAGACCCTGATCCTGGCGGCGGTGTTGTTCGTCACCCTGGACATCATTATCGATCCGGTGGCGCTGCAGGGCTACCGCTGGTTTCTGGGGCAGATCTACGGCTACCCGGAACCGGCGGCCTATTTCGGCATCATGCAGGCGAACTTCCTGGGGTGGCTGCTGGTGGGGGGGGTGATGATCCGGACCCTGCAGGCCGTCAGCCGGATGCGGGGGCCGGCCTGGCTGGCGGCGGGGCAACGGGAATTCCCCGGCCGGGTCTGGCTGGGCCCGGGGCTCTATGTGGGCATTGTGGCCTTCAACCTGGCGGTGACCTTCGCCCTGGGGGAGATGTTGATGGGGCTGGTAGGGCTGTTCATCGTCCTGCCCCTCATGACCGTGATCGGGGTGACGGTGGCCCAGAGACAGGCCGAATCCAAAGCCACCCGAAAGGCGGCCGGGGAATAACGGCTTCCCACCTCCGGCCAAGTTCTAATTCTCTGTGACAACCGCCGCACCTGTGCTGGCCCTTTTCCCTTCCTCCTGCTATACCCAAATAAACCACCGGAGTCCCTCGTGCTGCCCTTTACCTTCCCTCTTGCGTCCGGCGCCGCGACGCGGGGATCAGGTGGGAACGAAGTGGGAAAGAAGCGGGGAAAAAGCAGGGTACTAGTGGGGTACAAACGGGAAAAAAGCGGGTAGCCGGAATGAAGCCAATGTTTTATCAAGAAAAATTATAGGGTTGGGAGGGGGCCTGGGGGGAGGGGCAGGGACCTGAGGTCCCTGCCCCTCCCCCCAGCCAGCCATATCTCCACCGCCCTCTCGTCCTCATCCGGTTTCCGGGGGCGTGCCGCCGCTCGCTTGGCTCGGGTCAAGGCGGGGGGCGGAGGCGGTGGCGGCCGGTTCCCGGATGATGATCGCGGCAATTTTTTCCTGGCGGTCCACCAACACCTGGAGGTCCCGCTCCACCACCTCGCCGGAGTCGGCCACCAGGCGCTGACCGGGAAAGAGGTAGTGCGTGCCGTCTTCCCGGGTCTCCTTAGCCGCGGGCTTGCCCAGGCGGGCCAGGGCCTTGCTCGAGGGATCGCCCACGTTCAGGAAGTCCCCCGGCTGGTTGGTCCGGGCCTGGCGTTCATTGTGGGCCCGTAACTCCCGCAGTTGCTGCACCTGGACCACGGTCATGACGACGGTGGAGGCGATCTGACCGGCGGTGAGGCCGATCATGACCGGGGCGCAACCCCAGAGGCCCAACAGAGCAATTATCGTCATGAGAAGCCGGCCGCCCATCGGTGTATCCTTCCCGAAAGAGGTATTTCCCCCTGTCTTCTGCAGATTCGGTGCCATTCGGGGAGGATGGGGGATGATTTATAGGATGTTGATAAAATAAGATAATTTCCGGTTCGAGGAGGGACCGGGACCTCACCGGCGGCGGCGCCGGTCAGTTTTTTCCCCCTGGAAGGGCCGGGGCAGGGGAGGGTATTCCGGAGGGGGGTTCAGGGCAGGATTTCTCAAATTCTGGACGCCCGGCGGGCCCGGCGCGGGGGGATTTATCAATCTGAGAGGGAGGCGTGGAGAGGAAAAACCGACGATTTTATAACATATTGAAATAATATTATAATTTAATTAGCCGGAATTGGCCGCCGCCTTGCAGAATGGAGTGACAACTACCGAGCAAGGAGGAGACGCCATGAACTGGTGCAAAAAGGTGATGGTGGTTATGGGGTTGGCAGTGCTCCTGGCTGGCTGCTCCGGAATCAGCCCGTATACGTATCAGGGGGCCGGGATCGGCGGCGCCGTGGGCGCCGGGGCCGGGGCCCTCCTCGATCATAACAACCGCTGGCGGGGGGCCATGGTCGGCGGCCTCATGGGCGGCGCCGTGGGGGGGGCGGCCACCGAGCTGGGCCGCCGGGCGGCGGAGGACAACCAGCGGCAGCAATACAGCAATTACCCCTACAACAGCCAGTATAACAACGGCTACTACAACAGCAACGACAACACCTACTACGGCAATTAAGCCGCCTGTCTGCCGGTCGTAGCAAAACGGCTGGCAGTCAGGTTCATCCCGCGGTAAACTGTCTCCAAGACTCAGGCGGGGGCGGCGGGCCGGGCGCCAAGCCCGGCCCGGACGTTCCCGGGGAAGGGGTGGTTTATCGCCGCGTCAGTTCAGCCCACCGATTTTTCGCTCCCTCTAACCTTCGAAATCCGTGATGTTGCCGTAGCGGACCTCGACCTGGAGGACCGCACCTTTGTGGTGACCTGCCACCGGGACCCCGCCGACCTGAGGGAGTCGCTGCGGACCGTGGGGATGCTGGCCCTGCCGCTGGTGCGGGCCGGGGCCGCGGGCTGCTTCCAGGTGGTCTGCGGCTGGCGGCGTCTGATGGCGGTCCGCCGCCTGGGGTGGGAGCGGGTGCGGGTCCAGGTCCTGCCCGGGGACGCCCCGGAGGCCGCCGGCCTCCTGATGAGCCTGCACGACAACGCCTGCGGCCGGGGCTTCAATCCGGCGGAGCGGGCCGGGCTTATTGTCCGGCTGGGGCGGCACTGGGACCGGGAGACCGTCATCCGGGAGTTCCTGCCGCGTTTGGGTCTGCCCCCGGCCGTCAAGCAGTGGGAGCTGCACCGGCGCCTCTCGGAATTGGAGCCGGAGTTCCAGGAGCTGGCGGCCCGGGGCCTCCTCAGCCTGGAGGCGGCCGGGGAGCTGGCGGCCTGGGAGGCCGCCGACCGGGCCGCAGTGGCCCCGGTCTGGCATGAGTTGACGCTGAGCCACAGCAAGCAGCGGGAGCTGCTGGACTACCTGGGGACGCTGGCCCGCCGGGAAGACTGCCGGCCCCGGGACCTGATGGCCCGGCAGGAGGTCCGGGACATTGTGGCCCACCCCACCGCCACCCCGGGGGAGAAGACCGCCCGCCTGTGGGACCTGTTGCGGCGGTGGTGCTTCCCGCGGCTCAGCGCCGCCCGGGAGGAGTTCGAGGCGCACCTGAAGCGTCTGGGGCTGCACGGGCAGCGGCAGGTGCGGCTGACGCCCTCGCCCCACTTCGAAGGCACCACCTGCCAGCTCACGGTGGAGTTCGAATCCGCCGCGGGGCTGGCCCAAACCCTCACGCGGCTGCTGGACCTCACCGCCCGGGAGGAGTTCGAGGCGTTGACCCGGATCTAAGGAGGAGAGGGGGGGGAGAAGGGGAGGAAGTTGTTGACATTGTTGGGGGCGTGGTTATGTTGTGATTAAGTTAGGAATAGGATTAAAATATTTAAACCAGCCGCAGCGGCGGGGCGACTCATGGTCAAGCATTCCCCCCCCAAAAAGAGATTCCTCACCGAGCCCCGCCTGCGGTTGTTCATCCTGCTGGCCATCGTGGCCCTGTACGTGGCCCCGGTCCTGGGGCTGCTGGCCCTGAGCCAGCCGGAATCCTGGCTCGAAGCGGTGGCCTGGTTCGATCCCCGCTTCCTGCATTACAATCTGGCGCTGTTTCTCATGGCCGTCCTCATCGTGCCCTTCATCACCTACTTTTATGTGAAGACGGCCGGCCGGGAAAAGGTGCGGCGGTTGGAGCTGGAGCTGCAGGCCGAGCTCCAGGACCGGCCCCCGGCCCTGGAGGAGGGCAGGGGCCAGGTCAGGTCCCTGGTGGAAAGCCAAGTGCGCTTTTCCCAGTACGTGGGCAGCATGATCATGCTCATGCTGGTCATTACCCTGGGGGCGTCCATCATCCTGCTCCTGAAACCCCTGCCCGCGGCCCCGGGTTTGGAGGTGGGGCTGGATTACGGCCGGGGGGCCAATGTCCTCTTGCTGGGTCCCTTTATCGAGTCCTTCGGCACCCCGCAGTTCTATCACCGCCTGCTCATCAGTCTGACCGCCTTTCTGTTCGGGTTTCTGGGGGCCTACGTCTATTTCATCGGCTACCTGGTGCGCAGCCTCTTCATCCTCGACCTGACCCCCAAGACCTACGTCTTCAGCGCCATCCGCATGGTGACCGGGAGCCTCCTGGCCCTGGTGTTGTCCTTCGTCTTTGCCGACGAGCCCCACTTCATCCCCATCCTGGGGTTTTTCATCGGCTTTTTCCCCAACCGGGGGTTGAAGCTGCTGGAGAAGCTGGGGAGCAAGATGTTGAAGCTGGGGGGGGCCAACTTTTACAATTTCACGCCCCTGTCGAAACTGCCGGGCATGAGCCCCGCGGATGAGGTGCGGCTGGAGCGGGAGGGCTACGACAACCTGGAGGACCTGCGCCACGCCGACCCCCTGGATCTGGCCATCCGGACGGGGCTGAGCTTTCGGCAACTGTCGCTCTGGATCGACCAGTCCTGGTTGCGCCTGCATCTGGGGACCGATTTCCAGCCCTTTTACCAGGCCACGGGCATCACCTGCCGGCGGGACCTGATGGCCTTCCTGACCGCCTGGGATCAGGACAGGCGGGGGGAGTCGGCCGCCACCTACCTGGCCCGGGGCCTGGAGGCGCGGGTGGCGGTGAAGCTGGAAGTCATCGTCACGCTTTTGTCATCCCCGGAGCGATCCGTTATGATATGATGCCGCCATACACTCTCAGCGTGAAAGGATAGCCATGACCACCCCGCAACCCCGCCCCAACCGGCTGCTTCAGGAGAACAGCCCCTATTTGCAGCAACACGCCTATAACCCGGTGGACTGGTACCCCTGGGGACCCGAGGCCCTGGAGCGGTCCCGGGCCGAGGACCGGCCCATATTGCTCTCCATCGGCTACTCCACCTGCCACTGGTGCCACGTGATGGCCCACGAGAGCTTCGAGAATCCCGACATCGCCCGGATCATGAACGAACATTTCATCAACATCAAGGTGGACCGGGAGGAGCGCCCCGATCTGGACGACATCTACATGAACTGCGTCCAGATGATGACGGGCCGGGGCGGTTGGCCGCTCACCGTGTTTCTCACCTCGGAGCTGAAACCGTTCTACGGCGGGACCTATTTTCCCCCCGAGGACCGCGGCGGCCTGCCCGGATTTGCGCGGCTGCTCACGGCCCTGGGGGACTCCTACCGCACCAAACGGGACACCATCGAGAAGGTGGCGGGCCAGTTGACCGCGGGCATCCAGATGCTGGCGGCCAGTCCCGGGACGCCCGGGGAACCCGCCGTGGAGGTCCTGGACCAGGCCGCGGACAAGCTCTTGCAGGATTTCGACCAGGACCACGGCGGGTTCGGGGGGGCGCCCAAATTTCCCCCCTCCCTGGATCTGGATTTTCTGGGGCGGCTGTACCATCGCACCGGCCGGGAAGAGGTGCTCCGGGTCATCACCTTCACCCTGGCCCATATGGCCCTGGGGGGGATTTACGACCAGCTGGGGGGCGGCTTTCACCGCTACGCCACCGACGCCGCCTGGGCCATCCCCCACTTTGAGAAGATGCTCTATGACAACGCCCTGTTGGTGCGGCGGTATCTGGAGGTCTTTCAGCTCAGCGGCGACCCCTGGTTCAGCCAGGTGGCCTGGGAGACCCTGGACTATGTCCGGGCCGAAATGACCGCGCCCCACGGGGGGTTGTACGCGGCCCAGGACGCGGACAGCGACGGGGTGGAAGGCAAGTTCTTCGTTTGGACCCCGGCGGAGGTGGAGCAGGTGGTGGGGGCCGAGGTGGGGCCCCTGGTCTGCCTGGCGCTGGGGGTCAGCCCCATCGGGAACTTCGAGCACGGCACCAGCGTGCTGCACCGGGGGGTGCACATCAACGAACTGGCGGAGCGCTTCGGCCTGACCCCGGAGGGGATCACCCAAATTCTCCTGCGGGCCCGGCAACAGCTCAAGGAGGCTCGGGACCAGCGGGTGAAGCCGCACCGGGACGAGAAGATCATCACCGCCTGGAACGGCCTGATGATCTCCGCCTTGGCCAGGGGGGGCCAGGTGTTGGGGGAGGGGGTGTATGCCGAGGCCGCGGCCCGGGCGGCCCGTTTCATCCTGGAGGGCGAGGCCCGGACAGGGCGCCTGCGCCGGGTCTGGGGGGCCGATCAGACCTCCGGGGCGGCCTTTTTGGAGGACTATGCCTATCTGGTGGCGGCGCTGTTGGATCTGTTCGAGACCGACTTCGATCCGGGTTGGCTGGAGGCCGCGGTGCGCCTCACCGCAGAGATGGAGGACCGGTTTCATGACGGGGCCGGCGGGGGCTATTTCTACCCCCCGGCCGATCACGAAGCCCTGATCGTGCGGCCCAAGAATTTCTTCGATCACGCCATTCCGTCGGGGAATGCGGTGGCCGCGATGAACCTGATCCGCCTCCACCGGCTGACGGAACAGGAGCGCTACCGGGAGCGGGCCGGAGAGCTCCTCTCCCTGCTGCAGGAGGTGCTGCCCCAGTCGCCCCGGGCCCTGGCGGCCACCCTGGCGGCCCAGGAGGCCTATCTGGCGCCGGAGGTGGCCCTGACCCTGGTGGGACGGCAGGACGACCCGGTGATCCGGGAGATGCTGGCCGCCATCCACCGGCGCTATCTGCCGAACCGGCGGCTGGTGCTGAAGACCCCGGAGAACCGGGAGGCCCTGGAGAAACTGGCTCCGGCCGTAACCCACTACGACGCGGTGGACGGCCGGCCCACGGCCTTCGTGTGCCACGGGTTCACCTGCCTGGAGCCGGTGCACACCGCCGCGGCCCTGGAGGAGACCCTGCAGGGCCTGCCGCGGCCGTAGCCGGGCGGTGAGGATTTGCAAAGCCTTGAGGGAGGGGCCAGGGGGCACGGCCCGCCACCCCCTCCCTCAAGCTCCCTCCCCCCACCCCTGGAGGGGAAAAGATATGGCTGGCACCCGGGGCCGGAGACCCCGGCGTGCCAGCCATTCATGCGGGTGGGGGGAGGGAAGGGTGGGGACCTTCGGTCCCGGGCCCGGGTCCGACCAAGTCAAATTAAGGATGGCGGCATGAATGCGATCTGGCTGGTGATCATTTGCGTGAGCGTCCTGTTTGCGGCCCTCAACGGCCGGATGGCGGAGTTCACCCAGGCCCTGTTCGAGGCCGGCAAGGCCGCGGTGGAGATGTGCCTGTTTCTCCTGGGGGTGGTGTCGCTGTGGCTGGGGCTGACCCGCATTCTGGACGACTCCGGCGTCATCCACCGGCTGTCGCGCTTTGTCCGGCCGGTCATGGCCCGGGTGTTCCGGGGGATTCCGCCGGGCCACCCGGCCCTGGCGGCCATCACCCTCAATTTCCTGGCCAACGTCCTGGGGATCGGCAACGCGGCCACGCCCCTGGGCATCAAGGCCATGGAGGAACTGCAGACCCTCAACCCCCGCTCCGACACCGTCACCTTCGAGATGATGCTCTTCATCGTCATCAACACCTCCAGCATCCAGCTCATCCCCTTTACGGTGATGGGCCTGTTGGCCAGCTACGGCTCCCGGAACCCCAACGTGGTCTTCCTGCCCACCCTGCTGGCGACGGTGGTGTCGTCGCTGGCGGCGGTGGGGCTTCTCTTTCTGTTCCGGAGACTGGCGGGAAAGGAGGCGAGCCGTGGAGGCCGTTAATGCGGTTATTCAGTACATCATCCCGGTCTTCGTCTGTTTCACGCTGCTCTACGGCTTTGCCCGCCGGGTGCCGATCTACGACTCCTTCATCACCGGGGCCAAGGAGGGATTCGGCATCATTCTCAGCATCTTCCCCTACGTGCTGGCCATCTTTCTCATGGTCAAGACCTTCCGGGCCTCGGGGGCCCTGGACTTCCTGCAGGGGGCGGTGGGCCGGCTGACCCAGCCATTGGGCATCCCGCCCGAGGTCTTTTCCGTGGCCCTGATCAAGCCCTTTTCCAACGCCGCCACCCTGAGCATCTTCACCGATATCCTCAAGGCCACCGGACCCGACTCCCAGGCCAGCACCATGGCGGCCGTGATCATGGGGAGCGCCGAGACGACCTTTTACGTTTTGGCGGTCTATCTGGGGGCGGTGGGCATCAAGAAGAGCGGGTATCTAGCGCCGGTGTGCCTGCTGGCGGACGCGGTGGGGGTCATCATCGCCATCACCATCGTCCGGTGGTTGACTTAGAGGGACGGGGCCGGGGTATTGGGGCGGGCTCAGGCGGGGGTCAGCTCCAGGCGCAGGCCGTAGAAGGCCAGGGCGTCATCGTCGTCCTCCGGGTCGCCGGGGATCACCCGCACCGTCTGAAAGCCGAACTTCTCATAGAATTTCAGGGCTTCCGGCCGGATGATCTTGACGTCCAACTCCACCCGGCGCAGGCCCAGCTCCCGGAAGCGGGCCAGGGCGGCGCGCATCAGGCGGGTGCCCACCCCCCGGCGGCGGGCCTCGGGGTGCACCGCCACCTTCAGGATCGTGGCACCCCGGGTGGCTGCATCTGCCAGGGCCACCAGGAACCCGGTGATCCGATCCTCCTGATGGACCAGGAAGAGGTTTTTGAGGGCCGAGGCGAAATGCGTCTCAGTCCAGGGGAGGGGGAAGGAGAGGGCCTCGATCTCCAGGACCCGGGGGAGGTCCGCCATCGTGGCCGGCCTGATCATCGGCACCGCATTCCTGTCGTGAGCCGGCTTCGGGGCCGTGACCCAGGTCAATCCGCCGGCTTCCCGTTTCCCGCCGGTCCGGGTCCGGCGCTCCCGGGCTCGCCGGCAAAGCTGTAGTTTCCCGCCAGAAAAGCCTCCACGTACCACTCCACCAGGGCGTCGTCGGCCATGACCATGTCCCGCTGCCGGGCGCAGCCCATGAGCCGCCCGATCAGGTCGAGCTTCTCCTCCATGAGGGGGCGGGGGTATTTCCACAACCGGGCCACGATCAGGTCTCCGGTGACTTCGACTTCGAAGTCCAGCCGGGACATCACCGCACCCAGGAAGCGGGCCCGACGGCCCCGCCGGACTTCATCCGCGGCCCCGCCCTTGAAGCGGAAGGTGATGTAGTTGTCGTTGCGGGTTTCGCCCACCAGGGCGTCGATGGTGGCGAAGTGGTAGCCCAGGCGGGAGTTGAAATTGAGGTAGGTTTCGCTGACGATGGCCAGGGTGCGGGTCCAGAAATCCGAGTGTTGGGGCGAGGCCGCGGTCAGGGAGCGGGAGACCACCGAATAGAGGCCCTTGACGTCGATGGGGATGGGCCCGGCCCAGGAGATCCCCGGGAAACTGATGCCCCGCCACAGGGCCCGCATGGGGATGGAGGTGACCGCCTCGGGGGGGACAAACCGGGCCCGGCGGGGGGCGTCGAGCCCGCCGCCCAGATCGATGATGTGCAGGTTGAAGGGGATGGGGGTCTTGAGCTGGAAGGTGTGGAAATCCCGCATCCCCGCTTTTTCCCCCAGGTCGAACATCTCCTTGACCGCCATCTGGTGGCAAAAGCGGGTGATGTCATGGAGGGTCCGACAGCCGGCGGGGGCAAACTCCCCCACCTTGGGGTCGGTGAGGTTCAGGGGGGTGACCCAGCGCAGCACCCGGCGCAATTTGGCGTAAATGGGCATTTCCGCCACGGTGGAGGCCTTGGGGGGGCGAGCCTCCAACAGGGCGTCCACCTGCCCGGCATAGACCCGGAGGTGGGTGGCGTCCACGGTGACCACCTGCCCGGGTTTGAGCACCTGGGTGGCGGTCTGGGTGTCCACCAGGGCCGGGACCTTGAATTCCCGGGCCAGGATGGCCAGGTGGGAGGTGGCGCTGCCGACGTCCACCAGCATGGCCGCGGCCCGGTGCAGGACCGCGCCGTAGCGGGACGAGGTGTGCCGCGCCACCAGCACCGCCCCCTCCGGAAACTCCACCAGGTCCTCCTCGCCCCGGACGAGGTAGACGGGGCCCGCCCCGGCGCCGAAACAAGCCACGGTGCCTCCTTCCAGGAGGGCCTCCAGAGGCTCCGTCAACTGGGGAGGCGGCTTGGCCTCCCCGACCGGGGTCATCAGGGTCAGAGGCCGGGCCTGCAGCAGCCACACCCGGCCGGCTTCGTCCACGGTGAATTCGATGTCCTGGGGCTCCCCGAAGTGGTCCTCAATGATCCGCCCATAGCGTCCCAGGGTGGCCAGTTCGGCCTCGGACAGGGCCGGTCGGGCGCTGTCCTCCGGGTGGACGTCTTCTTCGCGCAGCCCTGCCCCGGCGGCCGCCACCACCCGCCGCGCCTTGGGGTGAATGTCGGCGGACATTACCTGGGCCTCGGGGGTCTTGGCCACCAGGAAGCGATCCGGCAGCAGGCCTCCCCCCACCACCGTCACCCCCAGGCCCCAGGAGGCCTCCACCACCAGGGTGTCCGGCTGGGGGTTCAGGGGATCGCGGGTGAAGACCACCCCGCTGCTGGAGGCCGGGATCATGGTCAGGACGCCGACGCTCATGGCCGGCTCCCGCCCCGCCAGGCGCTTGGTGCTCAGGTAGACCAGGGCCTCGACGGAAAACTGGCTGGCCAGCACTTCCCGATAGCGGTCGAAGAAGTGCTCGAAGGGGACGTTGAGGCAGGTGAGGTACTGCCCCGCGAAGGAGTATTCCTGGTCTTCAAAGGAGCCGCTGCTACGCACCGCCAGCAGCGGCTCGGAGTCCACCCGGGAGGCGAGTTGATGGTAGTGCCAGGTGACTTCATCCCGGAGCTTCACGGGGATCTCGGCTTCCCGGAAGAGTTGCTGCAGGTGAGCGCTCTTGGCGGCCAGGTCGGTGAGATCGTCGGGATTGATGGCGGTGAGGAGGGCCCGGACCTTGTCGGCCAGGAGGTTCTCCTCCACCACCAGGCGGTAGGCGGCGATGGTGAGGACAAATCCGTCCGGGGTGGGCAGCCCCAGGCGGTTCTTCAACTCCCCGAGGTTGGCGTTCTTTCCTCCCACCTGACCGAGGACGCGCCGGTCCACCTGACCGAGGCCCAACACCAGGGGCATGATGTCGGTGGGCAGTTCCGCGGCGATTTCCGTCTTGATCTTGGCTTCGATGTTGTCAAAGATGGGGGCGAGGTCCGCGTACTGGTCGTCGCTGAGGGCATTGAGGGCATCGATGATGGTCCGGGCCTTGGCGAGCAGCGTCTGGGTCCGGGAGCGGACATACTGGATGTCGAAGATGAAGTCGCCCTCCAGCTTCGCCTCCAATTTGGTCATGATGTCGAGGACGTCGCTGTTGGCCTGCAGAAGCTTCCGGAAATTCTGGTATTTCTCCTGGAAGAGCTCTTCCGGGGATTTTCCGTCGGGACCCTTCTGTCTGCGGAAAAACGAAAAGAATTTCACTTATCCCACCCTCATATCGACCCCGCGGTCAATGGCCCAGTTGCTCCTGGCGCCAGTTCACGGCCTTGTTGAGGGTCATGAGAATCTGTTCCTTGCGAAAGGGCTTGGTGATGTAGTCGAAGGCCCCCTGGCGCATGGCCTCCACTGCCGACTCGATGGTCCCGTAGGCCGTCATGATGATCAGGGGGAGGTCCGGGTCGGTCTCCCGGATGATCTTCAGGAGTTCAATGCCCTCCATCTCCGGCATCCGCAGGTCGCTGATCAGGACGTCGGCCTGATATTCCTTGCACCAACCGATGGCCTGGTGGGGATTGGTGGTGGTCAGGATCTGGTAGTCGGTCTTTTCCGTCAGAATGAGCTTCAAGAGGTCCAGCAGGTCGGGTTCGTCATCGACGATCACCACAGTTGCAGCCATGATCTTCTCCTTGGAATGGTGGCGGCCGGGTCCGGGAACGACCCGTTTCAGGCGCTCCCCGTCTCTTCGGCCCCCGGACCGGGGCCTTGCATCCGCCGCCGTAATTCCTGGTTTTCCCGGGTGATGCGCTGCCAGTCCAGGGCCCGTTCGATGGCCACCAGGATCTGTTCTTTCCGGAAGGGCTTGGTGATGAAGTCGTAGGCCCCCCGGCGGACCGCATCTTCCGCCGACTCCAGGGTGCCGAAGGCCGTGATGACAATCACCGGGAGGCTCGGGTCCTGCCTTTTCACCGTTTCAATGACCTCGACGCCGTCGCGTCCCGGCATCTTGAGGTCGGTGATGACCATATTCAGCGTCCCGTCCCGGAGGAAGTCCTCCAATTCCAGAGGGTTGTTGGTGGTGACGACATCATGGGCGGTCTTGTCGGTGATGATCATCTCCAACATATCCAGCATATCAGGTTCATCATCAATGATCAGAATTTTCCCGGGCATGACTTTCCTCTGGCGGTTGCAATTCAGTATATTGTGAGGCTGCGACGGGCAGGGTGAGGGTGAAGGTGGTGCCGCTCTCCTCTCCCGCCGCTTCTTCTTGGGCTCGGCTGGCGCACATGATGGTGCCGCCGAATTTCTTGATGATGGCGTAGCTCACCGACAGGCCCAGCCCCGTGCCTTCCCCCACCTTGCCGGTGGTGAAGAAGGGATCGAAGATCTTGGGCAAATGGTCTTTCTTGATGCCGATGCCGGTATCGACGAAGAGGATCTGGACCTTGCGGCCATCGGCCGGCACCCGGGTGGAGATGGTGAGGCGACCGCCGTCGGGCATGGCCTTGATGGCGTTGGTCACCAGGTTCATGAAGACCTGCTGCAGTTGGGCTGCATCCCCCTGGACCCGGGGCAGGTTTTCGGCCAGGTCGAGGTGGTATTCCACCTTCTTGGTGAGCAGGGTATTGCGCACCACCTCCATGACCAGATCGATATTCCGGTTGACGTCGGTGTCGTACTGCACCTTTTCCGGGGCCCGGGCAAAGGTCATGAGGTTTTCCACGATCTTTTTACAGTTCAGGCCCTGGCGGATGATGGTCTGAAGGATCTTTTGGTCCTTGGGCTTGCCCTCGGCCTTTTCCAGCAGCATGTCGGTGTACCCCAGGATGATGGCCAGGGGATTGTTGATTTCGTGGGCCACCCCTGCCGCCAGCTGCCCCAGGGAGGCCAGTTTTTCGGTGAAGTACAGCTGCTCCTCCATCTTGCGGGTGGCGGTGACGTCGTGGGCGATGATCAGCACGCTGTGGACATGGTCGTCTTCCCGGATGGGCGTGAGGTTCAGGTTGAGATAGAAGTCCTTGTCCCCGATGGCCACTTCGTGGGTGGCCCTGAGGCCCACCGTGGTGGAGAAGACTTCATTGACCTGTTGGAAGATCTTGTCGCCGGCGCCACCGGCAAAGATGGAGGTGAGGTGCTTGCCCACGATGCCGTGGGGGGTATAACCCAGCAATTTGGCGCCGTAGCGGTTGATGGACAGAATTTCCCCTTTGGCATCGACGTTGAAGATGGTGTCCTCGGCCGACTCCACCAGGGACTTGTAGAGCTTTTCCGATTTGGCCAGCTCATCCCGGGACAGCTTCAAGGCCGCGGTCTTGCGTTGGACCTCTTCTTCCAGGGCCGCGGCCCAGCGACCTTCGTAATAGATGATGGTGCCGCCGCCCAGGAGGATCATCAGGATGACAAACCCCTGGAGCAGGAACTGGCGGAAAAAGACCTCGTGGATGGCGCCCTCCACCTCGGTCTGGGGGGCCACCACGGCCACCGACCAGGTCAACTGATCATTGTCGCCCACCAGGTTGATGGGGGCAAAGGCAATGAATTTCTTCATCTTTTTGGCGATGCCGCGATGCCAGCCGCTCCAGTACCAGCTCACCCCCTCCTGCCCGGCCAGCATCTTTTCCCGCTGAATCTTGTTGATTTCCGCAAAATTGACCTTGGGATCGCGTTTTTCCCGCACTTCGAAGGCATCCTGGCCGATGAACCCCGATTCCGGATGATGGAGGAAGAACCCTTTACGGTCGATGACCCAGGCATAGCCGGTGTGTCCGGAACGGATGTCCTGGGTATATTTGCGGGCCAGGAAGGACGGGTCCAGGAGGAAATAGAGGCAGCCGACAAACTTCCCCGAGGGCCGGGGATGGCTTTCGTCCAAGGACACCTGATAGGTGGGCAGGACTATCATTAAGTAATTTATATCACTGGATGAATGGGAAAATTCCGGGGCGACCCGGGTGAGGAAATATTTCCCCCGGTTTTCCGGGGTCCGGGCGAACTGCAGCCACTCCAGCCGCTGGAAATCGCCCTGGGAGATCATGCTTTCTCCCCCGGCATCCAACCGGTAAATGACGCGTCCTTGTCCATCCACCAAGCCGATCTCCATGACTCCATAGGGCTTGACGTTGTCCATGGTGATCTGCATGCGGTTGGGCCAGGACACCTCCAGATACTGGATGGCGGGAGACAGATTCAAGGTGTGCAATTCGTTCTTCAGGAAGGCGAACTTTTCCTCGATGTCGGAGGCTGTGCCCTTGGCAATGGTGAGCTGCTGCTGATTGAACTGGACGCTGATGATCTCCCGCATCTTGTCGGCGCTCATCAGCCCCAGGATGAAGGCCCCGATCAAGATCAGCAGGGTGATGGCGCTCACGGTGAGATAGACCTTGGGGGAACCTAATCGGAACACGTGTCTCTTCCTATGCGCGGGCAGAAATAATTGTCCCTGGGTGAAGGCGGTCTCAGATACAACCCCTCCCAGAGGTTATCCATACGCCAGGCACCGGTATGGAACCGGAGCCTGAAACGCGGCACATGAAAACCGAATAATGCATGATCATCTTATTACGCCCACCGTCATTTGGCAAGCTTTGTTCAGTCCTGGGGGGGAAGGATCGGGAAGTGGGGCTCCGCCGCCCCGGACTCAAGCTTGCCGCCCCGCTCCCTGGACCCGGAGCCGGGTGCGGTGGGTGGAGGGGGGCTCCCGCCGGGTCTGTCCCGGGCCCAAAAGGCGGGGGCGGGTCTGGCGACCCGCCCCCGGATTCTGGGAACGCATGTTGATGCTGGGGCGGCTAGTCTTCCTCCGGCAGGGAGGAACTGGCGGGAACCACCAGGACCGGCACCGGGATGCCGCGGCGGGCGATCTCCCGGATGACGCGTTCGGTGGTGGAGCCCAGGATGGCGCGGTTTTTGAAGCCATGGCCGTAGCTGCCGATGACCAGGAACTTGACCCCCCGGGCGGCCTCCAGAAATTCGACGATGGCCATGGAGGGGTCTTTTTCGTTTTCCAGAATTTGGGTGGTGACCTCCACTCCCTTGGTCTGGGCCCGATCATGGGCTTCTTTGCAGACCTGTTTGGCGTAGGCTTCTTCGTCTTCCATGAGGTGCCGGTCGATGAAGGCGAAATAGCCGGCCTTGCGTAACTGAATGACATAGAGCACATCCAGGGGCAGGCTCAGCAGCCGGGCCATGTTCAGGGCCCGGGAAAAGGCCTCCCAGCCGGGCGCCGAGCCGTCCAGGGCCACGGCGATGGATTTGGCTTTTTGCGTGGTGACCATCAATGATGCCCTCCTTTCCGGAAGATCACGCCCACCAGGAGACCGGTGCCCATGGCGATGAGCACCGCCAAGATGCCGTAGACGACGGCGTTATTTTGGGACTGGTCGGTGAGCCAGTGGGCCAGTCCCACCTTGCGGATTTCGATCTGGTCCTTGCCGTAGCCCACGAGTTCACCCTGCTGAAAGGAGAATGATTCCACGATGTATTTCCCTTCCGTGGCCGCGGGGGGAAAACGGAAGTAGTGTTTAAAGAGGCGGCCTTCGGTGATCTCCAGGCGCTGGGGGTCTTCCACGATGTTATAGAGATTGGCCTCCTCCTTGATCTTGAGGATGCCTTTGAAGACCAGCTGCGCATCTTCGGGCGCGGCCTCGCCCCGGAGGAGGTGCATCTTCATCCGGTGCTGAATGGCGGGGTAGCCCAGCTCCAACTCCCGGGCCAGGGCATCGTTCACGATGTCCGTGACGGGTTTGGAGGCGTGAATCTTATACATGAAGGGGGCGCCGGTGACCTCGTACTGCTTCACGGTCATCCAGAAGGGGCCCACCCGGCCCTTGACCGAGAGCTTGACGGCCTCCTCCTTTTCGGCGGTGAGGCGGATGATGAGGTCGCTGCCGGGCACCGGGTTGACGCCGAAGAAGTAGATCTGATCGCCGCGGTAGGACAGGCCGATGTCGACCTTGTGCTTGGAGGCGGCAGTGACCACCTTCTGGGCCGCGTCGGGGGAGACGGCCAGGGCCGGACCGGCGGCCAGGGCGATGCTGAGGGCGAAACCGAGACTGAGTGTAAGGCGTTTCATCTTAGTGACCTCCTCCCTTGGCCGGGGCCAGACTGACCAGATCCGCCGGGGTGATGATCAGATCCAGGAAGAGCTTTATGGTCATGGCCAGCACGATGACGGCCAGCAGGATGCGGATCTGTTCCCCCTTGAGGCGCTTGCCGACGGTGGCCCCGAACTGGGCCCCGATGGTGGAGCCGGCCAGGAGGAGCAGGGCCAACAGCAGGTCCACGGTCTTGTTGACGAAGGCCTGCTGCAAGGTGACGTTGGCCGAGGTCAGGACGATCTGGAAGAGATCGGTGCCGATGGCGGCGATGGTGGGCATGCCGATGATGTAGATCATGGCCGGCACCATGATGAAGCCGCCGCCGACCCCCAGCAGGGCCGCCATCACCCCGACGATGGCGCCGATGGAAAAGGGGAAGATGGCGGAGGTGTGCAGCCCGGAGCGATGGAAGTGCATCTTCAGGGGCAGCTTGGCAAACAGTTTGCCGAGTTTGGGTTCGACCGGGGCGGTCGGTTCCGGTGTGGTCTGTTTCCGGCTCTTGCGGATGGTGTTGAGGCTCTCCACGAACATGGCGCCGCCCACCAGGCCCAACATCAACACATAGACGACTTTCATGACGAACTCGAAGTTGCCCAAACCGCGGAGCACCTTCACCAATTGGACCCCGATGGTGCCGCCGGCGATGCCTCCGGCCAGGATCACCAGGCCCATTTTGAAGTCCACGTTCCCCAGGCGCCAGTGGGCGAAGGCCCCGGAACTGGCGGCGGCGACGATCTGGTTGGAGTCCGAGGCCGCGGCCACGGCCGGGGGGATGCCGATCATCATCATCAGGGGGGTGAGCAGGAAACCGCCCCCCACCCCGAACATCCCGGAGAGGAACCCCACCAGAGCACCGATCCCAATGATCAGAAAGAAATTAATGCTCATGCCAGCGATGGGTAGATAGATATCCATGCCAATGACTCTCCTTATGAAAACGTATGCTTAGCACTTTAAATCCAGGGCGTGAGGTATTCGGCAGGCGAAGCACCTGATGGTCTGCGCCGGCGATGGGGTTTATGCAGACATGGGCACCTCCTCTTTGGGTTTAACGGTAATGATCTGGCAATCGATCTGATGCTTCAGACGATGGATCATTTTGAGGGTCCGGCCCTGGGGGTCGTCCTGGGGGGAGGGCAGCGCCAGGATGATATCGCTCACATGGTGCTCCCGGGCGAAGCGCACCACGGCCGGGAGAAAGGCCTCCGGGGAGGAGTGCAGCTCCAGGGGGAGGTTCTCGGTCCGGCCCCGCTGCAGGAGTTCGGTGAAGCGACGCTCCCACTCCGCCGGGCTTCCGCCCGGGACGGCCGGGCGCCCCTTCCCGGCCCCGGGGGGAAACAACAGGAATACGATCCGGGCCGGGTTGCGTTTGGCAAACTCCAGGGCAAAATAGGCCGCGGACAGGGCCAGCCAGTTCGATTGCTTGATGGGCACCAGGACCTTGATCATATTCTCCCTCGGCGGGGACTGCTACAAGTCTTGTGCCAGATAATTATACTAACAAAACCGGGAAGTTGTATGGGAATGGGGCGCGATGGGCCGGAGATGTGCTTCAATGTGAAACTTAAAACAGGATGGCCCGGGGGCGGAGAATGATGATGGGGTGAAAAAATGCCATATTATTGAAGGGTCAGGTCGATGGGGGCCGGCGCGGGATTGTGTTCCGAATTGAAACAAGGGAAATGGTCAATCCTTTTCCAGGCCGTATTTCCGGATTTTGCGCCAGAGGGTGGTCCGGGGGATCTTGAGGATATCCGCCGCCCGGACCTTGTTGTGGTTGGTGGCCGCCAGGACCTGCTGGAGGTAATCCCGCTCCATCTCGATCCAGGAGGGCAGCTGGGTGCCCTGCAGGGTCTCGATTTCCAGTTGGTTCAGGTCCTCGGGCAGGTCCCCGGGGCGGATGAGGTCGCCCTCGGACAGGGCCACGGCGCTGGCGACGATGTTCTCCAGTTCCCGCACGTTGCCGGGATAGGAGTATTTCATCAGGATGTCCAGGGCGTCCCGGGAGAAGCCCTGCACCTTTTTCTGATAGGAGGTGTTGTACTTTTCCAGCAGGTGGTTGAGGAGGATGGGGATGTCCTCTTTCCGCTCCCGCAGGGGGGGGACCTTGAGGAGCACCACCTTGAGGCGGTAGAACAGGTCCTGGCGGAAGCGGCCCTGTTCCACCTCTTTGGCCAGGTCCCGGTTGGTGGCGGTGATGAGGCGGATGTCCAGGTTCACGGGTTTGATGCTGCCCAGGCGGAGGAGTTTTTTCTCCTGGATCACCCGTAGGAGCTTGACCTGCATGGAGGGGGGCATCTCGCCGATTTCATCCATGAACAGGGTGCCTCCCTGGGCCGCCTCCATGAGCCCGATCTTGATGGTGTCGGCGCCGGTGAAGGCGCCCTTGTCGTGGCCGAAGAGCTCGTTGCCGATGAGTTCTTCGGTGAAGCCGCCGCAGTTGAAGACCACGAAGGGTTTGGCCGCCCGGGGGCTGACCTGGTGGAGGGCCCGGGCCACCAGTTCCTTGCCCGTGCCCGACTCTCCCTGAATGAGGACGGTGCAGTCGATCTGGGCGACCTTGGCGATGGCATCCGTCAGCTCCCGGATCTTGGCGCTGATCCCTTTGATGTCGCCGATGGGGGACTGGCGTTGCACCTCCTGCCGGAGCTGCCGGTTTTCCCGGGCCAATTGCAGGTGTTCCAGGGCCCGGGCCACGATGGCCTGCACCTGGGCCGGGGTGAAGGGCTTGGCCAGATAGTAGAAGGCCCCTTCCTTCACCGCCTCCACGGCGTGATCCAGGCTGGCGTAGCCGGTGATGAGGATGACCTCGGTGGCGGGGAAATCCCGCTTGACGCGGCGCAGGACTTCCATGCCGTCGAGGTCCGGCAGGCGGATGTCGGTGAGCACCAGGGCGAAGGGATGGGCCGCCAGGCGCTGTAAAAATGGTTGGGCCTGGACAAAGGTTTCGACGTCGAAGTCGGGGGGGCGAAAGAGATCTTTCAGTCTTTTGCAGGTAATCTCTTCGTCATCGATGACGGCCAGGCGGATCGTGTCGGGCATAACTGCGGTGGCCTCAATTCCAGTCGCCCCCGGGTAACGGCCGGGGCCGCGTGCGGTCCTTCAGGGTCAGGTCTGCGCCGGGGACGGGGGGAGTGCGTGGTCTCTAGCCCCACTATATCCCCCCGGGCTCGTCTTGACAACTACAAAACTCACCGATATAGTGAGGCTTTCCGGTATCTCGCCCTCTTCCTGATGAGACTGCAGAGGTTGCCCCCATGAAAAACTTCGAGGACACCGTGGCTTCTCCCTCCCACCGGATCCTGGCTGCAGACCTCCCCCCGGCCCGGTCCCTGGAGACCGAGGCGCCGCCCGGAGGCACAGCCCAACGCCGAGTCGGGATTCGGCTGCGCATCGCCTTCGGCTTTTTTATCTGTTTCTTTTTGGCCCTGAGCATCTCTCTGGCTTCCCTGTGGCTGGTGATGCGCCTGCAGATCAAGATCCAATTTCTGGAGATCACCGATATTGTGACGGTGGAGATCCAGCAGGCCCGCCGCTTCGAGAAGAACTTCTTCCTGTACGGCACCAACCTGGACGACGCCATGAGTCACGTGCGGACCGCGGCCACGCTGGTGCAGGCCAACGCCCGCCAACTGGAGCAGGTCGCCGGGCCGGCGACCATCGAGAATCTGCTCACCCAGGTGCGGCAGTACATTGCCGGGTTGGAGAAACTCCAGTCCGGGGCCCACCGCCGGGACCCGGGGGCGGGGCCCGGGCGGCAGGGTCTGGAGACCGAACTGCGGGGGCACGGGGCGGAAATGATCTCCCTGGCCCTGAACATGGCCGCCAAGGAGCGTCAGGCCATCGATGCCCTGCTGGGCTGGGCCAAGCAGGTGCCGATTTATTTTCTCCTGGGGCTGGTGGGGGTGATGATCTTTTTGGGGCACAAGCTCTCCCGGCACATCCTGGTGCCCTTGACGCAACTGCTGAAATATACGCAACGCATCGCCCAGGGCGAGTTCATTCCGGTGATCCCCGCGGCGCCGCACCGGGACGAATTCGCCGACCTGACCCAGGCCATGAATCGCATGCTGGCGGAGATCGGCCACCGCCAGGAGATCATGGTGCAGTCCCACAAGCTGCGGGCCATCGGCACCCTGACCGCGGGGGTGGCCCATGAACTCAACAACCCGGTGAACAACATCATGCTCACCGCCCACCTGCTGCTGGAAAAATATGCGGACTATTCGGACTCGGAACGGCAGGAGATGATCGGCGACCTCATCACCCAGGCGGAGCGCTCCCGGCGGATCATCAGTCATCTGCTGGACTTTGCCCGGGAGTCGGAGTCCCGGCTGGAGCCCCTGGAGGTGGGGGAATTGGTCCGGGAGACGGTGCGGCTGGCGGCCAACCAGATCAAGCTGGCCCGGGCGGAGTTGGAGATGGATTTCCCGGACCATGCCCCCCGGGTGCACGGCGACCGGCAGCAGTTGAGCCAGGTGATTCTGAATATTATCCTCAACGCCCTGGACGCCCTCCCGGAAGGGGGGCGGATTGCCATCTCCCTGGGGCAGGAGGAGCCGCACTTCCTGGCCCTCAAGATCAGCGACACCGGTCCGGGGATTCCGGACCACATCCTGCCCCACATCTTCGATCCCTTTTTCACCACCAAGGGGCCGGGCCAGGGCACCGGGCTGGGCCTGGCAGTATCCCAGGGCATCGTGGCGCGCCACGGCGGCGAGATTCAGGTGAGCAGCACCCCGGGCCAGGGGACCACCTTCACCATCATCCTGCCCATCACGACAATGCCGTCGTGAGATACTGGGGGAGGGGGCCAGGGGCCACAGGCCCCTGCCCCCTCCCCCAGACCCCCACCCC
>Ga0228536_1000502_pt1 | contig 69442 bp, 75 predicted proteins | sample SJ1Smetagenome_FD_168611 | JGI IMG/M metagenome (GOLD analysis project Ga0228536, IMG submission 168611) | Enriched culture of PCE-dechlorinating microbial communities from Ithaca, New York, USA - SJ1.S | ecosystem: Engineered > Modeled > Simulated communities (microbial... > Unclassified...
CGCGAAGGGCGAGATCGTGATCGACAATCGCGGCGCCACCAGCGCGCCGATGATCTACGCCGCTGGCGATGTGACCGACACCCCCGGCAAGCAGATCATCATCGCGGCAGGCGAAGGCGCCCGGGCCGCCATGGCGGTGTCGCGCGACCTGAAGCGGCGTTGAGGGCATGACACCCGGCTCCGAACCGTCCGGTCCACGGGGTCGGGTGCCCCGCAACATCCGGATGATGGGGTTGGTGAGCCTGCTCACCGACGCCTCGTCCGAGATGGTCTACCCCGTGCTGCCGCTCTTCCTGGCCAACGTGCTCGGGGCGCCTGTCGCCGCAATCGGACTCATCGAGTCGCTCGCCGAGGCCACCGCGGCGTTCATGAAGGTCGGCTCGGGCTGGCTCTCCGACCGCGTTGGACGTCGCAAGCCGCTCATCGCCCTCGGCTACTCGTTGTCCAACCTCGCCAAGCCGTTCCTCGCACTCTCGGCGACGTGGCCCGCGGTACTTGCACTGCGTCTCTCCGACCGCCTGGGCAAGGGCGTGCGCACGGCGCCCCGAGATGCGCTCATCGCCGAGAGTGCGGAGCCTGGCGAGCGGGGCCGCGCCTTTGGCGTTCACCGGGCCCTCGACACGCTCGGCGCGGCGATCGGGCCCTTCGTGGCGTGGGCGGTCCTCACGCTGTCGCCGGACGCGTACCGGACCGTCTTCCTCATCTCCGCCATCCCGGGAACGCTCGCGATCCTCGTGGTGCTGTTCGCGGTGCGCGATACGGGCAGCCGCAAGCCGAGCGGGGCGGCCGCGCCCTCGTTCAAGGGTTTCTCGCGGCCGCTCGTGGTGTTCACCGCGATCTCGGGCGTGTTCGCGCTCGCGAACTCCTCTGACGCGATGCTCATCCTGCGCGCGCAGGACCTCGGCGTCACGCCGGCGGTGATCCCGCTCATGTACGTGGTGTTCAACATCGTGGGAGCGCTCCTGTCCGGACCGCTCGGCGCGCGCTCGGACCGCGTAGGGCGCAGGCGGCTGCTGATCTTCGGCTTCGCCGGCTACGCACTGGTGTACCTGGGCTTCGCGCTCGCGCAGTCCGCAGCCTCGCCATGGCTGCTCTTCGCGCTCTACGGCATCCCGTACGCGGCGACCGAGGGCATGACCCGGGCGTACGTCTGCGACCTGGCCGGGCCCGAGCGGCGAGGTACCGTGCTCGGCGCGTACACGTTCGTCCTCGGCCTCGCGGCGCTGCCGTCAAGCGCGCTCGCGGGTGTCCTGTGGGACACCGTGTCACACAGCGCGCCGTTCCTGCTGAGCGCGGTGCTCATGGGCGGTGCGGCGACCGCTCTGGTGGTGGCGGGACGGTGGCTGGACGCCCATCGCGAGGAAGCGTGCAGCCTCAGCTCATGAGCCGCAGAAGCGGCTGGACTTCACGTGCACCATCGCCTCGTCGACCGTGTCGGCCAATCGTAGCAAGTCCACATCGGCAGGCGAGATCGTCCCCTCGGCCACCAGGCTCTTCTGGAAGAAATCGAGCATCGGCCCCCAGAAGCCATTGCCAAGCGCCACCACCGGGAAATCGTCGATCTTGCCGGTCTGCATGAGCACAAGGGTTTCGAAGATCTCGTCGAGCGTGCCAAAGCCGCCCGGGCACACCACGAACGCGCACGAGTACTTGACCATGATCACCTTGCGCACGAAGAAGTGCTCGAACTCCATGAACTTGTCGATGTAGGGGTTCGGCATCTGCTCGTGCGGCAGGGTGATGTTCGCGCCGAGGGAGTATCCGCCAGCCTCCTTGCAGCCGCGGTTGGCGGCCTCCATGATGCCCGGTCCGCCACCGGTCATCACCGCGAAGCCGGCCTCGGCAAGCGTGCGTCCCATCTCGCGCGCCTGCTCGTAGTAGCGGTGGCCTTCCCGGAAACGCGCCGAACCGAACACCGTGACGCACGGCCGGTCGATCTGCATGAACTCGAAGCCGCGCAGGATCTCGAGGAAGATCCGCACCGCACCCTCCACGTTGCCGTAGCGCCCCTGCTTGAGCGAGAGGAAGTCGGCCTCCGTGCCGGCCACCATCTCGAGCAGCGAGTCATCGAATGCACGATGTCCGTTCGGTGCGTCACCCATGTGCTACCTCCCCGCGATCCGGCTCGTGCCGGACCGGACCGCAAGCGCCGCGGCGATCTGCGCGGCCACGCGGACATTCGACCACACAAGCGCCTTGTTGGCCGCCTCGCTGGCGCCACCGGTGAGCTCATGGATGCGCGCGAGGAGGTAAGGGGTGATGGCCTTGCCGCGCACGCCGGTCTCCCGCGCCTCGGCAAGCGCTTGCGTGATGATGGCCTCGATCTCGTCGGCGTCGAGCGCGTGCTCGGCAGGGATAGGGTTGGTGATCAGCACGCCGCCATGCAGGCCGGTAGCCCACTTCGCCTGGAGCACGGCCGCGATCTCGTCCGGCGTGTCGAAGCGCGCGTCCACATCAAAGCCGCTGTCACGCGTGTAGAACGCGGGGAGCGCGTCCGTCCGGTAGCCGAGCACCGGCACACCACGGGTCTCCAGGTATTCGAGGGTGAGGCCGATGTCGAGCACCGACTTCGCGCCGGCCGAGACGACCGCCACGCTCGTGCGTGCGAGCTCCTCAAGGTCGGCCGAGATGTCCATCGACCGCTCGGCCCCGCGGTGCACGCCGCCGATGCCGCCGGTGGCGAACACGCCGATCCCGGCCATCGCGGCAACGGCCATCGTGCCGGCCACCGTGGTGGCGCCGTCGGAGCCCGAAGCGATGAGCATAGGCAGGTCGCGGCGGCTGGCCTTGGGCGTGTCGCGATTGGAGCCGAGCCGCTCGATCTCATCGTCGCTCAGGCCCACCGCAAGCTGCCCGCCGATCACCGCGATCGTAGCGGGGACCGCACCTTCTTCGCGGGCGATGCGCTCGCACTCGCGGGCCGACTCGACGTTGGCCGGGTACGGGAACCCGTGCGAGATTATCGTGGACTCGAGCGCGACGACCGGCTTTCCGGCGTCGAGCGCCTGCCGGACTTCCTCGGAAATGCGCAGGTGAGGCCTCATCGCTGTGGCACCTCCATCCGTTCGGCGAGCACCTCGGCGCTCAGCCGCTCGTTGACCGTGTTCTCGCTTTCAAGCGCGATCGCCGAGAGCGTTACCGCCATCTCTGCAGTGTCCCGCAGGTCGAGACCGCACACCAGACCCCACGCTACGCCGGCGGTGAACGCGTCTCCAGCCCCCGACGCGTTGCGGACCGTGCGCGAACGCGATGGGATGATGAACGACCCCGCCTCGGAGGCACACCACACGCCCGCCGGACCCATCGTCACGAACACCTGCCGCACGCCCATCTCGATCAGACGAGAGGCCGCGGCAGCGGCGCCCACCGCGCCGGAGAGGGCCTCTGCCTCCATGAGATTCGCCTTGAGCGCGGTCAGGCGGCCGAAGATCGGACGGGCATGCTCGGCCTTCACCACGGAGACGGGGTCGAGCACGAGCGGCACGTCGCCCGCGAGCTCCGCGGCTCGGGCCATGGTCGTGGCAGAGAGGTTCGTGTCGAGCACGACGGCCGACGCACCTTCGAAGGCCGCCGGGCGAAGGCGCTCCGGCGTGAGCGCGGCGAGGGCCCGCATGTCGTTGACGGCGGCGGCCAGGTCGCCCTCGGCATCCAGCACAGCGAGATATCGCGAGCACGGTGTGCCCTGCGCGTGCACGCTGTATGTGCAGTCCATACCAAGCGACTCGCAGCCCGCGCGCAGGTGCGCCGAATCGGCGTCATCGCCAAAGGCGGTCACCAGGCGCACATGCGCGCCGATCCGCGCAAGGTTCTCGGCGATGTTGCGCCCCACGCCACCGGGGCTCGTGCGCACGTGGCCCACGTTGGAGTCGCGCGGGATGTAGCCGCCCTCGGGAATACCGGCGATGTCGAGGTTGGTGCCGCCCACCACCGCGATCACCGGTGCGGCGCTCATCGGAGCCCTGTTCGCAGCGTGGCTACCAGCCGCGCAGGCTCGGCAAAGAGCGCGATCGCATCGACCACGCTCGTGACCACTACGTCGGCGGCTTCAAGCGCCGCTTTCGACGCGCCCTCGGCGCCGATCACGCACACGCCAACCGCCGAGGACTTCAGCATCAGCGCGTCGTTGGAGCCGTTGCCGATGGCGGCTACCGCATCGGAGCCGAGCTCCTGGATGAACGCGAGCTTGTCGCCGGCCTCCCACTCCCCCACCACAACATGCAGCTCCACGCCGAGCTTCTCGGCGAGTGCACCCGCGGTCCCGCGGGTGTCGGCGGTGATGATGATGGGGGTGAGCGTTTCTCCGAGCGCGCGCAGACCCTCGGCCACGCCCTCGATAAGCTCGCCGCCAGCGGCGATGGTGCCGTTGAGGTCGAGGACGAGATGCGTGAGCGCAAGCGGGCCGTAGCCCGGGATATCGAGATCGATCATGCGCTCCTCCTGGGGCTTCGGCGGCGATCTGTCCTGCTCGTAAGCGTACCCGAATGGGGCCTCTCCGCGACGCCCGATGCGCTACGGCATCGCGGAGAAGAGCACCGCCGCGACCGCGAGCACAACGCCGAACTTCTGCCAGATGTGCAGCCGCTCCTTGAGGAAGATGCGTGCGAACGCGACCACGACCACCGGGAAGAGCGAGCCCAGCACCGAGGCCACCGCAAGCGGACCGATACGGATGGCGGTGAGCATCGTGATGTTGGCGAGCACGTCGGTGAGCCCCGCCCCGATGGTGGGTCGCAGGGCGCTGCGACCCACAGGGAAGCCGCGGCCCAAGCGGAGCGCAAGCACCACCGAGACCGCGATCGACACCACACGCGCCGCGACGATCGGCGTGAGCCCGCTTTCCGCCGAGGTGAACGAGAGCGCGATGAAGCCGCCGGAGAATCCCACGCCGGAGAGCATCGCGAGCCCCAACGCCAGGCGGGGGCGGTACTCATGGATGGGTTCGTGAAGCTGCTCGTCGGGGGCGATGCTCACGATCACGATCGCTACGAGCGCCAGGCAGATGCCGGAGATGGTGATCGGCGAGAGCGTGGTCCCCATCGCGAAATCGAAGATAGCCGGGAGGGCCGCGGACAGTGCCGCGGACACCGGCGCCACGATGCTCATCCGCCCCACCGCGAGCGCGGAGTAGAGCGACAGGACACCCACCACCCCGAGCAGGCCCGAGAGCGCGCCAAACCCAAGATCGCTCGCTGTCGGGCTCGCACTCGGCAGTATGAGCACCGCGATCACCATGAGGCAGATCGAGATCATGTGCGATGTGCCGGTGACGGCGAACGTAGAGTCACGGCGCGTGGCAACGCCGCCGAGGAAGTCGCCGAGGCCGAACAGCACGGATGTGGTGAGCGCAAGCGCGATGGTTGCAGTCATGCCGAGTAGGATACTCCACCGGCAAAGCAAAACGGCCCGGCCGGATCGTACCTGTGACCTACCTGTGACCGCTCCGATGTGCGCTTCCCATCACGCATCCCCCCCCTCGATGGCACGCGGCCCCGAACAGGCGACGCCGCGCGTGCCGATCGCCGATGAGCCGATATACCCAGACCCGGCCGTTGTGGGCGCATGGCGCGAGTACGCCCGGCGGAAGGCTTGACCCTCACGTAACGTGAGGGTCTACTGTGCTCGGCGGAGGCGATACGCGATGGAGACGAGAACGACGATCGAACAGCACGGCCTGACGGTGAGCGAGGTAGCGCGGCTTGCGAATATCAGCGTGCGCGCGCTGCACCACTACGATGAGATCGGCCTGCTCGTGCCCTCAGCCCGTACTGCGGCGGGCTACCGGCTGTACAGCGACGCCGACCTCGCCCGGCTGCAGGAGATCCTGCTCTTCCGCGAGCTGGAGATCCCGCTCGACGACATCGCGACCCTGCTCTCCGGTGGCGCGTTCGACCGCCGTGCGGCGCTCGAACTGCAGCGGGAGATGCTGCTCCAGAAAGCGGTCCGCACGGAGGCGCTCATCGCGTCGGTTGAGCGGGCCATCAACGCAGAAAGGACAGGGGTCCGCATGACCAAAGAGGAGATGTTCGAGGTGTTCGGCGACTTCGATCCGGTCGAGTACGAGGGCGAGGTCCAGGAGCGCTGGGGTGAGTCTGACGCCTACAAGGAGTCGAGCCGTCGCACGGCCAAGTACACCAAGGCCGACTGGGAGCGATTCAAAGCCGAGAGCGAGCAGATCGGCACCGACACGGCCCGGCTGATGGACGAGGGCGTGCCCGCGAGCGATCCGCGCGCGATGGACCTCGCCGAGCAGGCGCGAAAGCAGATCGACACGTGGTTCTATCCGTGCTCGCACGAGATGCACGTGAACCTGGCCGGAATGTACATCGCCGACCCACGCTTCACGGCCACGTACGAGAAGGTCCACGAAGGCATGGCGCAGTACTGGCACGACGCGATCCTCGCGAACGCGGCGCGACAGGAGTAACGGCAGCGCGTGGCCTGCGGCGCGGGTGGTGCGCCACTCACACCGAGTCCGGGGCGGGTGCTCCTATGCGAGCGCTCGCCCCGCAGCATATCCGGCGGCGGCACCCGCGAGCGCCAGGATCATGCTGCCCAGCACGTATCCGGCTGCGGGCAACCACTGATCGCCACGCGTGAGCGTGAGCGCTTCCACGCTGAACGTGGAGAACGTGGTGAAGCCGCCGAGCGCACCCACGCCCACGAGGAGCCGCCAGCGTTCGCCCGCCTCGCTCTGGGGCAGCACCGCGGTAAGAAGTCCGAGCAGGAACGAGCCGGCCACGTTTATGCCCAGGGTGTGCCATGGGAAGGCGCCGCTCACGGGTCGCATCAGAAGCGTCACCGCGTACCGTGCGACCGCCCCCACCGCCCCGCCCGTCGCCACCAGCAAGAACCCTGTCATCAGACCCTCCCCCACATCACGTCAACGCTAGCACACGTGCTCCCGCAACAAGAAGAGCGGCCCTCATCGGGCCGCTCTCCACGTTATTCTGTTTGGCTTTGGGCTAGAGCTTGCGAACGTTGCTCGCCTGCATCTTGCCGTTCTGGCCAGCGGTGACGTCGAACTCGACGGCCTGGCCCTCGTCGAGGGTCTTGAAGCCCTCGCTCTGGATCTCGGAGAAGTGGACGAACAGGTCGTCGCCGTCCTCACGCGAGATGAAGCCGTAGCCCTTGTCCGGATTGAACCACTTGACGGTACCCTGTGCCATGCAAACCCATCCTCTCGCCCCGCGGGGCAAAACATGTGCGACCCGACTCGTCCCCCGCCAGCGGCAGGTGTCGCGTCGCATATCCAAAGGGCCTCCTCTGGCCCCGCCGAAAGTGTACGCGAACATGTCCACACCACGCTAGTGCCGGGTCGGCCGAACGGGTGCCCACTCTGCGCGCGCTCTGCTAGAATCGGCCGCTGTGCGGCCGTCCGGCAGCGGCGCAACCCCATCCACACATAACGAAAAGGCCGCCGATGTCCGATCTCCGCACCCGCGCATACCGCATCCTCGCCTCCCGCTGGCTCGTGAAGGGCGCGTTCTTCGCGCTGTTCGTCTGGCTCGCCGCACGCCTGCTCGCGTTCGCCGCGTGGGCGCATGGCGAGGGACCGTTCGTGCCGAGGCCGGAGGCCGTGGCCGGCATCCTCCCCGTGGGGCACTTCACAAGCTTCTTCGCATGGCTCAAGGGCGGCGGGTGGGACACGCTGCTCCCGGCTGGGCTCGTGATCATCATCGCCGCGCTCGCCACCTCGCTCCTCTTCAAGCGCGGCTTCTGCGGCTGGATCTGTCCGGTCGGCACGCTCTGGGAGAGCGCCGCCGCGATCGGCCGCCGCCTGCTCGGCGGCAGGAACATCCGCCTGCCGAGGTGGCTCGACGTCGCGGGGCGTGCGCTACGCTACGTCATCGGGTTCGGCTTTTTCGCCTTCGTGGGCATGGTCTCGATACCCGAGGCGGTGGGTTTCCGCGAGCTGCCGTACATGTGGGTCGCCGACATCAAGATCATCGAAGGCTTCGGCCAGCCGATCTTCCTCGTGGTCATCCTCTTCGCTTTCGTGCTCTCGATGCTCCTCGGCCCCGTGTGGTGCCGGTACGCATGCCCGCTCGGCGCGCTTTACTCGGCCGTTGGGCTGGCCTCGCCGTGCACGGTGCAGCGGGATGACGAGACCTGCATCGACTGCGGCAAGTGCACGCGCGCCTGCCATGCGTTCGTGGACGTGCAACACGCGCGAACGGTGCGCGCCGCCGAGTGCGACGGCTGTATGGACTGCGTGAAGGCGTGCCCCATTGAGGGCGCGCTCGAGGCGCGGGCACTCAGCCGGGTGCGCATCACGCCCTGGGTCTGGCCGCTCCTGGTGGTGGGCCTGTGGCTCGCGATCTACCTCGCAGCCAAGCTCACCGGCAACTGGGACACCACGATCCCGGTCGACGTGTTCCGCCAGGTCATCAACTCCGGGCTCCTGGAGCAGACCACGCCGATGTTCTAGCGGAGGTGTGTCAGCTCCGCCAGGAACGCTGCTGGTCGAAAGATCCGGATGCCGTGGTACGCGCCAAGATCGAGCAGGTGGTGGTCTCCCGAGACGATCACACCCGCCTCTCCCTCGATAGCGCATTCCAGGATGCGGTTGTCCGGTTCGTCGGCCACTACCGTGAGGCGCGGTTCCGGCCGCACGATCTCGGCGATGCGTGAGACCTGCATGATGACGGCTCGCACGTGCTCGTCATCGAAGCCGAGGACCGCGTAGAGCTTGTCGGCGACCACGGTGAGGATCGCTGGCGAGGTCAGCAGCGTGTACTCTCCGGCGATCGCCGCGCGCAGCAGCTCGGCCGGCTTGCCGCCGAATCCGTACGCCGAGTTGTAGACGTTCGTGTCGAGGACGACCCTACGCACCGCGCGCCTCGTGGATCAGGCGCTCCACGTCCTCCTCGGTCCGCACCCCGCGCAACCGTGCGCGCTCCCGCCCGTACGCCGTGAGGTCCTCGAACACCATGAGTTCGCGCTCCCGCTTGTACGCCTGCACCATGTCCCGGAAGAGCTCGCTCTTGGACTTCCCTTCCGCCGCGGCCAACCGCTCCACCTCGCGGACGAGCTCGGGTGGCGCCGAGAAGCCGATGGTGACTGCGGTGCGGGCCATGATGCGCTCCGTTTCAGACGGTTTACAACGCTCTCTGAGCGTAGCGCCGGGCCAAACGTGGCGTCAAGGGGCCGGAATGGCATCCGCGCAACAGCCGCATCGAGGAGCGCGCAGCCCCTACCGCCTGCGCACCACGTAGCAGTGGTGGATGCGCGGTGTGCGCGCGAAGTCAGGCGGGATCGTGGCGGCTGTGACGTCCTCGATCGAGAGGTCCCCGAGCGCGACCTCGTCGAGCTTGAACGTGCGCAGGTTCGTGGAGAAGACGAGCGCGCCGTCGGGTTCGAGCAGCGCGGCCGCATCGGTGATGAGCGCTACGTGGTCGCGCTGCACGTCGAACGTGCGCTCTCCCATGGACTTGCTCGAGGAGAACGTGGGCGGGTCGCAGAACACGAGCCCGTAGCGCCGGGTGCGGCCTTCCTCGATGCGGCGGCGCTCGTCCGCGAGCCAGCGCAGCACGTCGGAGCGGAAGAAGCGGTTGGTGGGGCCCTCGGGGTATCCGTTGAGCGCGGTGTTGCGCCTGGCCCAGTCGAGATACGTGGCCGAGAGATCGACCGTTGCCACGTACTTCGCGCCGCCTGCCTGCGCGTACACGCTTGCTGCGCCCGTGTACGCGAACAGGTTGCACACGCGCTTGCCCGCTGCGAGGTCCCGCACCATCGCACGCACCGGCCGGTGGTCGAGGAAGAGGCCGATGTCGAGGTAGTCGTGCAGGTTCACCAGGAAGCGCAGACCACCCTCGGCGACCTCCACCCGCTCGCCGCGCTCGGCCTGCCGTTCGTACTGCGCACTCCCCCGCTGCCGCCGTCGCACCTTGAGCGCCACATCCGCCGGCTCGACCTCGAGCACGTCGGCCACGGCCTCCACGGCCTCGGCCAGACGCGTCTGCGCAAGCGCCGGGTCCACGGTCGGTGGCGGCGCGTACTCGGCCACGTGCGCGAAGCGGCGCCCCTCATCGACACCAGCGCCCTGGTAGAGGTCCACGGCCACCGCGTACTCGGGCAGGTCGGCGTCGTACACGCGATAGCACGTGACACCCTCGCGGCGTGCCCACTTGCCGAGGTGACGCGAGTTCTTGCGGAGGCGGTTCGCGAACATCTCGGCGCCGTGCGAGCGCGCTACGGGCGCCTGGCGCACCTCGGCGCGCACCGCGCCGGGCGAGACTTCGAAGCGGTACAGCTTCGCCTCGATCGCGCCGTTGTAGAGCGTGTGCGCCGCGTGGCTACGCAGCCCGATGGCCCGGGCGAGCACCTCATCGTTGGTGAGCACGGCCGCCTGCCAGCCGCTGAACTCCGCCAGCAACCGCGCTCCGAGCTCCGCGTAGAGCGGCGAGAGCGCCTCGGCCTCACCGAGCCGCACGCCGTAGGGTGGGTTGGTTACCACGAGGCCGGTCATGGCACCGGCCGGAGCCCTCAACGTGCCCAGCTCGCCCACCTCGAGCGCGATCGCTCCACCGAATCCCGCGCGCTTGGCGCATGTGCGGGCGATCTCTATCGCCACAGGATCGCGGTCGCGCCCCGAGATCATCGGGAGGCGCTCGCGGCCGGCCTCGGCGCGCTCATCGGCATCGTCCAGGAGCGCGTGCCAGGCATCCTCATCGTGGCCGGGCCATCCCGCAAGGCCCCAGTGGTCGCGCAGCAGGCCGGGAGCCTGATCGGCGGCCATCATCGCGCCCTCGATGAGCAGCGTGCCGGACCCGCACATGGGGTCCACGAGCGCGCCACCGGAGGCGGCGATCTCCGGCCAGCCGGCGCGCACGAGCACCGCTGCGGCGAGGTTCTCCTTGAGCGGCGCCTCGGCCTGCTCACCGGGCGTGCGGTACCCGCGCTGGTGCAGCGGCTCGCCCGAGAGATCGAGCGAAACGGTCGCCCGCTCCTTGCGCAGCCGGATGTTGAGACGCACATCGGGACGCTCGAGCTCCACCGACGGCCGCGTGCCCGTGCGCTCACGGATGCGATCGACCACGGCGTCCTTTGCCTTCTGAGCGGTGAACCTCGTGTGCGTGAGGCCGGATGTGGTGCCCACCACGTCGATCGCGAGCGTTCCCTCCGCGGGGATGTGTTCCTCCCAGGCGAGCGCCACCATGCCCGCGTAGAGCTCCTCGGCGGTTGCCGCTGGGAACTCGCCGAGCGTGAGCAACACGCGGCTCGCCAGGCGCGACCACAGGCACGCACGATAGGCGGTCTCGAGCGGCCCGGCAAAGATGACCGCCGCGCGCGTCTCGCGCACCTCGGCGGCACCGAGCGCCCCGAGTTCGAGCGCGAGCAGGTGCTCGACGCCCTTCGGGCAGGTCGCGGCGTATCGGCGTGTGGTGGTCATGCCCGCACGGTAGCACGAGCGGCGCGTGGCGCGTGAACGTGCGGTCCCACATCGCCGCGCTCGGAGGCATGCACGGGACCTCCCCTAAGGCTCTCGAAAGCCGAGCAGCACGCGCACCACCGCGTGCGCCTGCGCCGCGGCAGCGGCCATCACGCGGGAGGCGAAGAGCGGGTGTCCGTCGCGCACGTCGCTGGTGAGATCGCCCACCACGTACAGGTTGTCGGCCATGCACTCGGTGACGATCGCGTTGGTGGAGCCGTAGCCGGCGAGCCCCGAGGCGGTCACCAGCGGCACGTCCGGCACCTCGGCCAGGCACGTGTTCACGATCATCGCCTTCGTCTCGGCCTCGTCCACCGCCTCCACGATCGTGCAGGCGCCCTTCACGATCGAGAGCAGGTTCTCCGGCGTCACGCGGTCTTGCAGCAGATCGAGACGCACGTCGGAGCGGATGCGCTGGAGGTTTTCCGCAAGCGCGGTCACCTTGGGCATGCCGATCTGATCGCGGAAGAAGAACTGCCGGTTGAGGTTGCGCTCATCCACGACATCGAAGTCCACGAGCGTGAGCCGCCCGATCCCCGAGCGTACGAGCATCTCAGCCACGTTACTCCCGAGGCCGCCGCAGCCGATGATCGCGACCGTGGAGCCGCGCAGCCGGGCCCGCAACTCGGGATCGAGCGCGGTGTCCGGGACCGGTACGGAGACCTCGTCCGGGCGGTGTGGATGCAAGTCAAGCGCGTCGGGTGCGATCATGTCAGCCTCCCGCAACGGGTGGGAATATCGCGAGCCTGTCGCCCTGGCGGAGCTCCCGCTCCTCAGGTGCGTGCCTATTGTTCACGAAGATGACCCGCGGCTCATCGGGCAGCCCGATCATCTCGATCACATCGGCGATCGTCGTACCCTCCTCGAGCTCGTAGGTACGCGCATGCCGCCCACCCTTGCCGTCGGGCTGGAATCCCGAGAAATGCGCGAAGAGCACGACATCGACCTGCATGAGCCATGCCTCTCTGTGCCGGGACGCGCCCGCAGCGCCGCACGCGGCGGCGCTGCGGGAACACGCCGTTCCTTCATCTACTACTTGATGCCGAGCTGTGCGGCCACCTCGGGAACGAAGCTGTGCACGCTGTCGAGCTCCTCATCGGTCACGGTGAACACCACGTCATGCGGCGCAAGCGGCTCCTCGAGGAAGAACTTCGGCAGCCTGTCGTCGGCGTTGGTGAATCCGGCATGCTCGTTGAACAGCCGCTCGTAGGTGAGCGTCTCCTTGCCGAGCTGCATCAGTGCGTCGGCATCCCAGTCCTGACCCGTGTGCGCGGCGGCCATCTCATGGATAGCCTCGAACGCCTCGGGCATGTCGAGCACCGCGAACGCGACGAAGATACAGAGCCCGAGCGAGTCCAGCATCGCCGTGGCGATCTGCAGGCCCTGCGAGAGCGCCGCCTGGCCTTCGGGCTTGAGCGGGTCGACTGTGCCGCCGACCGCGAGCACGTTGGACGTGATCGTGTAGCCAGCGGTGTGGTCGGCACCCTGCGTGGAGGTCGCGTACGTGACACCGATGCCCTGGATCGGGCGCGGGTCGTATGCGGGCAGAGCCTGGTGCTTCACGACCGGGATGTTGGCAACACCGAAGTGAAGGCCGGTCGCCTCGGCACCATCGCCGAAGATCTTACCGAGGTCCGTGCCGTGACCGATCTCATCGAGAACGGCCATGGCGGCCGCGCCATCGCCGAAGGCGATCTTGCCGGATGCCATGTAAACACCGATCATGACGCCGGCCTCGATCGTATCGATGCCGATGTCGCCGCACTTGCGGTCGAGTGCCGCCACCGTGTCCATGTCGCTGATCCCGCAGTCGGCGCCAAGCGACCATGCGCTCTCGTACTCGGGGCCCTTGGTGATGTAGTGACCATCTTTGTCCACGTAGTACCTCGAGCACTGGATCACACAACCGGCGTGGCACCCATGTTTGACGTCCCCTCCGCGCTCCAGCGTGATCTCGCGCATCGTCTCGCCGGAGATGCCGTCGACGCCCTCGAACTGGCCGCTCGAGAAGTTGCGGGTGGGATAGCCACCGGCCTCGTTGATGATGTTCGCGAGGACGTTGGTGCCGAAGGTCGGGAGCGCTTGACCGGTGACCGCATGCGTGGTCAACGCACCGGAGAACTTGCGCACCGCAGCGATGAACGCGTCCTTGTCGGCGTGTTCCTTGCCCTTGAGCCCTTCCTCGAAGATGGCGATCAGTTTGATGCCCTTGGTGCCCATGACCGCACCGAGGCCACCGCGACCCGCGAAGCGGTTGGGATACCCGTGCGGATCGGTGATCGCGATGCCGGCCGACTTCATGCCCATCTCACCAGCGGGGCCGTTGACGATGAACGAGACCTTCTCGCTGTAGCGCTGCTCCGCTGCCTCGATGCCCTTGGCCACGGCGACCGTCTCGTATGTACCGAGGCCTTTGAGATCGTGGCGCGGAACAAGATCGACGTTCCCGTCCGGGAAGAGCCGGAGCGCGTAAGCAACGGTCTTGTCAGCCGGGACTCCTTCGATGATGATCGCGGCGATGCCCATCTTGCCGAGCGCGTGTGCGGCCGTGCCGCCCGAGTTCGACTCCTTGAGACCGCCCGTGAGCGGGCTCTTGGCACCGATCGACAGACGGCCACCATTGGGGGCGCTCGTCCCACCGAGAAGACCGGGTGCGATGACCAGCTTGTTGTCCGGTCCCATCGGGTCTGCGTCGGCCGGCACCTCGGTGAAGACGATCGCCGAGGTCAACGCCCTTCCGCCGTACCGGGCCCACTTCTCGGGCAGGGGCTCCCTGCTGATCGTGAGCGTGGACATGTCGACCCTCAAGATCTCACGCATATGCCGCTCCCTTCTGATCATCCAGCGCGACCGCCTTTTGGCCGGGGCGGCGGCGCCGGGGTTCCACCCAGTATTCAGTTTATGCCCATATCCGATGCACTCAGGACCCGGCTTCGCCGGTCTCGGCACCCTCCTTGCCCGCCGCGTACAAACCGAGGAAGAACCGGTGTGGACCCGGCGTCCCCTCGGGCACGAACGCGACACGATCCCCCGGCATGAGCCGGTGGCCGAGCGGCCTGACCGTACGATTGCAGAAGACGCCCTCGATCATCGAGAGCGGGAGATCGAGCATACCGGCGAGCTCGGCGCCGGTGACGCCTTCGGGCGGCAGTTCGACCTCGAGAACCGTCGGACCACCACGCTCCTTCTGGAGTGCGTAAAGCGCGCCGAACAACCGTACCATCACCGTGGAATCTCCCATCGCGCACCTCCTGTACCACGCTCTTACCCGTCCCGATTCGCGTTTTGACCGTCTGGACGCTATACTTCACACAACGCAGCGCCCGGACGGGCGCCTCAACCAAGACTCGGTCGTCCTTCGCTTTCCTCGTGAACTGTCAGGACTACTGCGTCTGCCCGCAGTGCGACCTGATATGGCGCACGAGGAAGGAGCTCTACTTGAGTTTCGACAATCTAGGTCTTTCGCCACGCCTTCTTGAGGCCGTGGCATCCATGGGCTACACCAGCCCGACCCCCATCCAGCGTGATGCCATCCCGGTGGTGCTTGAGGGCCGCGATGTCGTGGGCTGTGCCCAGACCGGCACCGGCAAAACGGCAGCGTTCGTGCTGCCGCTCATGCAGCGCATCCCCGCCAAGCCCGGCGGCCCCCGCGCGCTGGTAGTCACCCCCACGCGTGAACTCGCCGGCCAGATCGAGGAGGTCGCCCTCCAGGTGGCCAAGCACACCAAGCACCGGGTGGCCGTCGTGTATGGCGGCGTGGGCTACGAGCCGCAGACCAAGGCGCTCAAGCGTGGCGTCGACGTGCTCGTCGCAACCCCCGGCCGCCTGCTCGACCTGATGGAGCGCAAGGTCGCGAACCTCTCCAACGTTGAGATCCTCGTCCTTGACGAGGCCGACCGGATGCTCGACATGGGCTTCTGGCCGCAGGTGCGCAAGATCATCCAGACGATCCCCGCCGAGCGGCAGAACCTGCTGTTCTCGGCCACGATGTCCTCGGATGTGATGCGCATCGTGAGCTCGACCCTGCACGATCCGGTGCGGGTGGAGGTGGCTCCCGCCAATACGCCGATCGAGCTTATCGAGCAGCGCGTATACCCCGTTGGCGGGCAACAGAAAGCGCAGCTCCTCGTCCACCTCATCAAGGAGGATGGCCTCGACCGCGTCATCGTCTTCACCCGCACCAAGCATCGCGCCGACCGCGTGGCCAAGGTGCTGCACCAGAACGGCATCAAGAGTGCCGCGATCCACGGTGACCGCTCGCAGTCGCAGCGCCAAAGCGCGCTCGACAGCCTGAAGAACGGGCGTTGCCAGGTGCTCGTCGCCACCGACGTGGTGGCGCGCGGCATCGATATCGACGACGTGAGCCATGTCGTGAACTACGACCTTCCCAACTCGCCCGAGGACTACGTGCACCGCATCGGCCGCACGGCCCGTGCAGGCAAATCGGGGATGGCGGTCACGCTGCTCGCGCCCGAAGAGCACGAGGCGTTCCGCGATATCGAGATCAAGATCGGCGCGCTGCTCGACACCCACGATGCCGAGGGCTTTGACTACTCCCAACAGCGTCTGGTGCCGAGTGTCGAGCGGACGGTGACGCGCTCCGTGCGGACGGTATACAGCTCGAGCCGCGGCAAGGGACGTCGTCGGCGGTAGAGCGGACCGACCGGCCAACCGAACACACGACAGGGGGCCCTCAAGGGCCCCCTGTTCGCGTGATGGGTGCGACCGTGCGTGTGGCTAGGAGGTCATTTCCCGCACGGCACTGGCCAGCGCGTCCGGTCCCGACGCCTTCATCACCTTGCGCGAGCCGGACGGCAGCGCGATCTCATCGGGGCGTCCCGTGAGCACGACGATCGGCGCTCGTGTGACTCTGCGGACGTCATGCACCGTGTGATCGCCGCCAAGGCCGTACCCACAGATCACCGCGGTGTACTGGATCGCACGGAGGTCGGGCTCCGCGGCAGCGAAAGAGCTCTTGACGTCGACGGTCGCGCCGGAGAAGTGCGTTCGGAGCGTGCTCGCGGTCAGCGTGGCGAAGACCTGGGAGTCCTCGATCACCATGAACCGGTACGACTGGCCCGCCGACCTGTCAGCGTAGTCACCGGTCGAACCGTCGGGCAGCAGCCCCTGCGGCACCGGGCGGCCGGTGGAGAGGTACGCGTAGAGGGCGCACTGCTTCCCCTCGGTCCCCTCGCACTGTGGCAGGACGTGCGGGTAGCGGACACGCTTGATCACGCTTGAGCGGAGTGCCTGATGCAGTTCGCAGGCATCGGATACCGGACAGGGCATGATGCGGCTCCTCTTTGCCGGGGGCATTCGCGATACGACCGACTTTACCATAGGTGAAGCTCACACCCCGAACCGTGCGCACGGTCACAGAGCGTCGCTGACATCGGATGAACGGTCGACCCGCCAGACGCCGATCTCCACGGAGACCGACACGTCGGTCCCATCGCCGAGTCGCTCCGCCTCGGCCCGCACGCGATCCGGCGTGGCATGCCACGCACTCGGACCCATCATCGCGAGCGACACCATGTCGTCGACCGACAGAGTGGCGCTGTACTCGAGCGGCTCGAGCCGCCGGCGCACGAAGTCGGCCCCCAGAGTCCGCTCAAGGCGGGCACCCTTGTCGGGGTCGACCGTGAGCATGCCGAGCGGGCCGATGATCTCACTGAGGTGACGAGAGGTGGGCGTGACCACCACCAGCGCACCGCCGGGCGCGAGCACGCGTGCTGTCTCCGCGGCGTTGCGTGGCGCGAACACACACATGACGGCGGCGGCAACGCCGTCCCGTACGGGCAGGCGGCCCCACACGTCGCAGACCACCGCACCGGCATCGGGGTGGGCCCGTGCCGCATGTCGCGCTGCGTGCTTAGAGAGATCGAGCGCGAGACCGACGCGGCCAGGGGTGGCCTCGAGCACAGCGGCGAGGTACTCACCTGTCCCCGCACCGGCGTCGATGATGCAGCCGGGCACGTCTGAGACCGCATCCGCCGTTACGGCGGCTACCCGCTCGACCAGGCTGCGATAGTGTCCCGATGCGAAGAACGCCTTCCGCGATCCCACCATCTCCCGCGTGTCGGCGGTGCCGACCTCAGCGCCACCCGGCAACAGGTTCACGTAGCCCTGCCGCGCTATGTCGAACGAGTGCCCGGCTGCGCAGACGAGGGAGCCGCGCTTCTCGGCCAGATCAGAGCCGCAGTGCGGGCATGCGAGCAGCGCGTACCACCGCGCCATCAGTAGGGGATCCGGTCGGGGTCGGAGACCCGCTCGTGGAACATGTGGCGCCATCCCTCGGCAACGACCTCGCCGTCGCGCACGGTCACCGCCGCAAACGGCCCGCCCTCGTCGGCGCGAATCATCTCTCTGTTCAGCGCTATCGCGCGCCGCATCAACTCTTCGTGCATGTCATGCCTCCTGCCGGAGCCAAAGGTCCACGGGTCAGTATGCTCCCACCGCACGATCGACGGCGGGCGCGGAAAGGCCGCCACAGATTACAATGGACATCCCGTCCGAGAGGATCCACTATGCCCGAGCATGTCCGAAGCGCCCAGAACATCAGCCGCATGTGCATGGTATGTGGCGTTGAGAACACCGCTGGGCTTCACGCCCGATTCTACGAGCTTGAGAACGGTGAGCTTGCCGCGGTGTTCACCCCGCGCGAGGAGCACCAGGGCTACCCGGGACGGCTGCATGGCGGCATCGCGTCCACCATACTCGACGAGGCCATCGGACGCGCCATCAACATCACCGATCCTGATGCGTGGGGCGTGACGATCGAACTCACGGTGCGCTACCGCAAGCCCGTCCCACTCGGCGGCGAGATCGTCGCGCACGGCCGCATCACCAAGGACTCCGGTCGCATCTTCGAGGGAGTCGGCGAGATCCGCCTCAATGACGGGACCGTGGCAGTGGAGGCGCGCGGCAGGTATCTGAGGCTACCGATCGACAAGATCGCCGATGGTGACTTCGAGCGCGAGTGGTTCGCCGACGGCGGACCGTTACCGGAAACGGTCGGCTGAGCGTTGCCGAGTTCGAGAAATCGCACCAGCGCATGGCCAGCGCCGCCAACTGGAAGGGCCGCCCCCCGTCCGGGAGCGGCCCTTCGGTTCGACCCTCAGGCGGTGACTACGCCTTGGGCTGCCACTTGCAGCGCACCGGGGACTCGATGGCGCCCGTCTTCTTGAGGGCATCCATCGCCTTGTCCACGACCTTGCGGTCGAGACCGGTCATCTCAGCGAGCTTGCCCGCCGCAACGGGCTCGCCGGCTGCCTTCATCGCTTCGAGCACCTGATCGATCGCTTCCATCTGTTCCTCCTTGATCGTGAGAGAAATGCCTACGGCTTCCAGACCTCCCAGACCTGGAGTGGATGACGTAGAAGTCGTCGTTCATGAGAGAAATGCCTACGGCTTCCAGACCTCCCAGACGTGACCGGTGAGATCATCGCTGGGGATCAGAGTGGGGTCACCGGGCTGCCAGCCCGACGGCATGACCTCGCCGGTGGCCTGCTGGTGCTGGTACGCCTTGATCTGGCGGATGAGCTCGTCGGGATTGCGGCCCACCGGGGGCGTGAGAACCTCCATGGCCTGGATGACGCCCTCGGGATCGATGATGAAACGGCCACGCACATCCACCGCACCGTTGTAGACGTCGTAGAGCTCGCCGATCTTGCCGCCGGCATCGGACAGCATGGGGAACGGAACGCCGCCGTCGACCATCTTGGAGAGCTCGGTCTCCTGCCACACCTTGTGCGAGTGGACGCTGTCCACGCTGAACGACAGGACCTCTACGCCCAGCTCCTGCAGTTCAGGGTACTTCTTGGCGACCGCCGAGAGCTCGGTCGGTCAAACGAAGGTGAAGTCGCCCGGGTAGAAGCAGAGCACGACCCACTTGCCGCGATAATCGGAAAGCTTGAACTTGCCGAACTTCCCCTCATGGAACCCGTTGGCCTCGAAATCCGGGGCCTCTTTCCCAACGAGGATGCTCATGCATACCACTCCTTCTCATCCGTTGCCGCTGGCGCGGCATAGCTGTCACGACCGCATGTACACCGGTGAGTGCTCCACCGGGCAGTACCGTTACGACCCTTCGCGCTGCATCGCAGCATCCGCGGTGGACGGTCTGGCCGTAGAGGCCGCTGACGCGCACTGCATGCACAGGCCCTTGACCTCAAGCCGCACCCAGGTGACCTCGGCCACACCATCGAGCCTCGACGGGAGGGCATGCTCGACGAGCGCTCCCGTTCCCAGATCGATGATCGTGCCGCACCTGGTGCACACGAAGTGGTTGTGCGCGGACACATCGGGATCGAACCGGGCCGCACCGGGGGCGGCGATGCGCTCGACCAGGCCCCGCGAGACGAGCGTTGCGAGCGTGCGGTACACGGTGTCCCGCGAGATCGTGGGCACCCGCTCCCCAACAGCCACGAAGATTTCGTCGGCATCAGGGTGATGCCGTGCGGCTGCGAGCTCCCTGATGACCTCAAGGCGCTGGTGCGTCATCCGCAGGCCGTCGGCCTTGAGGGCCTCGGCGAAGGCTCGCTCGCGCTCCTGTGTGTCTGACATGTGGTCCATCGCCCATCCTTAATGCATTTGATTCCTATATAGGATTGTATCGCAATAAGGGACCATGCGCCAGGCCGCCTGGCGTAGCGGACGATCACGCCTACAGCGTCCCGAATCCATAACCCTGCGCGCGGAGCCCGGCGATTGCCGCATCCAGCGCCTGCGTGTCGCTCGAGGACACACCGTGCAGCAGGTAGATCGCCCCCGGATGGCTGCCGTCAAGGATCCTCCGCACGGTGACGTCCACCGGCGGCTGCTCGTCCACGATCCAGTCGCGGTGCGCGAACCCCCAGAACACGCTCTCGTAACCAAGCTGCCGCGTGAGCCACAGCGACCGTGCGCTGTACTCCCCCATCGGCGGGCGCATCACGTGCGCCATTTCGCGGCCCGTGACCTCCCGGTAGAGTCGTGCGGTCTCCGCCAATTCGGCCTCGAACGCCGCGCGATCATCGACGAGCCCGGGCAACGACGGGTGGTTCATGGTGTGATTGCCTACCACATGTCCTTCCTCGGCGGTGCGACGCACGAGCTCGGGGTTGTTCTTCACGTACGAACCGGTCACAAAGAACGTCGCCTTCACGCCGTTTCGCTTGAGAGCGTCCAGGATCGCCGGCGTGTTGCCGTTCTCGTAGCCCTGATCGAACGTGAGGTACACGAGGTCGTCGTCGGGACCGGTGAAACGTCCGTCGTACGCCTCCAGCAGAGCCGCCGCTTCAGTGGGCACCCCCGGTACGCTGTGAGAACTGTTGGGCGTGTAGTACCACGAGCGCTTGGTGGCGTCGGTGGGCTCGGGCACCGTGGGCCGCGTGGGCTCGATAGGCACGGGCGTGGTGGGCACCACCGAGGGCACAGGCGTGATCGTGGGCTGCTCGGCGGGATCCAGCGGCGCGGGGCCCGGACCGGGCGACCAGGGCGGTATCGTGCAGCCAGCTATCACGGACACGGCGAGGATCGCGACGACAACGACCGCGCGCCGCCTGTGCGCACCCCGGTCAGGGGAGTATGCGATCGGAGACGGTCGCATCATGGCTCACACCTTCTCTGGTCCGCGGGGCGAAACGGTCTCACTTCGGCATATTGACTATTCCCACGCCAAGACGGGCGCTCCACGCGAGCGGGCAGCCATCCGATGGATGACCGCCCGCCTGCACGCGTTGGGGCAGATGATCTAGTGGAGCGCCGTACGCGCCGCGCTTTCCACCGACAGCGAGACCGCGCCCGTGCCGCCGAAGATGTGCAAGGCCCGGACGGACCGCTTGTTCGCGACCAGCTTGGCTCTTGCTTCGCTGGAGAGGATGTCGGGCCTCGTCAGCAGCATGACCGAATCCTCGTGGCCGAGCATCGCACCACCGGACAGCGCATCGGGAAAGCTCGTACCCGTAGCAAGACCCACGCCGTCCCAGTGCATGCCATGGTCCACACCGAGCTGCGCCACCAGAGCGGCCGTGTCGTAGCGGTTCAGGCCTCCCAAGCGCTGCGCGAAGAGACTGCCGAGAGCCGACTCCACCGATGCCGGAACGGCACCCGTGCCGCCGAGGATAACGGCGCGCGTGGCTGCCGGCGGAACGTTGACGGCCCCGGTGGCCGGGTTCGCGAGCACGATCGGCCAGCCGAGGGATGCGGCAACAGGCGCAGCCCCGGCCGCATCGGGGAAGTCGCGACCGGTGGCCACAAAGACATCGCCGGTGTAGCCGGGACCCAGCAGCCGGATGACCTCGGCAGCCACCAGGCTCGCCGTATCGTACCGGCTCGCCCCACCGATGCGGATCACCGTCAGACCGAGTCTGCGAAGCGACGATTCAACACCGGTCGAGACAGCGCCGGTGCCACCGAGGATGTATGCGGTGTCAGCACCGATCTTGCTTACCTCGGCGGCCACCTCCGCGGGAAGCACGTCCGGGTGCGTGAGCAGGAGCGGGCCGTCCACCGCGCCCGCCAGCGCGCTGCCGCCGAGGGCGTCGGGCCAGTCGGCGCCGGTGGCGAGCACCACTGCCGAAGCGCCTGCGGGGAATCCCTCGTGCGAGGCCGCGACGCTGGTCTGATAGCGGCTCGTGCCCGACACGCGGATGACCTGGATAGGCAGCGGGGTCTCACCGATCGTGAAGTTGACGGTCAGTTGGGACGTATTGCCGGCGGCATCGACTGCGGAGGCGACCAGAGCGTGAGCGCCGGCTGCGCTCACCGCGGTGCCGTTCGTGAACGGAGCGCCATCGAGCGTGACCGACGCACTCACATGGCCGCCGAAGGTCACCGCCGGGTACACCGTGCCGGAATAGACGCCCTCGTTGGCCACGCCGGACACCGCTATCGAGGGTGCCTCCGTGTCGATCGTGATCGAGTCCTGGAGCGTGAGTGTCGAGGTTCCGTCCGTGTACTCCAGCTCATACGCCCACAACCCATCGGAAGAGGCGGTGACGATGTGCGTGGAGGCGTACGGAAGCCACGCCGTCCACGCGCCCCAGCTGGCGCCGCCGTTCGAGCTCGATCGCCTGCGCATCTGCGTGGCGCCCGGAACGCTTGAGGCGATGGTCAGCGTTCGCGACCGCGAATAGACCGCACCACCGTCGATCACCATCGTTCCGGTGAGTCGCGGCGCCGCAAGCACCGTGACCGCGATCGTTTCCGAGTCGGCCAGCGAGCCGTCCGAGACGCGCACGGTGATGGAGTACGGACCGGGGGCCTGTTCGGCCGTGGGCGTCCAGGTGAACTCCCCGTTTGCCGTGATGGTCGCACCGGCGGGGGCGCCCGGCGCGAGACTGAACGTCAGCGGATCGCCATCAGCATCTGTCGCCGTGGCAGTGAACCTCAGTTGCGAGCCCTGGGTGACCGACTTGCTTCCGATCGGCGTGAGCACCGGCGCACGATTGGGAGCACCGGCGCTGAGAGCGGCGTTCGCGTTCAGCCGACCACCGGTAACACACCTGCCGCTGAGCCCGCTCTTCGCGTCCACTCCCTGCATGAGCAGACTCTTGAGTGTCTCCCACGAGCGCGTGTCGTCCTGTACCAGGAGCAGCCCCGCAACACCCGCAACGGCCGGCGTCGCCATGGACGTGCCGCTCATGAACTCGTACGTGCCCGAGCCGACGTCGGTGATGTCGATCACCTGCAGGTCATCGACCCACACACCATCGTATCCGCTCTCCGAGTTGCCGCTATTGTCCGAATGCAGGCCGAGTGACAGCTGGATCGTCTTCCCCGCATACGCACTCAAGTCCACGAACAGGGTATCGAACCCGCCGCTCGTCCCCGTGCAGTCGGCAACCGTGTCCCACTCGTAGCCGTTGTCGTCCGAGACGAACACGAGCCCGTAGTCCCATCCAGGCTCAAGGTCATACCGCCACTTCAGGACGAGCGCGGGGTGGTCGCGCCCCGCAAGACTCACACCCCCCATCTGATCCAGGTATGAGAACTCGTTGTCTACGTATCCCACATGCGCGGCGCTCGATGGCGACGACACGTATGCCGCCGTGCTGAGGGCCCAGGGCTTGAAGCCGAAGTCCGCGGTCGTCCACCCCGAAAGGCTCGAGAAGCTCGTGCTGTACACCACGTCGTACTGCGCGTCGGCGGCAAGGCCCAGAGAGCGGGACATCGTGCTGAGGATCTGTGATCCGGGCGCGAACAGATCCACGCGGGTGGCGCCGTAGTTGGAGAAGCCCGCCGGAACGTCATTGCGGTCGGTGGCGCCAACGGTGAGAACGTTTGGCAGGTCGTACGCCGCCGGATAGTGGTACCAGCTCGGGTTCGCCGGCTCGTACGCGTCGCCGATCGTGCCACCCGGCCACGCCTGATCGATGTTGAGACCATCATTGCCCGCGGCGACCACGAACAGGCTGTCCATCCCGGCGATGGCGTCATACTCGGCCTGGCTGTACGGACGCCAGCTCCCGTAGGAGTTGCTGGTGATGTGCGCGCCCATCTCCCGTGCGTACTCGAGGCACTCGAGTTGGTCGGTGGTAGTGCCGCTGCCGCTCGCATCGAGGAACTTCAGGGCCATGATGGAGACGTTCCAGTTCACACCCGTGACACCCTGCCCGTTGTCGCCTGTAGCGCCGATGATGCCGGCACAGTGCGTGCCGTGCCCGTTGTCATCCATCGGATCGCCGTCGCCGGCAACGGCGTCCCATCCGTGCACATCATCGATGTAACCGTTGCGGTCGTCGTCGATGCCGTTCCCGGCGATCTCGCCGAGGTTGACCCACATGTTCCCGACCAGGTCGGGGTGGGTGTAGTCCACGCCGGTGTCGATCACCGCGATGATCACGTCATCCGAGCCTGTGGTGGTGTTCCACGCTTCAGGCGCGTCGATATCGGCGTCGGCCGTGCCGCCGCTTTGGCCGGTGTTGTTGATCGCCCATTGCTCCGCCAAACGCGGGTCGTTGGGCATGACGGCGGCGCGACTGATGTAGTTGGGCTCCGCGTACAGCACGTCGGGCATAGCCGCGTACGTGGCAATGGCGTCTTCCACGCTCTGGCCACGGGCAAGCCGGACGCGCTGGAGGTCCCTCACGATCTTGTACGAACGTACGGGCGAAGCACCCACGTTGCGGTGAGCCGCGGCGGCCGTACTGGCGGGAGTCCCCCGGCGGAAGCGCACGAGCACTTCTCCGTCGACGTACTCCCCGCTCCGATCGGTCCGCGCCGCCGCGCCCACGGAGACCGCCGCTCCGCTGACTTCGCCGGCTGGCGCCCGGGTCAGACTCGTCCCGCCCTCACCGGACGAGCCGAATGCGGCGCCCGGGATCATCGATCCCGCAATCATCACTGCAAGCACCACGCGTCCGCCGATGCGGCTTACGATCCGTAGCATCTCGCTCCCCATTCAGGGCGACCCATGAAGGTGTCCGGCGACCATCATTCCTCTGACGGGTATCGGCATCGTCAGGCGGCGACTGAACGCACCCCCGACGGGCGCCATGGTCCGCACAGGCACCCAGCGGCGTGGCCGTCTGGCACAGGTCATGCTAGATTGCGATGACCGGTGCCCGCCTCACGACCCCTGGAGCCGCAATGAGACCGACACCTCGCGCGATCCTGATCATCGCCGCCGTCTTGATCATCGGCGTTGCGTTCGTGATCACCAACATCCAATCGGCCAACGCCCCCGGAACGACCAAGACCGAAGGCACACAGATCACGTACATCATAGGCGAGGCCGAGGAGAAGTCCTCGGTGGAGATCCCCGTCCAGTTGCTCGAGGGCTCCGACGCGGCCCACGAGTCGGCACACATATTCGAGACGATCGCCGGCGTGCAGGGTGCCGCGAAGGCCGTGCTCAACACCGAGACGCTCGTGCTCACGGTGACCTACGACCCCGCGCTGCTCGACCCCGCGGAGGTGCAGCGCACGCTGGACGCGGTGGGCTACACCGCTCCCACCGCCGCGGATGCCACGGCCGCCGAGATCTCGGCCGATGGGGCGGCTCAGACCATCGCAATCGCCGATACCGGCCAGGGACTCGAGCCCGCGGTCATCAGCGCCAAGGCAGGCCTGCCGTTGACCGTGACCTTCGGCCCCGGCAAAGAATGCCGCACCACGATCGTCTTCCCGGACCTCAACGCTTCCACTGACATCGTCAACGGCGGAACCATCGAGCTCCCCGCGCTGGCTGCGGGAACCTACGCCATCCAGTGCGGTGGCGGTGGCAACGAGGGCATGCTCATCGTGCAGTGACACGTGGGCGCGGGCCACGCTGAAGCGTCCGCGCCCTACCGCTCGCCCCGCGTCCATCGTTCGATCCACCACGCCGCCGAGCGGTTCATCTCAGCCATGAACGTGGAGGCGAACTTGCGGCGGTATACCGCCTGCGGGTAGCTCGTTACACCTTGAGGCAGGCCCGACGGTGCATGCAGCTCACCGAGTTCGCGCGCGACCTCGGCCATCTCCGCCCCGGTCATCCGATGGTAGCGGTCGCGGTGCACAAGGTTGCGTCCGTAACGGCCGATCGGCGCGCGCGGTTTGCGCGGACGCCCGAAGCACACCATCGCGGCGGGGAACGTATGAGGCGGCAGTTCCAGCAGCTCCGCGACCTGCTCGCCGTTCTCGATGACATCCCCGATGTAGCAGGAACCGATGCCGAGGGACTCGGCGGCGATCACGGCCGTCTGCGCCGCGATGATCGCGTCGGCGCACGCGAGCATGAGGTCGCCGTGCCCCACATGCGTGCGCGGCGCGTCGGCCTCGATGTCGGCCACACCGCTTGCGGCGAACAGGTCGGTCCACTTCTGCCAGTCGGCCACGAACAGCAGCACCCAGGGCGCGGCTGCGATGAACGGCTGGTCGTCGCAGAGCGTCGCAAGCCGGTCTTTGGTGGCCTGCTCGTCCACCTCTATGATCGAGTACAGCACCATGTTGCCCGCGGTGGGCGCGCGGAGCGCCGCGTGCAGGATCGCATCGCGCTCATCGCCAGAGAGCGGCGCGGGATCGTAGGTGCGCGTCGACGAGCGCCTCGCGATAAGCTCGAGCGTGGGGTTCGTGAGCGGGCCCGGGCCGGTGACGTCCATGCGTCAGCCCACCGGATCGCGGACGATGGGGCATGTCATGCAGTGCCCGCCGCCGCGGCCTTTACCGAGCTCAGAGCCGTCGATCTCGAGCACCTCGATGCCAGCGGCACGGAGCTTGGCGTTGGTGTGCACGTTCTTGGAGTACGCGATCACCACGCCCGGCTCGAGCGCCACCACGTTGTTGGCGTCGTCCCACTGCTCGCGCGCGGCCTGGAAATGGTCTCCGCCCGTCTCGATGGTGCGGATCTCCGGCACGCCGAGCGCATCGGCGCACGCCTCAAGGACACCCCGCTCCTCGGTGACTTCAAAGCTGTCGGCGCGGTCACCGGGGCGCACGCTGAACACCTGCATGTCCTCGATGACCGGTGGGAACAGCGTGACAGCGTCGTAGTCCACGAACGTCATCACCGTGTCGAGATGCATGTACGCCCGCTGCTGCGCCATCCGGCAGACGATCACACGATCGGCCTCACCGGCGGAGAAGAGCGCCGATGCCACATGTTCGACCATGCGTCCGGTGGAGCGCTCGCCCAGCCCGATGAGCACGGTGCGGTTGCCGAGGGGCATGACGTCGCCGCCCTCGAGCGACGAGCCCTGGCTGAAATCCTCCACCGGGAAGCGCCCGGTGTCGCCGGCGGCCGGATACCAGAAGTCGAAGTCAGCAGCCACGAACCGCGGGTGGAACCGGTAGATGAGCGAGACGAGCACGACCTCCATGCGCCGCGCCGCCCAGAACAGCGGCGGCAGCACCACGCCGCCGTAGAGCCAGGCGCTGGAATCACGCGTGAACACGGTGTTGGGGAGCGGAGGCAGCACGAAACTGTCGGGCTCCGCGAGCACCGCGCCCAGCGAGCGCCGGCGGAGCGCCTCCACATCGATGCCGTCCATCTCCGAGACAAGGAGCCCGCCCGTGAGCGTGCGTGCGAGCACCGCCGATGGCAATGCGCGCAGGAACGACCGCAGCTCCGAGACAAGCGAAAGCCCCACGGTGTACGACGAGACAGCGCTGGAGATCACCTCCTCGCGAGCCTCGACCGACGCTTCGAACGCCTCGGCAAGGAGTTCGTGAAGGTACAGGACCTCGATGTCGCGGGAGCGCATCAGCTGCACGAACGCGTCATGCTCGGCCGCGGCCCGCTCGACCCACACGACGTCGTCGAAGAGGAAATCGGACCGGTTTGCGGGAGTGAGCCGCTCGAGCGCCGCACCCGGACGATGCACCAGCACGGTGCGCAGCTTGCCTACCTCGGAACACACGCCTGGTACGAGCGGCTCCATCCGGACCTCCTCGGCGAAACGGTCTTCCTCGGTTACTATGCCACGAGGCGGACCGGGCGGCACCCGTCTTGCAACTCGCCTGGGGCACACCACGATGAAGGGCACCGCATGAGCGAGCACCAAGCGAGCCAGCCGCTGCAGTTGTGGCCGCGGGCACACGTTCGCACGCAGCTCGTGGCCGGGGCGCTGACGTGGTTGATCGGCTCGAGCATCCTGCTCGTGCGTGGCGCGGCGTACATCCAGGGGCGCTCGTGGCACGCCTGGGCGCTCGCCGCCGGTCTTGCGCTCGGCGTCATCAAGTCGCGCTACATGCTTGAAGGGGTGGCCGAGCGCGCGGTGGAGCGCATCCGCGCACGCGGCCGCGCGTGGCTTCCCGGCTTCTTCTCGCTCCGCTCGTGGGGCCTGGTCGCCCTGATGATGGGTGGCGGCATCGTGCTCCGCCGGCTGATGGTCGCGCCCGGCCAGATCGGCGCCGGGATCCTCGGCGCGATCTACATCGGCGTGGGCGCGGCGCTGCTCCTCGCCGACCGCGTCTTCTGGCATGCGGTCTTCGGCCGGTCGCGCAACGGCGCCACTATCGGTTAGGACGCGAGCGCGCCGGCGAGGCCTGACGCCCGGCGCTCCTACAGCTGCTTGATCTCGATCTCCATGCCGTCCGGGTCGGGGAAGAAGAGCAAGCGCCAGCCGTCCGGCATCTCGCGGATCGCGATGTCATCGGCGATGACGCCCGCCTCGTGCAACCCGGCGTACACGGCGTCGATATCGTGCGTGGCCAGCGCCAGGTGTTTGAAGCCCAGCGTACGATCGGGATGGTCTACCGCGATCGCCGGCTCGGCGTACGCGAAGAGCTCCACCGCCAGATCGCCAAGGTGCATGAACGAGAGCGTCTTGTCCTCCATCACGCGCTCGTCGCCATCAACGAAGCCGAGCGCGCGGTAGAACGCCTTCGAGCGCTCGAGGTCGCTCACGACGATGCCCACGTGGTCCGCTACCAGGTCCATACGATCACCCCAGCTTTCCGCTCACGATCCGGGCGACCTCGGCCTTGTCGCAGTTGCCACCGCACTCGGCGGTGATCAGGCCAATGGCGCGCCCCATCTCACGCTTCTCCGTGATGTTCTCAGCCGCGAGGACACGCTCCGCGATCGCAACGAGCGCCTCGCCGCTCACCTGTGCGGGCAGATAGCCCTCGAGGATCGCGACCTGCTCGGTGAGCAGGGCCGTGCGAGCCTCGTCGGTGCCCACCTTGATCGAGCCCTCGAGCGTCTCCCCGGTCTGCTTGAGCACCTTCTTGAGCGCTCCCACGACCTCCTCGGGGGTGATCTCGCGTCGCTCGTCCTTCTCCTTGATGTCGATCTCGTTCTTCACCTGCCGAAGGACCGAAAGGCGCGGCTTGTCGTGCGCACGCATCGCGGCGGTGATCTCGGCTGCTATGTACGCCTTGTCCATGGCGGTACCTCCGTGCGATCGAGGACGAAGCTCCTGCGAGTGTAACGCAGACGTCACCTTCCGGCTCTTGCGCACAGGCGCTCCGAGGAATAGATTAGCCACCTAACTATTAGCCGCCTAATCATCTGGGCGCTCCAACCCCAGCAGAGGAGCACGCATGCCCCATCACGCCCATCTACCAGGGGACCCGTTCGATGCGACGTTCGATGACATCGACCAGCTGTCCGTCGACGTGTTCAAGGCCTACAAGCGGTCCATGGTGCTGCACCGGCACCTGATGATGATGAGCCTCTCCGGCGAGGAGTCGCACCCCGGTCAGGCCGGGTGCCTGCTTGCCCTGTCACACCACGACGGCATGAGCCCCAGCGAGCTTGCCGATGCGCTGCACGTATCACGCCCTACGGTCACCTCGATGGTGCAGCGCATGGAGGCTGCGGGCGCCATCGAGCGGCGGACCGACGAACACGACCAGCGCATCACCCGCGTGTACCTGACGGCCCGCGGACACGAGCTCGCGACCCGGATGCACGCGGTCCACGCGGATGTCATCGAAGCCACCATCGGCCAGCTGTCCGAAGACGACCGCCGCGAGCTGCTGCGCCTGCTCGTGCTGCTCAACGACCACGCAATAACACGACTCAGGAAGGAGGGCGATGCCCGATGATGAAGCTCTTCCGGTTCCTGAAGCCGTACACCAAACAGGTCGTGCTCGTGATGGTGCTCGTCTTGCTCCAGGCGATCGCGAACCTCTACCTCCCCGACCTCAACGCCAACATCATCAACAACGGTGTGGCCAAAGGTGATACGGGCTTCATCATGCGAGAAGGCGCACTCATGCTCTCCGTGGCACTCGCGCTCGGGGTGATCTCGATCGTCTCGGTCTACTGGGGCGCCCGCACGGCGATGGCGTTCGGCCGCGACCTTCGCCACGAGGTCTTCCACAAGGTCCAGAGCTTCTCGCTTGCTGAGCTCAACGCCTTTGGCGCGCCGTCGCTCATCACCCGCACCACTAACGATGTGCAACAGGTGCAGATGCTCGTCGTCATGGGCCTCAACATCATGGTGATGGCCCCGTTCATGGCGATCGGCGGCGTCATCATGGCCGTCCGCCAGGACGCCCCGCTCTCGCTCCTGATCGCCGTCGTGATCCCGCTGGTCGCCATCATCCTCGCAGTGATGATGCGCAACGCGATGCCGCTGTTCAAGAGCATGCAGGCGCGCATCGACCGCGTGAACCAGGTCATGCGCGAGAAGCTCACCGGTATCCGCGTCATCCGGGCGTTCGTACGCAGCGACTACGAGGAGCGCCGCTTCGACGTGGCCAACCGGGAGCTCTCCGAGACGATGCTCGGCGTCGGCCGTCTGTTCGCGGTGATGATGCCGACGATCATGGCGGTCTTCAATCTCACGCTCGTGGCCACGATGTGGTTCGGCGGCCTGCGCATCGATAGCGGCGCGATGCCCATCGGCAACCTCACCGCCTTCCTCACCTACATCGCGCAGATCCTGATGTCCGTGATGATGGCATCGTTCATGTTCGTGATGGTTCCGCGCGCCGCGGCCTCGGCCGAGCGCATCAACGAGGTCCTCGACACGGTCCCGCAGATCGCCGACCCGGCTGAGCCGATCGTGCCGGCCGAGACGCGCGGCATCGTGGAGTTCCGCGACGTGGAGTTCCGCTATCCCGGGGCGCAGGATCCGGTGCTGTACGGGATCTCGTTCACCGCAGAGCCGGGTAAGACCACCGCGATCGTGGGCAGCACGGGCAGCGGCAAGTCCACCCTCATCAACCTCATCCCCCGCTTCTACGACGTCACCGGCGGTCAGCTGCTCGTGGATGGCGTGGACGTGCGGGACATGACGCAAGACGAACTTTGGAGCCGCATCGGCTTCATCCCGCAGAAGGCGTTCCTGTTCAGTGGCACCGTGGCGAGCAACCTCCGCTACGGGCGCGCCGACGCGACCGACGAGGAGCTCTGGCATGCCCTCGAGGTGGCCCAGGCAAAGGCGTTCGTCTCCGCGCTGGATGGCGGGCTTGAGGCGCCGATCACGCAGGGCGGCACGAACGTCTCCGGCGGTCAGCGTCAGCGGCTCGCGATCGCCCGCGCGCTCGTGAAGCGACCGGCAGTCTACGCCTTCGACGACAGCTTCTCCGCGCTCGACTTCAAGACCGATGCGGCGCTGCGCACGGCGCTCGCACACGACACGGCCAACGCCACCGTGATCATCGTTGCACAGCGGGTGAGCACCATCATGCACGCTGACAGGATCGTGGTGCTCGACGAAGGCCGCATCGTGGGCATGGGCACGCACGACGAACTGCTCGGCTGCTGCCCGACGTACGGCGAGATCGTCAGAAGCCAGCTGACCGAGGAGGAAGTCGCATGAGCGAGAACACCACGCACACACCCGCGCAGGCTCCTGCGGGCGGTCCCGGCAGAGGCCGCGGTCCCAGTGGCCCCATGATGGGCCCCGGACGCCACGGACTCATGGCGGGCGGCGCCGACACGCGCGACTTCACGGGCACGATGAAGCGTCTCGGCGGGTACCTCAAGCCTGAGGCAGGCAAGCTCGTGGCTGTGGTGCTGCTCACCGTGCTCGCGGTTGCCGCCAGCGTGGCCGGTCCGCGCATCCTCGGCACCGCCACCAACGCGCTCTTCGAAGGCGTGATCGGTACCACGCTCGCGGAGCGGCTCCCCGAAGGGACTACTGGCGACCAGGCTGTCGACATGCTGCGTGGCGCCGCCTCGCAACTGCGCGAGCAGGGCGATGAGACCGGCGCCTCGCAGGCTGAGCAGCTCGCCGACCTGCTTTCAGGCATGGATGTGGTCGTGGGTCAGGGCGTCGACTTCACGCTGGTAGCCAGGTGGCTGTTGGTGTTGGCCGCCGTGTACCTGCTCGCCGCCGTGTTCAACTGGGGACAGGGCTACATCATGGCCGGGATCACGCAGCGCACCGTCTACGGTCTGCGAAAGCAAGTCGACGAGAAGCTCGCCCGGCTGCCGCTCAAGTACTTCGACGACAACTCCCGTGGCGACACGCTCTCGCGGGTGACCAACGACATCGACAATATCGCGCAGACGCTCCAGCAGCAGGCCGCGCAGATCCTGAGCTCGCTGCTCACCATCGTCGGCGTGCTGGCGATGATGTTCTGGATAAGCCCGCTGCTCGCGATGATCTCGCTCTTGGTGATCCCGGCGTCCGTGGTGGTTGCGATGTTCATCGCGCGGCACTCTCGCACGCAGTTCACCGCGCAGTGGGAGAAGACCGGCACGCTTAACGGTCACGTGGAGGAGATGTTCACCGGCCACAACGTTGTGAAGGTGTTCGGCCGTCAGGCCGAGGCGGTGGAGGTGTTCGACCGCGAGAACGAGGGTCTCTACCAGGCATCGTTCCGCGCCCAGTTCATCTCGAGCACGATCCAGCCATCACTGCACTTCCTCAACAACCTCAACTATGTGGGTGTGGCCGTCATCGGCGGCCTCAAGGTCGCCAGCGGCTCGCTCTCGCTTGGTGACGTACAGGCGTTCATCCAGTACTCGCGCCAGTTCAACCAGCCGATCGTGCAGACCGCCTCGGCCGCTAACGTGCTGCAGTCGGCCGCCGCCTCGGCAGAACGCGTCTTCGAGCTGCTCGATGCCGACGAGGAGGTGCCCGAGACGAGCGAACCGGTGCGGCTCGCGCGCGCCGACGGCCATGTGGAGTTCCGCCATGTGAGGTTCAGCTACTCGGCCGACAAGCCGCTGATCGAGGACCTGTCGTTCGAAGCGCAGCCGGGCCAGACGGTCGCCATCGTGGGGCCCACCGGCGCCGGCAAGACCACACTCGTGAACCTGCTCATGCGCTTCTACGAGCTCCAGGACGGCGCAATCCTCATCGACGGTGTGGACACGCGCGACATGACCCGCGACGACCTGCGCCGGACCTTTGGCATGGTGTTGCAGGACACCTGGCTCTTCAAGGGCACCATCCGCGAGAACCTCGCGTACGGCCGCGAGGACGCCACCGATGAAGAGATCATGGCAGCGGCGCACGCGGCGCATGTGGACCACTTCGTGCGCACACTGGCCGATGGCTACGACACCGAACTCAACGACGACAGCTCCAACATCTCGCAGGGGCAGCGGCAGCTGCTCACAATCGCGCGCGCGTTCGTGGCCGACCCGCCGATCCTCATCCTCGATGAGGCCACGAGCTCTGTGGACACGCGCACCGAAGCGCTCATCCAGCAGGCGATGACGCGGCTCATGCAGGGACGCACGAGCTTCGTGATCGCGCATCGGCTCTCCACGATCCGTGAGGCCGACCTCATCCTCGTTATGAACGAGGGAGCCATCATCGAGCAGGGCACGCACCACGAGCTGATGGACGCCGATGGCTTCTACGCCGAGCTGTACAACAGCCAGTTCGCCGACGCGTTCGACGAGGCCAGCTGAGGCGCGCTGCGACCTGTACAATGACGTGTCCGCCTGCATGAAGAACCGCGCGTCACCGGAGGAGATCCACGCGTGAACATGTACCTTGCCGCCCTGCTCGGCTTCGTCCTGCTCTTTGGCGGAGGCGAGGGCCTCGTCCGCGGCGCCGTGGCCGTGGCCCGGCGCTTCAGCCTCTCCTCGCTCCTCATCGGACTGACGGTCGTGGCGGCCGGCACGTCCGCCCCGGAGCTCATCGTGAGCGTCAGCGCGGCGGTGAAGGGGAATGCTGACATCGCGCTCGGCAACGTGGTGGGAAGCAACATCTTCAACGTGCTCGGCGTGCTCGGGGTCTCCGCTCTCATCGCGCCGATCGTGGTGAAGCCCGCCGAGGTGAAGCGCGACACGTACGTGATGGTGGCCGCCTCCGTCGCGCTCGCGGCGCTGGCGCAGTTGGGCGTGATCGGCTGGCCCGTCGGGCTGCTGTTCGTGACCGGCATCGTGGCATACACCGTGTACTCGTACCGTACCGAGATCAAGAGCAGGCCCGCGCCCTCGGCTGAACTGCACGAGCACGAAGGCGAGGAGTTCGAAGGGCCTTCGAGCCTCTGGGTCGGCGTGCTGTATATCGCGCTCGGACTCGCGGCGCTTGTGATCGGCTCGCAGCTGCTCGTCGACGGTGCCACGCAGATCGCTCGTGCCTTCGGCGTGCCCGAGGCGATCATCGGACTCACGCTCGTTGCGATCGGCACGTCGCTGCCCGAGCTCGCAACGAGCATCGCCGCGGCCTTCCGGGGCCACTCCGACGTGGCCGTGGGCAACGTGGTAGGGAGCAACATCTTCAACGCGCTGTTCATCATCGGCACCACGGCGATCGTCCGCCCCATCAATGTCGCGGAGCGCATGGCGCAGGTGGACCTGTGGGTGATGGTGGCCGTGGCGGTGGTGCTCGTGCCCGTGCTGGTGAAGCGTGGCCGCATCGGGCGGCTGCTCGGGCTGCTCTTCACGGCGGCGTACGCTGTCTATGCGGTGCTCCTGCTCGCCTGAGCGCGGGCGGGCTCGCATCGGTGGCCGGAAGGCTCGCTCCGGAGTAGCATGGTGTGGCGCGGCGCCACCCCGGTGCCGCCTGTCTGATGTTCAGGAGCGCACATGCACGTCGTCATCGGGGGATACGGACGGGTCGGGCGGTACCTCGCCTACATGCTGGAGGAGCGCGGTCACACGGTCGCGGTCGTCGACCGCGACGAGAACGCCTTCGCATCAGCGGGTCGGGACATGCGCGGCCGCCGGATCAGCGGCGAGGTCTTCGACCGCACCACGCTGGAGAAGGCCGGCATCGCCGATGCCGACGCGTTCGCGGCTGTCACCAGTGGTGACAACAGCAACATCGTGAGCGCACGCGTTGCACGCGAGCGGTACGGCGTGCCATGCGTGGTGGCCCGCATCTACGATCCCAGGCGGGCGCGCATCTATGAGCGCTTCGGCATCCCCACCATCTCGAGCGTGAACTGGTCGGGCGCGATGTTGCTCGCCACCATCCTCGAGCCCGACGTGAAGACCACCGCCACCTACGGCGGCGGCGAAGTCCTGACGATCACGGCCGACGCCTCGCTCACGCTCACCGGCAAGCGCGTCAGCAACCTCGACTATCCCGGTAAATTCCATATCTCGGCCATCGTGCGCGACGGCGTGGCCCAGCTGCCCGAGCCCAGGACGGAGCTCGCCAAGGGCGACAGGCTCAGCATCACGGTGACCCGCGAGGCCCTTCCGGAGCTCAAGCGGCTCCTCGACCTGGATTAGGAGGCCGCTGGTGAAGATCATCATCGTCGGCGGTGGCAAGACAGGCGCCTATCTCGCCGAGCGCCTTCACAACGACCACGAGATCGTGCTCATCGAGCAGCGCCGCGACCGGGTGGAGCATCTGCGATCGGCGATCCCCGACGCTGAGACCCTGCTGGGCGACGCGTGCGAACCGGAGGTTCTCGAGGCAGCCGGCATCGCGGGGTCCGACATGGTCATCGCGGTCACGGGCGACGATGAGGACAACCTCGTGATCGCGATGCTCACGAAAGTGCTCGAGGGCGGCACCGTGTACGCGCGCGTGAACCATCCCGAGAACGAGTGGCTCTTCGACAAGGAGTGGGGCGTGGATGTGCCCGTGTCCTCGCCAGCCATGCTGTACGGCCTTATCGGCCGCGACCTCGTCTTCGGCAACATCGTGCCACTGCTCGACCTGCGCGCCGATGACGTCGAGGTCGAAGAGGTCACACTGCCGGCCGATGCCGCGATCGTGGGCCACACGCTCGCCGAGGTATCGCTGCCCGCGAACGTGTCGGTGATCGCGGTCCTCGGCGCGGGCGGCACGGGAGGGCGCCCGGCTCGCGGCGAGACCGTGCTCGGCCCCAACGATGTGCTGCTCCTGCTCACGCAGGGCGCGCTCGATGAGCCGGCTGTGCTGGCTGCGCTCGGGATCGAGCCGGCGGAGACGCCGTCCGAGGAGTGACCTACCGCTGCTCCTGCTTCTGCGGCAGCGCACACGCGAGCGGCGTGCACGGCTCATTGATGTGATACGGCACGTCGGTGAGGATCACGCCCGGGGCGCCGAAGAGCTGCTGCTTGAGCAGCAGCGAGGTCTGGTCGTGCAGGAGTGCGTCGCCTATGTTCTCGGGCGCGTACTCGGGCAGGATGACCGTGACCACGTGGTCGTTGGTCGGGCGGGGCACCGCCCGGATGAACTCCATGATCGGGCCGAGGATCTCACGGTACGGCGAGTCGATGACGGTGAGCTTGATACCAAAGCCCGCCTTGTCCCAGCGTTTCCGGAACGCGGCGCCGGTGCCATCGATATCCACGAACACCGCTTCGATGCGGTCGGCCTGGAGCGTTCGCGCGTACCTGAGCGTGCGCACGAGCCTCCTATCGATGGCCTTCACCAACACGATCACATGGTTGTGCATACGGTTGTACGACTGCCAGTCGAGGTCCGCGTACTCATCAGGGCGGATCGCGAGGTCCTTATGGACGCGATCGTACTGCCGACGCACCCACAGGAAGATCCCCACGATCGCGGGTATGAGGATCAGCACGATCCACGCGCCATGCGTGAACTTCGCGGTCGCGATCACAAGCGTCACGATACCGGTGGCCGTAGCGCCCACCGCGTTGATCGCGAGCGACCGCTGCCACCCCCGTTCGCGGATGCGCAGGTGATGGCGCACCATCCCCGCCTGCGAGAGTGTGAATGAGAGGAACACGCCCACCGCGTACAGCGGGATGAGTCGTGTGGTCACGCCGCCGAACGCCACCAGCAGCACGATCGCCGCGATGGTGAGCAGGATGATGCCGTTGCTGAACACGAGCCGGTGTCCGCGGTCGCGCAACTGGTGGGGCAGGAAGTCGTCGTCGGCCACGAACGACGAGAGACGCGGGAAGTCCGCGTAGGCGGTGTTGGCCGCAAGCACGAGGATCGCAGCGACGCTCGCGGAGATGACGTAGTAGATCGCTCCGGTGCCGAACATCTCACGTGAGAGCTGGCTGATGACCGTCTCGGTCTCGGAGGGCTGGACCCCTGCGAGCGTCGAGAGCAGCACGATCCCCGTGAAGAGGAAGAGGAGGATGCCTGCCATCCACGTGAGCGTGGTCGAAGCGTTCTTGTCCTCGGGCTGCCGGAACGCCTGAACGCCGTTGGCGATCGCCTCCACGCCGGTCATCGCCGTACACCCCGAGGCGAACGCCTTGAGCACCAGGAACAAGCTGAGCGACTGCACCGCCTCGATCGGATGCGCCGGCGCCGGCACGCTGAAGGGATCGCCGATGGCGAAGCGGACCAGCCCGACGATCACCATGGCACCGATGAGCACGATGAACGCGAACGTGGGGCCGGCGAAGATCGCGCCCGACTCCTTCACGCCCCGCAGGTTCGCGACGGCAAGCAGCAGCACGAAGCCGATGGCGATCGGCACGGTGTAGGGCAGCAGCTGCGGCAGTGCGGAGGTGATAGCCGCCACCGCCGCCGAGATGGAAACGGCCACGGTCAGGATGTAGTCGACCAGCAGTGAGGCCGCGGCGACAAGGCCGGGGATGGTGCCGAGGTTCTCCTTCGCAACGATGTAGGAGCCACCGCCGCCCGGGTACTCGCGGATGGTCTGCCGGTATGACAGCACCACGATCACGAGCAGAACGCCGATGGCGACCGCGATCGGCAGCGTGAGGCTGAGCGCCGCGGTACCGGCCAGGGCGAGCATGAGCATGATCTCGTGCGGGGCGTACGCCACCGACGAGAGTGCGTCGCTCGAGAAGACCGCGAGCGCGACCGGGTTGCTCAAACGCTGGTGCATCGCCTCCCGGTTGTGCAGTGGATCACCGAGGAGGAACCGCTTCAGAGGACCCGCCATCATCCGCCCAATCGAGTCGCTAGCCGCATGTCGCCGACAAGCGTACTCTATGTCGGCGCGGAGCGTACTCCCTTACAGCCTGCCGCGAAGCTCCGCACGGCGCTGCCGCCACTCGGGCACGTAGCGCGAAAGCTCCCGGTAGAACTCCGGGCCGTGGTTGCGCACCCGCAGATGGCACAGCTCGTGGAAGATGACGGCGTCCAGGCACTCCCGCGGCACACGCACAAGCATCGTGTTGAGCGTCATAGCGCCAGCCGGCGAGAGACTCCCCCATCGCGAGCGCATCGTGCGCAGCCGGAGCCTCGGCATCGCCTCGCCGGAGCGGCCGAACACCGCCCAGCACGCGTGCAACCGCTCGGCGAAGAGCGCGTGCGCGCGAGCGCGCTCGTCGTCCGTGAGCGCCGCGGGCGGCTCCCATCCACGCTCGAGCGCCTCGGCGCGCTTACGCGCGACCCACTCGCCGCGAGTGGCCACAAACCGCTCGATATCGCGCGCGGGGAGCCACCGCGGGGAGCGCACGCGCACTGTGCCGTCACGGCCCACCGTGAGCGCGAGCGTGCGACGGTCGGAGCGCACGACCTCGTAGGGTATACGCTCGCCGTCGACCACAAGCGCGAGCACCGTCACCCCTCCACCACCCTGCCGTCCACGAGCGTGATGCGCTCGTCGGCGTGCGCGGCCATCCGCGGATCGTGAGTGACCATGACGCACGTCATACCGCGTTCATGGACCTGCGACTTGAGCATCTCCACCACCTGGAACCCACGCTCTGAATCCAGGCTCGCGGTCGGTTCGTCCACGAGCATGATCTCGGGCGTGTTCATCAGCGCTCGCGCGATCGCCACGCGCTGCCGCTCGCCACCCGAGAGCGCCGCGGGGCGGTGCGACGCCCGGCCCGCCAGCCCGAAGGAGTCGAGCAGCTCATCGGCACGTGCCCGGTGTGCCCGTGTCACGCGCCCGGAGAGGTGCGGCACCAGGAGCAGGTTGTCGCGCGCGGTGAGATACGGCACCAGATGGTGCTCCTGGAACACGATCCCCCCACCGTCTCGCGCCTGAACCGCGCCGCCTGGGCGGCCGTGCGCAGGTGCACGGGATGTCCGCCGATGACGATTTCGCCTGAGGTGGGCGTGAGCAGCCCGGCGATGATCGAGATGAGCGTGGTCTTGCCGGACCCTGACGGCCCCAGGATGGCGAGGAGCCGCCCCTTCTCAAGCGAGAAGGACGCGTGGTCGAGCGCGGTGACCGCCGTGTGCCCGCTTCCGTACGACTTGGTGATCTCGTTGACCTGCAGCATCTCGTCTCCTCCCCTACGCCGACGTCCGGCCGAGCGCCGTGGCCGGATCGATCCGGAGGATGCTTCTGAGCGAGAACAGACTCCCGATGTAGGCGGTGCCGAATATGGCGAGGACGGCGCCCGCCCAGCGACGAGGGTCGGGGTCGAAGGCCATCATCGGCGGCATACCGGCGCCCGCACCGAGCGCGAGCAGCGTGCCGAGGAGAGTGGCGACCGCCACAAGCACGGTGATCTGCAGCAGCAGGTCGCGATAGAGGTATGCGTTCGAGGCGCCGATCGCCTTGATCGCTGCGATCTGAGATGTCTTATGCAACGTGGTGATGTAGAAGAACACACCGACCAGCAACGCCCCGATGACGATAGAGACCCCCTGGATGCCGTTCACCGCGAGGATCATCTCCGGCATGCCGTTGCCCGCGTCCGCGGCTTCCTGGGGCGTGGCGGCGCGATACCGGTCTCCGAGCTCACGCTGGATGTCGTCAAGCGTCACGCCCGGCTCGAGCTCCACCGCGGCCACCGAGGCGCTGCCCGCGAACCGCGCTGCCATGTCGGCCCCGGCAGGCGCGCCCTCGCTGTCCTCCACGGCCCGTCCGAGCAGCGCCGCAACGTGCAGCTTCTCCCAGGCGGCGAGGTCCACCCACACCGTCGGCACCATCACGTAGCGCCGTCCCTCGGTGAAGCCCACCACGGTGAGCTCGGCATCCATCGGGGTGAGGGTGATCGTGCCGCCCACCTCGATACCCTTGAGTCCGGCTGTGGTGTCCAGCACGGCTTCGTCGGGCTTCTCGGCACGCCTGCCCTCCACGATCGGAAGCTGCGCGGTGCCGTTACCGAGCCCGAGCACCCGCACGTCGAACGGCTCGTCCACCGAGCCGATGGAGGCGTATGTATGGCCCACTCCGTAGACGCTCGCAACGCCCGGCGTGCCGGCGATCTCGTCGAGGTCGCTCGCCGAGAGGATGCTGCGCTCGAAAGTGGGGTACGTGTCACGCTGGAACACGAGCGCATCGGCGGCCAGGCTCGACTTGGCGCCAGACATGCCGGTGAGAAGCCCTTCGGACATAGCCGAGGTGACCATGGTGAGCGACACCACCAGCGCGATAGCGAGGGCCATGAGCGTGAACTTGAGCAGGCTGCCAAGGAGTTCCTTGAGCGCAGGCATCGTGCTCCGATCGGTCAGGAGGCAGTGGTCCGATGGTACTGGATTGGAACACATCGTGCGCCGATACACTCTCGCGTGCCCGCACCCGTTGCAGGCTGCCGGACAACGGTGTCTACTACGCGGATACGGACATCGTCATGGGGAGAGGACGCCGATGATCAAGAGGTACGTGCAGGAGACCCGGCCGCAGTTCCTCGCGCTTGCCGCGGTGCTGGTGGTCCACGGAAGCGCGCTTGCGGCATGGCGCGGCTCGATGCACATCGGGCATTCGCTGCTGGCGGCACTCGCACTCATCTTGCTGCAGGGCAGCGTGAACGTGCTGAACGACTGGCACGACTGGAGCCGGAGCGGCATCGACCACGCCACCCGGCAGACGCCCTTCTCCGGCGGAAGCGGATTGCTCCCGCGTGGCGAGATGGAACCGAAGGCGGCGCTCGCCCTCGGCATCAGCACTCTGGTCGCCGGATCCGCCATCGGGCTCTACCTCGCGTGCGTCGCCGGCTGGCCCCTGCTGGCGCTCGGCGTGGCGGGGGCGCTCTCGGTGGTGCTCTACACGCCGCTGCTCACCCGCGTCGGTCTTGGGGAGATCGTCGCGGGACTCGGCCTCGGCGCGCTGCCTATCGTTGGCACGTACTACCTGCTCACCGGCACGTTCGATATCGCGGCGTGGGTCTCGGGCATTCCCGCCACGCTGCTCACCTACAACCTGCTGCTGCTGAACGAGTTCCCCGACGCCGAAGCCGACCGAGCCGGTGGGCGCCACCACATGGTGGTACTCCTCGGCAAGCGACGGGCGCGGTGGCTGTACGCGGCCGTTGAGATCGGTGCGTTCGTGTCGATCGTGGCGGGCGCGGTGACCGGCGTGCTCACGCCGTGGGCGCTCCTCGGCCTGATCGCGCTCGTTCCCGCCGTGCAGGCGATCCGCATCACACTCGAGCGCTATGATAGCTTCGAGGGGCTGATCCCCGCCCAGGGCGCGAACGTGCAGGCCGTGCTTGGCATCAACGTGCTGATGGCGGCCGGCTACCTGATCGCCGCCGTGCTCGGATAGCTGCATCCCCACCGGAGGTGCCCGATGGCAGAAGCGTTGTTCGAACGCGCACAGACGGTGCGCGCGCATCTGGTGATCCACGGGCTCGTGCAGGGCGTGTACTTCCGCGCGAGCACCGCCGAGGTCGCCCGCGCCCGGGGGGTGTCCGGGTGGGTGCGCAACGCCGCGCAGGACGTGGAGGCCGTGCTCGAAGGACCGCGCGATGCGGTGGAAGGCGTGATCGCCTGGTGTCACGAGGGGCCGTCGCGGGCCGAGGTGGAGCGCGTGGATGTCACCTGGGAGGAGCCCGAGGGGCTTCAGGGGTTCACCGTACGGTACTGACCGGGGTGCCGAGGGTATGCGCCGCCGACGTCGGCCGTCTGGCGCGGATCGACCCCCGGCAGGCTGCTCGGACCGCTCGGGCGGCCGTCACCTGGCGCGGGTGCGCCCGGAGGAGCCAGGCTCGCGCTTTCCAGCATGCTGCCAGGCGTCCTCCATCAGCACGAGCACCTGTCCGTTGGGGAGCCGGTCCAGGGAGATCGCACGCACCATGCTGCCGCGGCGCGTGGGGATGAGATCGGCGCGCGCGTAGTGCGGCTCACCTGTGGCGGCCACTCTGGTGATCGCGTCCGTGACGCCCAGCTCCGCTGCCATCGGCACGGCGGTATCGACCGGCGCTCCCGCGGCGGCGGCGCCATGGGCCGCCTCGTTCGCCCACAGCACGATCATCGAGGCGGGATCCACCACCAGCGCACGCGTTCTGATAGGCGCGTTCTCGTCGGCTCCGCTCACGGCACACCTCCTTCCCGGCAACCGTAGCACCGCCGCATCCCCGGTGAAAGCGCGGAGACCACCCGTGCGCGCCACGGGGGAATACAGTTGTTGAGCGGCGCGGTGACTCAGGAGACAGGAATGCCCGGGACCCCATGGTGGAAGACCGCGGTGATCTACCAGATCGCCGTCTCGAGCTTCGCCGACAGCGACGGCGATGGGCGAGGCGACATCCGGGGCGTCATCGAGCACCTCGACTACCTGCGCGGCGCGCCCGGCTCACTCGGCGTGGACGCCATCTGGCTCACGCCCGTGAACCGGTCACCGCTCCGCGACTTCGGCTACGACGTGAGCGACTACCGGTCGATCGAGCCACGCTTTGGCACGATGAACGACTTCAGGGAGCTTGTGGATGCCTGCCATGAACGGGGTCTGCGGGTGATCACGGACCTCGTGCTCAACCACACCTCCGATGAGCATCCCTGGTTTACCGCCTCGCGCTCGAGTCGGGAGGATCCGCGCCGAGACTGGTACGTCTGGCGGGACGGCAGGGGGCCGGGCCGGCCTCCCAACCGCTGGCGTGCGGTGGCGGAAGGCAGCGCCTGGGCGCGCGATCCCCGCACCGGCCAGTACTACTACCACGCGTTCCTCCCCTTCCAGCCTGATCTCAACTGGCGCAACCCCGCTGTGCAAGACGAGATGCTCGATGTGGCGCGGAGCTGGCTCGAGTTCGGGGTGGACGGCTTCCGCCTCGATCTGATCAACCACCTCTACGAGGACGAGCGCCTGCGCGACAATCCGCTCAAGCCCGGCGTCCGTCCCTACCTCGCGCAGCGCCATCTGTACGACCATTCGCAGCCGGAGAGCCTTGAGGTTGCCGCCCGTCTCCGCGCGATCGCCGATGCGCACGGCGAGCGCGTGCTGCTGGGCGAGGTCTTCAGCGACGACTGGCAGGACTGCCTCGACTACCTCGGTGATGGCACCGATCGCCTGCACCTGTCCTTCTACCTGGACTTCGTCAGGCAGCGGTGGAGCGCGCGAGGATTCCACGATTCGGTGGACTGGCTCGAGGAGCAGCTGCCCCGGGCCGCGTGGCCGTGCTACTACCTCGACAATCATGACCTGCCGCGCAGCCTCTCCCGCCTCGGCGGCGGCCGTCACGCGCTCGCCCGCGCCAAGGTGGCCGCGGCAATGCTGCTCACGCTGCGAGGCACGCCGATCCTCTACTACGGCCAGGAGCTCGGCATGTCCGAGAGCAGAGTGCCCCACGCTGCGCTCGACGATCCCATCGGCCGGAAGTTCTGGCCGCTGCGGGTAGGACGCGATGGCTGCCGGACGCCGATGCAGTGGCGCTCCGGACCGGGCGCGGGGTTCACGACCGGCGTGCCGTGGCTGCCGGTGGACCCTTCGGCGAGCACTCGCAACGCGCTGGCCGAGACCGGCGACCCCGCCTCGCTGCTCTCCTGGTACCGCGATCTGATCGCGCTGCGCTCGGAGACACCGGCTCTGCGTATCGGCGAGTACCGTGCGCTTCCGGGGATGCCGCGCAATGTCTTCGCGTTCGAGCGCACGGACGGGGACGAGCGTGTGGTGGTGCTTCTGAACTTCAGCGGCTCGCGCCGGCGCTGCGACCTGAGACTGCATCGGTCGTGGAGGACGCTGCTCTCCACGCACGGCTGCGACGCGGAGTCGGCGGCACTCGCGCCATACGAGGCGCGGGTGCTCGGCGCGCGGCTGCATGAAGGTCCCGGCACGGCGTAGAATCGGCGTACCCGGCTCATCCGGCCCGGGACAGACCTCGGGGAGGCCCTATGCCCGCCATGAAGCTCGCAGGGCTGTTCGCGCTCACGATGGTCGCGTTCCTGGCAGTCGATGCCGTCTGGCTCACCACCGCCACGCCCCGTCTCTACCGCCCCGCCCTCGCCTCGCTGCTCGCCGACGAGCCGAACCTCGCCGCCGCCGCTGTCTTCTACGCGATCTACGTGGTGGGCGTGCTTATGCTTGCGGTGATCCCGGGCGTGCAGGGCGGCTCGCTCAGCGAGGCGCTCTGGCGTGGCGCCGTGCTCGGGTTCGTGGCCTACGCCACGTACGACCTCACCAACCTTGCCACGCTGCGCGACTGGCCGATCCACATCACGCTGATCGACCTCGCGTGGGGCACCGCGCTCACCACGGCCACGGCGTTCGCCGGGTACCACGCCGCACTGTGGCTGAAGATCACCGGGTAGGCGCGGTTTGCGTCACTCGGAGTACCATGGACTTACGGAACCTCGTCGCAAGGAGACTCAAATGAGACACCTCGTGCTGCTCACCATATGCTTGATCGCCGCGCTGCTCGTCGTCGGGTGCTCGGCCGGCACTGACGGGGCGTCGCTCATGAAATCGAAGTGCGGCTCCTGCCACGCTGTCGACTGGATCACAGACGCTGCCGCAGACACGCGAGCAGACTGGGAGGGCACCGTCGCGCGCATGGAGACCAAGGGGCTTGTCGTCACAGACGAGGAGCGCGCCACGATCCTCGAGTACCTGAACGCGGAGTACGGCGCAGAGTAGGCGGGTGCGGAGGGTATCCGCCTGAGCCGCCCACACCGCCTCTCGCGCGTGCCGCTGCTGCCGCGCGATGCTACACTCTGCGGCATGCGCCATCGTCTGATCATCGCATGTGCCCTCATCATCGTCCTCGCCCTGTCAGTCACCGGACCGGGAGCCACAAGCGCGCGCGCCGAGCCTCTGGCCGAAGAGGTCGCGATCGACCGTGCCGCGCTCGAGCGGGCGGTGGCCGCATACGAGGCGGCGCAGAAGACCGCCGCGGATGTGCAGGTGCGCGTGGACACCGCGATGGCCGAGCTCGACGCGGCGGTGGCCGAGCAGCAGCGCTGTGAGGCGTATCTCCGGACACGCGTCTCAACGCTCTATCGCACGGGCGAGGCCGGCCTCCTTGAGCTGCTCTTCAGCGCCGAAAGCCTGCCTGAGCTTGGCGAGCGGCTCGATCTGTTGACCCGGATGGCCGAGCAAGATGCCCGAACGGTGCGCGACCTCAAGAGCGCGCGCAACCTCGCCGAAGGCACCGCCCGAAGCCTGCTCGAATCACAGGCCGAACAGGCTGAAGCGCTCGAGGCGCTCGAGACGGAGGTCGCCCGTGCGCGAGCGGAGTTCGCGGCGAGCGAGGCGGCGCTCAAGGAGTACGAGCAGCGCCAGGCGGCGGCTCGGGCGGCGGCTCAGGCTGCCCGCGAGGCCGCGGCCCGTGAGGCGGCTGCGCGGGCGGCCAAGACTCGGCCTGCAGCCCCCTCGGCTCCCCCACAGGATGTCACGAGCAGCGGAGAATGGCGCACCGCGGTGGCGTCGCACTACAGCCGCACATTCACAGGGCGTAGCGCGAGCGGGGAGCCCATCGGTCCCTACACGATGATGGTGGCGCACAAGACCCTGCCCTTTGGCACGCTCGTCGAGTTCGAGTACAAGGGAAAGCGCGCGGTTGCGAGCGTGGAGGACCGCGGCCCCTACACGCCCGGCCGCGAGTGGGACCTCGGTCCCGGCGTGATCCGAGCGCTCGACTTCAGCGGCGTGCACGAGGTGCGGTACCGCATCGTGTCGCGCTAGGAGCCTCGCCTACCGGAGCGGCTCTTCGGTCTCGTAGGCCACGCCCACGGCAGGACCCACATGGATGCCCACCACCGCGTGGATGGGTACGATAGGGAGCTTCCGCCCCACGACCGGCTCCACCACCTCGGCGGCGAAGCGCTGCGCCTTCTCGGCGGTGAGGATCGGGACGATGCGGAGCATCATGCTCAGAAGCGCCGAGGCGGCCGTGCCGCTCAGTCCGCCCGAGATGAGCACGGCGAGCACATCATGACCCTTGGCAAGCAGCTCTCTGAAGACCACCGCGAACTCGGCGGGTGACGGCTGCGAGGTGGTGGGAAGCCCGTCCATATCGTCGAGACGCGCGTAGAAGCCGGTGTCGCTGAGTTCGTCTTCCGAGAGCGGTTGGCTGCCGTTGTAGACATGGATCGCCACGGTGGCTATGGCGAGTCGCTGCCTGAGCAAAGCATAGCCACAGGGGGGCTCAGCGCGGGACGAGCAGACGGAGAGTCTGTGCCGGACGGCAGGATACGCCGATGTACGGTCAGTCGCCCATCAGTTCGCGCGCGGCCGCGGTCACCGCGAGACCGCCGAGCGCCGTCTCGCGCAGCGATACGGGGAGCGTGCGGCCAACGCTGGCGAGCGCTTCGGCCACCTGATCGAACGGGATCGCGAACCGCACGCCGGCGAGCGCGAGCTCGATACCCGCGAGCGCCACGGCGGCGCCGGTGGCGTTGCGAGCCACGCACGGCACCTCCACGAGTCCGCCGACCGGGTCGCACACCAGGCCGAGCAGCCCCTGGAGCGCCAGCGAGGCCGCGTGACCCGCGTGCGCGGGTGTTCCGCCGAGCATCTCGGCCGCCGCTCCGGCCGCCATCGCGGCGGCCGCGCCGATCTCCGCCTGACAACCGGCAGCCGCGCCGGAAAGGTTCGTGCGCGCCGCGATCACCGCACCGATCGCGCCCGCGGCGAGGAGTGCGTCGATGACCGCACTGTCGTCGAGATCCCGGTCCGTGGCGAGCGTGAGCACCACACCTGGCAGCACGCCCGAGGCGCCACCGGTGGGAGCCGCCACCACGCGGCCCATGCTCGCGTTCACCTCGGCTACCGCCACCGCGGCCGCGATCGCACGCGCGGCCACCCCCTCAAGGGGGCCACCGCTCGCATCGCTGATGCGCGCCGCATCGCCGCCCACGAGCCCCGACCTCGAGTGGACGGTGCCCGTGAGACCAAGCGCCACAGCCTCACGCATCACGGTGAGGTGCCCGGCCATGCGGGAGCGGACTGCTGCGGCGTCGTCCCCGGATTCCAGCACCTCCTGCGCGAGTGCGGCAGCGGCGATCGAGCCGTGCTCGGCGGCGGCCTCGAGGAGCTCTGCAAAGGTGGTGTGCGCCATGATCTGCTCCTCTACACCGTCGGCACCGCGCGGATGCGCAGCACACCGGGGAGCGCTTCGATCTCCGCGAGCGCCGCCTCCGGCAGCGCCGTGTCCGTCTCGATGAGCATGAGCGCGTCGGCGCCCTTGCGCGTTCGTGAGACCCGCATCTGCGCGATGTTGGCGCCCGAGCCGGAGATGATGCGTGTGACTGCGGCGATCTCGCCGGGCAGGTCGTTGTGCTCCACGATGAGCAGCGGCATCCGGCCGTCGGCGTACGCCTCGAACCGGCCGATGCGGGTCACGAGCACCTCGCCACCGCCCACCGATGAGCCCTGGATCTCCACTGTGCTGTCATCCACCGAGAGCTCCAGGAGGGCCGTGTTGGCGTGCACATCGCCGAGATCGCCCTCGGCGATGGTGAACTGCATGCCTCGCTCGGCGGCCTGCTCGAAGGCACGCGTGATCTCGTGGTCGTCGGGCCGCATGCCGAGCAATCCAGCCACGATGGCAAGATCGGTGCCGTGTCCGCGGCCGGTCTTGGCGAACGAGCCGTGGAGCGTGATCGTCGCCCGCTCCGGCTGTGCGCCGAGGATGGCACGCGCCAGCAGGCCGAGGCGCACCGCGCCCGCGGTGTGGCTCGATGAGGGCCCGATCATCACGGGACCGAGGATGTCGAAGATGGAGCGCGTGGCAGGCATGCGCATACGGTAACGCACGGAGGCCGCCCGCAACAGCACCTATCGCTGCGGACGGCCCCCCGTCGGTCGTGTATGCCTAGAAGACAGCGACCACCGAGCCGCCATACTGCTGCTCGATGAACGTGCGGACCTTCTCCGAGGTCAACGCCTTCACGAGCGCCTGGATGGCGGGGTCGTCCTCGCCGCCCTCGGCAACGGCGACGATGTTGGCGTAGGTGTCGGCCGCCAAGCCGTCGGAGGCCTCGCTGGCAAGCGCATCGGTCACCGAGAGCCCCGCCGACAGCGCGTAGTTGCCGTTGATGACCGCGAGGTCCACATCGGCGAGCATCGCGGGAACCGCCGCCGCCTCCACCTCGACGAACTCGATGTTCTTCGGGTTCTCGGCGATGTCGTTCACGGTCGCCTTGATGCCGGCATCGGGCTTGAGGGTGATGATGCCCTCCTGCTCCAGCAGCAGCAGCGCGCGCGCTTCGTTGGTGGCGTCGTTGGGAACGGCCACCTTGCCGCCCTCAGGCAGCGCGTCGATCGACGCGGACTTGCCGGCATACAGGCCGAGCGGCTCGAAGTGGATGCTCGCGGCCGAGACGATGGACGTGCCGTTCTCGGCGTTGAAGTCATCGAGATATGGGGTGTGCTGGAAGTAGTTGGCGTCGATCTCGCCGGCCTCGACGTCGGTGTTGGGAAGCACGTAGTCGGTGTACTCGATGATCTCGAGCTCGTAGCCCTCGGCAGCGAGGTCCTCGACGACCTGCTCCAGGATCTCAGCGTGCGGCGTGGGCGAGGCGCCCACCTTGAGCACGACGAGCTCGTCTGATGTTGTGGTGTCGCCGGAGGTGGCACCGTCGTCTTGCGAGCAACCCGCAAGGCCGAGCACGCCGAGCGCGAGTGCGAGTACCAGTGATGCGATGGTGAAGGTCCTTCTCATGAACGCACGCCTTTCTTCTCATACGGCCTTCTGGCCATGTCTGACTTCGGTGGGGTCCTGCCTACCGATTCCGTTTGTCCAGCGCACGGGCGGCAAGATCGCCCGACATCTGGATGAGTTGCACGAGGATGATCAGGATCACGATGGTCGCGATCATCACATCGTCCTGATAGCGATAATAGCCGTAGCGGATGGCGATGTCGCCGAGCCCGCCGGCACCGACGGCACCCGCCATCGCCGAGTAGCCGACGAGCGTGATCAGCGTGATCGAGACGCCTCGCATGATCGACGGCAGGCTCTCGCGCAGCATGACCTTCCAAATCACCTGCCACGTGGAGGCACCGTATGAGAGTGCGGCCTCGATGACGCCCGGGCCGAGCTCGGCAAGCGAGCTCTCCACCATGCGGGCGACGAATGGCGTTGCGGCCACGACAAGCGGCACGATAGCGCCCACTGTGCCGAGTGAGGTGCCGACGATGAGGCGCGTCACCGGGATGAGTGCGACGAGCAGTATGATGAACGGTATCGAGCGGCCGATATTCACGATCCAGCCGAGGACAGCGTTCAGCCCACGGTGCGGCTTGAGCGAGCCGGGGGCCGTCACTGTGACGAGCACGCCGAGCGGCACGCCGAGCACATAGGTGAGGGCGGTGGAGATGAACACCATCGCAAGCGTCGAGAGCGTCCCGTCGATCAGCAGCTGTCCGTATTCGGCGAGGAACTCACGCATCCCAACGCACCCGCCCCAGCAGTCGCCTCGTCACGTCGGCCTGTGGGTCTTGCAGCACCTCAGCGGCACCCCCCTGCTCGACGATACGCGACCCGTCGATCACGGCGACCCGGTTGCAGATCTTCTCCACAACACCGATCTCGTGGGTGATGACCACCATCGTGACGCCCATGTCCTGGTTGATCTGTCGCAGGAGCTTGAGGACGGAGTTCGTGGTGAGACTGTCGAGCGCCGAGGTGGCCTCGTCGCACAGGATCACGCGGGGGTGGTTGGCGAGCGCACGAGCGATCGACACGCGCTGCTGCTGCCCGCCCGAGAGCTGCGAGGGATACTGCTTCGCCTTGGCCGATAGACCTACGAGGTCGAGGAGCTCCATGCCATGGCGCTCGCGGTCGGCACGATCATCGCCGCGGATCTCAAGCGGGAACGTCACGTTCTCGAGCACCGTCCGCTGCGCGAACAGGTTGAAGTCCTGGAAGATCATGCCGATCGTGGCGCGGAGATCGGAGAGCTGTCGACCCTCGAACGCGGTCACGTCCACGCCATCGATGACGACCGATCCCGACGTGGGCTTCTCCAGCAGGTTGATGCATCGGACCAGCGTGGACTTGCCCGCGCCGCTGATGCCGATGATGCCGAAGATGTCGCCATCCTCGATGGTCAGGCTGACGTCCTCGAGCGCGGTGTGTTCGACACCGCGCGTGCTGTATGTCTTGGAGAGGTTCTTGAGCTGGATCATAACGCGCCATTCTAGCCCGTAACCGCCCGTGAGGGCCAGGAATGGCGCAAACACCGATTCCTGCGGTGCGAGTCCGGCGGTGACAACGTCGGCAGTCTTGAGTTGCGTGAACTTCTCGAAGACCGCATCGAGCTGTGCCGCAGGGATGCCCACGCCGGCGCCGGTGACGTCGATCCGAAGGTTCTCGCCCTCGCGGGATTCAAGCAACTCCTCGACGAGGGAGAGAAGGTGTCTGCTCGAATCGTAGATCGTGCCCACCTACGCCAGCTGCTCCTCGCTGAGAGAGCCTGCCAGCCCCATCTTCATCGTGCCCGCATACCCGATCATCGCGTTGAGCGGCGTCCGCAACTCGTGGCTGAGGTTGGCGAGGAACCTGTCCCGCGTCGCGGTCGGCAAGAGCCCGGCTACCTGTACTGCATTCAGATTCTCGCAGACCATCCGGGCAACATGCACGCCAATTCGGGCACGTATCCCGCCTGCTGGCGCAGGTGAAGCCTGACAGAGGGGTATCCACCGTCTAGAGTGGTTCCGGGACGCACACGCTGGCATCATGGCGGGGGGCGACAGCCTTCAGGCGGATCGGCTGCGATCCGTAGGGCCCCGAGAGGGAGACACAGGATGGATGCGAACGCACTGCTGGGCAAGCGGCTGCTGGTGGTCGACGACAACGACCCGAGCAGGGACCTGATGAAGACGATCCTCACGGCGGCGGGCGCGACCGTGGATGAAGCCGCCAACGGCGAGCAGGCAGTAGCCGCATCCATGAAGACGCGCTACGACGCGGCGCTCATGGACATCCAGATGCCCCTGCTCGACGGAATGGAGGTGACCGCACTCATCCGTGCGCATGAAGCCGAGACCGGAGCGCCGCACACCATCATCATCGCGGTCACCGCGCACGCCATGGCCGAGCACCGGCAACGGTGTCTTGATGCCGGCATGGACGCCGTGATCACGAAGCCCATCGATCCGCTTGGCGTGATCGATCAGGTGTCCGCACTACTCGCTCCCGCGGAATAAACCGGTGGCACACCGCGCCCTGAGCGCTTGGCGGCACTCCCGAAGCGCGCACCGGGCGTTGCGTGCGCTCATCAGTCGTTCGCGAGCGGCAGCCGGAGCGTGAACGTCGAGCCCGCGCCCGGGGAGCTCACGAGTTCCAGCGTGCCGCCAAGAAGCTCCGCGTATTCCCTGGAGATCGCCAGACCGAGGCCGGTGCCCGCGGGCTTGATACGACCGTGCTCCTGTATCTGCGTGAACCGCTCGAAGATCCGCTCCTGATCGCGCTCGACGATCCCCGGGCCGGTGTCGGCAACACTGAACGACACAGAATCCGTTCGCTCGTCCCGGGCAACAGAGACCTCGATGCGGCCCTCATCCGTGAACTTGATCGCGTTACCAAGCAGGTTGAGCATGATCTGTCGCGCCTTTGCGTGATCGCTCTCGATGTCCGGCACATCCGCAGCGGTAGCGACCCTCAGCTCCAGGCCCTTTCCCTGCGCCAACGGCGCAACGGTGTCCATCACCTCGTGCACCAACTCGGTCGGTGAGAAACGCCCAAGGTGTATCTCGACCCTGCCCGCGGCGACCCGCTCCAGATCGAGCACGTCGTTGATGAGCGAGAGCAGGTGCTGTCCCGAGCGGTTGACGATCTCCACCTTCTCCCGCTGCTGCGGTGCCATCGGACCGAGCACACCCTCGGCAAGCAGCGAGGAGAATCCGATGATCGAGTTCAGCGGCGTGCGAAACTCGTGGCTCACGCTCGCGAGGAACGCGCTCTTCGCCTCGGTGGCGCGCTGGAGTTCGACATTGGCGAGCACGAGCCCCTCGTTGGCGGCGGCGAGATCGGCGGTCCGCTCAGCCACCAGTTCTTCTAGATGGGCGCGGTAGCTGTCGAGCTCACGGTCGACGGCTCTGCGCTCGGTGACGTCGCTGGCTATCACTGCGAACTGCCCTTGCTGCGGCGAGTAGACGATGAGGTCGTACTCGCGCTCGCCATCGATCGAGACGCTGTCGAGACGGGCGGGGATCCCTGTGATCGCAACATGGCCGTAGAGCTCGATACGGTCGCGCGACATCGAGGGGGCGATCTCAAGCGCAGTGTGCCCGAGAGCCTCTCCTGCCGCCCACCCCATCATGCGCTCGAACGCCGCATTCACCTTGATGTACCGGTAGTCGACCGGCTGGCCCTCGTCATCGACGATCGTCTCACCAACGATCAGGCCTTCGCTCATATTGGCGAACAGCCGCGACTGCTGCGCCTCGCTCTCCGCGAGTTGGTCGATGGCCTCGATTCGGGCAAACGCCACGAAACACAGGTGTGCGAAGGACTCGACCACCCCTCTCGGGGGCTGGGCTCCTTCACGGCGCACAAGGATCGCCACGCCTGCGTACGTCTTGGCCGAATCGGAGACGCCCACGGTCCACACACGCTGGATCCCGAATGTGCGCGCGATCGCCTCTGCAGCCGTTAGGGACAGCTCGCCTGCGGCAACCTCGGCAAGGCCTCCCTCAAGCTCGAGGAGGCTCCCCGATGAGTACATCACTTCATACTCACCACTGGTGTTCACGGGTCTGCCGATCACGCGGTGTCCTGCCAGTTCCTCGCCCTGCCGCACGAGTCCGGCATCTACACCGACGACACTGCGCGTGAACAGCCCCCCGTCGGCTCCGGCTTCATTCACGATGATGATGTCCCTGGGGAACAGTTCGCTGAAGAACTCCTCGATCACCCCGAAGACGCGTTGCCGGTCATCGCAGGACAGAAGATCGGCGCTTGCCCGTGCGAGCAACTCGGCATCCGCCGCGCGCCGCTCCGCTGATGCCACCGCCAGCGCGAGGTCGGCCTGCGCGCTTTCGCGCTCGTCCTGATCGAGCATCAAGCGCACCGTGAGGACCGTGCCGAGCGGGAACAGCGTCATCACGGGCAACCAGATGGCCGCGATGATCTCCGGCGCGGTATCCGCGGGCAGCAAAAGGAACTGCGCTAGCAACATGAGCAGGTGCAACGCCACACCGAAGGTCATCAGACCCGGAATGCGGAGCATCCCCGGACTCACACGCACGAGGTGATGGAAGCCGACTCCCGCTGCGGCAGTGAACACGATCGTCAGAACACCGGCGGGCACGCCCACTCCGCCAAGGTACGCACGATAGGCCGACGCGATGAGCCCCGCGACGATGGCCACGGGCGCGCCGCCGAACAGGCCCGCCAGCCCCATGACGATCGAGCGTCCGTCATAGAAGATGCCGTCGGCCGCCTCGAAGGGGATGTTCATGCCGATGACAGCCACCAGTCCGTAGAGTGCGCCGGAAACCAGTGGCCGCGCCCATGACCCGGTCGGCAGTCGCCGCGACAGGTAGCGTTGGATCGTTGCCAGCATCACGATCAGCGCAACGTTCTGGACCAGCGTGAGAGCCATGTGCCGACTGCCTCTCGTCACATTCAGATGCACGGCGTCACCGTCAGCGTAGCAGGGTGGCGGGTCGAGCGGTATCAGCAGCGTGGGGCCAGCGTGGCACGGCGGTGAACGTACGCACCGCCCTCAGGACTCGGCGTGCCGGACTCCTATGTCAGTTCGGGTATGACGAGCGTGAACAAGGAGCCTCGCCCGAGCTCGCTCCGGACGCTGAGCGTTCCTCCGAGCATCTCGGCGTACTCCCGCGATATGGGGAGCCCGAGCCCGGTGCCAGCGGGCTTCATCCGCGTGATGTCGTCATCGCATTGCCAGAACGGTTCGAAGATGCGCGGTAGGAGCTCGGAGGCGATACCGCGACCCGTATCGCTCACCGTGATCTCGATGCCTCCCTCTGGCCGCGAGTCCAGTCCGACCTCGACGGAGCCAGCGTCGGTGAACTTGATGGCATTGCTCACAAGGTTGAGGAGTATCTGCCGAAGCTTCATCGCGTCGGAGCGCAGCATGATGCCGTCACCCGAAAGGGCTGAGTCGAGCTTGATGCCCTTGTCCGCTGCCTGCGTCTCGAAGGAGCGGAGCACGTCACGGATGAGCTGTCCCACATCGAACACGCTCACCTTGAGAGACACGCGCCCGCTCTCGATCTTCGAAAGGTCGAACACGTCGTTGATGAGCGACAGCAGGTGCATGCCGCTTCGGTGGATCATCTCGATCTGGGCGTTCTGGCGGTCGCTCATGGTGCCGGCCATGCCATGCAAGAGCACATCGGAGAAACCGATGATCGAGTTCAGCGGTGTGCGGAGCTCGTGGCTCATGTTTGCGAGGAAGGCGCTTTTGACGCGGTTCGCATCCACGAGCGCGGCGTTCGTGCGCTCAAGCTCAGCGGTCCGCTCGGAGACCAGCGCCTCAAGCTCGTCGCGGTGGCGGGCAAGCTCGAGTTCAGCCTCCTTGCGATCGGTGATATCCACCTCCACGCCGTCCCAGATCAGCACGCCGTCGCCGACCGCCCTCGCCTCGGACGAGATGCGGCTCCACTTGATCACCCCCGAAGGCGTGCGGTAACGCAGGTCGATGGTGAACCGGCCACCATCATGTGCCGCCTGGTGTTCGCGACGGACGATCTCCTCCAGGTACTCGGGAAGGTTCTGCTCATACAGCGTGGCGGCATCTGCGAGGACCTGCTCGACCGAGACCTCGTGCAGGTGCTCGACACCGGCGCTCACGTGGATGAACCGCCGTGGTCCTTCAGCGCCGGCCATCTCCAGGCGGTACACGAAGCCATCGGGGATGTTGTCGCTCAGCGTGCGAAGGCGCTCTTCGCTTTCGCGTAGCGCTCGCTGTGCCTCGCGCCGCTCGTTCACCACCTCGGTATACACGATGATGCCGCCCACTGACCCGTCGCTTTCGTACCAGGGACGGCACTCCCAGTCGGCCCACGCGAGACTGCCGTCCGCTCGCTCGAACGGGTCCTCGATGCCGACGCAGATCTCACCCGCAAGCACCCGACGATGCACGTCGCGCCACTTCTCCGGCAGGTCGGGGAACACATCGTAGTGGTGTCTGCCGATGATGTCCTCTTCGCGGACTTCGTACTGTTCGAGGTAGTGCCTGCTCACGTAGATGTAGTTCAGGTCACGATCGTGGACCGCCACTCCGGCACTGTCGTGTTCGATGATGTAGCGCATGAGGTCGTGACGATGCTTGAACGCAGCCTCGGCCGCCCTGCGGTCTGTGATGTCCCTGCAGATACAGAACACGAACTTCTCCCCGTCGAGCACGATGCCGGTGATGTTGATCTCGACGTCACACACGCTGCCGTCTTTGCGGAGGTACTGTGTCTCGAAGTGATGACCCGCCTCGTCGACGTCATCGAGCATGCCCTCGATCTGCGCACGATCGCTCACATGCTCCCAGTCCCAGACGTGGAGTTCCTGAACCTCCTCGAGCGAACGACCGAGCATGCGCGCGAACGCCTTGTTGGCCGCGAACACGCCGCCGCGGCTGTTCAGCACCACGATCCCGTCACGTGAGTGCTCCATCATCGCGCGCCAAGTCTGCGCCTCGGCGAAGAGCGAGCGCCGTATCTCAGCGCAGACCGTCAGGTCGTAGACCACCCAGTACTCGACGGGACGGCCTCGGAACTCAGACGGGATCTTCCGGATGTCCACCGTCCGCAGCGATCCGTCCGCAACGATGTGCGACTGGATGCCGAGCGGCCCTTGGATGCGCGAAAGAGGAAGATCCGCCATCTCCTCCCGCGTGAAACCATAGAAGACTGCCGCTGCAGAGTTGGCATTTACGATGGTGCGCTCGATCGGGTCGACGATAAGCACCACAAGGACGTCGTTGTCGAAGAGGGATCCGTGCACGGCGCCTCGCAAACGTCATCCTGTCGTAACCGTTTGGATCAGCATACTCGAAAACCCGAGCGGCTGATGTGAGGACGGCGCCGGGAAGAGCGAACCCTGGAGGTGTTGGAGCTGGACCCTGCGCTCCTAGTTCCCGATCGACCCGCGGCCCGCGGACAGCTTCTTCTGGAGACGCCGGGCCACTGTGGAGATCGCGAAGTTGATGGCGAAGTACGTGAGCGAGATGATCACGTAAATCGTGATGATCTGTGACGGTCGCCAGTACTTGCCCGCAAGGATCTGGCCTTTGAACATCAGTTCGCCCGCGCCGATGACCATCGCGAACGACGAGTCCTTGATGACTGTCACGAACTGGGACACGATCGGCGGGATCATCTTGACCACCGCAGGGGGCAGCACGATGTACCACATCGACTGCAGGAACGAGAAGCCCTGCGAACGCGCGGCCTCCCACTGACCCACCGGGACCGAGTTGAGACCACCGCGAATGACCTCGGCGATGATGGCGGTGGTGTAGATCGTGAGACCGATGACGGCCGCCCACTTGCCCGGCAATCCGAGTACGAAGTAGCTCACCAGGATGAGCAGGATCTGCGGCAGGTTGCGGATGACCTCGATGTAGGTGGCGGCGATGTGGCTGACGACCGGGAATCCGGAGTAGCGCATGGCTCCGATAACGGTGCCGAAGAGCGAGCTCAGCACGATGGAGATCGCGGCTACCTCGAGGGTCAGCAGCAGGCCGTTGCCCAGGCCGATGTAGAGCACCGGGTCGGAGAGCATCTCCATGACGGGGCTGTTCAGCAAGGCGTCCATCACGCCTCCTTCGCCCGCAGCTCGAGCTTGCGCGCCAGGCGCGCCAGCGGGAAGCACATCACGAAGTACAACAGGCCCACCACGACATAGGTAGGACCGTAGTGACCGTACCGGCCGGCGAATGCGTCGCCCGCGTACATGAGGTCGCCGCCGGCGATGACCGCGAGCACCGACGTGTTCTTGATGAGGCTCACGGCCTGGTTGGTGAGCGGCGGCAGGACCACACGCATCGCCTGCGGGATGATGATATGGCGCATCGCGCCAACGTAGCTGAAGCCCTGCGAGAGCGCGGCTTCGAGTTGTCCGCGGCCGATGGACTGGATGCCCGCACGGACGACCTCGGCGATGTATGCGCCATGATACATGCCCACGCCGAGGATGCCGATGACGATCACAGGGATGAACATACCGGTGAACAGGATCGGCAGGGCGTTGAAGATCATGAACACCTGTATGAGCAGCGGGGTGTTCTGATAGAACTCCACATACGCTCTCGCCAGGCCCCGGAGCACCTTCGAATGCGACGCTGACATCACGCCGATGACCGTCCCCAGGGCCAGCGCGAGCACCAGCCCCAGGGACGCCACCAGCAATGTCACGAGCACGCCGTCCCAGAGCAGATCCATGTTGGCGAACAGCGCCTCCCAGCGAGGAACCGAGAACGGTCCCTGCTGCAGGAAGCCTATGCGCTCGAAGAGCTCTGTCATGCCCGTCTCAGGTCTGATCGCGAGCGATCAGCCCAGGTTCCACTTCGCCAGGAGTTCATCCATTTCGCCGCTCTCCTGCATGTCGGCGAGCATCTCATTGATGAAGTCGCGCAGCTCGTCGGTGCCGAGCTTGGTGGCTACGCCATAGTCCTGCGGCGAGAAGCCGTCCGGGAGGATGACCGAATCATCGGTCAGGTAGCCGGAGAGGATGGACTTGTCCACCGAGAACGCGTCCACACGGCCCGACTCGAGGGCGGCGTTGATCTCGGGGTAGGTCGCGAACTCGAGAAACTCGACTTTGATTCCGAGCTTGTCCGCCTCGGCCTGAACCGCGTCACGCGAGGTCGCGCCCTGGGCCACACCGATGACCTTGCCGTCGAGATCGGCGAGGCTCTCGTAGCCGCCAGCCTTCTTCACGAGCAGACCGACCTCGTCCTGGTAGTACGGGTCGGAGAAGTTCCACTGCTCGAGTCGCTCGGGCTTGATGGTGAAGGTGGCGATGACCACATCGAGCTGGCCGTTGTCGAGCAGCGGGCCGCGGGTCTTGGCGGTGACCGCCTCGAACACCACGTCGTCCTTGGACAGACCCATACGCTCAGCAAGCGCGTAGGCGAGGTCGATCTCCATGCCCTCGTACTCTCCGGTGGCGGCATCCTGCAGGCCGAAGTTGGGAACGTCGGCCTTCACGCCAACGCGGAGCTTGCCGGTGTCGGCGATCGCCTGCACCTCGGCGGGCAGCTCGGCTGCCGGCTCGCCGGTGGGCTCCTCGGCTGCGGGCTCCTCGGCGGGCTCCTCGGAACCGCACCCGGTCAGCGCGAACGCGCTGAACGCGAGCACAAGCGCGAGAAGCAGAGACAACAATGCTGATCTCTTCATGCTTCCTCCTTCTCCCCGGACACGAGCCGGGTTGCGTCTTCACGCAGTCGGTACTGACTGACACGGGGCCGATGGCGGCCCCGGATACCCCACCTGGGTCCCTACCGTAGAATCTTGCTCAGGAACAGCTTCGTGCGGTCGTTCTGCGGGTTCTCGAAGAAGTGCTCGGGCGTGCCGTCCTCAAGGATCATCCCGTCGTCCATGAAGATCACACGGTCCGCGGCCTCGCGGGCGAAGCCCATCTCGTGGGTCACCACGAGCATCGTGATCCCACCCTGCGCGAGTCCGATGATGACCTCGAGGACCTCCTGGATCATCTCCGGATCGAGGGCCGAGGTGGGCTCGTCGAACAGCATGATCTTGGGGTGCATGTTGAGCGCACGGGCGATAGCCACGCGCTGCTGCTGGCCGCCGGACAGCTGCGCCGGATACTTGTCGGCCTTCTCGCTCAACCCCACGCGCTCGAGATACCGCAATCCCGACTCAGTGGCCTCCTCCTTGGAGACGCCGGAGACCACGATGGGCGCGAGTGTGACGTTCTCGAGCACCGTCTTGTGCGGGTACAGGTTGAACGACTGGAAGACCATCGCGACCTGCTGGCGCACCTTCGCGATCGGCGCGCGATGCGCGGTGACCTCGATACCATCAACGGTGACCGTGCCGGAACTCGGCCTCTCAAGCATGTTGATGCAGCGGATGAGTGTCGACTTGCCCGAACCCGACGGCCCGATGATGACGAGCTTCTGGCCCGACGGAACGTCCAGGGTCACATCTTTAAGGACGTGATGCAGCCCGAAGTGTTTATTGACGCCGACTAGTTCGATCAATGGCACTCCTCTGCCGGGGCCCTGGAGCCGTGTGGTTCCTTGAGTACGCGAGAACCAGCAGCTTCCGAAGCTGCCGAACGGTTCACGGCGGGGTAGAGCGGAGCCCTCACGCTTTCGCGTGTCGACAGTGTACCAGTACATCACGCTGGGGCGCATCGGCGTGCCTGCCATCGATTCGTGAGAGTCGTCGCGTTACGACACGTGGAGACGTGGGTACGGGGTCGTATGCGGCGCATGAATAGATGCCGCGGACCCGGGGGAGGGGCACCATGAGACACATCCACAACCGTCATGCCATCTTAGCTGGGCTACTGGTGGTGATGCTGCTCGGCGGCTCCGCATCGGGTCTCGTGATCATCCTGCCCTCGGTCGACTGGACGTCTGCGGCGCTGTCCGCGAGCGATACGCTCGATGAAGACTCGGCTGAGATCGACGGCCACCTCGTGGCATACGAGTACGGCGACCAGATCCGCGTGAAGAACCTCGCCACCGGTACGGTCCGTACGATTCCCGACCCGGGTGGCACGCAGATCGCTCCCGACGTGTCCGGTGACCGCGTCGTCTACTCGGACAGCGCTTCGGGCAACTGGGACATCAAGGTGTACCAGTGGAGCACCAATACGAGTCTCGTGGTGCGGGCCACAACCGCTGACGAGATCTGGCCGAGGATCGACGGGAACTGGGTCGTCTGGTGGGACAACACGAACGACGACGTGTGGGGCCGGAACTACGATATGGGTGGCTCCACGGCGGTACAGCTCACTGACGGCTACAACGAGGTTCTCTACGACGTCGACAACGGTCGACTTGCCATAGTGACCTTAGCCAACCACCTCTATGTGCGGACGCTCGCACCGCTCGGTAACTGGCAATCGCTTCATGTGTTCACCGACACGGTCGAGTCGCTCGAGATGCACGGCTCTCGCGTCGCATTGGGAACCACGGACGGTACTGACTACGACGTGGTCATCTGTGACATCGCTCGCGGGGCGATGAGTAACGTCGCAACCAGCGACACGCTCCTGGAGCAGCAGCCGAGCATCTTCCACAACGATGTCACATGGCATGAGTCCGAAGATGGCGTCGTCGGCTCGGACATCGGCTTTGGATACCCTGGGCTTACGTTCGTCCAGACGCCCAGCTTCGGCGCACTGCTCTTCGATTGGTTCCCAAGCATCTACGGTCACCGGATCGCGTTCCAGAGTGAATCGATCCTGGGAACCAGAGACGTCTACCTCGCCACCTCGGACACGAAGCTTCACAGCCGTTCCTATGGCGGCAACCGGTTCGCGACCGCGGCAGCAGCGAGCGCTGCGTACTTCAGCTCGGCGGACGACGTCGTCCTCTGCAACGGGATGAACTTCCCCGACGCACTCTCGGCGGCCCCGCTTGCCAAGGCGCTCGACGCACCGTTGCTGCTGACAGAGGCGAGCTCGGTTCCGCCCGAGACCATGACCGAGATCGCACGTCTCGACCCGGACAAGATCTGGATCATCGGCGGAACGGGCGTCGTGTCGCAGGCGATCTACACCCAGCTGGACGCGACATACAACGTCGAGCGGGTCTTCGGGGATGACCGCTTCGAGACTTCGGCAGCCGTGGCTCGCAAGCACGATGAGATACTCGGCGGCACGCAGGTGGCACGGGCGTTCTTCGCTTACGGCATGGACTACCCCGACGCGCTCGCCGTGGGTCCGGTCGCCAGCGCTGCCAACGGTCCGGTCATGCTCGTGCAACGGGACTCGGTTCCCGCATCGATTGCGGATGCGATCGATGATCTCGACATCACGATCGGGTACGTGATCGGTGGCTCGAGCGTGGTGAGCGATGCGACCAACACGCAGCTGCGGAACCTGATCACCGCCAACGGCGCGATCGGCACGATCACCGAGCGCTGGTATGGTGCCAACCGCTACGAGACCGCGGCGGCCGTAGCGGGCAAGGGCCTCGCCTATCGCTGGATCGACCTCGACACGGTCGGCTTCGCGACAGGCATGAACTTCCCTGACGCTCTCGGCGCTGGAGCGGCCCTCGGCCACTACGGAAGCCCGCTCCTGCTCACAAGCAGCACTGCACTCTCACCCGCAACAGCGGCGTTCCTCGAAGACCACGAGTACGAGATCGGACGCGTGAACTCGTTCGGCGGGACGAGCGTGGTCTCCGCTACGGTCTACGACGCTATCAACGCCAAGATCAAGTAGCCCCGGCTCGCCAGGTACCCCCAAGGCGCCCGCTGCGGTCGACGCGGCGGGCGCCTTCGTGTTCCGCGGGCGGCCCTCGACGGGTAGAACCTAGCTGGGACCCCGTGCGTCTCGTCGCTCGCGAGAGGAACAGCCATGGATGCAGGTACCCGCCGCACACGTGCCGCCGAAGTGGTGGCCGCACTCCCCCGTGCCGAGAAGATCGCCCTCGTCTCCGGCAAGGACATGTGGCACCTCAAGCCCGTCGCCTCCGCCGATATCCCTCCGCTCATGCTGACCGACGGACCGCACGGTATCCGCAAGGCGAGCGGCGACGGCGCGGGCGTGGACCTGGCGGCCTCGGTGCCCGCGACGTGCTTTCCCCCCGCAGCGACACTCGCATCCTCCTGGGACCCCGCGCTTGCCGGTGAGGTCGGTGAGGCCATCGGCAAGGAGGCGCGATCGCTCGGGGTCTCTGTGGTGCTCGGCCCGGGGCTGAACCTCAAGCGGCACCCCGCGTGTGGGCGCAACTTCGAGTACTTCTCCGAGGACCCGCTGCTTGCGGGGAAGATGGCTGCGGGGCTGGTGCGAGGCATCCAGTCGGCCGGCGTCGGCGCGTGCGTGAAGCACTTCGCACTGAACAACCAGGAGCACGAGCGCATGACGACCGACGTCATCGTGGACGAGCGCACCGCACACGAACTCTACCTGCGAGGGTTCGAGATCGCGGTCCGTGAAGGCGAGCCGTGGACCGTGATGTGCGCGTACAACCGCGTGAACGGCGTGTACTGCTCGGACAACAGGTGGTTGCTCACCGGGGTGCTGCGGGAAGAGTGGGGCTTCGATGGCCTGGTGATGAGCGACTGGGGCGCGGTCAACGACCGCGTGGCCGGGCTGCGGGCTGGCCTCGATCTGGAGATGCCCTCTTCCGGCGGCTCGAACGATCCGGTAATCGAGTCCGAGATCAAGGGTGGGGCACTGGTCGAGCACGACCTCGATACTGCCGCCCGGCGGGTCGTCGAGCTCCAGTTGCGGGTTCTGTCCGCGCGTGGCCGTGATGGCTCCTTCGACGTGGATGGCCACCACGCACTCGCCCGCAGAGTGGCCGCCGAGAGCACCGTGCTGCTCACCAACGATAGCATCCTGCCGCTCGACACCGCCGGCAGTCTCGCGGTGGTCGGCGCATTCGCCAAGAAGCCCCGCTACCAGGGCGCGGGCAGCTCGCAGATCGTGCCCACGCAACTCGAAAGCCTCATGGACACCCTCGCCGCGCGTGGGCTTGTCGAGTCGACGAGCTATGCGCCAGGCTACTCCCTCCCCGACTCCGAACCAGACGAGACCGCGATCGCTGAGGCGGCGCGAGTGGCGCACTCGGCGGACACGGTCGTCCTCATGGTCGGCCTGCCTGAGCCGTATGAGTCCGAGGGGTTCGACCGCGCCGATCTCCACCTCCCGGAGCAGCACGAGCAGCTCATCGAGGCGGTCTGCACGGCCAATCCGCGTACGGTGGTCGTCCTCTCCAACGGCGCCCCGGTGGAGATGCCCTGGGCGGATCGCCCGGCCGCCATTCTCGAGGCGTATCTCGGCGGCCAGGCCAGCGGTGCTGCGCTCGCGGACGTGCTGTTCGGCGAACGCGAGCCCGGGGGTCGGCTCCCGGAGACGTTCCCCCTCGCCCAGACGGACCTGCTGGCCGACCGCAACTTCCCGGGTGCGCCGCGCCAGGTGCAGTACCGCGAGAACCTCTACGTCGGGTACCGCCAGTTCGTGACCACCGGTGAACCGGTGCGGTTCCCCTTCGGGCATGGACTTTCGTACACCACTTTCGAGCTCGGCGAGGCGCGACTGTCCGCATCGATCGTCGATGCCGGAGAGCACGTGACGGTCTCGGCACCGCTCCGCAACACCGGGAACCGCCACGGCTCGACCGTGGTGCAGGTATACGTCAGCCCGCTCGGCGAGAATGTGCACCGTCCTGAACGCGAGCTGCGAGCCTTCCGGAAGGTGCGCCTGGCGCCCGGCGAGGAGACCAGCATGTCGCTCGAGCTCGGCCCCGATGCATTCTCGGTCTGGGACGTGCAGTCTCACTCCTGGCAAGTCGTCGGTGGCGGCTACGAAATCCTCGTAGGGTTTTCCTCGGCCGACATCCGCATCAAGGCACGCCTCGTGGTGCGCTCGGAGTTCGCGCTCTGCGAGGGTACCCGACCCGTCCGGCTCATAGCGGAGGACGAGGAGTTCGAGCGGCTGCTCGGGCAGCCGGTGCCCGAACCCGAACCGGTCCGGCCGTTCACGCGCAACTCCACGCTGGGCGAGGTGGGAGCGACCGCACTCGGACGGCAGCTACAAGCGGTCATCCGCGGTCAGATCTCGAGGCAGTTCGGTGGGAGCGGCGAGACCAGCGCCGTGATGGAGCGGATGCTCGAGAGCGTGGTGACGCAGATGCCGCTTCGCAGCCTCGTGAGCATGGGAGGCGGACGCGTCTCGTGGAAGACGCTCGACGCGATAGTGGAAGCGCTCAATGGGCGGTGGCTCGCGGCCGCGGGACGGCTCGTGCGACGCGACTAGCGGCCGAAGTGCTCCTCGGTCGGCCGTGCATTCTCGGCGAACTCGAACTCCGCACGTCCGATGTGGCAGTACCCGCCGGGGTTCGCCACGAGGTAGTCCTGGTGGTAGCTCTCGGCCGACGTGTAGTTGGCGAGCGGTGCGACCTCGATGGCGATCGGGCGGTCGTAGTGCTCCTGCAGCTCGGCGATCGAGCGGCCGATGACCGCACGCTCCGCCGGATCGGTGTAGTAGATGCCGGTGCGGTACTGTGTGCCGATGTCGTTGCCCTGCTGGTTGACCGACACCGGGTCGATGGCTTCGTAGAAGACTTCGAGCAGGAACGGCAGCGGCGCCACCGCAGGGTCGTACTCCACGCGCACCGTCTCGGCGTGACCCGTGCGACCGGTGCAAACCTCCTCGTAGCTCGGTGAGTCGGTGGTGCCGTTGGCGTAGCCGACGTCGGTCCCAGTCACACCGGTCACGAGCGAGAAGTACTTCTCCAGCCCCCAGAAACAGCCGCCTGCGAAGTAGATGGTAGCCATGTCCTCTCCTTCCAAGATTGGCGACGGAGCGGGTGCGGAAGCCGGTCCCACCGTGGGCGCGCACCCGCCGACGGTGCCGACCAGTAGGAGGAGCAACGCGAGTGCCATGCGTGCGGCGCGCATGCTCACCCCTCCGTGATGGCATCGATCGAGCGACCGGTGACGACCGAGTCCGGCTGCTCGACGAGCACGTCGTAGGCCTCGCGTGGACGCACGTGGGCGTCACGCTCCTTGATGAGCAGCCAGTTGTCGCGAGTCTCGCCCGGGCGGCGCTTCATACGCACGAGCGCGAATCCCCCTTCGAGCTTTTCGCCATGGAGGTCCACCTTGATGCTGCCCCCCGCATGCATCTCGCCCATGTCGCCGCGGGGAGTGTACGTGCCGCGGTCCCACACCATCACGGTGCCGCCGCCGTACTCCTCCGCAGGGATCGTGCCCTCGAAGTCCGCATAGTCGATCGGGTGGTCCTCCACCTGCACCGCAAGCCGCTTGTCGGCAGGATCGAGACTCGGGCCCTTGGGCACCGCCCATGAGAGCAGCACGCCGTCCCATTCGAGCCGGAAGTCGTAGTGAAGCTGTGAGGCCGCATGCTTCTGGATCACGTAGCGGAGTCGCGGCGAGTCGCCGGCCGGAACACTCGCGTGCGCATCGTCTACGGCATCGGCTCCCGGCTCGGGCGTGCGGCTGAAGTCACGTTTGCGTGCGTACTCTTCGAGCGTCATGGGATGCCTCCCACCTGTGTCGGACCTTCTGCTCGGCGGGCGGTACACTGGCCTCATCGGAGTCGACCAGAGGCAGGACCATCATGACCGACATCGCCCTCCAGGACCACTACCCCGATGACCTCAGCCACTGTTACGGCTGTGGCAGGCTGAACGACGACGGCCTACGCATCAAGAGCTTCTGGGAGGGGGACGAGGCGGTCTGCCACTTCCGGCCGCGCCTGTACCACACCGGACCTCCCGGGTACGTCTACGGTGGGCTGATCGCCTCGCTCGTTGACTGCCATAGCACCGCGACCGCCTCGGGAGCGGCGTACCAGCGCGACGGGCGGGAACCCGGTACCGAGCCCGTGCCGCGCTACGTGACCGCCTCGCTTCACGTGGACTTCCGCAAGCCCACGCCCGTCGATGCCGTGCTCGAGGTTCGTGCACGCGTCACCGAGATGAGCGGACGCAAGATGATCGTGACCTCCACGCTCTCGGTCGATGGCGTGGTGTGTGCCGAGGGCGTCGTGGTCGCCGTCGAGATGCCCGAAACGATGCGCGAAGCGACCGCGCCTCAGGCGTAGCGCGCCAGCACCGCTTCGGCACAGCGCATGCCGTCGACTGCGGCCGACATGATGCCTCCCGCGTACCCCGCGCCCTCGCCGCATGGGTAGACGCCGCGAAGGTTCGACTGGAACGTCTCGTCCCGCTGCACGCGCACCGGCGATGACGAGCGCGTCTCCACGCCGGTGAGCACTGCGTCTGGCGTGGCGAATCCCCTGAGCCGCCGGTCGAACAACGGCGCGGCTTCGCGGAGCGTGGCGACCACGTACTCAGGCAGACACCCTGCGAGGTCCCCATACGTCACGCCGAGCGGATACGTTGGCGCTACACTCCCCGCCCCGGACGAGGCCACGCCGCGCATGAAGTCTCCGAGCACCTGCGCGGGCGCGCGGAAGGTACGGCCGCCGAGCTCGTAGGCCGCGCGCTCCCACCACCGCTGGAAGGCAACACCCGCAAGCGGGTGATCGCCGCCGAAGTCCGCAGGCGTGACGTTCACGAGAAACGCCGCGTTCGCGTTGGCGCCATCGCGGTCGAAGCGGCTCATACCGTTGGTCACCACGCCGCCCGGCTCGCTCGCGGCGGCCACAACCTCGCCTCCGGGGCACATGCAGAACGTGTACGCAGAGCGTCCCGACGGCAGGTGGCACGAGAGCCGGTAATCGGCGGCACCGAGCGCGGGATGACCTGCGGCCCCGCCGTACTGCGAGCGGTCCACCATCTCCTGGCTGTGCTCGATGCGCACGCCGAGCGAGAAGGGCTTCGGGACGAGCGTGGCGCCGAGGTCATGGAGCATCTCGAAGGTGTCACGAGCACTGTGTCCGGTGGCGAGGATCAGCGCCTCGGCGGCGAAATCCTCACGACCGTGCTCGCTCTCGGTCACCACGGCTGCGAGCGCGCCGTCGCGCAGCACGAGCCCGGCGAGTCGGGTGCCAAAGCGCACCTCACCACCGAGCGCGACTATCTCCTCGCGCATGTGCCGGACCGCGCCGGTGAGCCGGTCGGTGCCGATGTGGGGCCGCGCCTGCCACAAGACCTCCCCGGGGGCTCCCGCGGCCACGAACGTCTCGAGCACGCTGCGGGAACGTGGATCGTTCGTGCTCGTTGTGAGCTTGCCGTCTGAGAACGTGCCCGCCCCGCCCTCGCCGAACTGGATGTTGCACTCGGGGTCGAGCGCGCCCGTTCGCTGGAAGGTGCTGACCGCTCGCACCCTCTCATCGACCGCCTGTCCGCGCTCCAGTACCATCGGTCGCGCGCCGGCGCGGGCGAGCGTGAGTGCCGCGAAGAGCCCCGCCGGGCCGGTGCCCACCACGACAGTCCTCGGCGCGGGCGGTGACTGCGGGATGACCACCGCAGGCAGCGAGCGGGGAGCGTGGATGGCGATGTCGACGTCGTTGGCGGCTTCCACCACGGCAGCCTCGGCCGTGTCCCCGCCTGCGAGCGTCACGCCGAGCGTTGCCACGAAGTGCACGTTGGACCTGCGGCGCGCATCCACTGCTCGCTTGAGGAGCCGCACTCCCGCGATGGCCTCCTCACCCAGGCCAAGGCGTCGAGCGGCAACGGCCACGAGCGCCGACTCCGAGCCAGGGACTCCCGACGACAGCGGCAGGGAGCAGTTGCGGATCTCGATCATGCCGCAGGCTCCGCAGCACGCGCGGCCGCACCGCGCCCCGCAACGATGCCCGACGTCCATGCCCAGTGCAGGTTGAAGCCGCCGCAGCGACCGTCCACGTCGAGCACCTCGCCGGCCGCGAACACGCCGGGCGCGAGGCGCGACTCCATGGTGGCGGGATCGAAGCCGTCGAGTCGCGCGCCCCCACGGGTCACCTGCGCCTGCGCCGGATCGCCGGTGCCGGTGATGGGAAGACTGAAGTCCTTGAGAAGCCGCGCGAGCGCGGGCGCGTCGAGCGAGGTGGCAGGTGTGTCCAGCGGCACCTCGGCGACCCGCAGCACCGCCTGGGCGATGCGCGTGTGGAGCATGCCGCTGAAGAACGTACCCGCACTCCTCCAGCCGAGCCTGTCGATGCGCTCCGAAAGCAGCCGCTCCATCCCTGCGGGGTCGATGTCCAGGAAGAAGTCGAGCGAGAGCGTGAGACCGGGCAGGGCCACGCGGGAGAGGTCGAGGATCATGATGCCGCTCACGCCGTAGTCGCGGAACAGCAACTCACCGCGCTCGGAAGCCACCCGGGCACCGGTGCTGTCGAGGATGTGCCCCGCACACCGTACGCGGACCCCCGAGAGGCCCCGGATCGAGCGGGTGTCGGTCGCGAGCGGGACAAGGACCGGCCAGAGCGGCTCCCGAGCGTGCCCAAGGCTCTCGAGCACGGATGCGCCGCCACCACTTGCCACGATCACGGCGCCCGCCTGGCTGGCCCCACCTTCACGGGACCGCACGATGAACCCGTCGTCGCTGCGCTCTATGCGTGCCGCCTCGAACCCGAACCGCTCCTCCACCCCGAGATGCGCGCATTCCAGGCGCAGCACGTCGAGTACGGAGTTCGCTGCGTTCGTGACCGGGTACACGCGACCCTCATCATCGGCATAGGTGAGCAGGCCGAGGTCGCGGAAGAACGCGACGACGGCCTCACACGGGAACTCCGCGAGCACCGGTGCGACGAACCCGGGCGCGTTGTAAGCGTCGGGTGCTGCGGCCGTGTTGGTCAGGTTGCAGCGACCGTTGCCCGAGGCGAGGATCTTCCGTCCCACACGGGATCCCGCCTCGAGGAGCGTGACACATGCACCAGCGCGTGCGGAGGCGATCGCGGCAACAAGCCCCGCGGCTCCCCCGCCCACGATCGCCACGCGTGCGTCACTCATCGCGACCTCCCACCCGTCCGCCGTCACCTGACGATTGTAGCGGCCACACCCCCGCGCCGCGCAAAACCGTCGGCGCCGCACTCCATTGCCGCCTCCCTGCTAGACTCGCGCTGAGCCCACCGATCCGCCGAGGAGTCCACCGCTGAGCCGCCACAACACAGAGATCCGCGTCATCGAGCGCGGCGCGATCCGTATCCTGCAGATCGGCAGGCTGCAGCAGTCTTCGATGTATCTCGACGCTCCGTTCGAGACCGACTTCGACTACCCGGCATACCTGCATCTGACCGTCGCCGTGAAGCCGGACGCCGCGCGCGTCTGCATGATCGGCCTCGGCGGTGGGACGGTCGCCAAGCGCATGTGGCGCGACTACCCGTGGATGCGCATCGATGCCGTTGAGGTCGACCCCCGGGTGGCGGACGTAGCGCGCACGTCCTTCGCCCTTCCGCGCGATGAGCGTCTCCGTGTACATATCGCCGAGGGACGCGCGTTCCTCGAGGAGTCGCTGGAAACGTACGGCATCGTGATCGTCGACGCGTTCGACGACGAACACGTGCCCTCATCACTCGCAACCGAGGAGTTCCACCGCGTGGTCCTCGGACGCCTTGCCGAGGACGGCGTGCTCGCCTACAACATGCACGGCTCGGTCACCGGCGACCACAGCCGCCCGTTCCGGCGGCTCTACCGCACCCTGCGCGGGTCGTTCGCGCACGTGTGGCCGTTCATCGTGGGACTCTCACGGGGTGGCGGGCCGGCA
>Ga0228536_1000508_pt1 | contig 68411 bp, 75 predicted proteins | sample SJ1Smetagenome_FD_168611 | JGI IMG/M metagenome (GOLD analysis project Ga0228536, IMG submission 168611) | Enriched culture of PCE-dechlorinating microbial communities from Ithaca, New York, USA - SJ1.S | ecosystem: Engineered > Modeled > Simulated communities (microbial... > Unclassified...
CCGGCGATTCCCTTCGGCAGGGAGGACGGGCGGCAGGACGGGTGAGGTTCAGTTTTTCCTTCTTCAAGCCTGAACCGGGCATGATTTTGTTTTGTCCTGCTGAAGCAACATGTTGAGATGTGATGTGGGGCGCGGGTTGTTGGCCGTGGCTGTGGAGGGTGCAAAAAGTGGAACTGTTCCGCCCGGCGGAACGCGGCGGGCTTGCCGTGCGGCTTTGCGCTATTGCTCTTAATTCATTGTATAAAAAATATCATTGGTCCGTCGTCAGAAGTTGGCACGCTCCCTGCTATAACTCAAGCATCCTTTCTTTTGCACCGAAGCACGAAATGGGCTTCCGGGGGTGGTCCCCGGGAGCCTTTTCGTTTTCAGCAGCTCGAGATTTCCTGAAGCGTGTATGATAATCTGGTAAAACTGGTTTTTCTCATCTTTCGTGACATTGTGCGGTGGCAATAGTTCCGGTATGATACAAAGTATGCGATGCGGCGGGACGCCCCCTCGCGGAAAGTGGAAAGACGACACGATGAACGACCGGAAATGTACGCATTGCGGCGCTCCCTTGCCGGAGCCGCGCAATCCCCTGCCCACGGTGGACGCCGTGATCTTCGATCCGTCCTTGGGCGTGGTCCTGGTGGAGCGGGCCAATCCTCCGCTGGGCTGGGCCTTGCCCGGAGGATTCGTGGACCGGGGCGAAACCTGCGAGCAGGCGGCCGTGCGCGAGGTGCGGGAGGAAACGGCCCTGCGCGTGGTCCTCACGGGTCTGCTGGGGGTCTATTCCGATCCCGCCCGCGATCCCCGCGGGCACACCCTGAGCGTGGTCTACACGGCCCAGGCCGCGAATCCGGCCGATCTGCGGGGGGGCGACGACGCCCGCTCGGCCCGCTTCTTTCCCCTGGGGGAGTTGCCGCCGCTGGCCTTCGATCATGCCCGCATCCTGGAAGATTTCGCCCGTGACCTCGGACGCCGGAACCCCGGCCCCGCAAGCCCCGGCTTGGCCGGGTCGTGAGAGAGCCATGGCCGGAAAGCCCCTCGTCCTTTTTCTCGCTTCGGAGATGTACCCCTTTTCCAAGACCGGCGGCCTGGGCGACGTGCTGGGCGCGCTGCCCCTGGCGCTGCACCGCAAGGGGATCAACACGGCGGTCCTCACGCCCATGTACGGGCGGCTCTCGACGGCGGGCTACAAGCTTCGCCTGACCCAGTCGCACATTCCCGTGGGCTACCCCTGGCCTCCGGTCACGGCCGACGTCTACCAGACCGACTACCACGGCATGCCGGTCTACTTCCTGGCCCGGGGCGAGTATTTCGACCGGCGCTTCTACTACAATACCTACGACGGCGACTACTTCGACAACTGCGAGCGGTTCAACTTCTTCTGCCGGGCGGCGTTGGAGTTCGCCTCCCGGCTGCCCGAGCCGCCGGCCGTGATCCACGCCCATGATTGGCAGACCGCCCTGGCCCCGGCCTACGTCTCGTTCCTGCGCAAGAAAGAGCCCCGCTGGGCGGCCACCCGCACGGTCATGACGATCCACAACCTGGCCTTCCAGGGCCGCTTTTCCTCCCGTCTGTTCTGGGAATGCGGCCTGGATCACGCGGCCTGGCACATGGATGGAGCCGAGTACTTCGGGGACTTCAACCTGCTCAAGGCGGGCATCGCATACGCCGACGCCGTGACCACGGTGAGCCCGTCCTACGCCCGGGAGATCCTCACCCCGCAGTTCGGTTGCGGCCTGGAGGGCATTCTGAACAAGCGGCGGGCCGTGCTGCGGGGCATCCTCAACGGCGCTGACTACGACGTCTGGGATCCGGACGGCGACAAGTTCCTGCCCTGTTCGTACAACCCCGGAGATCCGGACGGCAAGCGCGAGTGCAAGAAGTCGCTCATCCGTGAACTCTATCTTTCGGACCAGCTTGAGGACAAGCCTCTGCTGAGCTTCATCGGTCGCATGCGCGGGCAGAAGGGCATCGACCTGCTCACGGAGATCATCCCTCGGCTGATGAAGAAGCAGGTGGGCGTCGTGGTTCTCGGCGAGGGCAACCTCAAGCATGAGGCGCGGCTGTTGGAGCTCATCGAGGAATACCCCGGCCGTCTGGCCGTGGTGGTGGGCTATTCCGAGGATCTGGCCCACCGCATCCAGGCCGGTTCGGACATCTTCCTCATGCCCTCGCGCTATGAACCCTGCGGCCTGACCCAGATGTACGCCCTGCGTTTCGGGGCCATTCCGGTGGCCACGGCCGTGGGCGGGCTCATCGACACCATCAGGCCCTATCCTGATCCGGCGGCCACGGGATTCACCTTCGCCGAGCCCAATGCCGAGCAGTTCCTCTGGACCATCAACCTGGCCATCAAGCTCTGGCGGGAGGAGAAAGCCGCCTGGGCCGCGATGGTCGAACGGGCCATGTCCCAAGCCTTCACCTGGGAGCGTTCGGCGGGGGACTACATCAAGCTCTATGGCGACATCGGCGCGCGTCTGGAGTGAGACGGCGGGTGAAGATTTCGCGACGCCCTTGCCTGCCGCGCTGGAAATGACTACATTCGCAAGTATTGAGGTCAAACCGCTTGCATTGGGTCTTCGACCCAAAGGAGCAGGGAAATGAAGATGCAGGACGTCCGCGCCATGGCCAGGAGAATGGAGGTCAAGATCGGCAACATGAGCAAGAAGGACGCCATCCGCGCCATTCAGAGGGCGGAGGGCAACTTCGATTGCTACGGCCGGGCCGAGGGAGGGTTCTGCGATCAGTCGGAGTGCCTGTTCTACGACGACTGCATGAAGCAGTCCGCAGCCGAAGACAACTGACAGTGAACACGTCCCGGACCATTCCGGTCTACATCCCCCCCTTCGACCTCCACCTCTTCGGCCGGGGCGAACACTGGGATCTCCATCGCATCCTCGGGGCGCACCCGCACACCCCCGATGAAGGCGAGGCTGCGGGCCTCTCCGGCTACCGTTTCGCGGTCTGGGCTCCCAACGCCCGGGCGGTGAGCGTCGTCGGGGACTTCAACGGCTGGCGCAGCGAGCGCCATCACTTGCATCCCGTGGGCTCTTCGGGCATCTGGGCCGGTTTCATCCCAGGTCTCGAGCAGGGGACGCTCTACAAGTATGCGGTGCGGCATCAGTCCGGCCATCTGGCCCTGAAGACCGACCCCGTGGCCTTCTTCGCCGAGATGCGCCCGGGCAACGCGGCCGTGGCCTGGACCCTGGACAACCACGAGTGGAGCGACCAGGATTGGATGGCCGCCCGCAGGGCCGTCGGTCCCCGCCTGCGTGAACCCATGTCCGTCTACGAGGTCCACGCGGGTTCCTGGCGTCGCCGCGACGGCCGTTTTCTTGCCTGGTCCGAGTTGGCCGACGAGCTCATTCCCTACGTCCGCGACCTGGGCTTCACCCACATCCAGTTCATGCCCCTGGCCGAGCACCCCTTGGACGAGTCCTGGGGGTACCAGACCAGCCACTACTTCGCCCCCACCTCGCGCTTCGGCCGCCCCGAAGACCTCAAGGACTTCATCGACCACTGCCACCAGGCGGGCCTCGGCGTGATCCTGGACTGGGTTCCGGGGCACTTCCCCAAGGACGACTGGTGTCTGGGACGTTTCGACGGCACGGCGCTCTACGAGCACATGGACCCGCGCAAGGGCGAACACCCGGACTGGGGCACCTACATCTTCAACTACGGCCGCAACGAGGTGAAGAACTTCCTGCTGGCCAACGCCCTTTACTGGCTCAAGGAATTTCACATCGACGGGCTGCGCATCGACGCCGTGGCCTCCATGCTGTATCTGGACTACTCCCGCAAGGAAGGGGAGTGGATTCCCAACGCCTTCGGCGGGAACGAGAACCTGGAGGCCATCCACCTGCTCCAGGAGCTGAACACCGTGGTCCACGCCCACTTTCCCGGCGCGGCCATGATCGCCGAGGAATCCACGGCCTGGGCCGGGGTTTCCCGTCCCACCTACACCGGCGGCCTGGGTTTCACCTTCAAGTGGAACATGGGCTGGATGAACGACACCCTGGACTATTTCCACTACGAGCCCATCCACCGCAGCTTTCACCAGAACAAGCTGACCTTTTCCATGATCTACGCCTTCACCGAGAACTTCGTGCTGCCGCTGTCCCACGACGAGGTGGTCCACGGCAAGGGCGCGCTGCTCTCCAAGATGCCCGGCGACATGTGGCAGCAGTTCGCCAACTTGCGGCTGCTCCTGGCCTACCAGTGGGCGCATCCGGGCAAGAAACTCCTGTTCATGGGGGGCGAGTTCGGCCAGTGGAACGAGTGGAACTCCCAGATCGAGCTGGACTGGATTCTGCACGACTTCGACACCCACACCGGCGTGTCCCGGCTGGTGGGCGACCTGAATCGCCTGCTCCGCGCCCTTCCGGCCATGCACCGCGAGGACCACTCCTGGCAGGGCTTCGAGTGGATGGACTTCGCCGACAACCAGGCCTCGGTCCTGGGCTTCGCCCGCAAGGCCCCGGGGCAGGCCCCCGTGCTCTGGGTCTTCAATTTCACTCCCGTGCCGCGCCAGGGCTACGCCATGCGCTGCCCCGGCCCAGGCTGGTGGCGGGAGATCCTCAATTCCGACGCCGCCATCTATGGCGGTTCCAACCTGGGCAACAACGGCGGCGCCGAGGCCTTTCACCGCGAAGGGCGGGGCTGGAGCCTGTCCCTGACCCTGCCGCCCCTGGCCGCCGTCGCCTTCACGCAAGGATGATCCTTCCCATGACCAAGACCATCTGTCTGACCCTGGGCGATCCCGGGGGCCTGGGCCCGGAGCTGGTCCGGCGTTTCTTCGCCGCCGTCGCGCCCAAGGGCCCGGTGATCCTCATCGGCCCGGAGCGTTCCCTGGCGCGCCTGGGCGACCCCTTCTACGAACGCCTGGATGATCCCTCCGCCCGGCCCGGGCGTCCGGGGCTTTATCTCTTCGAGCCGCCGGAACTGGCCGGGCTGGACGTGCCCCCTGGCCAGGCCACGGTGGCTGGAGGTCGCGCCGCCGGATTCAGTCTGGAATGGGCCGTGCGTTTCCTGCTCTCCGGCCAGGCCCATGGGCTGCTTACCTGTCCGTTGAACAAGGCCATGCTTCAGGCCGCCGGGTTCGATTTCCCCGGCCACACGGAGTTCCTGGCCGAACGCCTGGGCACGGGTCCTGAAGGCCACTGCATGCACCTTTGCGGCCCGGTCCTGCGCGTGAGCCTGGTCACCACCCATCCTCCCCTGGCCGACGTGCCGCGTCTGATCACTCATCAGGCCGTGCTCAATTGTCTGTTGCTGACGAACTCTTTCGTGCGCCGACTGGGCCTGCCCGAACCGGTGGCGGTCTGCGGTCTGAATCCCCACGCCGGGGAGTGGGGCCGCATCGGTCGGGAGGAGATCGAGGTCATCACCCCGGCCATCGAGGAGGCCCGCGCCCTCGGGCTGAACGTGGCCGGGCCCATGCCCGCGGATACGGTTTTCCACTTCGCGGCCAAGGGGCGCTATTCGGCGGTCCTGGCCATGTATCACGACCAGGGACTCGGCCCGCTCAAGCTTCTGCATTTCGGCGAGGCCGTGAACACCACCCTGGGCCTGCCGTTTCCCCGCACCTCCCCGGACCACGGCACGGGCTACGACCTCGTGGGCACGGGCCAGGCCCGCCTGGACAGCTTCGTCGCGGCCTACGAGCTGTTGGAGAAGTTGGTGGAGAAGGGGAAAAAATAGGCCTCCGGCGGCCAGGGGCCAGTGGCCCCTGGACCCCTTTCAATGCGACGGCGCGTCCGCCGGGCCTTGCCCGGCGGACGCGCCGTCGCATGTGGGCATCATGGAAAAAGGCCGGAAGGCCGGAGCGTATTTCTTTTTATTCCTCGCGCATCCGGCGGGCGCACTTCTCGAAGTGCAGGCCGCATATTGCCATTTCCACGGCCGTGGGGAAGGCCTTGAACTTGGTGAACAGAGTCTTGAGGATGAGTTTCCAGTAGAGAAGCCGGGCGTGGGAGCGCAATCCGATGGTCCAGAAACTGCGGAACAGGGCCACGGTTTCGTTCCAGGTCACCCGGGAGAAGGCCGTGGGCCGGTAGTGCTTCAGGAAGGTGTTCACCCGGGCGTAGTACTCCTTCGGGGCGTAGAGGGAGTTCACGAGGTCCTTGTAGCCCTTGACCAGGGTGTCCACGCCCATCTTGGGGATGAAGTTCAGGCTGCCGTCGGTGTTCTCCCCGCTCGTTTCGCCCAGGAGCCGGTCCTCAGCCTGGAGCCGGTGCCAGAGCCGCGTACCGGGCAGGGCCGCCAACATGCCGACCATGGCCGTGACCACGCCGATCCGCTGGATGAACTGCATCTGGGTTTCGAAGATGCGCTCCGTGTCGCTGTCGAAGCCCACGATGAACCCCGCCATGACCTGCATCCCGTTGGACTGGATGGCGTTCACGGCCTTGGCGAGGTCCAGGGTCGTGTTCTGGAGCTTGCTGCACTCCTTGAGACTGTCCAGGGAGGGCGTCTCGATGCCCAGGAAGACCTTGTGGAAGTTGGCCGCGCTCATGAGCCGCATGAGTTCCTCGTCCTGGGCGAGGTTCAGGCTGGCCTCGGTGAAGAAGGTGAAGGGGAATTTGCGGGCCTTCTGCCAGACGATGAGTTCGCGCAGAAAGGTCTTCACCTTGTCCTTGTTGCCGATGAAGTTGTCGTCCACGATGAACACCGAGCCGCTCCAGCCGGCCTTGCGCAGAGCCTCCAACTCGCCGAGCATCTGAGTCGGGGACTTGGTGCGCGGCACGCGGCCGTTCATCACGATGATGTCGCAGAACTCGCAGTTGAACGGGCAGCCGCGTGAGAACTGCACCGACATCGTGGCGTAGTTCTTCATTCGGATGAGCTGCCAGAGCGGGGCCGGGGTCTTGGCGATGTCCGGTTTCTCGTCCGAGGTGTAGCGGGGCTGGGGCGTTCCGGCCAGGAAATCGCGCACGAACATGGGCAGGGTGATCTCGCCCTCGTTGAGCACGAGGTGGTCCACGCCCGGAAAGAGTTCGGGGGCGGCGGTGAAGGCCGGGCCTCCCGCCACCACGCGTTTGCCCGCAGCCTTGGCCCGGTCGATGACCTCCTGGGCGCTCTCTCGTTGCACGAGCATGGCCCCGACGAAGACCAGGTCGGCCCAGTCCAGCGTCGCGTCGGTCAGCGGCTCCACGTTGAGATCAACGAGTTTTTTTTGCCAGCCGCCGGGAAGGATGGCGGCCACGGTGAGCAGCCCGAGAGGGGGAAAGGCGGCCTTCTTGGAAATGAAACGAAGGACGTGTTTGAAGCTCCAGAACGTCTCGGGATATTTCGGATTGATCAGCAGGATGTTCATGACCCGCCTCCGTTTTTCCGGTTCCCTTTGACCTTCCTATAGCGGATTGCCGGGGCGAGGTGAAGAGGCGGCGACCGCTTGTGGACAGAAAAAGCCCCGGTCGCGTCGGGCGCGGCCGGGGCTTTTGGGGGCATTGTCACGGTTCAGCAGATTCTCGGCAACTGTTCGCCTTCGAGCATGTTGAGCAGGCGCGTGCCGCCCAGCGGAGTCTTGAGCACCACCTTGCCCGGGTGAGCGTCGGTGACCGTGCCGATGCGCACGGCTCCGGCGCAGAGCGGGTCGGCGCGCAGGACGTCCAGGGCCGTTTCGGCCAGGGCCTCGGGCAGGAAGCAGAGGAATTTGCCTTCGTTGGCCAGATAGAGCGGGTCCAGGCCCAGGAAGGAGCAGCCGCCGCGCACTTCGGGCCGCACCGGGATGGCCGTCTCCTCCAGCTCACAGCAGACGTTGGAGGACAGGGCGATCTCGTTGATCGTGGTGGCCAGGCCTCCGCGCGTGGGGTCGCGCAGCACATGCACGTCCGGCACGGCTTGGAGCAGCCGGGCGATGGAGTGGTTCAGGGAGGCCGCGTCCGAAACCACGGGCGTGTCGAAGGCCAGGCCCTGGCGCGTGGAAAGGATGGCCAGGCCGTGGTCCCCCACGCTGCCGGTGACCAGGATGGCGTCACCGGGCCGGGCGCGTTCGCCCGAGGGAGCGGGTTCCACGAAGATCTCGCCGATGCCGGTGGTGTTGATGAAGATCTTGTCCACCGCGCCCTTGGGCACGACCTTGGTGTCTCCGGCCACCACCAGCACCTGGGCCTCCCGGGCGGCCTCGCCCATGGAGGCCACGACGCGTTCGAGCACCGTCACCTCCAGCCCCTCCTCCAGAATGAAGCCGCAGGTCAGGTAGCGCGGGATCGCGCCGAGCATGGACACGTCGTTGACCGTGCCGTGCACGGCCAAGCCGCCGATGTCGCCGCCGGGGAAGAAGATCGGGTCCACGGTGAAGGTGTCCGTGCTCATGGCCAACGGACTCTTGAGTTCCAGGCGGGCCGCGTCGTTGAGCCGGTTCAGTTCCGGGTTGCCGAGGTGCTTGAGGAAGAGGTCGGCCACCAGACGATGAGAGGCCCGGCCGCCGCTGCCGTAGTCCAGAAGGATTTTGTCGGACATGCTTATTCCACCTGATATTTGAAGTAGGCCGCGCAGGAGCCCTCGGTGGAGACCATGCAGGGCCCCACGGGCTTGGCCGGGGTGCAGGACTTCTTGAACAGCGGGCACTCGTCGGGTCGGATGCGGCCCTTGAGCACCTCGCCGCACTTGCAGCCGGGCAGGGGCGGACAATCCTCGATGGTGATGCCGTAAAGCTTTTTGGCGTCGAATTCTTCGAATTCCTTGGAGAACTCCAAGCCGGAGCCGGGAATCAGGCCGATGCCGCGCCAGAGCGCGTCGGCCGGATCGAAGACCTGCTCCATGATCTGCCGGGCCTTGGCGTTGCCCGCGTCGGAGACCACCCGTCGGTAGAGGTTCGTGACTTCCGCGCGGCCTTCCGTCTTGCATTTCGCCAGGAAGATCAGGGCCTGGAGGATGTCCACGGGCTCGAAGCCGGTGATGGCCGCTGCCTTGCCGTAGCGTTCGGCGATGGGCAGATAGGGCGCCAGACCGATGACCGCCGAGACGTGGCCGGGCAGGATGAAGCCGTCGATGCGCGTGCCCTTGTCGGCCAGGAGCACTTCCAGGGCCGGGGGCACCAGTTTGTGGAAGGAGAGGACCTTGAAGTTCTTCAGCCCCTGGGCCCGGGCCATGAGCACCGTGGCCGCCACGGTGGGCGCGGTGGTCTCGAAGCCCACGCCGAGGAAGACCACGGTGTCGCGGGGGTTGTCCTGGGCCAGCTTGAGGGCGTCGAAGGGCGAGTAGACCACGGACACCCGGCCGCCGTCGGCCTGGGCGCTCTTCAGGTTGTGGCCCTTGCGCCCGGGGACGCGCATGAGGTCGCCGAAGGTGGCCACGATGACGCCGGGGGTGCCGGCAAGGTCCAGGAAGGCGTTGACCTCGGACTCGTGGGTCACGCAGACCGGGCAGCCCGGGCCTGAAAGATGCACGATTTCCTTGGGCAGCAGGGAACGCAGGCCGCTCTGGAAGATGGCCACGGTATGCGTGCCGCAAACCTCCATGAAGCGCAGTTCGCCGGACAGCTCGGCCCGCAGGCGGTCGAGGAGGTCGCGGCACAGGGCGGGGTCGTGGAATTGCTCCAGCAGTTCTCGGCTCACGGGATCACCTCGGGGGAAATGTTGGGCTTGAAGAAATTCCGGCCTTCATAGCCCTTTTCTCCGTGCGGTTCAAATAAAAAAGGCGGAGCAAGCTCCGCCTTTTGCATGCACGCTGGGCGTATGAATCAGACACAGCCCGTGGGCTTGGGAAGACCGGCCATCTTGCAGGCTCCCTTGCCGGGACCGGACGGGAACAGCTCGTAGATTTCCTTCAGCTTGAAGCCCGTCACCTTGGAGAGGATGCGGACCATGGGGGCGATGCCGTTCTTCTTGTAGTAGTCCTGCAGGAACTCGATGACCTTCTGGTGGTTGTCGGTCAGCTCCTTGATGCCCTCGGACTCCTTGACGTACTCGACCCAGTCCGGGTTCCAGTCGTCAAAGCGCTGCAGGAAGCCGTCCTCGTCCACCTCGAATTTCTTGCCCTTGAATTCCACAACAGCCATTGGATTCCTCCTCGCGATGTGTTGACACGATGGGTTGCCGAGGCGCGGTCGGGCAGCCGCGAAGGCGGCCGTTCATCTGCCAGGGCACGAGAGTCGCATTTACTTGTCCCGGGTGAAAATGGCAAGGGAAAAGTGTCCGCTCATGATTGGCCGGAGCCGGGTCACGTTGCGCTTTATTTTTGTCCGACAGGCTGATAGGTTCTGTGTCGGAGCGTCCTTCCAACCCCGACGTCATGAGCATGCGCACGATTCTTCCCCGGCCCGGAGGCGTTCTCGACGGCCTTCTGCCCCCCCTGGCCGCTCCGCCCGTTCCGGCCGGAGCCGGAGCCTGGGGCGCGCCCGACGAGGCGCGTTGCCGGGAGCTGTGGGATTTTCACGAGATGTTGCCCAACATCCGGGCCCACAGCCTGCTGGTCGCCCGTGTGGCCGCCTTCCTGGCCGAGAGGGGCCGGGAGCGCGGTTTCGACGTGGATGTGGCCACGGTACGGGCCTCGGCGTTGCTGCATGACCTGGCCAAGACCTACACGATCCGCTACGGCGGCAGCCACAGCCAGTTGGGAGCCTCCTGGGTCATGGAACACACCGGCAATCCGCGCATCGCCCAGGGCGTCATGCACCACGTGTTTTGGCCCTTCGAGGCCGATCTCGCCCGGGACTTCACGCCGCTGTGCGTGTTGTACGGCGACAAGCGCGTGGCCCATGACCAACTGGTGGGCATGGACGAGCGGTTCGAGGATCTCATGGAGCGATACGGCATGAGCGAGGCCATCCGGGCCCGCATCCTGGCCACCCATGAGCAGGGGGTTCAGGTGGAACGGCTTTTCAGCGAAGCACTTGAGGTGGATTTGCGATGCGCGTCCTTCTGATCGCGGGAGGCTGGTCCAGCGAACGCGAGGTGTCCCTGTCCGGGGCGCGGCAGATCGAGTCCGCGCTCCAGTCCCTCGGCCATTCCGTGACCTTTTTGGATCCGGCCCGCCGGTTCCGCGAGATTTTGCCCCTGGCCCGCAGGCACGACTTCGCCTTCATCAACATGCACGGCTCCCCGGGCGAGGACGGTCTGGTCCAAGCCATCCTGGACAAGGCGGGCTGTCCCTACCAGGGCTCGGGGCCCGAGGGCTCGTTCCTGGCTTTGAACAAGGCCGCGGCCAAGGAGGTCTTCGAGGCCGAAGGCATCCCCACGCCGGAATGGGCCCTGGCCAGCGAACACGGCGGCGTCTCCGCCGCCGAGGATCTGCTTCTGCCGGTCTTCGTCAAGCCCAACTCCGGCGGCTCGAGCCTGGGCATGAGCTTGGTGCGCTGGGCCGGTGAGCTGAGGCCCGCGCTGGAGCTGGTCTTCGGCATGAACGACGCGGCCCTGGTGGAGTGCATGGTCCCGGGCACGGAGTTGACCTGCGGCGTGCTCGGCGAGACCCCCCTGCCGCTGATCATGATCAAGCCCAAGCACGGCTCGGCCTTCTTCGACTACCAGAACAAGTACGCCGCCGACGGCGCCGACGAGATCTGTCCCGCGCCCGTGCCGGATGAAGTCGCGCGCATCGTCCAGGATTTGACCCTGCGCGCGCACCGGGCCCTGGGACTGTCCGGCTACAGCCGGGGCGACTTCATCTGGGACGGCGAGAAGGCCCATCTGCTGGAGATGAACACCCTGCCGGGCATGACGCCCACGAGCCTCGTGCCCCGCGCCGCCGCCCGCACGGGCCTGGACTTCCCGGCGCTCATCGCCGAACTCATCCGGCTGGGCCTGGAGGAGCGCGGCGGCCGCGCCCGGAGCTGAGGTCCGGCGCGTCCGTATGAGCCGTCCCCTTCTGGAATTCTGCTACGACCTGGCCTGGAAGCTGGCCGTTCCGCTGTTGTCCCGCAACGCGAGGCTGCGCGAGGGGTTGGAGGAACGTACGCTGCGTTCCGGGCCGCCGCCGCGTGCGCGGGTCTGGATCCAGGCCGCCTCGGGCGGCGAGGCTTATCTGGCCTGGGATGTACTGCGCTGCCTGACGCCTGCGGGAGAGGGCGGGCTGGACGTGCTCTGCACCACGAACACCCGCCAGGGCCTGGGCATCCTGAAACAGGCGGCCGTTGATCCCGGATTGCCCGAAGGCCTTCGGGTCCAGGCCCGCTATTTCCCCTTCGACGCCCCCTCGATCATGGAGCGGGCCGTGGCAGCCGTCTCCCCGGAGGTGGCCGTACTCCTGGAGAGCGAGATGTGGCCGGGATTCCTGGCCGCCTGCCGTCGCCACGGCACACGCGTGCTCCTGGCCAACGGACGGATGACCGAGAAAAGTCTCTCGCGCTACCGGGCCGTGCCCGGGACCGCCCGGCTGCTGCGGCCGGATCTGATCCTGGCCATGTCGCCCGAGGACCGGGAGCGCTTCGCCGCGCTTTTCGGGCCGGAGCGGGTCCGGCTCATGCCGAACATCAAGTTCGGCCGCCTGGCCCGGGCCTCGGCCCCCTCCGGGGACAATCCCCTGCGCGGCCTGTTGCCCGGCGACGCGCCTTTCGTCGTCCTGGGCTCGGTGCGCCGCCAGGAGGAGGAGGACGTGCTTGAGTTGGCGAGGGGCCTGTTGGAAGCCTCGCCGAGGGTGGTGCTCGGCCTGTTTCCCCGGCACATGGACCGAGTGGCGGTCTGGGAGCGGCGTCTGCGGCGCGCGGGCCTGCCCTGCGTCCGCCGTTCCGCGCTCCGGGGACCGGCCTCGCCCGGCGCGATTCTGCTCTGGGACGCCTTCGGCGAACTGGGCCACGCCTATGCCCTGGCTCGGGCGGCCTTCGTGGGCGGCAGCCTGAAGCCCCTGGGGGGGCAGAATTTCCTGGAGCCCCTGAGCGCGGGAGTGGTGCCGGTCATCGGGCCGCACTGGTCCAATTTTTCCTGGGTGGGCCGGGATTTGCTGGACCAGGGGCTGGTGCGCGAGGCGGCCGACGCGCGCGGCGCGATCCGCATTCTGGCTGATCTTTTGGAGCACGCTCCCGCCCGCGAGACCGTGCGCCGGGCCGCCATGGAGCACGCCGCCGGGAAAAGCGGCGGTGCGCGCGAGGTCTGCGGGCGTATTGCCCAATGGCTTCAGAACGAGTAGAGGAGAGCCGGTACGGCCCGATGAAGACACTCCCCGAATGCTACGGCGTCATCCCGGCGCGCTACGGCTCGTCCCGCTTTCCGGGCAAGCCGCTGGCCGACATCCTCGGGCGCCCCATGTTTTGGCATGTGCATCGGCGCGCCTCGCTCTGCCCGGAGCTGAAGCGCGTGGTTCTGGCCACGGACGACGAGCGCATTCTTGATTCGGCGAGGAGCCTGGACGTGCCCGCGCTCATGACCCGGGCGGACCACGCCAGCGGCACGGATCGCGTGCTGGAGGCGGCCCTGGCCCTGGGCGTGCCCGACGATGCGGTGGTGGTCAACATCCAGGGCGACGAACCGGCCCTGGACCCGGCCATGCTCTCGGAAGTCGTGGCGCCCTTCGCCGACCCCGAGGTGCGGGTGGCCACGCTGGCTCGGGCCCTGGACCCGGAGGAGGCTCCCAGTCCGGATCGGGTCAAGGTCGTGCTGGACAGGAAGGGGAATGCGCTTTATTTCTCCCGCGCGGCCATCCCCTGGGGCGAGGGCGGGCATCTCCTGCATGTCGGCCTGTACGCCTTTCGCATGGAGGCGCTCCGGCGCTTCGCCGCCCTGGGGCAGGCGCCCCTGGAGATCCGCGAGAAGCTGGAGCAATTGAGGCTCCTGGAAAACGGCATTCCCATCCGCGTGGCCTTGACGGACCGCGCCGCACACGCCGTGGACAGGCCGCAGGACCTGGACATCGTGCGCAACATCCTCATGGAGCAGAATTGATGAAAGCCGTTCTGACCCTCGAAGACGGAGCCCGTTTCGAGGGCGCTTCGTTCACCGGCCACGGCGCGGCCGAAGGCGAGGTCATCTTCAACACCGGCATGACCGGCTACCAGGAGATCCTCACCGACCCGTCCTACGTGGGCCAGATGGTCTGCATGACCTATCCGCTCATCGGCAACTACGGGGTCAACCCCGAGGACGTGGAGTCGTCGCGGGTCCAGTGCGCGGCCTTCATCGTCAAGGAATGCTGCAAGAACCCCAGCAACTGGCGTTCGACCATGCCTCTGCCGGAATACCTGGAGCGGGCGGGCGTCATGGGCATCGAGGGCATCGACACCCGGGCCCTCACCCGCCACCTGCGCCTGCACGGGGCCCAGCGCGGCTACATGACCACCGAGGATCTTTCGCCCGAGGAGATGATCGCCCGGGCTCGGGCCATCCCCTCCATGGAAGGTCTGAATCTGGTCGAACGCGTCACCTGCGGCTCGGCCTACGCCTGGGACGGCGCGTCTCCCCGTCCGGTGGACACGGACAAGGGGTACGACTGGTCCGGCTCCGGTCCCCGGCTCGTGGTTTATGATTTCGGCATCAAGTGGAACATCCTGCGCCTTTTGGCCGGGCAGGGCTTTGATCTGCTGGTGGTGCCCGCCTGCACCACGGCGGCCCAGGTGCGCGACCTGGCTCCGGACGCCGTGTTTCTCTCCAACGGTCCCGGCGATCCGGCGGCCGTGACCACGGCCGTGGAGGCCGCCCGCGACCTCATCAAGGACTATCCCGTGGCCGGAATCTGTCTCGGGCACCAGCTCCTGGGCCTGGCCCTGGGCGGGACCACCTACAAGCTCAAGTTCGGCCACCACGGCTGCAACCATCCCGTGCTCGACCTGGAGACAGGCAAGATCGAGATCTCCTCGCAGAACCACGGCTTCTGCGTGGATATCTCCGCCCTGGACTCCCTGAAGATGACCCATAGGAACCTCAACGACGGCACATTGGAGGGCTTCGCCCACCGCGACAGACCCATCCTCGCCATCCAGTTCCATCCGGAGGCGGCACCGGGGCCGCATGACAGCCAATGCTTCATGGCCAAGTTCCGGGAGTTGGTCCGCCGGGAGACGGGCAAGTAGGACCGCACGTCACACAGGGGAGGGAAGCGCATGTCCACGGAACTCATCAAGGCCCGCCAGCGGCTCGCCACGGTCCGCACCCAGCTCAAGCAGGGCAAGAGCATGCCCGCGGTGCAGGCCGTGCATGACGCCCTCATCCTCATCCTCAAGTCCTCGCTCATGAAGAGCGAGAAGGACGAGTTCGCCAAGCTGCTCGGAGACGCCGTGGCCGCGCTCAATTCCGACCCAGGACTGCGCAAGATCTACCCTCTGGTCATCCAGTATTCTCCGGGGGCCGAGAAGGAGCTTCTGGACTCGATCTATGAGCTGCTCCAGGAGATGCAGAACCTGGTCACCGAGGACGCCAAGAAGGATCTGGCCGAACTGGAGCGCCGCAAGATGGAGAGCCTGGCCCAGGCCCAGGCCAAGCTTGACGCTCAGAAGTACGAAGAGGCCAAGCTCCTTTTCGACCAGCTTGTGGCCGAATTCCCCCACGACACGGACCTCAAGGCCGACATCGCCGACCGCTTTCTCAAAGTGGGCCGCTACCAGGACGCCCTGGGCTACCTGGAAGAGGCCTTGCGCCACGATCCCAACGCCATCCACCTGTACAACCGCATCGGCATCGTCCTGCGCAAGATGCAGGACTTCGCCACGGCCGAGAAGTATTACCTCAAGGCCCAGGAGATCGCGGACAACGACGAGTACCTGCTCTTCAACGTCGGTCGGCTGTATATCGACTGGAAGAAGTGGCCGGAGGTGGAGAAGGCCGCCCAGCGCGCCCTGAAGGTCAACCCCGGCTTCGCCGAAGCCGAGAAGATGCTGGCCTTCGCCCGCAAGATGATGGGGAAGTGACCGGAGCCCTCGGCGTGCTCCGGACCGACATCCTGGTCATCGGCTCCGGCCTGGCTGGCCTGCGCGCGGCCTTGGCCGCCCGCGCCGCCGACTCCGGCCTGACCGTTCATGTGCTCTCTCCCTCCGTCGGGCCTTCGGGCTCATCCTTCGCCAACCGCAATGACTGCCTGGGGATGCAGGTTCCCGACCCGGACGACGCGGGCTTCGATGCCGAGGTTCTGCGTTTGGCCGCTCCGGGTTTCGCGGAACCGGCGCTGGTGCGCCTGCCGCGTCTGGAGGCCCGAGCGCGGTTGGATGACCTTCTGCGGCTGGGTTTGGATTTTCGCCGCGCGCCGGACGGCTCCCTCGAGTTCTTGCCGGGCTGTTTCAGCGCCACCCCCCGGGCCGTGATCTTCAACGGCCTGGCCCGGGCGCATGCCCTGTTCCGGGGCGCGGCCGAGGCCGCCGGGGTGCGTTTCCTGGGCGGGCTGACGACGCGGGAGCTGGTGGTGGCCGACGGCCGCGCGGCCGGGGCCCGTTTCATGGACCGGGACGGCGGCGAGGTGGACGTGTCCGCGCGGGCGGTGATCTTGGCCGCCGGGGGGCCTGCTCCGCTTTTCGAACGCAGCATGTGCGGCCCGGGCAACGACGCCCTGTCCTACGGGCTCCTGGAACGGGCCGGGGCGCGTCTGGCCAATGCCGGGTTCGTGCAGTTCTTTTGGAACGACGCCGGGTCCGGGCGGTTCGTCCAGCCCGGGGTGATTCTCCGTCCCGGGACCGTGCTCCACGGCCCGCGAGGGGGGCTCACCCTGACGGCAGGGCATCCGGCATTGGCCCAGGCCGAGGCCCGGGTCAGGCACTGTCCGGCCGGTTACGGCCTGCCCGACGCGATTCTGGACGAACTGCTCCTGGCTCACGCCGAAGAGGATGGGGTGGTTCGCCTGACCACGGCGGAGGGTGTGGAGATGGGCCTGGTCTTCTGCGCCCACGCGGGCAACGGCGGGGCCGTGGTGGACGCCGACGGCATGACCGGCGTTTCGGGACTGTTCGCCTGCGGCGAATGCGCCACGGGCATGCACGGGGCCAACCGCCTGGGGGGCGGCATGGTCCTGGCCACCCAGGTCTTCGGTTTCCGTGCCGGAGTGGCTGCGGCTCGTTTGGCGTCCGGGGCGAGTCGGCCCTCTACCTCGGCCTTCAACCTCCTTCCGCCGCTGCCGCCGTCTGAGTCTCCGGCGCTGCTGGAGCGGCTGCGCCGAGGCATGCAACGGCACTGCCTGTTCGGCCCCCGGCCCGGCCTGCGTGACTTCGTCCGGGAACTGGAGGGCATGGCCCGGACCTCGCCCTCGGCCTGTTCGGCTCTGATTCTGGCCCGCGCGCTCCTGCCCGGGGCATGAAAAAAGGCGATCCGGTGATTCCGGACCGCCTGTCGCTTTGTGAGAGAAGGTCAGCCCTGGGCCTGGATCAGGGCGGCGGCGCGTTTGGCCAGCTGGGTGATCTCCGGCTTGGAAATCTGGTCGTCCGCGCCCACGGCGTCGCCCTTGTGGCGCAGCTTGTCGGTGATGAGCGAGGAGAAGAGGATCACCGGCAACTGGCGCAGGGCCGGATCCTCCTTGATGCGCTTGGTCAGGTTGTGGCCATCCATGGCGGGCATTTCGATGTCCGAAACCACCACCTGCACGAAATCCGTCACCGGACGGCTCTCGGCCTCGCATTTTTGCTTGAACTCCTGGAGCCGGTCCCAGCACTCCTTGCCGTTGTTGCAGCACTCCACCTGGAAGTTGGCCTTGGTCAGCAGATCCTTCATCATTTCGCGGACCATGGACGAGTCGTCGGCCACCAGGGCCCGATAGTGCGCGTCGGTGTCCCAGTCCACGTTGTCGTCCAGACGCAGGGCCAGGCTGGGGTTCAACTCGGCAACGATCTTCTCCAGGTCGAGGATGAAGACGATGCGGCCTTCGAGCTTGACCACGCCGGTGATGGAGTTGGAGGACAGGGCGGCCACATAGCGGTTGGGCGCCTCGACTTCCTCCCAGCTGATGCGGTGGATGCGGGTCACGCCGGAGACGAGGAAGGCCGAGGTGACCTTGTTGAATTCGGTGACGATGACCTTGGGCGGTTCCTTCTCTACGCGCTTTTTGCCCAGCCACATGGCCAGATCCACCAACGGAATGACCTTCGAGCGCAGGTTGAAGGCCCCGAGCACCGAGGGATGGGAAACCTCGGGCATTTCGGTGATCTTGGGCTTCTGCATGATCTCCAGAACCTTGGCGACGTTGACGCCGTAGTATCCCTTGTAGGATTCGCCGTCGCTCGCCCTGGAGGCTTCCTCGATGTAAAACTCAACGATTTCCAGCTCGTTGGTTCCAGACTCCAGGAGGATGTTGGTCGTCTTCACCATGGCCCCCGATCTCCGGTTGTGATGTTATTTTGAACCCATATCGGACAGATTAGTCTTCGGCATAAGGGTCCGTCAATGGAAAAGCCTCGGGGGCGTAATGAGGATGGGGATCGGCGGGTTCCAGGATGGCGATGGCCTCGGCCGTTTCCTCCAGCGCCTCCCAGGTGAGGCAGGTGAGCAGTCGGGTGCGCAGGGCGCGGACGTCGCGCAGCCCCCGGGCATAGCGGGGGATGAGGGAGCGGATTTTGCGGAAGGAGCGCGGGGAACCGTCGAATTCCCGGGTCAGGCGGATGTGTTCGCGCACCACCGCGGCCAGGAAGGGACCGTCGGCGGGCGGCAGGGTGGCGCCACGTCGCAGGGCCAGGTAGCGGGCGAAGATGCTCGGGTCGTGCAGGGCGCCCCGGGCGAACATGAGCCCAGCCACGCCGGTTTCCTCCACGCAGCGGACGGCGTCCTCGGCGCAGAGCAGATCGCCACTGGCCACCACCGGAACATCCACGCTCCGAACCAGCGCGGCCAGGCGATCCCAGTGGGCCCGGCCCATGAACATCTGCCGGGCGTAGCGCGGGTGCAGGGTGAGCCAGCCCACGCCCAGGTCTTCCAGCCGTCGCGCCAAGTCCAGGAAATTTTCCTCGCCCACGTTGAAGCCGAGGCGGATCTTGACGCCCACCGAACCGGGCGCGGCGGACCGGACCATGACCTCGGCGATCGCCAGGAGTGTTTCCGGCGTCTTCATCAGGGCCGCCCCGCTGCCGGACTTGAGCACCTTGCGCACCGGGCAACCGGAGTTCAGGTCGAAGTACCGGAAGCCACGTTCCAGCAGCCGGTCCATGACCGGCCCGAATGTCGCGGGCTCGGAGCCGAAGAGCTGAACCACCAGGGGGGCGTCCTCGGGGTGGGTGTCCAGGATGCGGTCGCTGCCGGGGCCGCCGTAGAGGAGGCCCTTGGCGCTGACCATCTCGGTGCAGGCCACGGCCGCGCCCTGGCGGCGGCAGAGCATGCGGAAGGGGAGGTCCGAGTATCCGGCCAGGGGCGCCAGCCAGGGCGCGTCGGGAGTGATGGGCGGAGTCTGCATGCAGGGGCCAATACGCATCGAGGGCCTCCGCGTCAAAGGGAAAAAGAGGGGTTTTTTTCTGGAAAGGGGAAAAGCTTCTTGACAGAAGCGGCTTCTGGTGAGTAAACGGTGCCCCTCCCTGGAATGTTCCAGGGCGTGCGGCCGAGAAAGGGGCCAGAAAATCCTTGCTTTTTCCAGGGCAAGGATGTATATCCCTTCGTTCGCGCGGCTGGCGTAGCTCAACTGGCAGAGCAACGGATTTGTAATCCGTAGGTTGCGGGTTCAAGTCCCATCGCCAGCTCCAGTGGTGGGGTTCCCGAGTGGCCAAAGGGAACAGACTGTAAATCTGTCGTCGTATGACTTCGGTGGTTCAAATCCACCCCCCACCACCATACGATCTTTGGGAAAGTCGCGCTGTAGGAGGCGGGGATCGTCCCCGTCGCTGGACTACGGAAGCGTCAAGGCGGGAATAGCTCAATTGGCTAGAGCATCAGCCTTCCAAGCTGAGGGTTGCGGGTTCGAGTCCCGTTTCCCGCTCCAGCCGCGCCCTTCCACACGTCACTGCGCGTGCAAGGCCCACGTAGCTCAGGAGGTAGAGCACTTCCTTGGTAAGGAAGAGGTCATCGGTTCAAATCCGATCGTGGGCTCCACAGACATCATAAACACCCGTGGAAACCGAAGAGAACTTTTTAGTCTAGGGGGTTAGCAATGGGAAAGGCCAAGTTTGAGCGGAACAAGCCGCACGTCAACATCGGCACCATCGGTCACATCGACCACGGCAAGACCACCCTCACCGCCGCCGTCACCAAGATGGCCTCGCTGAAGGGCATGGGCAGCTTCGTCGGTTACGATCAGATCGACAAGGCTCCCGAAGAGAAGGAGCGCGGCATCACGATCGCCACGGCGCACGTGGAGTACGAGACCGCCACCCGTCACTACGCCCACGTGGACTGCCCCGGCCACGCCGACTACATCAAGAACATGATCACCGGCGCGGCCCAGATGGACGGCGCCATTCTGGTCGTGGCCGCCACCGACGGCCCCATGCCCCAGACCCGTGAGCACATCCTGCTCGCCCGTCAGGTCGGCGTGCCCAGCATGGTCGTGTTCCTGAACAAGTGCGACATGGTCGACGACGCCGAACTGCTGGAGCTGGTCGAGCTGGAAGTGCGTGAGCTGCTCACCAAGTACGGCTTCCCCGGCGACGAGATTCCGATCATCAAGGGTTCGGCCCTGAAGGCCCTGGAGAGCGACGACGTCAACTCCGCCGACGCCAAGCCCATCTTCGAGCTGCTCGACGCCTGCGACTCCTACATCCCGGAGCCCAAGCGCGAGATCGACATGCCCTACCTGATGCCCATCGAGGACGTGTTCTCCATCTCCGGCCGCGGCACCGTCGTGACCGGTCGTGTGGAGCGCGGCATCATCAAGGTCGGCGACGAAGTCGCGATCATCGGCATCAAGGACACCGTCAAGTCCACCTGCACCGGCGTGGAGATGTTCCGCAAGATCCTGGACCAGGGTCAGGCGGGCGACAACGTGGGCGTGCTCCTTCGCGGCGTGAAGCGCGAGGACGTGGAGCGCGGTCAGGTGCTGGCCAAGCCGGGCAGCATCACCCCGCACAAGAAGTTCAAGGGCGAGGTCTACGTCCTGTCCAAGGAAGAGGGCGGCCGTCACACCCCGTTCTTCTCCGGCTACCGTCCCCAGTTCTACTTCCGCACCACGGACATCACCGGCGTGGTGACCCTGGAAGAGGGCGTCGAGATGGTCATGCCGGGCGACAACGCCACCTTCACCGTTGAGCTGATCGCCCCCATCGCCATGGAAAAGGGCCTGCGCTTCGCCATCCGCGAGGGCGGCCGCACCGTCGGCGCGGGCGTCGTCACCGACATCCTGGAGTAAATCATGCGGGTCAACATCCAGCTGCAGTGCACCGAGTGCAAGCGGCGCAATTACGCGACCGAGAAGAACAAGAAGAACACTACCGGCCGCCTGGAAGTGATGAAGTATTGTCCTTGGGACAAGAAGCACACTCTTCACCGCGAGTCCAAGTAGGTTCCATAACGCAGGGCAGTAGCTCTAACGGCTAGAGCGCCGGTCTCCAAAACCGGATGTTGGGGGTTCGAATCCCTCCTGCCCTGCCATTCCACTCTGCGACCAGGATGAGGCGAAATGGCCAAAGACAAGACGAAAGATTCGGCCGAGCAGACCCCTCAGGCCACCGGCCTGGTCGGCAAACTCGGGGAACTGAAGACGTTCTTCGAGGAGTCCAAGGTCGAGATCAAGAAGGTGGTTTGGCCTACCCGCAAGGAGACGGTCACCACCTGCATCGCGGTCCTGGTCCTTGTTCTCGTGATGTCGCTGTTCCTGGGAATTGTTGACCTGGGATTCTCCAAGATCATAGAGGCGATTTTGTCCTAGTGACCCGAGTGTAGGCATCCGATGAGCGACATTGTCGACAGTGCACAGACAGAGCAGCGTGCTCGCTGGTATATCGTCCATACGTATTCCGGCTTCGAGCATCGCGTCGAGCAGACCATCCGCGAAATGATGCGGACCGGGCAGGATCACGGCCAAGTCAAGGAAGTGGTCATGCCCACCGAAAAGGTCGTGGAGATGGTCAAGGGGGAGAAGCGGACCTCCACACGCAAGTTCTACCCCGGCTACGTCATGCTCAAGATGGTGCTGAGCGACGAATCCTGGCACCTGATTCAGTCCATCCCCCGCGTCACCGGCTTCGTGGGCGGCAAGAACCGCCCCACGCCCATGCGCGACAGCGAGGCCGAGGCCATCCTGGCCATGATGGAGACGCGTCAGGAGCAGCCCCGGCCCAAGTTCCACTTCGAACGTGGGGACGAGGTCAGGGTCATCGACGGGCCTTTCGGCGGGTTCAACGGCGTCGTGGAGGACGTCAACTACGACAAGGGCAAGCTGCGCGTGGCGGTGTCCATCTTCGGTCGCCAGACCCCGGTGGAGCTTGACTTCGTTCAGGTGACGAAAGGATAGGCGGGCTCCGCTTTCGGCGAGTCCGTTCGAGGTACAATACAATGGCCAAGAAGATTACCGGCAAAATCAAACTGCAGATCCCCGCTGGCGCCGCCAATCCGTCGCCGCCGGTCGGCCCGGCCCTGGGCCAGCACGGCGTGAACATCATGGAGTTCTGCAAGGCTTTCAATGCCAAGACCCAGGACCAGAAGGGGATGATCATTCCGGTGATCATCACCGTCTACGCCGACCGTTCCTTCACCTTCATCACCAAGACCCCTCCGGCCTCGGTGCTGCTCCTGAAGGCGGCCAAGCTGGACAAGGGGTCGGGGACTCCGAACAAGGACAAGGTCGGCAAGGTGACCATGGCTCAGGTGGAGGAGATCGCCAAGCTCAAGCTTCCCGATCTCACCGCCAACGATGTCGAGGCCGCCAAGCGCAGCGTCATGGGAACCGCCCGCAGCATGGGCATTGAAGTGATAGCCTAGAGGGGACGTTGCCATGGCACAGCATGGAAAGAAATATCGCAAGGCCGTCGAGGGCCCGGACCTGACCCAGAAGTATCAGGTCGATGAAGCCCTCAAGATGGCCGTCGGCAAAGCCTTCGCCAAGTTCGACGAGACCGTGGACGTGGCGATCAACCTGGGAGTCGACCCCAAGTACTCCGATCAGATGGTGCGCGGCGCCGTGAGCCTGCCCAACGGCTTGGGCAAGACGGTGCGCGTGGCCGCCTTCTGCAAGGGCGATAAGGAAGCCGAGGCCAAGGAGGCCGGAGCCGACGTGGCCGGCGCCGAGGATCTTCTGGAGAAGATCAAGGGCGGCTGGCTGGAGTTCGACAAGGCCGTGGCCACCCCGGACATGATGGCCCTGGTGGGTCAGGTGGGCCGGGTGCTCGGCCCCCGCGGACTCATGCCCAATGCCAAGACCGGCACTGTGACCTTCGAGATCGGCAAGGCCGTTCGCGAACTCAAGGCCGGCAAGGTGGAATTCAAGGTGGACAAGGCGGGCGTGCTGCACGCCCCCATCGGCAAGGTGTCCTTCGGTCCCGAGAAGCTCTTGGAGAACCTGAAGGCCCTGCTCGACACCGTCAACCGCCTCAAGCCCTCCAGCGCGAAGGGCACCTACATGCAGGGGATGGCCGTGGCCACGACCATGGGCCCCGGCGTGAAGGTGGATCCCCTGAGCATCCGTAAGTTCCTGGAGAGCTAGTAAAAACATGGCAAACGGCCTCCCGGAACGGTGTTCATGGCACTGCGAAGGGAGGCTCGAATACGCACGGGAAGTTGAGTCGAAGACAGCAGGTGGGTTCGCCCCTTAATTTCCTGCCGAGACACGCTTTGACCTGCTTTCCGGGCCCAACGACGAGGAGTGTTGATGAACAGGCAAGAAAAAGCCCAGATCATTGAGTCCCTTCGTGAGAAGGCTGGTCGGGCAAGCATTGCCGTCGTCACCGACTTCAAGGGCATGACCGTGGAGGAGGTCACCAACCTCCGCGTGAAGCTCCGCGATGCCGGCGTCGATTACCAAGTCGTCAAGAACACCCTGGCCCGGTTGGCTCTCAAGGACACGTCCCATGTTGTCCTTGAGCAGTACTTCAAGGAAAACTGCGCCATCGCCCTGGGGTATGAAGACCCTGTGGCCATGGCCAAGGCCCTGTCCGAATTCGCCAAGACGAGCAAGATGTTCGATCTGCGTTTCGGCAGCCTTGAAGGAAAGTTTCTTGACGCGGACGGCGTAAAAGAGCTTGCCAAGCTTCCGAGCAAGCCCGAACTGTTGGCGCGGGTCCTCGGCACCATGAATGCCGTTCCCACCAACTTCGTGGGCCTGTTCGCGAACCTGCTGCGGAATTGCCTCTATGCCTTGAACGCCATCAAGGACAAGAAGGAAGCCGCTGCCTAACACCGCCGCGAGTAAGCGGAATCAATTTCCCAGGAGGATGAGATCATGTCCGTGACCAAAGAACAGGTTGTTGAATTCATTGCCAACATGACTGTGCTTGAGCTCTCCGAGTTCATCAAGGAGCTCGAGGAGAAGTTCGGCGTTTCCGCCGCCGCCCCGGTGGCCGCCTTCGCCGCCGCTCCGGCTGCCGCCGCTCCGGCCGAGGCCGCCGAGGAGAAGACCGAGTTCGACGTCATCCTGGCCGCCGCCGGCGACAACAAGATCGGCGTCATCAAGGTCGTGCGCGCCCTCACGGGCCTGGGCCTGAAGGAAGCCAAGGCCGTGGTCGACGAGGCCCCGAAGCCGGTCAAGGAAGCGGTTTCCAAGGCCGAGGCCGACGAGGCCAAGAAGCAGCTTGAGGAGGCCGGCGCTAAGGTTGAAATTAAGTAATAATTTCAGCCCGTCAAGTTCGAAAGGAACATGGGGCGCAATCCCCGGTGTGGGATTGCGCCCTCTGTGCCATTTTGCGTTTTCCGCTCATTGACGTCTTGCGATGCGTTTTCGCGAATCCCCTGGCGATGCGGCTCCGCCAGGCGGAACGCCCGCTTCGGCGGGCCCCCCGGGCCGCGAGAACCGGCAACCGGTACGGGCGCAGCCCGACCGCGACGCGTAAAGCCCGCGCCAGAAGTCTTTGATCCGGCCGCCGAGGGCCAGGGCCCAAGGGCCCGAATCCAGGTTTTCCACACACCTATAACCTTCTCAGAACGATGAGGGTACAATGGGTCAGCTCAGAAAAAGATTCGGCAAGATTGCGGATGCGTTGACCACCCCCCACCTGCTGGAGCTCCAGACGGACTCCTACAAGCGGTTTCTCCAGTTGGAAGAGGCCCCGGCCAGTCGTGGCGACTACGGTCTGGAGGGCGTCTTCCGCTCCGTGTTCCCTATCGAGGATTTCAACAAGACGGCCAGCCTCGAGTACGTGAGCTACGAGATCGGTGAGCCCAAGTACGACATGCCCGAATGCATCTCCAAGGGCCTGACGTACGAGGCTCCCATCCGCATCAAGGTCCGGCTCGTGGTCTATGACGTGGATGAGGAGTCGGGAAACCGCACCATCCGCGACATCAAGGAGCAGGAGATCTATTTCGGCACGCTGCCGCTCATGACCGAGAAGGGCACCTTCATCATCAACGGCACGGAGCGGGTCATCGTCAACCAGCTCCAGCGTTCGCCCGGCATCATCTTCGAGCACGACTCGGGCAAGTCGCACTCCAGCCGCAAGGTTCTTTACTCTTGCCGCATCATCCCCATGCGCGGCTCCTGGCTGGATTTCGATTTCGACCACAAGGACATCCTCTACGTGCGCATCGACCGGCGCCGGAAGATGCCCGCCACGATCCTGCTCAAGGCCATGGGCATGTCCAAGTCCGACATCCTGGACTATTTCTACGAGACCGAGGACTACTCCTTCGAGGACGAGAAGCTCTTCCGCACCGTGCGCGAGGAGCAGTACCGCAAGGAGGACGCCTACGCCGACGTGCAGGGCGCGGACAAGGTTCTGGTGAAGAAGGGACAGGCCATCACCAAGGCCGCATGGCGCCGCATGGTCCGCGAGGGCATCACCCGCCTGGAGGTGGACCCCGCCTCCGTGCTCGGGCTGTTCCTGGCCCGCGACCTGACCGACGCCAAGACCGGCGAAGTGTTGGCCTCGGCCGCCGACGAGCTGACCGCCGACCTCATCGAGAAGCTGCGCACCGCCGGCGTGCATGAGTTCTCCGTGCTCCACACCAAGGGCATGGACGTGTCCTCCTCCATCCGCGACACCCTGCTCCTGGACAAGACCACGGACCTTGAGGGCGCCCAGATCGAGATCTACAAGCGTCTGCGTCCCAGTTCGCCGCCCACTCCCGAGATCGCGGCCAGCTTCTTCGAAAATCTGTTCCGCAGCGCCGACTACTACGACCTTTCCAGCGTCGGCCGCTACAAGCTGAACTCCCGCCTGGGGCTGGACCAGTCCATCGAGCTGCGCACCTTGACCAACGAGGACATCCTCAAGGCCATCAAGATGCTCACCAAGCTCAAGGACTCCCACGGCCCGGCCGACGACATCGACCACTTGGGCAACCGCCGCGTGCGGCCCGTGGGCGAGTTGGTGGAGAATCAGTACCGCATCGGCCTGGTGCGCATGGAGCGGGCCATCAAGGAGCGCATGAGCCTGCAGGAAGTGGCCACGCTCATGCCCCACGACCTGATCAACCCCAAGCCCGTGGCCGCGGTGCTCAAGGAGTTCTTCGGAACCTCCCAGCTTTCGCAGTTCATGGACCAGACCAACCCGCTCTCCGAGGTCACTCACAAGCGTCGTCTCTCGGCCCTGGGCCCCGGCGGCCTGACCCGTGAGCGCGCGGGCTTCGAAGTGCGCGACGTGCACGCCAGCCATTACGGCCGCATCTGCCCCATCGAGACGCCGGAAGGCCCGAACATCGGCCTCATCGTTTCCCTGACCACCTTCGCCAAGGTCAACGACTTCGGCTTCATCGAAACCCCGTTCCGGGTGGTCAAGGAGAACAAGGTCACCAACGAGGTGGTCTACCTGGACGCCTCGCGCGAGGCCGACGAGGTGGTCGCCCAGGCCAGCGTGGAGCTGAACCCCGACGGCAGCTTCGTCCACGACATCATCACCGCCCGCACCGAGGGCGACGTGTCCATGGTCCCGAGCACCGAGGTGACGCTGCAGGACATCAGCCCGAGCCAGATCGTCTCGGTGTCCGCGGCCCTCATCCCGTTCCTGGAACATGACGACGCCAACCGCGCCCTCATGGGCTCGAACATGCAGCGCCAGGCCGTGCCCCTGCTGCGCGCCGAGCAGCCCCTGGTGGGCACCGGCGTGGAGGCCGACGTGGCGCGCGATTCCGGCGCCTGTCTTCTGGCCGCCGGCGACGGCGTGATCCATTACGCCGACTCCGAGCGGATCATCGTGAACTACGACGGCAACGTGGCCCAGAACAGCGGCGGCGCCGTGCACTACGAGCTGCTCAAGTGGCACAAGTCCAACCAGAACTCCTGCTTCGGCCAGGTTCCCCGCGTGGGACTCGGACAGCGGGTGCGCAAGGGCGACGTGCTCGCCGACGGCCCGGCCATCCGGGACGGCGAGCTGGCGCTCGGCAAGAACCTCCTGGTGGCCTTCATGCCCTGGTGCGGCTACAACTACGAAGACTCGATCCTCATCTCCGAGCGCACGGTGAAGGAGGACACCTTCACCTCCATCCACATCGAGGAATTCGAGGTGGTGGCCCGCGACACCAAGCTCGGCCCCGAGGAGATCACCCGGGACATCTCCAACGTCTCCGAGGAGATGCTTCGCAACCTCGACGAGTGCGGCATCATCCGCCTGGGCGCGCGAGTCAAGGCCGACGACATCCTGGTCGGCAAGATCACGCCCAAGGGCGAAACGCAGCTCACCCCCGAGGAGAAGCTTCTGCGCGCCATCTTCGGCGACAAGGCGCGCGACGTGAAGAACACCTCCCTCAAGGTTCCGCCGGGAATCGAGGGAACCATCGTGGACGTGAAGGTCTTCAACCGCCGCTCGGGCGAAAAGGACGAGCGCACCCAGGAGATCGAACGCTACGAGCTGGACAAGTTCGACATGAAGGAGCTCAAGCACATCGCGGCCCTCACCGACCAGTGCCGGGAGAAGATCTGGCTCTCGGTGGAAGGCAAGGAGGTCGACCAGGCCCTGCCCGGCAAGAAGAAGGGCGAGGTTCTGCTGGCGGCCGGCAAGCCCATGACCCGCGAGGTGCTCTTCGACGTGCCGCTGAAGAAGCTGGCGGGCCTGTTCAAGGACAAGGACGCCAACGAGGCCGTGCGGAACATCCTGGCCGACTACGACCGCCAGGTGAAATACATCAAGACCGTCTACGACGTGAAGCGTGAGAAGGTCACCGAGGGCGACGACCTGCCCCCCGGCGTGATCAAGATGGTCAAGGTCTACGTGGCCGTGAAGCGCAAGCTCTCGGTGGGCGACAAGATGGCCGGACGCCACGGCAACAAGGGCGTCGTGTCCTGCATCCTGCCCGAGGAGGACATGCCCTTCTTCGCCAACGGCAAGCCCGTGGACATCGTGCTCAACCCCCTGGGCGTGCCTTCGCGCATGAACATCGGCCAGATCATGGAGACGCACCTGGGCTGGGCCGGTCTGGAACTGGGCCGCCAGCTGAGCCAGATGCTCGAGGACGGCGAGGTCTATACGAAGATCCGTCAGGACGTGAAGGACGTGTTCGACTCCCCCGAGATCAGCGCCCTGGTGGACTCCATGAACGACGAGGAGTTCGCCCAGTCCGTGCGCAGCCTGAAGAACGGCGTGGTCACCAAGACCCCGGTGTTCGACGGCGCCTCCGAGGATGAGATCTGGGGCTGGCTGACCAAGGCCGGCCTGCCCGACGACGGCAAGGTCGTGCTCTACGACGGCCGTACCGGGGAGCCCTTCCACAACCGGGTCACGGTGGGCGTCATGTACATGCTGAAGCTCCACCACCTGGTCGACGAGAAGATCCACGCCAGGAGCACCGGTCCTTACTCCCTGGTCACGCAGCAGCCCCTGGGCGGCAAGGCCCAGTTCGGCGGCCAGCGTCTGGGCGAAATGGAAGTCTGGGCCCTGGAGGCTTACGGCGCCGCGCATCTGCTGCAGGAGTTCCTCACGGTCAAGTCCGATGACGTGGCCGGACGTGTGAAGATGTATGAAAAGATCGTCAAGGGCGACAACTTCCTGGAAGCCGGTCTGCCCGAATCCTTCAACGTTCTGGTCAAGGAGCTCATGTCCTTGGGCCTGGACGTGAATCTGGTCCAGGACGAGAAGAAGAAGCTTCAGCCTTCGCCGCGCCCGTCCTTCTAGGACGCGCAACGGGCGGGCGGAACCCGGCCCTCCGGGGCCGGGTGCTTTGAGCAACATATTACAGACGAGGGAATTCCATGACCTTGGACGATCTGTTCAGTATGCGGGGATCGCCGGCTACCACGCTGGTGGGCCGTAACTTGAAAGCCATCCAGATCTCCATCGCCTCTCCGGAGAAGATCCGGGAGTGGAGCTTCGGCGAAGTCAAGAAGCCGGAGACCATCAACTACCGCACCTTCAAGCCGGAGCGGGACGGCCTGTTCTGCGCCAAGATCTTCGGCCCGGTGAAGGACTACGAGTGCAACTGCGGCAAGTACAAGCGCATGAAGCACCGGGGCATCGTCTGCGAGAAGTGCGGCGTCGAGGTCATCGCCTCCAAGGTGCGCCGCGAGCGCATGGGCCACATCGAGTTGGCCGCGCCGGTGGCCCACATCTGGTTCCTGAAGACCCTGCCCTCCAAGATCGGCACATTGCTCGACATCACCATGGCCGATCTGGAGAAGGTGCTTTACTTCGACTCCTATATCGTTCTCGAACCGGGTGACACGCCGCTCAAGCGGCTGCAGGTGATCTCCGAGGACCAGTACCTCCAGGTCATCGACCACTACGGCGAGGACGCCATCACGGTGGGCATGGGCGCGGAGAGCATCCGCAAGCTCCTGGAAGCCATCGACCTGGAGGCCCTGCGCGTCGAACTGCGCGACGAGTCCCAGAGCACGCGCTCCCAGACCAAGAAGAAGAAACTCACCAAGCGGCTGAAGATCGTGGAGGCCTTCCTGGAATCCGGCAACCGGCCGGAGTGGATGATCATGGAGGTCATCCCGGTCATTCCGCCCGAGTTGCGCCCCCTGGTCCCCCTGGACGGCGGCCGTTTCGCCACCTCGGACCTGAACGACCTCTACCGCCGCGTGATCAACCGCAACAACCGTCTCAAACGGCTCATCGAGCTGGGCGCGCCGGAGATCATCATCCGCAACGAGAAGCGGATGCTCCAGGAAGCCGTGGACGCCCTGTTCGACAACGGCCGCCGCGGCCGGGCCATCACCGGCACCAACGGCCGCCCGCTGAAGTCCCTGTCCGACATGATCAAGGGCAAGCAGGGTCGCTTCCGCCAGAATCTGCTCGGCAAGCGCGTGGACTACTCCGGCCGTTCGGTCATCGTGGTCGGCCCGAGCCTCAAGCTGCACCAGTGCGGCCTGCCCAAGAAGATGGCCCTGGAGCTGTTCAAGCCGTTCATCTACGCCGAGCTGGAGCGCCGCGAGATCGCCACGACCATCAAGAGCGCCAAGAAGATGGTCGAGCGCGAGGATCTGGTGGTCTGGGACATCCTTGAGGACGTGGTCCGCGAGTACCCGATCATGCTCAACCGCGCCCCGACCCTGCACCGCCTGGGCATCCAGTCCTTCGAGCCGCTGCTCGTCGAGGGCAAGGCCATCCAACTGCATCCGCTCGTCTGCTCGGCCTACAACGCCGACTTCGACGGCGACCAGATGGCCGTGCATGTGCCGCTCTCGGTCGAGGCCCAGATCGAGTGCCGGGTGCTCATGATGAGCTCCAACAACATCCTCTCGCCGGCCAACGGCCAGCCGATCATCAACCCGAGCCAGGACATCGTGCTCGGTCTCTACTACCTGACCACGGCCCGCAGCTTCGAGCGGGGCGAGGGCATGGTCTTCACCGCGCCCTGGGAGGTCATCGCCGCGCACAACGCTGGCATCCTGGGCCTGCACGCGCGGATCAAGTGCCGCATCGAGGGCAAGCTCCTGGAAACCACCACCGGCCGCGTCATCGCCGGGGAGATCCTGCCCGAGCAGATGCCCTTCGAGACCGTGAACACGGTCCTGAACAAGAAGAACATCGGCCGCTTGGTTTCCGACGCCTACCGCAGCGCGGGCACCAAGGCCACGGTCATTCTCTGCGACCGCCTCAAGTCCCTGGGCTACGAGTACGCCACCCGGGCGGGCGTCTCCATCGGCGTCAAGGATCTCAAGATCCCGGACCGCAAGGCTCCGCTGCTGGACGCCGCCAACCGCGAGGTCACGGACATCGAGGCCCAGTACCGCGACGGCATCATCACCCGCACGGAGAAGTACAACAAGGTCGTGGACGTCTGGACCAAGGTCACCAACGACGTCTCCACCGAGATGATGAAGGAGATGTCCACGGACGTGGTCCGCGACTCCCGGACGGGCAAGGAAGAGGTCAACGCCAGCTTCAACCCGATCTACATGATGGCCACCTCCGGCGCCCGAGGCAACCAGGATCAGATGCGCCAGCTGGCCGGCATGCGCGGCCTCATGGCCAAGCCTTCCGGCGAGATCATCGAGACGCCCATCACGGCTTCCTTCCGCGAGGGCCTTTCGGTTCTTCAGTACTTCATCTCCACGCACGGCGCGCGCAAAGGCTTGGCCGACACCGCGCTCAAGACGGCCAACTCCGGTTACCTGACCCGCCGCCTGGTGGACGTGGTCCAGGACGTGACCGTTTCGGAGATCGACTGCGGCACCGTGGACGGCCTGGAGATCGGCCACTACATCAAGGGCGGCGAGATCAAGCAGCGTCTGGCCGAGCGCGTCCTGGGCCGGATCACCATGTTCGACGTCTATGACGAGGAGACGGGCGAGATCCTCATCCCCGGCAACACCCTCATCGACGAGAACTACGCGGTCAAGCTGGATGAGGCGGGCGTGAACACGGTCGTCATCCGCTCCGGTCTGACCTGCAAGAGCAACCACGGCGTCTGCGCCATGTGTTACGGCCGTGATCTGGCCCGCGGGCACCTGGTCAACGTGGGCGAGACGGTCGGCATCATCGCCGCCCAGTCCATCGGCGAGCCCGGCACCCAGCTGACCATGCGCACGTTCCACATCGGTGGTACGGCCAGCCGCGTCATCGAGCAGTCGAGCATCGAGACGCAGCATCAGGGCCGGATCACCTTCTCGCGCATGCGCACCGTCACCAACACCGAAGGTCATCAACTGGTGCTCGGCAAGAGCTGCCAGGTGGCCGTGGTGGACGAGCAGGGCAGGGAGCGTGAGAAGTACGTCCTGCCTTCGGGCGCGCGCCTGCTGGTCAGCGAGGGCCAGGCGGTGAAGAAGAGTACGCCCATCGCCGAATGGGACCCCTTCAACGAGCCGTTCGTCTCGGACGTGACGGGCACCGTGCGCTTCACGGACATCATCGAAGGCAAGACCTTCCAGGAACGCGTGGACGAGGTGACCCAGCGGGCCACGTACACCATCATGGAGTACCGCACCACGAGCTACCGCCCCTCGCTGTCCATCGTGGACGAGAAGGGCAAGCCCGTGACCCGGCCCGGCAGCGCCAGCACGGCCGTGTTCCCCATGCCCGTGGGCGCCATCCTCATGGTCAAGGACGGAGACACGATCAGCGCCGGCGACATCATCGCCCGCAAACCCCGTGAATCCTCCAAGACGAAGGACATCGTCGGCGGTCTGCCGCGCGTCGCCGAGCTCTTCGAGGTGCGCAAGCCCAAGGAGCTGGCCGTGGTCTCGGAGATCGACGGCACCGTGGCCTTCGGCCCGGAAACCAAGGGCAAGCGCAAGATCGTGGTCACTCCGGAGACCGGCGAGCCCAAGGAATACCTCATTCCCAAGGGCAAGCACATCACGGCCCAGGAAGGGGACTTCGTGAACGCTGGAGATCAACTCACCGAAGGCTACCCGGACCTGCACGACATCCTCAAGATCAAGGGCGAGAAGGCCCTGGCCCGCTACCTCGTGGAGGAGATCCAGGACGTCTATCGCTTCCAGGGCGTGAACATCAACGACAAGCACATCGAGGTCATCGTGCGCCAGATGCTCAAGAAGGTGAGCATCCTCGACCCGGGCGACACGGGCTTCCTCGTGGGCGAGCAGGTCGACAAGCAGCGCTTCATGGAGGAGAACATGGCCGCCATGGCCAAGGGCGTCAAACCGGCCACGGCCGAAACCCTGGTTCTCGGCATCACCCAGGCCTCCCTGTCCACGGACTCGTTCATCTCCGCGGCCTCCTTCCAGGAGACCACCAAGGTTCTGACCGAGGCGTCCCTGCAGGGCAAGGCCGACTCCCTGCGAGGCCTCAAGGAGAACGTCATCGTCGGCCGGCTCATCCCGGCGGGCACCGGCTACCGTCCTTATGTGGACGCCGAGATCGCCGTGCCCGAGCAGCCTGAGCGGCCGGACAAGTTCCTGGAGGAGCTGGAGGACAATCCCCTGCTCGTGGACCAGGAGCAATAGCGGATACGCCGGAGGGGCGGGCTTCAACCCGCTCCTCCGTTTCGCGGTTTTTCAGCGCGGGCGGGGGTGGTCCCCGGCTCCGCGAGCGGGCCCCGAGGCAAGACGGGAACAAGCCCTTGACAAGGGGGGGGGATGGAGCTACATTCCCGCCTCTTTGCAGGTTACTTTATCATTTTGTGGAGGATGCATGCCCACCATCAACCAGTTGATTCGCAAGGAGCGCAAGCAGGTTCTCAAGCGCAAGAAGACGCCTGCGCTGCTTGAGTGTCCTCAGCGCCGCGGCGTGTGCACCCGCGTGTACACGACCACGCCCAAAAAGCCGAACTCGGCCTTGCGCAAGGTCGCCCGTGTGCGCCTGACCAACGGTATCGAGGTCACGGCCTATATTCCGGGTGAAGGCCACAACCTTCAGGAGCACTCCGTGGTCCTCATTCGCGGCGGCCGCGTCAAGGACTTGCCCGGTGTGCGTTACCACATCGTGCGCGGCACGCTGGACACGGCCGGTGTGGCGGATCGCCGCCAGGGCCGTTCCAAGTACGGCGCGAAGCGCCCGAAGTAGCTTTTTGTTTTTTCACGCCCGGGGAGCGACGACAAAGTAGGGGAGGGGCCCCGAAATAATGTCCCCCCGGCCAATATTCAAGGAGCACTGTAATGCCCCGTAAGGGTTCCGTGGCCAAGCGCCACGTCCTTCCTGATCCTGTCTACGGCAGTCGTCTCGCCGCCAAGTTCATCAACCGCCTCATGCTCCAGGGCAAGAAGAGCACGGCGGAGCGCATTTTCTACCAGGCTCTGGACAACCTCGGCGAAAAGGCCAACGAGGACGCCCTCAAGGCTTTCGAGAAGGCCGTGGACAACGTGAAGCCGTACGTTGAGGTCAAGTCCCGCCGTGTGGGCGGCGCCACCTATCAGGTGCCCGTCGAAGTCCGTCCCGACCGTCAGATCGCCCTGGCCATCCGTTGGCTCATCAACTACTCCCGGGGGCGCGGCGAGAAGGGCATGGTCGCCCGTCTTTCCGGTGAACTGATCGACGCCTTCAACAACCGTGGCGGCGCCGTGAAAAAGCGCGAAGACGTCCACAAGATGGCCGAGGCCAACAAAGCCTTCGCCCACTACCGCTGGTAGTATTCGAGGTTCACCGTGCCCAGACAGGTTCAACGCGACAAGCAACGCAACATCGGCATCATGGCGCACATTGATGCCGGCAAGACCACCACGACCGAGCGCATCCTGTTCTACACCGGGGTGTCGCACAAGATCGGCGAGGTCCATGACGGCGCGGCCACCATGGACTGGATGGTTCAGGAGCAGGAACGCGGCATCACCATCACTTCCGCCGCCACCACGTGCTTCTGGAAAGACTACCGCATCAACATCATCGACACCCCCGGCCACGTCGACTTCACCATGGAGGTGGAGCGCTCCCTGCGTGTCCTGGACGGCGCGGTGGCCGTGTTCGACGCCGTTTCCGGCGTGCAGCCGCAGTCCGAGACGGTCTGGCGTCAGGCCGATCGCTACCGTGTGCCGCGCATGGCCTTCGTGAACAAGATGGACCGCGTGGGCGCGGATTTCTATCGCTGCCTGGACATGATCAAGGATCGGCTGGGCGCCAAGCCCGTGGCCCTGCAACTGCCGATCGGCAGTGAGGACAACTTCGTCGGCGTGGTGGACCTGCTCTCAGGGAAGACCATCATCTACGACAAGCCGGAGAGCCTGGGCATGGAGTTCACCGTCACGGACGTGCCGGCGGACATGAAGGCCCAGTACGACAAATACCGCCAGGAGCTGATCGACGCGGTGGCCGAGGAGGACGAGGCCCTGCTGGAGAAGTACCTGGGCGGCGAGGAACTCACGCCTGAAGACATCAAGCTCGGTGTGCGCAAGGCCACCGTCGGCCTGAAGATCTGCCCGGTGGTCTGCGGCACGGCCTTCCGCAACAAGGGGGTCCAGCCCCTGCTGGATGCCGTGGTGGACTATCTGCCGTCCCCCCTGGACGTGGAGGTCATGACCGGCACCCATGCCGACACCGGTGCGGAGATCCAGTGTCCCTGCGAGGACGACAAGCCTCTGGCGGCCCTGGCCTTCAAGCTCATGACCGACCCCTTCGTCGGCCACCTGACCTTCCTGCGCCTTTATTCCGGCCGCATCGAATCAGGCGCCACCGTGGTCAACTCGGGCTCCGGCAAGAAGGAGCGCATCGGCCGCCTGCTGAAGATGCACGCCAACAAGCGTGAGGAAATCAAGGAGGCCTACGCGGGCGACATCGTCGCCGCCGTGGGCCTGAAGACCGTCTCCACCGGCGACACCCTGGCCGACCTGAAGCTGCCGGTCATGCTGGAGTCCCTGGATATCCCCGAGCCGGTCATCGAAGTGGCCATCGAGCCCAAGACCAAGGCCGACCGCGATCTGCTCTCCCAGAGTCTGGCCAAGCTGACCAAGGAGGATCCCTCCTTCCGGGTCAAAGGCGACGAGGAGACCGGACAGACGCTCATCGCCGGAATGGGTGAGCTGCACCTTGAGATCATCGTCGACCGCCTGCTGCGCGAGTTCAACGTGAACGCCAATGTGGGCGCGCCCCGCGTGGCCTACCGCGAAACCATCACCAAGCCGGTGAAGGTGGATGTGCGGCACGTCAAGCAGACCGGCGGCCGCGGCCAGTACGCCCACGTGGTGCTGGAAGTGGAGCCCAAGAGCGACGGCGGTTACGAGTTCGTGGATGAGATCAAGGGCGGCATCATTCCCAAGGAATACATTCCCCCGGTCGACCGCGGCATCCAGGATGCCCTGAAGAACGGCGTATTCGCCGGCTTCCCCCTGGTCGACGTGCGGGTCAAGCTGGTCTTCGGCTCCTTCCACGATGTTGACTCCAGCGAGCAGGCCTTCTACGTCTGCGGCTCCATGGCCATCAAGGAGGCCTGTCAGAAGGCGTCCCCGGTGCTCCTGGAACCGATCATGGCGGTGGAGGTCGTGACGCCCGAGGAATACCTTGGTGACGTCATGGGTGACCTGAACGGCCGCCGCGGTCGCGTGAACAACCTGGAAGCCCGGGCCAACGCCCAGGTCGTCAGCGTCAACGTACCGTTGTCGACCATGTTCGGCTACGCCACGGACCTGCGGTCCAAGACCCAGGGCCGGGCCACCTTCACCATGCAGTTCGACCACTACGAGCAGGTGCCCGCGAGCATCGCCGAAGAGGTCATCAAGAAGAAGTGACTCTGAAAAGGTTTTCCTTGACAGAGTTGGGAGAGTAAGATTAAGCCCATGAGCCGCTTTTCGCTCAGGGCGAGGGCACTCCGGAACGCGCCGTTGGATGCAACGCCGCGAAATCGCTAGGAGATTGTATATGGCTTCCATGACGAGCGATCGCATCAGAATCAAGCTCAAGGCCTACGACTACCGCATCCTGGACAAGGCGGTGACTGAAATCGTGGACACCGCCCGCAATACCGGAGCGGCCGTCGCGGGGCCCATTCCGCTGCCCACCGACCGGCACATCACCACGGTGCAGCGTTCGGTGCATGTGGACAAGAAGTCCCGTGAGCAGTTCGAGATGCGCATCCACAAGCGCCTTCTGGACATCCTGGAGCCCACCCAGCAGACCGTGGATGCGCTGGGTAAGCTGTCCCTGCCGGCCGGCGTGGACGTCGAAATCAAGTTGTAGGAGACACCGCCATGGCCAAGACGCTTGGAATACTCGGGCGTAAGGTTGGCATGACCCGGATCTTCGGCAACGACGGCAGCGTCGTTCCCGTGACCGTGATCACCGCCGGGCCTTGCCCGATCACTCAGATCAAAAAGACGGATAAGGAAGGTTATGAGGCCCTTCAGGTGGCCTACGGCACGCAGCCGGAGCGCCGCGTGAACAAGCCGACCAAGGGCCATCAGGCCAAGGCCGGCAAGGGTTTCTTCCGCCACCAGCGCGAGTTTCCCCTGGACAGCGTGGACGGCTACGAAGTCGGCCAGGAGCTGACCGTGGACATCTTCAAGCCCGGCGAGAAGGTCAAGGTCACCGGCCGTTCTCGCGGTAAGGGCTTTCAGGGCGTCATGAAGCGCCACAACTTCGCAGGCAAGCCCGCGTCGCACGGCGTGGAAAAGGTGCACCGGTCGCCCGGATCCATCGGCTCCAACACCGAGCCGAGCCGTGTCTTCAAGGGGAAGCGCATGGGCGGCCACATGGGCGATCGGCGTGTGACCATTCTCAACGTCGAGATCGTGGACGTCCGCCCGGATGACAATCTCATCCTGGTCAAGGGCCAGGTTCCCGGGGCCGCCAACGGCCTGGTGATGATCCGCAAGAGCAGCTAGAGGGGACGACCATGGCTACCGTGAGCATATTCGATCAGAACAAAAAGGAAGTGGGCAGCATCGAGCTGGCCCCGGAGATCTTCGAGGTCGAGATTCGGCCCGAGATTTTGCACCTCGTGGTTCGCGCCCATCTGGCCGCCAAGCGCGCCGGCACCCATGCCGCCAAGGCCCGCGGCCAGGTCAGCGGCGGCGGCAAGAAGCCCTGGCGCCAGAAAGGCACTGGCCGCGCTCGCGCCGGAACCATTCGTTCGCCCCTTTGGCGTGGCGGCGCCGTTCTCTTTGGCCCCCAGCCGCGCAGCTACGCGTTCAAGGTGAACAAGAAGATCCGCAGTTTGGCCCTGCGCATGGCTCTGACTTCGCGACTCTCCGGTGACAACCTGATGGTGGTCAACTCCATCGATCTGCCTGAGGTAAAGACCAAGGGCTTCGTTCAGGTCGCCAAGAGCCTGGGACTGGAAAAAGCCTTGATTGTTTCCAAGGATCCTGCTAACACTCTCGTTCTTTCGGCCAGGAATATCCCTGGCATTAAGGTGCTTGAGGCCGACAAACTCAATGTTTACGACGTGTTGTACTACCCGAAGCTGGTTTTGCTCGAGAGTGCGGCGCGCGAGGTCCAGGAGAGGTTGAAGTAGCCATGGACTACACGCAGATCCTTTTGCGGCCGCTCATTTCCGAGAAGGCCACCGCCGCCAAGGAGGCGACCAACAGCGTCGCTTTCTTCGTGCACCCCTCGGCCAACAAGATCGAGGTCAAGAAGGCGGTTGAGCAGGCGTTCAACGTCAAGGTCGAGGCCGTGAACATCGTCAAGAAGGCGCCCATGGGGCGCAGCCGTTTCGGCCGCGCCACCGGCCGCATCTCCGGATACAAGAAGGCCTACGTCAAGTTGGCCGCCGGAGACAAGATCGAGTTCTTCGAGGGAGTCTAGACATGGCTGTGCGCAAGCTCAAACCCACTTCCGCCGGCCGCCGGTTCCAGACGGTCTCCAGCTTTGAGGAGATCACCAAGAAGGCGCCCGAGAAGTCTCTGGTCGAAGGCCTGAGTAAGAAGTCCGGCCGCAACTGCTACGGTCGCCTGACCTCCCGCCGTCGCGGCGGCGGTCACAAGCGCCTCTACCGTTTGGTGGATTTCAAGCGCGACAAGCGCAACGTTCCTGCCACGGTGGCGGCCATCGAGTACGACCCGAACCGCAGCGCCCGCATCGCCCTTCTGCACTACGCGGACGGTGAGAAGCGCTACATCCTGGCCCCTCTGGGGCTGGCCGTCGGTGATTCCGTGGTCTCCAGCGAGAGCGCGGACATCAAGCCCGGCAACGCTTTGTTCCTGGCGCGCATCCCCGTGGGCACCGTGGTGCATAACGTCGAGCTGCATCCGGGCCGTGGCGGTCAGTTCTGCCGAGCGGCGGGCGCCTACGCGCAGCTGGTCGCCAAGGAAGGTTCCTACGCCCTTTTGCGCATGCCCTCGGGCGAGGTCCGCAAGGTGCTTTCGTCTTGTGTGGCTACCGTGGGCCAAGTGGGCAACATTCATCATGAGAAGGTGAGTCTGGGCAAAGCCGGCCGCAACCGCTGGCTTGGACGTCGTCCCAAGGTTCGCGGCGTGGCCATGAACCCCATCGACCACCCCCTGGGCGGTGGCGAGGGCCGGAGTTCCGGCGGTCGTCATCCCACGACTCCCTGGGGTAAGCCGACGAAGGGTTACAAGACCCGCAACAGGAAGAAGACTTCCTCCAAGCTCATCGTGAAACGCCGCGGGCAGAAGTAGGAGCGCGTCATGCCGAGATCGTTGAAGAAAGGTCCCTTCGTGGACAGCCACCTCGAGAAGAAGGTGGTCAAGGCCAATGAGAACAAGGACCGCCGGGTGATCAAGACCTGGTCCCGCCGGTCCACGATCGTGCCCGAAATGGTCGGGATGACCTTCGCTGTCCATAACGGACGCAAGTTCATTCCCGTGTTCGTGACGGAGAACATGGTGGGCCACAAGCTCGGCGAGTTCGCTCCCACCCGGACCTTCTTCGGCCACGCCGCGGATAAGAAAACCAAGGCCAAGTAAGAGGGTTTGACATGGAAGCCAAAGCCGTCGCCAAGTTTTTGCGCGTTTCCCCGCGCAAGACCCGTCTGGTGGCTGAGAACATCCGGGGCAAAGCCGTCGAGGACGCCCTGAACATTCTCAAGTTCACGCCCAAGAAGCCCGCCCGCTACTTGAGCAAGGTTCTGTATTCGGCCATCGCCAACGCCGAGCAACTGCCCGGCGTGGACGTGGACTCCCTGGTTGTGGACACCGTGCTCGTCAACGAGGGCCCCATGTGGAAGCGGATCATGCCGCGCGCCATGGGCCGCGCCTACCGCATCCGGAAGCGCACGAGCCACATCACCATCGTCGTGAAGGAAATGTAGGGTAGGGGTATGGGCCAAAAAGTTCATCCGTACGGGTTCCGGCTGGGATACACCAAGAATTGGCTGTCGCGCTGGTACAGCCGCAAGGACTATCCCGCCTTCGTGCTTCAGGACGATCAGCTCCGGAAGTTCGTCAAGGAAAAGCTTTACCAAGCCGGCATCGCGCGCATCGAGATCGAGCGCGCCGGCGGTAAGGTCCGGCTCATCATCCACACCGCCCGGCCCGGCATCGTCATCGGCCGCAAGGGAGTGGAGATCGAGAAGCTCCGCGAGGATCTGCGCAAGAAGTTCGGCACCGAGTTCACCATTGAGGTCAACGAGATTCGCCGCCCCGAGGTGGAGGCCCAGCTCGTGGCCGAGAGCATCGCGCTTCAGCTGGAGCGCCGCGTGGCCTTCCGCCGCGCCATGAAACGGACCGTGTCCCTGTCCCGGAAATTCGGGGCCGAGGGCATCAAGGTGGCCTGCGCCGGCCGTCTGGCCGGCGCTGAAATCGCCCGCTCCGAGTGGTACCGCGACGGCCGTGTGCCGCTGCACACCCTTCGCGCCGACATTGATTTCGGCTACGCCATCGCCAAGACCACGTACGGCGTCATCGGGGTCAGGGTCTGGATCTTCAAGGGCGAGATTCTTGACGCAGAGGTGGAACAGTAATGCTTGCTCCGAAGAAAGTGAAATACCGCAAGCGGCAGAAAGGCCGCATCAAGGGTCAGGCCAGCCGCGGCACGAGCATCGCCTTCGGCGAGGTCGGTCTGAAGGCCCTTGAGCCCGGGAAGTTGACCAGCCAACAGATCGAAGCCGCCCGCGTGGCCATCATGCGCCACATCAAGCGCGGCGGAAAGATTTGGATCCGTGTCTTCCCCGACGTGCCGATCACCAAGAAGCCCGCCGAAACCCGCATGGGGTCCGGCAAGGGCGCGCCCGAGGGCTGGGTGGCTCCCGTCCGCCCCGGCCGCGTTCTGTATGAGGTCAAAGGGGTGGATATGGCTCTGGCCAAGGAAGCCCTCAATCTGGCGCGCTACAAGCTGCCCATCAAGACCGTGATCGTGGTCAAGGAGGGGGCTGAATAATGAAGAGCAAGGAAATCCGTGCCCTGGACGACAAGCAGCTTGGCGAGAAGCTCGGGGAGTTCCGCAAGGAACTGTTCAACCTGCGCTTTCAGCACGCCACGGCGCAGCTTGAGAACACCCAGCGCATTCCGACCGTGAAGAAAACCATCGCCCGCATCCTCACTGTGCAGCGGGAAAGAAACGCGGGGGCGTAAGTTCATGGCTGAGCTGAGCAAGACCAACAAGCGGACCCTGGAAGGGGTCGTGGCCAGCGACAAGGGCGACAAGACCATTGTCGTGCAGGTCGAGACCCTGGTGAAGCATCCGCTGTTCAAGAAGTATATCCGCCGCAGGAAGAAGTTCATGGCCCACGACCCGGCCAACGAATGCGGCGTCGGCGACAAGGTCGAGATCGTCGAGTCCCGTCCGCTGTCCCGCCGCAAGCGGTGGCATCTGGTGAAGATACTCGAAAAGGCGCAATAGGGTGGCACTATGATCCAGGTTGAGAGCAAACTCGACGTGGCCGACAATTCCGGGGCCAAGCAGGTCGCCTGCATCAAGGTTCTGGGCGGTTCCAAGCGCCGTTATGCCGGCGTGGGAGACATCATCGTCGTCTCCGTGAAGGAGGCCATGCCGCACTCCAAGGTGAAGAAGGGCGCGGTCATGAAGGCCGTTGTCGTCCGCACCAAGAAGGAAGTCGGCCGCGCCGACGGCTCCTACATCAAGTTCGACAGCAACTCGGCCGTCCTGCTGAACAATCAGCTCGAGCCGGTGGGGACGCGCATTTTCGGACCCGTGGCCAGGGAACTTCGTCAGAAGAACTTCATGAAGATCGTGTCCCTCGCCCCCGAGGTCCTCTAAGGGGAACCGGCAATGAACACCAAGATTCGCAAAGACGACAAAGTCATGGTCCTGGCCGGCAAGGACAAGGGGAAGATCGGCAAGGTGCTCAAACTTCTGAAGAAGAAGGACACCGTGCTCGTGGAAGGCGTGAACAAGATTCAGCGTCACACCAAGGCCAACCCCTACAAGAATCAGCCCGGCGGTATCGTGGAAAAGGAAGCCCCGGTCCATATCTCCAACGTGGCTTATGTGTGCACCGCGTGCGCCAAGGCCACCCGGATCGGGTACAAGGCCGACAATGACGGGAAGAAAGTCCGTTATTGCAAGAAGTGCAACGAGACCGTGGACTAGGGTGCTGCCATGACTCGACTGGAACAGATTTATTCGGAAAAGGTGGCGCCCGCCCTGAAGAAGGAGTTCGGCTACAAGAGCTCCATGGAGATCCCTCGGATTCAGAAGGTCTCCTTGAACATCGGGTTGGGCGAGGCGAGTGTCAACAACAAGCTCATCGAGGACGCCGTCGAGGAGCTGACCAAGATCGCCGGACAGCGTGCCGTTGTCACCCGCGCCAAGAAGTCCATCGCGGCCTTCAAGCTGCGTACGGGCATGGCCGTTGGCTGTCGCGTGACTTTGCGCCACGACCTGATGTGGGATTTTTTGGATAAGCTCGTCAATTTCGCCCTGCCCCGGGTTCGCGACTTCCGCGGCATCCCGGATCGCGGCTTCGACGGGCGCGGCAACTTCACCCTCGGCATCCGGGAGCACACCATTTTTCCCGAGATTGAAATCGACAAGGTGGAGCGGGTGAAGGGCATGAATGTGACCATCGCCACGTCCGCCGCGACGGACAAGGAAGGCAAGATGCTTCTTGACCTTCTGGGCATGCCCTTCAAAAAATAGGAGGAGAAGGCTTTGGCCAGGACGTGTTTGAGAGTCAAGGCTCGCCGCAAACCCAAGTTTTCGGTTCGCGCCTACAATCGGTGCCCGATCTGCGGCCGTTCCCGCGCCTTCCTTCGGCGTTACGGCATCTGCCGTATCTGCTTCCGGAACAAGTCCCTCGCCGGCGAACTGCCTGGTGTGCGCAAGGCGAGCTGGTAATCGCTCAAGGAGAAGACAATGGCTGTTGTTGATCCCGTCGCCGACATGCTGACCCGCATTCGGAACGCCCACCAGGCGTATCACCGCCAGGTGGACATCCCGGCCTCCAAGATGAAGGCTTCCATTGCTGGAATCCTCAAGGAGGAAGGGTACATTGAAGATTATTCCGTTGACGGCGCCAGCATGCAGTTGGCCCTTAAGTATGTCGACGGCAAGCCCCTCATTTCGGGTCTGAAGAAGGTGAGCAAGCCCGGTCGCCGCATCTATGTTGGGGTTTCTGAAATCCCGCGTGTGCAGAACGGCCTGGGCATCTGCATCCTCTCCACCTCGCGGGGCCTGATGGCCGGGGCCAAGGCCGCGGAAGGCAATCTGGGCGGCGAGCTCGTCTGCGAAATCTGGTAGCGAGGGAGTAGGTCATGTCCCGTATAGGCAAAAAGCCCATCGACATCCCTTCCGGTGTCGAGGTGAAGATCGGCCCGGAGGCCATTTCCGTGAAGGGCCCCAAGGGCGCCTTGAGCACTCCGGTGCATCCCAAGGTGTCCTATTCGCTCGAGGGCGACAAGATTCAGGTTTCGCCCGTGGATGAGTCTCGCATGGCCAATGCTCAGCACGGTCTCCGCCGTACGTTGCTGGCCAACTGCATCCATGGAGTGACCGCCGGATTCCAGAAGACGCTGGAAGTGATCGGCGTCGGCTACAAGGTTTCCGTGCAAGGCAAGAAGGTGGTGCTCACCGTGGGATATTCCCATCCGGTGGAGTATCCCCTGCCCGCCGGCATTGACGCCGCCGCCGAGGGAAACAAGCTGACCATTTCCGGCCTGGACAAGCAGATGGTGGGCGAAGTCGCCGCCCAGCTGCGCCGTGTGCGGCCGCCCGAACCTTACAAGGGGAAGGGCATCAAGTACGTCGACGAGCAGATCCGCCGCAAGGCCGGTAAGTCCGGCGCCAAGTAAGGCCCGGGAAGCAGGACGAAGCCATGAAGATGACGAAGGAAGAATCGCGGGCCCGCCGCAAGGTGCGCATCCGCAAGAAGATTTCCGGCAGCGCGGAGAGGCCCAGGTTGGTGGTCTTCCGTTCCAACCGGCAAATCTATGCGCAACTCATCGACGATATCGCCGGTCGGACTCTCGCGAGTTCCTCCACCCTAGCCCTGGGCAAAGGTGGCGAGACGGCGAAGCTGAATCTGGAGTGCGCCGGCAAGGTGGGTAAGGACATAGCCGCCAAGGCTTTGGCCGGAGGCATCGAGATGGTGGTCTTCGACCGCAACGGCTATCTGTACCACGGCCGCATCAAGGCCCTGGCCGAAGGCGCCCGCGAGGGCGGGCTCAAATTCTAGAGGGTGTGACGCGATGGTGGAACAGAACGAATCCGGGCTGATTGAAAAGATCGTCTACCTGAACCGCGTGGCCAAGGTCGTCAAGGGCGGCCGGCGCTTCAGCTTCAGCTGCCTGGTGGTGGTGGGCGATGGTCAGGGCAAGGTCGGCTATGGTCTCGGCAAGGCCAATGAGGTTCCCGAGGCCATCCGCAAGGCGTCCGACAAGGCCAAGAAATCCATGATCCGCATCCCCGTGCTGGAAGGCACCCTGCCTTACGAGGTGCTGGGGCGCTTCGGCGCGGGCCGGGTGCTTCTGAAGCCCGCCAGCCGCGGTACCGGCATCATCGCCGGCGGCCCTGTGCGCGCCGTCATGGAGGCTGTGGGCGTGTCCGACATCCTGACCAAGGCCATCGGCACCAACAACCCCCATAACGTGTTGCGCGCCACCATCACCGGCCTGGCCTCCCTGCGCAGCGCGGACGATGTGTCCGGGCTCCGCGGCAAGGAACTGGTCACTCCGCGCAAGTAACGACGACCAGAAAGGGGAATCCGCGTGTTCAAGGTGAAGCTCGTGAAAAGCCTGATCGGCTGCACCCCGGCCCAGCGCAAGACGCTGGCCGCCCTGGGGCTCAAACGCATCCGTCAGGAAAATACTTTGAAGGACACTCCCGCCGTGGCGGGCATGATCGAGAACGTGAAGCATCTGGTTGAGGTGTCCAAGTCATGAATCTGCACGAATTGTATCCCTTCCCCGAGGAGCGCCAGACCCGCAGACGTGTCGGCCGCGGCCCGGGATCCGGGCTGGGCGGAACGTCCGGCCGTGGACACAAAGGTCAGCTGTCCCGTTCCGGCGGCAAGTCCAAGAAGGGCTTTGAGGGCGGTCAGATGCCCTTGCAGCGCCGCCTGCCCAAGCGCGGCTTCAAGAATCCCTTCCGGGTGGAGTACGAGGCCGTGAATGTCGGTCTTCTGCTGGCCGCCTTCGAGGGCAAGTCCGAGATCACCGTGGCCGACATCTACGAGCGCGGCCTGTGCCGCCCGGGCGCCCCGGTCAAGATCCTGGGCGACGGCGAAGTGACCGCCGCGGTGACCATCGAGGCCCATCGCTTCAGCGCTTCGGCCGCTGAGAAGATCACCAAGGCCGGCGGTTCCGCCAAGTCCTTGGAAGGAAAGTAAGGGGACGCATACGTGGCTTTGTCCGGTGTCGAAAATCTGGCGCGGCTGCCCGAGCTGAAGAAGAAGCTCGGGTGGACCTTCCTGTTGCTGGCCGTTTATCGCCTGGGCATCCACGTTCCGGTCCCCGGGGTGGACGGCGCGGCGCTGGCGGAGTTCTTCGCCAGCGCGCAGAATACCCTATTCGGCCTGTTCGACATGTTCTCCGGCGGCGGGTTGAAGAATCTCTCCATCTTCGCCCTGGGCATCATGCCGTACATCTCCGCGTCCATCATCCTGCAACTGCTCACCGTGGTCAGCCCCGAACTGAAGCGGCTGTCCAAGGAAGACGGTCAGGCCGGGCGCAAGAAGATCACCGAATACACCCGCTACGGAACGGTGCTCATCACGCTCATTCAGGGTCTCGGCATCGCCGTGGGACTGGAGAGCATGACCAGCCCCACCGGAGCACCCGTGGTCGTCGATCCGGGGTGGATGTTCCGTTTCATGAGCGTTGTCACCCTGACTGCGGGAACCATCTTCCTCATGTGGCTGGGTGAACGCATCACCGCCAAGGGTATCGGCAACGGCATCTCGCTGATCATCTTCGCGGGCATCGTGGCCGGCTTGCCGTCCGCGGTGGTCAACACCTTCCGGCTCATGAGCGCGGGCGAACTGTCGCTTTTCGTGCTTCTGCTCATCTTGGCCGTGATGGTGGCCGTGCTCGGCTTCATCGTCTTCATGGAGCGCGGGCAGCGCCGCATTCCCATCCATTACGCCAAGCGCATGATGGGTCGGAAGATGTTCGGCGGACAGACCACGCACCTGCCGTTGCGCATCAACACCGCCGGAGTCATACCGCCGATCTTCGCCTCGAGTCTTCTGCTTTTTCCGGCCACGGTGGCGAACTTCTCCAGCGCGGAGTGGTTGAAGACGGTGTCCACCCTGTTGAGCCCGCAGTCCATCGTGTACAACATTCTGTACATCGCGGTGATCATCTTCTTCGCCTACTTCTACACGGCGATCATCTTCGATCCCAAGGGCATCGCGGAAAATATCCAGAAGCAGGGCGGGTTCATTCCGGGCATTCGTCCCGGCGCACGGACGCGCGAGTACATCGACCGCGTGTTGGCCCGCATTACGCTTTGGGGCGCGCTGTATATCTCGGCCATCTGCGTCCTGCCCACGGTGCTCATCGCCAACTTCAATGTACCGTTTTACTTCGGCGGCACGTCTATTCTCATCGTGGTCGGCGTGGCCATGGACTTCATGGGCCAGATCGAGTCCTATCTCATCTCCCGGCAATACGAGGGACTCATGGGGAAGACCCGGATCAAGGGCAGGCGATAGAGTTGAAAAAGTTTCGCGGAGTCTTTCTTAAGAATCCGAATGAAATCGCCTTAATGCGTGTTGCGAACCGGATCACCTCCCAAATCCTGGATGCCTTGGGGGAGGCGGTTCGCCCTGGAGCGGAATGCTCCGAGTTTGAAGACATCTGCCGCCGGTTGTGCGAAGAGCATCAGGTCAGACCGGCTTTCCTGGGATACCAGGGATATGGCTACGCTCTTTGTTGTTCGGTGAATTCGGAGGTCGTGCATGGCTTCCCCACCCGGGACAAGGTGCTTCGGGAGGGGGACATTGTTTCCTTCGACATGGGCGTGGTGTATAAGGGGTTTTACGGCGATTCGGCGCGAACCTTCCCCGTGGGCCAGGTGCGCGGAGAGGCCGCCCGGCTCATGGATGTGACCCGGGAATCCCTGTTGCTCGGGATTGAGCAGGCCCGCCCCGGGAACAACCTGTACGACATTTCGGCCGCCGTGCAGCGGCATGCCGAGTCGGCTGGGTTTGGAGTGGTCCGGCGGTTCGTGGGCCATGGCATCGGCGCACGAATGCATGAGAAGCCGGAAGTACCCAACTTTGTTCCTCGTGGAATTCTTGGGCTGCCGCTGAAGGCCGGGATGGTGCTGGCCATCGAGCCCATGATCACCGAGGGCGGGCATGAAGTGGAAGTGCTGGCCGACGGCTGGACTGCGGTGACCAAGGACCGCAAACTGGCCGCCCACTTCGAGCATACTGTGGCGATTACGCCGGATGGGCCCCAGATCCTGAGCCTCTCGGACTAGGGCGGGACAGGGAAGGCGAGGGGTTGCGGTTTCTGGAAATGTGCTGTATAGGAACCCTTCGCTTTTTTCGCGATCTGGCTGAAACGAAGGGAATTCGCGATCTTCAAGGGATCGCCGGTCCCGAGAACGATACCAAGTGCTGGAGACGGTCATGAAAGTCAGACCTTCGGTGAAAAAGATTTGTACCAAATGCAAAATCATCAGGCGCAAGGGTGTGTTGCGGGTCATTTGCGACAATCCCCGGCACAAGCAGCGCCAGGGTTAACCAGAGAGGGGACCGAACGTGGCACGCATTGCTGGCGTTGATTTGCCCAAGAAGAAGCGGATGGACATCGCGCTGACCTATATTTACGGCATCGGCCGTACGACGGCGCGCAAGATCCTGGCCGACACCGGCGTGGAATGGACCAAGAGCACCGACGATCTGAGCGCGGACGAGACCAATACCATCCGCAACGAGATCGAGCAGCGCTACAAGGTCGAAGGCGACCTCCGTCGCGAGCTGACCCAGAACATCAAGCGGCTGATGGATATCGGCTGCTATCGCGGCTTGCGGCATCGCAAGGGCCTGCCTGCCCGCGGACAGCGCACCCATACCAACGCCCGCACCCGCAAGGGGCCGCGCCGTTCGCTTATGGGAAAGAAGAAGAGCAAGGCCCCCGCTGCCGGCGGCTCCGCCGCGTAGAGGACTTGGTTCGGCGCTCCGCACGACCGGGAATGTTTCGGTCGTGTTGAGCGCTGATTCATTGCGTTTTTTCAAGAGAACCGGAGAAGTGTAATGGCAAGACCTCGTCGCGCCGGAAAAAAGAAAGAGAAGAAGAACGTTCCCGTGGGCGTCGCCCATGTGCAGGCCACCTTCAACAACACCATCATCACCTTTACGGACCTCAAGGGGAACGTGGTGAGCTGGGCCAGCGCAGGCGCTGCGTTCAAGGGATCCCGCAAGAGCACGCCCTTCGCCGCGCAGATCGCGGCCGAAAACGCGGCCAAGGTGGCGCAGGAGCACGGTATGCGCACCGTGGGCGTTTTCGTGAAGGGACCTGGTGCCGGTCGTGAGGCCGCCATGCGCGCCATCAACAACTCCGGGTTCAAGGTCAGTTTCATCCGTGACATCACCCCCATCCCCCACAACGGCTGCCGTCCTCCGAAACGGCGCCGGGTGTAAGCGCAAGGAGGGATTCTCTTGGCCAGATACACCGATGCCAAATGCAGACTGTGCCGCCGTGAAGGGCAGAAGCTCTTTCTCAAAGGCGACCGCTGCTATACCGATAAGTGCGCCTATGAGCGCCGCCCCTACGCTCCCGGCGGGGCTGGACGCCTGCGCAAGAAGATGAGCGACTATGCCGTCCAGTTGCGCGAGAAGCAAAAGGTCCGCCGCATGTATGGGCTGCTCGAAGGCCAGTTCCATACGTATTTCGAGCGCGCCGAGGCGCAGAAGGGCGTCACCGGCGCCAATCTGCTCATCCTTTTGGAGCGTCGCCTGGACAACGTCATCTACCGTTTGGGCTTCGCCAACTCCCGCGACCAGGCCCGCCAGCTGGTGACCCACGGCGTGTTCAAGGTCAACGGCCGCCGGGTGAACGTGCCTTCCCTGCTTGTCCGGCCCAACGATGTGGTCGAGGTGCGCGAGGAAAGCCGCAAGGTGCCCGTCATCATGGAAGCCCAGGAAGTCATCGCCCGCCGGGGTTGCCCGGGCTGGCTGGAGTCCGATGGGGCCAACTTCAAGGGAACGGTCAAGGCTCTGCCGGTCCGCGAGGACATTCAGTTCCCGATCAACGAGCACCTCATCGTCGAGCTGTACTCCAAATAAACAAGCGTAGGTTTTTGCATGCTCATTCAACACGGCGACAAGCTGATCAACGCCAGGAACTGGTCCGAACTCGTTCGGCCGGAACAACTGGTGCGGGACCCCAAGTCCACGGACACCTACGGCAAGTTCGTGTGCGAGCCCCTGGAGCGCGGTTTCGCGACCACCATCGGCAACGCCATGCGCCGGGTGCTGCTGTCGTCCTTGCAGGGCGCGGCCATCGTCGCCGCCCGCATCGAGGGCGTGCAGCACGAGTTCACCACGGTTCAGGGCGTTCTTGAGGACATCACCGAGGTGGTGCTCAACCTGAAACAGGTGCGCTTGGGCATGACCAGCACCGAGCCGCAGATCCTGGTCCTTGAGGCCAAGACCAAGGGCCCCGTGACCGCGGCCATGATCCGCGAGAACCAGAACGTCCGCGTGCTCAATTCCGATCAGATCATCTGTACCCTGACCGAGGACCGCCCGCTCAAGATGGAGTTGGAAGTCCGCATGGGCAAGGGATACATGCCTGCCGAGATGCACGAGGGATTGACCGAGGACATCGGGCTCATCACCCTGGACGCCAGCTACTCGCCGGTGCGCAAGGTGGCCTACTCGGTGGAGCAGGCCCGTGTCGGGCAGATGACCAACTACGACAAGCTCATCCTTGAGGTCTGGACCGACGGATCGGTTCCGCCCGAGGACGCCTGCGCTTACAGCGCCAAGATCCTCAAGGACCAGCTCTCGGTCTTCATCAACTTCGACGAGCTGTCCTCCGAGACGGAGAAGTCCTCCGAGGGCGGGGCCGACATCAACCCCAATCTCTTCAAGGGCATCGACGAACTGGAGCTGTCGGTCCGCGCCACCAACTGTCTCAAGGCCGCCAACATTCAGTTGGTGGGTGAGTTGGTGCAGCGTACCGAGCAGGCCATGCTCAAGACCAAGAACTTTGGGCGCAAGTCCCTGGATGAGATACGCCGCGTTCTGGACAACATGGGGCTCCGTTTCGGCATGAGCGTCGATGATTTCGACAAGAAATACCAGGAATGGTTGAAGAGGAAAGAGAAAAATGAGGCATAGAAAGTCCGGACGGAAGTTCAACAGGAACTCCTCGCACCGTATGGCCATGTTCCGCAACATGGCCCGCGCCCTGCTCACCTACGAGGCCATCCGCACGACCGAGGCCAAGGCCAAGGATCTGCGCTCCGTGGTTGAGAAGCTCATCACCCTGGCCTTGCGGGACGACCTGCATGCCCGGCGCGAGGCCTACAAGGTCCTCAACAACCACCAGATGGTGCAGAAGCTCTTCAGCGACATCGGCCCCCGCTATGCGGGCGGCAAGGGCGGCTACACGCGCATCGTGAAGTTCTCCCAGCCCCGCGTCGGTGACGCCGCGCCCATGGTCCTCATCGAGCTGACCAAGCGCGTTGTGAAGGTTGCGGAGGAGAAGAAGGAAGAGTCCGCGACCGACGAGAAGAAGGCCGAAACCAAGGCCGCCGCACCGAAGAAGGCCCCCGCCAAGAAGGCCGCGCCGAAGAAGGCCGCCGAAGGCGAGGAGAAGCCTAAGAAGGCCGCGGCCAAGAAGGCTAAAAAGGCCGAAGAGCCGGCCGCTGAGTAGCGTCCACATGGGCAGACCTTCGGGTCTGCCCTTTTTTTGTCTGGATTTATCGATAAAATCTATTCATAATCCGGCGCATCATGGATTTCCGCAAATTACAGGCCTTCGCCAAGGTCTACGAGAATCGGGGCTTTTCCAAGGCCGGCGCTGAGTTGTTCCTGTCGCAGCCGACCGTCAGCGCCCATGTCGCTTCCCTGGAGGAAGAGCTGGGCGTACGGCTCTTCGACCGTTTGGGGCGATTGGTCCTGCCCACCCGCGAGGCTGGAATTCTCTATGCCGCCGCCCGCGACGTCTTCGCCCGGCTGGAGGCCGTCACGGCGGAACTCCAGCAGTCCCAAGGCCGAATAGTCGGGGATGTCCTGGTAGGCGGGAGCACCATCCCCGCGCACTACATCCTGCCCGGACATCTGGCCGCCTTCGCCAGGCGTTATCCCGAGGCGCACGTCCGCCTGCACGCCGGTGACACGGCGGTCATCGCGGCGCAGGTCGCGGCCGGAGAACTGGCGCTCGGTGTGGTGGGGGCTGATCCTGAGACGCCGGAACTGCGCACCGTGCCCCTGTTGGAAGACGATTTGGTGGTCATCGCGCCACCGGAAACGAATTCCACCGCGCCGCTGTCCTGGGAACGTTTGGCCGGGCAGCCCTGGGTTTTGCGCGAGGAAGGCTCGGGAACGCGTCGGGCCTTCCAGGAAGCTTTGCGGCGTATGGGCCGTGATCTCTCTGAACTGCGGCCTTCGGCCGTGGTGGACAGCACCGAGGCCGTGTTGCGTTGCGTGCGCGCGGGATTGGGCCTGGGCGTCGTTTCCCGGCTGGCTTCCACCGAGGGGGTGCGGCGGAATGAATTCATCGAGCTGGTTCTGCCGGATTTCCGCCCCAGGCGTGGGTTTTGGCTCATCACCCGCACCGGCCGTACGCTTTCTCCGGCGGAGAGGGCTTTCATACACCTGCTGACCGAAGGGAAATGATCCGGGCCCGCCCGGCGGTTGTCTCCCCTGGGGTCTTGCTGCTAGCATGGGACGAGCCGGACGACCCGGCACGGGAGGATCTCATGCGAACCAAGATCGTTGCCACGGTGGGTCCGTCCACCAAGGAACCGGCCATCCTGCGCGCCCTGGTGGACGCGGGCGTGCGCGTCTTCCGTCTGAATTTTTCCCACAGCGACGCCAAGTCCTTTGTGCGCGTCATCCGCGCCATCCGCGCCGTTGAGCGGGAGAGCGGGATCTCCCTGACCGTCCTGGCGGATCTCTCCGGTCCCAAGCTGCGCATCGGCGAGGTGGCGGGCAGCCCGCTGAACGTGGAGAAGGGTGGGGTCGCGATTCTGGGGCTGCCGGGACGGGCCGGCGAAGTCCCCCCGGGCACGCCGTTCATTCCCCTGGACCGGCCGGAATTGCTGGCCGGACTTGCCGAAGGCATGCCGGTGAACCTCTCCGATGGCATGCTTCAGTTCCGGGTGAGCCGGGGGCTGGTCAAGGACGAGCTGTTCGAACTCACGGCCGAGAACCCCGGCCTGCTCACTTCACACAAGGGCATCGTCTTTCCGGGCAAGAGCATCATCATCCCGGCGCTTACGGACAAGGACCGCGCGGACATCCACGAGGCCCTGGACGTGGGTATCGACGCGGCGGCCCTGTCCTTCGTGCAGACGGCCCAGGACGTGCTCGACCTGAAGGCCGAGATCGAGGCCCGCCGTCGTTGGATTCCCATCATCGTGAAGCTGGAACGGCAGCAGGCCGTGGACAATTTGGAGAGCATCCTGGACGTGGCCGACGGGGTCATGGTGGCCCGGGGCGACTTGGGCCAGGAGTGCCCGCTGTCCAAACTGCCGATCATCCAGAAGCAGATCATCCAGGCCTGCCGCCTGCGCGACAAGCCGGTGATCGTGGCCACCCAGATGCTCCTGTCCATGGTTTCCAACCCCGTACCCACGCGGGCCGAAACCACGGACGTGGCCAACGCCATCCTGGACGGCGCGGACTGCGTCATGCTTTCGGAAGAGACGGCCATCGGCCGCTGGCCGGTGGAGACGGTGCGGGCCATGCGCGACATCGCCGAACAGGCCGAGGGCTATGCCCTGGATCAGGCCGAAGGCCCGGCGCTGCCGGAGCGCGAGGGCGACCCGGAGCGCACCCTGGCCTACTGCGCCTGCCTTTTGGCCGAGCAGACCGGCGCCCACCACCTCGTCTGCCACACCCGTTCGGGCACCACGGCCCAGCGGGTCAGCGGACGGCGGCCGCGTCAGCCGATCCACGCCCTGACGCCCAGCCGTGAAGCGCTGGGGCTGCTCAACTTCAGCTGGGGCGTCATTCCCCATTTAGTGGGACGCAAGCCGGACAGCCACCTGGGCCGCTGCCAGCAGTTCGTGGACCGTTCCCCCCTGGTGGCCTCGGGCGAGAGCGTGGTCATCACGGCGGGCGAGCCCACGCCGGGTCGGCGCGACCTGCACACCAACCAGGTCAAGGTCTACTACAAGTAAGCTGGCTGGGCGGTCGAAGACTCCACGAAGGCCAGCTCCGGCGCGGAAGCGATGATTCCGGCCCCGACAAGCTTGCGGTAGAAGAGATTCAGGCCTTGCTGCTCCTCGGGGCCCAGATCGTAGGACAGGCCCGCGAAATAGGAGCGCAGTTCCTCCACGCTGAGCGGGGTGTCGGCCGCTGCTCGGGCGATTGTCGTCTCCAGCATGGCCAGTCCGGCGGCTTTGGCCTGGGCCAGCACGCCGCAGGCGGCCCACAGGGCCTCCGGCCGTTCGGCCAGGGCCTCCCGCCGCACTGCCCAGAGTCCGAAGATGAAGGGCAGGCCGGTCCACTGCCGCCATGCCTCGCCCAGGTCCAGGGTGTGCGGGTAGTCCGGGTGCCGCCGCAGGCGCAGGGCCTCGTCGCCGATGGCCAGGATGGCCTCGGGCCGTTCGCCTTCGGCCAGGCTTCGGCTGGCGTCGCCGGTGGCGAAGCCGGTGGCTACGCGCAGATGTTCCTTGAGCAGCAGGCGCAGCAGGGCCGCCGAGGTGTGGGTTTGGGAGGAGACGAGGATGGTCCGGCCGTCCAGGCGCTCCAGGGGCAAGCGTGAGAGCAGCAGCACGCTCTGCACCGGCCCCCGGCTGCCGATGGAAAGGTCCGGCACCAGAAGGTAGCGCTCCGGGCGACGGCCGTACTCGATGGACGAGACCCCGGAGATGTCCAGGCGGCCGTCGGCCATGAGGGTGTTCAGGTAGGAGGGCGGCCCGGCCACCAGGGTGAGGTCGTGGCGTACCCGCCCTGTCTCCAGGGGCAGGAACAGGGGCAGGACGTTCAGGTAGCCGATGCGCCCCAGGCGTACGCCGGTGGTGGGATGGCTCATGCTTCCTCCAATAGGGAGTAATCCATGCGCCGCTGCCGCGGCGTGAAACCCGCGCCCTTGATGAGGCGGCGTATCTCCTCCCGGGAGAGCCGGAAGCTCACTCCGGCGGCCCGGACCACGTTTTCCTCGATCATGGTCGAGCCGAAGTCGTTGCCGCCGAAGAAGAGCGCCAACTGCGCGATCTTGGGGCCCATGGTGACCCAGGAGACTTGGAGATTGTCGAAGTTGTCCAGGACGATGCGCGCGACGGCCAGGAGGCGGAGGTACTCCACGCTGGTGAGTTGCCGGGCCTCGATGGCCGTGTTTGCGGGCTGGAAGGTCCAGGGGATGAAGGCCGTATAGCCGCCCGTGCGGTCCTGGGAGGCGCGCAGGGCGAAGAGGTGCTCCAGGCGCTGGGCGGGCTCCTCCTCGTGGCCGAACATCATGGTCGCCGTGGTCCGCAGGCCCAGGTCGTGGGCCTCCTCCATGATCCGCAGCCATTCGTCGGCCCCGCACTTGCGCGGGGAAACCCGGGAACGCACCGCGTCCACGAGGATCTCGGCCCCTCCGCCGGGGATGGAGTCCAGCCCGGCGGCCTTGAGCCGGGCGATGACTCCGGCCGTGCTCAGGCCGTTCAGCTTGGCGAAGTGCGCGATCTCCGGCGGGGAGAAGGCGTGCGCGTGGATCGGATAGTTCTTGATGAAGCGCAGCATGTCCTCGTACCAGGACAGGGGCAGGTCCGGGTGATGGCCGCCCTGGAGGAGGATTTGCGTGCCGCCGAGCGCCAGGGTCTCCTCGATTTTTCGGCCCAGATCCTCGCGGTCGATCAGGAAGCCGCCTTCCTGGCCCGGGGCGCGGAAGTAGGCGCAGAACCGGCAGCCGCAGACGCAGATGTTGGAATAGTTGATGTTGCGGTCCGAGACGAAGGTGACCACCGGCTCGGGGTGTTTGCGCAGCCGCACGGCGTGGGCCAGGCGGCCCAGCTCATGCAACGGGGCCTCGAAGTAGAGGGTCGCGGCCTCGGCGGGCGTCACCCGCCCGCCCGCGAGGATTTTTTCGCTTAGGGCGCGCATCAGGCCACCTCCCGGAACAAGGTGTCGCGTTCCACCGGGGTCAGGCCGCAACCTCGGATCATCTCTTCGATGTCCCGCCGCCAGAGGGCCTGGGCCGAGTCGGCTCCGGCCATGTGCCCGATCTTCTCCTCCACCACCGTGCCGTCGAAGTCGTCGGCCCCGAAGAAGAGCGCGGCCTGGGCCTGCTTGACTCCGAGCATGACCCAGTAGGCCTTGACGTGCGGAACGTTGTCCAGGAGCAGTCGGGACACGGCGATGGTCCGCAACTCCTCCAGGCCGTCCAGAGGGTTGTCCACCTTGAGGCGGCTGTTTTCCGTGAGGAAGGGCAGGGGGATGAAGCAGGTGAACCCGCCTGTGGCGTCCTGCTGGGCGCGCAGCCGCAGGAGATGGTCCACGCGGTCGGCGCGGGATTCCAGGTGCCCGAAGAGCAGCGTGCAATTGGTGGCCAGGCCCAGTTCGTGGGCCTCGCCGTGGATGCGCAGCCATTCCGTTCCGTCGATCTTGCGCGGGCAGATTTTGGCCCGCACGTCCTCGGCGAAGACTTCGGCTCCGCCGCCCGGGAGCATGGACAACCCGGCGGCCTGGAGCCGGGTCAGCACCTCGCGGGTGGAGATGCCCTCCAGGGTCGCGAAGTGCGCGATCTCCACGGCCGTGAAGCATTTCAGAACGGCCTCGGGAAAGGTTCGGCGCAGGCGGCCGAGGAGATCTTCGAAATATTCCAGGCGCAGGTCCGGGTGGCAGCCGCCCACGATGTGGATCTCCCGGGGCGGCGCGGCGTCGGCCGCCAACTTGGCCAGCACGGTCCGGGCGTCCAGGGTGAAACCGCCCTCCTGGCCCGGGTCGCGGTGATAGGCGCAGAACGTGCAGCGGTTCACGCAGACGTTGGTGTAGTTGATGTGCCGGTTGCGCACGAAGAAGACCTTGTCTCCGTGCAGTTCCGTGCGGCGGTGGTGGGCCAGCTCGCCCACGGCGGTCACGTCCGGGCAGTCGAAGAGCCGCAGGCCGTCCTCGGCGTTCAGGCGTTCTCCGTTCAGCACTCGGGCGGCCACGTCGTCCAGGCCCAGTCGCTCATAGCGTCGCAGATCCATGTTCCTCCTCAGGCCGAGAATCCCCGGCGCAGAAATTCGACGAGTTCCCCGGCCCGACGTTCCACCACGTCGCGCGGCGCGCCGAAGATCCCCAGCCCGCCGTCCAGGGGCGCGGCGGCCAGGGACTGGAGAAAGCGGTCCAGGAGCGTGTGCAGGACGTACACGGCCAGATCCGGGTCCAGGTCCGGCCGAAGTTCCCCGCGCTCGATGCCCTCCAGCACCAGGGGACGGAAGTACTTGGCCGATGCGGCGCGCACCTGGCCGAGAACCTGTTCTCGCAGGGGGAAATCTTCATTGTGGAGCATTTTCAGATAAATGCGGTGGATGCGTGGATAGGAGGCGATGAACTCCATGCCCGTCAGCAGACTTTGGCGCAGAACCTCGAAGAAGCCGCCATCCCTGGCGCGCTCACGGGCGGCCTTGAGTGGAGCCTTGAAAAGGTCCACGGCCCGGCCGAAGGTGTAGGCGAACAGCCCTTCCTTGCTGCCGAAGTACTGGAAGATCGAGCCCTTGGCGATCGACAGCCGGGTGGCCAGGCGGTTCATGCTGGCGCCTTGGAAGCCGTGGTCCGCGAATTCCTCCAGGGCCGCATCCAAGACGCGGGCGCGCTTGTCCTCGGGCAGGTTGGTGAAGGTTCCGCGGGCGTCGCTCATGGGTTTTCCTTGCCCCGGCCGAATGTTCGGAGTAGAAATGACCGGGTGGTCATTTCTCTACGGCCAACGTCCCCGGCTGTCAATGCGCCGGGCAATCCCGCGGAACGGTGAACGAAAATGAACGAGCAAGTGCTGCGCCTGAACTATTCGCCCTGCCCCAACGACACCTTCATTTTTTACGGTCTGGCTTCCGGGTTGGTTCCCCTGCCCGGGTTCCGCCTGGATATCTCCCTGGCCGACGTGGAGGTGCTCAACGTCCGTGCCGCCCGAGGCGAGGCGGACGTCTGCAAGGTCTCCTTCGCGGCCGCCGCCGGGCTTCTGGATGATTGGCTCCTGCTGCGGGCCGGAGGGGCGATGGGGCGGGGCGTGGGGCCTTTGCTGGTGGCCCGGGAGGGCGTTGAGCCGCGCGACTTGAACGGCAAGGCCGTGGCCATTCCGGGAAGCCGGACCACCGCCAACCTGCTTTTCGGTTTGTACTGCCGGGAACTCGGCCTGGAGCTGGAGCGGATGGAGATGGTCTTTGACCAGATCATGCCCGCCGTGGCCCGCGGCGAGGTGGCCGCCGGGGTGGTCATCCACGAAGGGCGTTTCACCTACGCGGAGCACGGCCTGTCGCGATTGGCCGACCTGGGGCGGTGGTGGGAGGAGCGGCGCGGTCTGCCCATTCCCCTAGGCGTCATCGCCGTGCGCCGCGCCCTGGGGCCGGGCACGGCCCGGCTGGTCCAGGACGCCATTCGTCGCAGTCTGGATCTGGCCCGGGGCGAGGCTGCCGGACTCCGGGAATATGTCCGAAGCCACGCCCAGGAGATGGACGAAGCCGTGATCCGGCGGCACATTGAAACGTTCGTCACGGACTTCAGCCGGGACATCGGCGAGGAAGGGCGCCGGGCCGCCCTGGCGCTTCTGTCCGAGGCTCGGCCAGGGGCGCTGCCCGAGCCGGTGTTCTTGGGCGACTAGGCCTTGCGGCGGTCCTGGCTCAGGAACACGCCCGCGAGGACCAGCCCGGAGGCGGCGTACTGGGCGGGCGAGAGCTGTTCGTCCAGCATGGCCCAGCCGAGGAAGAGGGTGATGACCGGGATGAGGTTGATGAAGGCCGAGGCCTGGTTGGCCGGAACCTTGCTCATGCCGTAGTTGTAGAAGCCGTAGCCGCCTATGGTCACGAACATCCCCAGATAGAGGATCGCCGCCAAGCCCAGGGGTTCAAATTCGCCGATGGGCGGAGCCCAGGGGCCCAAGGCCAGGGGCAGGTAGAAGAGCGCGCCCACGAAGGCCTGCAAGGACGTGAGCACCCAAGGCGAGTAGCGTGCGGAGAGCGACTTGAGCGTGATCATGTAGCCCGTGGCGCAAACCATGGCCAGGAATTCCATGAAGTTGCCCAGGGCCGGGTTGGGCGACGAGAGCGTGGCCTGGCCCCCGGCCGAGAGCAGGATAGCCCCGGCGATGGCCACTCCGAAGCCGGCGAGAGTACGCCGCGAGATGTGCTCCTTGAGCACGAAGCGGGCGGCGACCGCCACCAGCAGGGGCAGCATGGCCGTGATCATGCCCGCCTGGGAGGCGTCGGTGTGCTTCAGGGCCATGGCCTCGAATATGAAATAGAAGCAAGGCTCGCACACGGCCATGAACAGCAGCGGCTTCCAGTCCCCCCGGCGGTAGGAGATTCCGGCGCGCAGTCCTTTCCAGGCCAGGGCGAAGCAGAGGCTGGCCACGGCCATGCGGCCGAAGATGACCAGCATGGGGTCATAGTGGCGGAAGGCCACCTTCAGGGCCACGAAGGAACTGGCCCAGAGCGTCGAGGCGCTCACGAGGGCCAGCAGGGCGAGCAGGTCGCCCCGGGAACGGGTCACGGACAGCTCCTTGAGGCCGCTTGCGGCCGGGAATGAAGGCCTACCACCAAAGTCTGGGAAAGGAAACACGGTGGGCCAGTGAAAAGCACGGGGCGACCCGGAGGCCGCCCCGTGTACGATCCGGTCGGTCAGCTCTTCACGAGCGGCACAGGGCCACGAGATTGAAGGGCTTGTAGCCGTTGTCCGGGTTCTCCGCATAGCGGCAGCCCAGGTTGGAGTCGTCGCGTTTGTTGATGATTTCCTTGTCCGAGTTCTGGAAGTGCGGGCACTGGTTGTTGTTGCAGACCACTATGATGCCCCAGCCTGAGCCCGGAGGGGCGACCCAGGGCTCCAGGGGTTTGTGGCAGTGCGGACAGGTGCGGTCCTCCAGTTCGGTGACGATGCCGGCGTATTCGAAGATCACGGGAATGCTCCTTGTCGTTGGGGGAAAATGGACTGTGTTGAAATAAGTCCCAGGCTCGCCGCGTCAAGGCCTGGTCAGACCCTGGAATCCAGATCGCGCAAGGCCCGGAACAGGGCGCGGAAGGCCTTGGGCGGAGCGTTCTTCTCGCGCTCCCGCCGGGCCTCGGCCGCCATGCGCGCAAGGCGTTCCACGTCGGCCGCGGGGTAGCTCGCGAGGATTTCCTCGGCGACACCGGGCAGGGCCTCCACCAGGCCGTCGCGCCAGCGTTCCAGACGCTGGAAGGCGCGGGAGTCGGCCAGCCGGTCCTGGTCCTTGATCTCCAGGGCCCGGCGGATGGGCTCGGGGTCGGCGTCGCGCATGAGCGAGCCGATGTATTGCAACTGACGGCGGCGCGCCTCGTGGCCCTTCATCTTCCGGGCCTCGAGGACGGCCCGACGCAGGGCTTCGGGCATCTCCACGCGGGACAGGGCCTCGGGGGAAAGTTCCACCAGCCGCGCGCCCGTATCCTGCAGGGCGGTCATCTCGCGCTTTTTCTGGGAGCGGCTCTTGGGGCGATCATCTGTGCTCATGGGGGGCATCCTAGCCCAGGCCGAGGTTTTGCGCAAAGCCCGCGCGTTGACAATTCCGGGCCGGGCGACGTACTGACCAAGGCGATCCCGGAGGTTTTCATGGACGAACACGACAAGAGGATTCTCGACATCATCCAGTCCGACTTTCCCCTGGAATCCCGGCCCTACGGAGCCGTAGGCGAACGCCTGGGCCTGACCGAGGCCGAGGTGCTGGCCCGGGTGCGGGCGTTTAGGCAGAGCGGCGTGATCCGCCGCACCGGGGCCAACTTCGACTCCCGCAGGCTGGGCTGGCGCTCCACGCTTTGCGCCGCCCGGGTGCCCGAGGATCAGTTGGAATCCTTCGTGTCCGAAGTCAACCGCCACCCCGGCGTGACCCACAACTATCTGCGGGAGCATGAGTTCAACGTCTGGTTCGCCTACATCGGCCCCTCCTGGGAGAACGTGGAGTCCACCCTGGCCGGGATCACGGCCGCCACGGGCATCCCGATCCTCAACCTGCCCGCCAGCCGCCTGTTCAAGATCAAGGTGGACTTCGCCATGGGCGAGGCGTAGGGGGACGGCCGTGTCGGATGTGATTCTCTCCCCCTCGCTCTTGTCTTCGGACTTCGCGCGCCTGGGCGACGAACTGGCCGCCCTGGAGGCCGCCGGAATCCGCTGGGCCCACCTGGATGTCATGGACGGCGCCTTCGTGCCGAACATCACCTTCGGCCCGCCGGTGATCAAGGCCATGCGCAAGGGCTGCTCCCTGTTTTTCGACACCCACCTGATGATCGAGCGCCCGGAGCGCTACATCCAGGACTTCGTGGACGCCGGGGCGGACCTCATCTGCGTCCACGCCGAGGCCACCGTGCATCTGGAGCGGACCTGCGCCATGATCGCCAAGGCCGGGAAGAAGGCCGCCGTTGCCCTCAATCCCGCCACTCCGGCCGAGGCCGTGAAATATCTTCTGCCGCAGCTGGACATGGTCCTGGTCATGAGCGTGAACCCGGGCTTCGGGGGGCAGTCCTTCATTCCCTTCAGCCTGGACAAGATCCGTGAGCTGAAGCGTATGATCGCGGCCTGCGGGTCCCGCGCCCTGATCCAGGTGGACGGCGGCGTGACCCCGGAGAACTGCGCCGAGATCGTGGCCGCCGGGGCCGATGTGCTCGTCTCGGGTTCGGCCTTCTTCAACCACCCGCCTTACGGCGAACGGCACAAGACCTTTCTGGCGGCCTGCGGCCGCTGACCACGCCAAAGAAAAGGGGGCCCCGAGGCCCCCTTCGTTTTTTCACGGTTCCGCTCGTCTAGCGCAACGCGGGCAGCGCCCTCAGGTCGTTCTCCAGGTCGCCGTAGATTCCGGCCACGGCCCGGCGCAATCCCTCCACCAGGTCGCGCGGCTCGCCGCCGGTCAGCGGTTCCTCGCGGCGGTAGTCCCGGGAAAAGACCACCGGGGTGTCGGGATCGCGCTCATCCAGGAGCAGGAACTGCATCTCGACCACGGCCTTGCCCGGCTTCATCGAGTAGTCGCCGCAGAACACGGCCGCGTTGGTCTCCAGGGTCAGGTCCGGCCGCACCAGGGTGGCGGAATCCAGCACGTGGCCGAACACGCCGCTTTGAGCCAGCCATTGGCGCAGATCCTGGCCGAGCATCTGGGACGGCGAGACGAAATAGAGGTTGTAGAAGTCCGAGGAGAAATCCGTGGGGCCGGTGCGGTAGACCATCTCCCGGCCGTCGTAGCGCGGCGAGACCATGACCCGGCGCACGGCCAGCGTCGGCCCTCCGGCGCGCGGCGGTTTCGCCTCGCCGCGTTTCACCTGGAGGTCGAAATGGCGCTTTTCCACCGGCGGGTGCTTGAGCCCGCCCATGCAGCCGCCGAGGGCCGCGAGGAGGAGGGCGCAGAGGCCCAGGAGAAGGACGCGTCTGTTCATGGGTTCTCCGGGTTCACTTTGGCCGGCGGATCGCCGAAGATCATGCCCGAGGGATAGCGCTTGGCCTCGTTGGAGAGTTCCCGCAGGTTCTCCATCAGGCGCCGCGTGTCTTCGACGATGTCCTCGATATTGGTCTGCTGCCCGGCCACCAGGGCGTTCACCCGGCCCAGCAGGTCATGCAGCCTGGAGGCGGCCGCGCGCATGTCTCCGGCCGAGGCGTTGACGTTCTTGAGGGTCGTTCCCAGCCCGGCCAGGTTGGCCTTCATTTCGGGACTGGCCAGGGTCTTTTCGATCTGGCCGCTGGCGGCCTTGATGCTTTCGGAGGCCTCGCGCATGGAGGCGGCGATGACCAGCACGTCGTCCCCGGCCGAGGCCACGATGTGGTCCACGCCCTTGGCCGCGTTGGCCGCGCTGGTGATCAGCGTGTCGAACTCGCGGCGGTTGAGCAGGTCGTTGACCCGGTCGATGGCCTTGCCCAGGTCCTCCAGGTTGGAGGCCAGGAGTTTTCCCACGCCCTGCTTGTCGCCGCCCTTCATGAACTGCGAGAGGCTGGCCGTGATGGTCTTCACGTCCGAGATGATGGCCTCCAGGTCCTGCTTGTTCAACGCGCCCAATGTGTCGCTGATGCGCGAGACGGCCTCCTCCACCTTGGAGAGGGTGCTCGGCGCGGAGGGGACATAGAGGTACTGCGGCTCCCAGTTGATTTCCAGGGGCGGGTTGGCTGCCGGGTCCAGGTAATCGATGCCCAGGTAGAGCTGGCCCGTGAGGCCCTGGGAGACCGGACGCATGCGCATGCCCCGCTCGATCTCGGACTTGATGCCGTGGGCCAGTTCCTCGTCGGGTATATTGTGGAAATAGCGGGCCTCGACCTCGCATTCCACGAGAACGTAACGGTACTTGCCGCTGAAGAAGCCGGAGTACTTGTCGGCCACGAAGCCGATGGCGCTCACCCGGCCCACCTGCACGCCCCGGTACTTGACCGGAGAACCGACTTCCAGGCCGTTGACCGACTCGTTGATGTAGGTTTCCAGGTGATAGATCTTCTTGAAGAACCGCCCCGCGCCCAGGACCACCACCATGAGCACGAACAGGGCGCTGCCCGTGATGAGGAAGAGTCCGAGCTTGAAGGTGTTGGGCCGTGTGCTCATGAAGCCTCCGCGCCGGCCGTCTCGCGGTGGAAGAAGCGGCGCACCAGGGGGTTGTCCGAGGAATCCCGGAGATCGGCCGGGTTGCCCTGGGCCACGATGCCCTGGGCCGTCTTGTCCAGCATGATGGCCGTGTCCGCGATGGCGAAGATGCTCGGCAGTTCGTGGGAGACGACCACGAAGGTCATGCCCAGGGAACGTGAGAGGCTCTGGATCAGTTCGTCGAGCCCGGCGGAGGTGATGGGGTCGAGTCCGGCCGAGGGCTCGTCCAGGAAGAGCACCTCGGGATCCAAAGCCATGGCCCGGGCGATGGCCGCGCGTTTCTGCATGCCGCCGGACAGTTCCGAGGGCAGGTGGTCGCGGAACTCCTCCAGGCCCACCAGGGAGAGTTTCATGCGGGCCACGAAGTCCCGCGCCGAGGGAGGCAGGTCCGTGAACTCCTCCAGGGGCAGACGCACGTTCTCCAGCAGGGTCATGGAGCCGAACAGGGCTCCGCCCTGATACATGACCCCGATCCGCCGCAGGATGGCCTCGCGGTCCGCGCCGCCTTCGATATCCATGCGCAGGGGCCGTTCCGACTCCGGAAAGTGGTAGGTCACGGTCCCGGCCGCCGGGCGGTAGAGCCCGATGAGGTGCTTGAGCACGGTGCTTTTGCCGCAGCCCGATCCGCCCAGGATGACGAAGATCTCGCCCCGGCGCACGTCGAAGGAGACGTCGCGGACGATGACCCGTTCGCCGTAGGCGCAGGTCATGTCGCGTACGCTGATGACGATGTCCAGGGGATCGGCGGCCACGGCGTCCCTCAGATGCCCAGGTAGTAGAAGGCCACGGCGAAGATGCCGTCGGCCACGGCGATGAGGATGATGCCGGAAACCACCGCGCTGGTGGTCGACTGGCCCACGGCTCCGGCTCCCGCGCCGGTGGTCAGGCCGCGCTGGCAGCCCACTCCGGCCACCAGCAGGCTGAAGATCAGGCCCTTGAACAGCCCGCCGAGGAAATCGATCATGCCCAGGTTGGCGAAGACCCGCGAGGTGTAGGTGGCCAGGGGAAATTCCAGGGAGAGCATGACCACGGCCCCGCCCACGAGGCTGGCGAAATTGAAGAAAAGGATCATCAGCGGCATCATGGCCACGGCCGCCAGAACTTTGGGCGCCACCAGGAAGCGCACGGGGTCCAGGCCCATGGTCACCAGGGCGTTGACCTCCTCGTTGACCTTCATGGTCCCGATCTCGGCGGCGAAGGACGAGCCCGAGCGTCCGGCCAGGAGGATGGCCGTGACCAGCCCGCCCAGCTCCCGAAACATGACCAGCCCGAGCATGTTGGGCACGAAGATCTGGGCTCCGAAACGCTCCAGGCTCATGGCCGACTGGAAGGCCATGATCAGGCCCATGAGGAAACCGATGAGCAGGATGATGGGCAGGCTTTCGGCCCCGGCCCGCTCGCAGGTGAGCAGCATGTCCTGCCAGCGTACGCGGCGGGGGTGGCGCAGGGCGTAGCCCAGGGCCAGGGTGCATTCGCCCACGAAGGCGACCATCTGCCGAAGATCGTCGAAGAAGCGCATCCCGGCCAGTCCGGCCCGGTCCACCAGTCCCGGCCTGGGGCGGGCCGGGCCCTCGTCCCGGCGCAAGCGGTCGGTGTCGAAGAGGTCCAGGAGCCGTTCGTAGCGCTCGGGCAGGCCGCGCAGCTCCAGGCCGCCGCCCTGGGCCTCCTTGTCCAGACGCAGGCGCAACAGCAGGGCGATGCCCGCGCCGTCCAGGGCCTTCACTCCGGAAAGGTCGGCCAGCACGTGCCGCACGCCGGCCTGTCCCGCACGGGCGAGGATCTCGTTCCAGAGGCGGCCGAGGGCCTGGGCGTCCAGCCTGCCCGCGAACGACAGGGTCAGGCCGTCCGGGGCCTGGGGGGCGTAGTCGATGCGCAAGGCGGCTGGTTGGTTCATGTGGGTCCATTCCTGGCGTGGATTGTCGCACGCCAACTTCTATTATTATTGCATTCAAGGAGAAAAGGCAAAACCGGAAGCCTCTTGACAAAAATGGGCGAACAGAACGATATTCTCAAAACAGAAGGAACAAAGAATGATCGACGGAATCGACAGGAATATTCTGATGATTCTTCAGGGAGACGGCCGTGTGTCCAACGCGGAGATCGCCCGGCGCGTGGGCATGGCGCCCTCGGCCGTGCTCGAGCGCATCCGCAAGCTGGAGCGCAAGGGCGTGATTCAGGGCTACGAGGCCCTGCTCGATCCGAAGTCCCTTGGGCAGCGGCTCACGGCCTTCACCACGGTGCATGTCAGCGAGGCCGTTGGCTCCACCGAGGCCGGCGCCCAACTGGCCCAGGTGTCGGGCGTCCTCGAAGTCCACTACACCGCGGGCCAGGACTCGTACCTGGTCAAGGTCCGGGCCGAGGACACCGAGGCCCTGCAGCACATCCTCCAGCAGTTCGGGGCCATCCCCGGGGTGCGCGACACCCGCACCACCATCGTTCTGGCCACGCTCAAGGAATCCCGGCAACTGCCGCTGCAAGGCGGCGAGGCAAGCAAGGAGTAACGGCATGACTCTCGACAGGCAGGTTCTGGAGCCCCGCATCGTGAGCCGGGGCAAGGAATTCTTCACGAGCATCGCGGGCGAGGCTCCGTCCATCTTCAACAAGGGCTGGTGGACCGGCAAGGTCATGGACTGGGCCATGAAGAACGAGGCCTTCAAGGTCCAGATGTTCCGCTTCGTGGACGTGCTGCCCTATCTCACCACCTCGGACTCGCTCTCCCGGCACATCGAGGAGTACTTCACCGGCGAGAACGCGGGCGAGATCCCGGACGTGCTCAAGTGGGGCGCGTCCAAGACCGGTTTCGCCGGTGGGCTGGTGGCCAAGGTCCTGCACAAGACCATCCGTTCGAACATCGAGGGCATGGCCCGCCAGTTCATCATCGGCGAAAAGGCCTCCGAGGCCGTGAAAGGCATCAAGAAGCTCCGCAAGGACGGCTTCGCCTTCGTCATCGACCTCCTGGGGGAGGCCACCATGAACGAGGCGGAAGCCGACGCCTACCAGGCGGGCTACATGGAGGTGCTTCGGGCCATCAAGGAGGAGCAGCGCAAGTGGGACGCCCTGGACGCCTCGGGCGACCTGGACTGGGGCCACGCGCCCAGGGTCAACGTGGCCATCAAACCCACCTGCTTCTACTCCCAGTCCAAGCCCGCCGACATACCCGGATCGGTTGAGGCCATCGCCCGGCGCGTGGAGCCGATCTACCGCCTGGTCAAGGAGATGGGTGGGTTCCTGTGCATCGACATGGAGCAGCTCAAGTACAAGGAGATGACCATCGAGCTGTACAAGCGCCTGCGTTCGGCCCCCGAGCATCGCGACTACCCGAACCTGGGCATCGTCTTCCAGTGCTACCTGAAGAGCACCGACAAGGACGTGGCCGACCTCATCTCCTGGGCCCGGGCCGAAAAGCTGCCCATCTCCATACGCTTGGTCAAGGGCGCCTACTGGGACTACGAAACCGTGGTGGCCATGCAGAACGGCTGGGAAGTGCCGGTTTACACCGTCAAGGCCGACACCGACGCGGCCTATGAGCGCGTCGCCCGCTTCATCCTGGAAAACCACGACATCTGCCACTACGCCTGCGCCTCGCACAACATCCGCACCATCTCCGCCGTCATGGAAATGGCCAAGGCCCTGAACGTGCCCGAGGAGCGCTACGAGTTCCAGGTGCTCTACGGAATGGCCGAGCCCGTGCGCAAGGGCCTGCGCAACGTGGCCCGCCGCGTTCGCCTCTATTGCCCCTACGGCGACCTCATCCCCGGCATGGCCTATCTCGTGCGCCGCCTGCTGGAGAACACGGCCAACGAGTCCTTCCTGCGCCAGAGCTTCGCCGAGGCCGCCGACGTGGAGCGGCTCATGGAGAACCCGGAAGCCACCGCCGACCGCGAGCGCGCCGCCTTGGCCCTGAAGTCTCGGCCCCCGCGCCCGGGCATACCGGGGCTCAAGGGCGAAATCCCCCCGTTCGCCAACTTCGAGAGCGCGGACTTCACCCTGCCGTCCATGCGCCAGGGCTTCGTCACCGCCCTGGCCGAGGTGCGCAAGGGCTTCGGCCGTACTTATCCCCTGTTCATCGGCGGCAAGGAGGTGACCACCTCCGACACCCTGGATTCCTACAACCCGGCCAAGCCCTCGGAGGTCGTGGCCACGGTCTGCCAGGCGGGCAAGCCCGAGATCGACCAGGCCCTGGCCGCCGCCAAGGCCGCCTATCTCACGTGGCGCGATGTGGAGCCGAAAAAGCGCGCCCAGGTGCTCCTGGACGCCGCTGCCGCGGCCCGCCGTCGCGCCTTCGAGCTCTCCGCGCTCCAGGTCCTGGAGGTCGGCAAGCAGTGGGATCAGGCCTGGGCCGACGTCGGGGAGGCCATCGACTTCCTCGAATACTACGCCCGCGAGGCCATCCGCCTGGGTGAGCCCCGGCGCATGGGCCGCGCCCCCGGCGAGTTGAACCACTACTTCTACCAGGGCAAGGGCGTGGCCGCCGTCATCGCCCCCTGGAACTTCCCGTTGGCCATCAGCATCGGCATGGTCGCGGCGGCCATCGTCTCCGGCTGCCCCGTGGTCTACAAGCCCTCGGGCCTGTCCTCGGCCATCGGCTGGAACCTCGTGGAGCTCTTCAGGGAGGCCGGGCTGCCCGACGGCGTGTTCAACTACACCCCGGGCCGGGGCTCGGTCATCGGCGACTATATTGTGGAGCACCCCGACGTGGCCGTCATCGCCTTCACCGGCTCCATGGAAGTGGGGCTGCGCATCCAGGAGAAGGCCGCCAAGGTCCAGTCCGGGCAGGCCCAGTGCAAGAAGGTCATCGCCGAGATGGGCGGCAAGAACGCCATCATCATCGACGACGACGCGGACCTGGACGAGGCCGTGTCCGGCGTCATCTACTCGGCCTTCGGCTTCCAGGGCCAGAAGTGCTCGGCCTGCTCCCGGGTCATCGTCCTGGACGCCATCTACGAGCGCTTCGTGAACCGCCTCAAGGACGCCGCCAACTCCCTGAAGATCGGCCCGTCCGAAGACCCGGCCAACTCCATGGGTCCGGTGGTGGACCGCGCGGCCCGCGAAAACGTCATGAAGTACATCACCATCGCCGAGTCCGAGGGCAAGGTGCTCGTCAAGCGCACCGACGCGCCCGCCGGAGATTGCTACGCCCCCCTGACCATCGTGGAGGGCGTCCGGCCCGAGCACCGCATCGCCCAGGAAGAGGTCTTCGGGCCCGTGCTGGCCGTCATGCGCGCCAAGGACTTCGACGAGGCCCTGGCCATGGCCAACTCCACCCGCTTCGCCCTCACCGGAGCGGTCTACACCCGCAGCCCCGCCCATCTGGACCGCGCCCGCAAGGAGTTCCGCGTGGGCAACCTCTACCTCAACCGGGGCTCCACCGGCGCCATGGTCGAACGCCAGTCTTTCGGCGGCTTCATGATGTCCGGCGTGGGCTCCAAGTCCGGCGGCCCCGACTACCTGCTCCAGTTCATGGACCCCCGCGTGGTCACCGAAAACACCATGCGCCGCGGCTTCGCCCCCATCGAGGCCGA
>Ga0228536_1000509_pt1 | contig 68194 bp, 67 predicted proteins | sample SJ1Smetagenome_FD_168611 | JGI IMG/M metagenome (GOLD analysis project Ga0228536, IMG submission 168611) | Enriched culture of PCE-dechlorinating microbial communities from Ithaca, New York, USA - SJ1.S | ecosystem: Engineered > Modeled > Simulated communities (microbial... > Unclassified...
TGTCCACTGAGCAGTTCCAGTACGACCTTCGATTTGAATTCCGGGTTATAAGTATTTTTCTTCTTCATCTCACTATTGTATTCGGTTCTGTCATATTTTTCATGTCTCATTTTATGGGAGCACTATACTTGGCTGTCCAATACCTCAGTTGAAGATCAATTGTTGCTCTGGTATCGGCACAGCAGGCGGGGTTTCGTACGGTCTGTCCAGCCACTCCGCTAAGGGCCTGTATGTAAAGAGATTCAGCCTCAGCATCGCACTCATTACGGAGAACGATGTTTGTTGTAAGCTAAAAATCCCCAGAATTGCAAAATGAAAATCCCCAGTTTTGCAAGCTGGAAATCCCCAGAATTGCAAAACGGCCATTGAAAGCACGACCGAAATCAAATGCCCTTTTAGTGCGACCAAGCTCTAAGAGGGAGGAACGGAGGATGCTAACAATGACCAAAATTGATGATATCAGAAAAGCATTTTTTGAGGAAGGAATCTCAATAAGCGAAATATCGAGAAAACAATCTACAGACCGTAAAACGATAAGAAAATACATCTCCAAGAACAATGCCAATGGGGTCAGACTGCGAAACACGGTGAAATAGAGCCACTAGCGCGGAGCTTTAGAGCCAGTTGCGCGCTCGAATAGAGCCACCCTGCGCGCTATAAAGAGCCACCTGCATATTCCGCTCAAAATAAACACCCCTTGACCGTTTTAGATTGAACATCCTGACCGCTCCAAACTGAACACCTTCGCCGCGTCAACTGGACAGGGTGTCAACGCCGGGATAAAAATGACCCAAACGCCGGTTGAAAATTGACCCAACGCCGACAGACGCTCAAGCGTACAAAATTATCATCAGAGGCAATACTTCCAAATGTTCAGTCAGTTAAAGCACAAAGAGCCGCCTTCTCCTCATCTCAGACGGCTCTTTAATATTTGGGCTTGCTTAGATGGCTCTCGGCTCCGCGCCGCTGGCTCTGATCCCCGCGCGTTAATGGCTCTCTGCACTGCGATTAGGTGGCTCTAAAAAACGCGTTTCGCAGTCAGACCTACACAATTGACAAAAAGGCTAACTTGTCCGCCGCCTGATGCGCCTGATGGATATCATCGCGCTGTATCCGGGACCCAACCTGAGCAAACGGTATCACAGGCAATATGTACGTCCATACCTGTTTGTTGTAAGCTAAAAATCCCCAGAATTGCAAAATGAAAATCCCCAGTTTTGCAAGCTGGAAATCCCCAGAATTGCAAAACGGCCATTGAAAGCACGACCGAAGTGAAATACCCTTTTTAGTGCGACCAAGCTCTAAGAGGCTGGATCTTGGAACGATCGTATTATTGTGCGCTCTGTGGTTGATATGAAAATTTCTCTAACGAGAAATAGTAATACAAGCTCCCCAATTTTTGAAAATCAATCAGCAGTTGGGACTCTTTTCCTTTTTACACTCTTATAGCGTGATTCAAACTCTTTGAGTATGGCTAAGAGACGCTTGTCCAGGTAGCGAAGCGCGGATTCGCGGATGTCGGCGGGGATGCCGTAATACGCCTCGGCGATGCTTCCGGTGATCGCGCCTAGGGTGTCGCTGTCGCCGCCCAGTGAGACGGCGTTGCGGACCGCGTCCTCGAAACCGGTCGATTCTAAGAAGGACATTATGGCCTGAGGCACGGTCTTCTGGCAGGTTTCATTGAATGTGTATGCGGGACGGATCTCATCCAGCGTGAAGTTCATGGGATAGTAGTTTTTGTCGATGTGATCCCTTATTTCAGGTATGCTTCTGCCTTCGCGGGCCAGATATATTGCTGCCGTTGTGGCTTCCGCGCCTTTTATGCCTTCCGGGTGGTTGTGCGTGACCTCTGTGACGATTTTAGAAAGCATTTTGGCTTCTTCAAGAGAAGAGGCGGCAAAGCCGCAGGGGCTGACCCGCATTGCAGCTCCGTTTCCATAACTGTTGTAGGGTTTGGGGTCGTCCGAATACATCCACATGTAGAACTTCCCGCCGTAGCCGCAGTCCGGATAAGGTCTCCCGACTTCCCGGAGGTGTCCGGCGATAGTTTTCCTGAGGATATCCGGATCTTTTTTGCTTTCAACTATCGCTTTAGCTACAGCCAGAGTCATTATGCTGTCATCGGTCATAAAGCAGTCGCGCATGAAGAATTCAAAGTCCTTGGTTTTGATCCTGTCCCATTCGAACCTTGAACCGACTATGTCTCCTATTATCGCGCCAAGCATTTCAACACCCCGCTCCCTTTGTTTTGACAGGTCTTTGCAAATAACCGAGGGTAAACATAGTTTACAATTATTGTGATAAGTATAGCATCAACACATTCAGCTGATATATAGATAAATCAATCAGCTGAAGCAATAATGCTCTTGATCAGTTTTTTTGCTTCGTCTGACAAAGGCATGCGGTGTCCGCCCTTTACTACATGAAATTTCTGTGCGGGGCCGACAGCGGCTCTTGTTATTAAGTTGTGGTCGATGACATCATCATTGTCGCCGACAATAATTTCATAGTCCCTTAAATTTGCCCGAAAAACATATCTGTTAAATAACTCAATATATTTTTTACACATAACCTCATTTGCACCATACTTGGAGGAGAGATTGACAAATGGCATCAGTGACGGGTTGATAAGTATGGTTTTTATTTCAAAGTCGGCGCAGAGGCAATATGCGAAAAATCCGCCGATGCTTGAACCGACGATGATGTTCTTTTTGTCTTTTTCAAAATTTAATATGATTCGATTTTTTAAAGTGTCCAGGATATTGTAAGGATTTTCTCTGCTGTAATCAAAAGAGGGTGATATCAGGAGCTGATCTTTATACTCCGCGGCGAGGAACTCATATTTGCTGTTTTTGCCGGAGCTGTCATATCCATGAATATTCAGTATCATAACATTCCCTCCCTATGCTTTTTATCATCTTTATCGTTACAACTTTGCGACCTTCCAGATAAGCGTGGGACCGTATCTTTTTCCGGCATATCCAACGCAGGCAAAACGGAAACCGAATCTGGCGAAGGGCTTGGCGGCCAGGACTAACTCCTCAGGCGACATTGAATCGTACCGGCCGCTGTAACTCCAGTATTTTCTTACTGACCTGAAGCCGGAGCCGGATCCGTCGGTTACAATAAACCCGCCATCAGCCATCATGGAACAAATTTCTATGAGATTATCCGATTTGAACCACATATTTCCGCTGCCGCCTTCGCCCATGCTGTCTCCCCGATAGAAAAAAACTCCCAGCGGGGAGATGTCCTTTTCGGTTCGAAAAGCGGAATAACCGTATCCTCTGCGCCGCCTTACCGTGATCTGCCTGCCTGTCGGTTTGTGTAGATACCTTTCTGTCACGAGACAGGGTTCTATATCACGGTCCATCCAATTCCAGGACACGGCCCCCCTTATCTCTTTTCCCAGATAGTCGTAATCATCTTTGCCGTCAAGCACAGGGGGTTGTTTGTCAGCCGCTTTGTCGTATCTCTCCTTACCGAATCTGGTATCCTGATGCCCGGGCGAAAAATAGCCCCTGTCAACGAACCAGAAGTCGTCGATGTAATTTGAGAAGAGAGCGATGGGCGACATCAGATCCATTCCGCTGCACGGATAAAAAAGAGTTTTACCTCTTACAGATTCGAAGACAGACTCATCTGCGATGAAGAATTCATCCTGGTCCAACTGGCCGGAGATCTTGTTCGGTATGCCTTCCATTGTTTGCCCTCCCTGATAAATTCTCACATATGTCTATAGAGTATTGTTGTTGAGCTGATCGATCAGCATCTGGACCGGGGAATACCAAATTTCATCTTCGGGTTTCTCTGGGATCGTTTTTTTAGGTTTTGTGACGGGTATTTTCCCCGGATCTTTTTCGTACTCAGTCCATTTTTCCGACAGAGTATGAAAATCGTAACGGGCTACTTCCTTCTTGGAGACGGCTTTCGGAGAACTGTCGGGATGCGCCTTGGCATATCTTGCCTTTCTGTCGCTTATCATCCTTAAGGCCGAGCGGACGTTTTGTATGAAATTGTCTCCGGCGTCAGCCCTCTCCCTTTTGCAGGATGTGCAAAATCCGTGGTATTTATTGTTTCCGGTAAGAGGACTACCGCCCCAGCCAAATATCCTCACGGTCCCGCCGCAGAAGGGGCACTTTGTGGTCCACTCGCCGTTGTTCCACAGCGTAAGTAGCATTCCGAGCGTGAGGCCCCCTCCGCTTACATAAGCGAGGGATAGTCCCGAGAAATAGAGCCGTGTTTCAAACAGCGCCCCGTCGTTGATTATTCTTTCCCTGTTTTCCCAAATAAACTCGTAATTCTCAATGAACAGTTTTTGTTCTTCCAGCCGCGGATTCCCGCCGACTCTAAGAGCATTATTCGCAGCGTCATGTCGGAGTTCTGTTTCCGTTTGAACGCATTCTGTGCTTTCGGCGACTGCCGTTTCTATGGAAGCTGTTTCAGTTTCCTCCTGAAAGTTTGTTGTGCCTGAAAATTGTGCATTAAACTTGACTGCTGACATAAACACCGACTCCCTTCGATAATATATGGAACAATACTAGAATGCGCTGTTTTAGGCCTGCCGCTTAAATGTATTGCCCCTTACCTAAGGAGAGGTAAAACAACAAAAAAGCGGCCTTTCGCCAGGAAAGGCCGCATGCAAGCATGCTTCCGGCTATTCTGCCGGTTTTTGGTCTTCCCTCATCATCCAAACCTTCTCGGGTTTGCAGGTATTGGCACCTTACGTTGTCTCGCAGGTTGCCGGGCTTCATAGGGCCAGTCCCTCAGCCACTCTGGATAAGAGTTTTGTTGCCATTTACTTATAACATATATGCTAAAAAACCGCTATAACTATTTAGTTGGCAAAAATTTGCCAGGTAGTTGAAGAGACAGGTAAGCAATCGGCAAGCGGCAGGCAAGCAAATGTGAGAAACTGATGTCCTGCTCCTGATCTTATTACCGGTGCGCCTTCTCCCACGGTTTTATCGCGCTGTTATTTTTTGTACAGCTGTTCGTTTATGAATTTTTCAATCATTGCACGGACTATGGAATTTGCCGAGTACTGCGCACCGGGGTTCTCGCTGTTGAGTTTCTCGACAGCCCTGTAGAGGTTTCTTTTCATTTCCTCCGGCAACCTTATGAGAAGCTGCGTTGAGTCAGTGGCGTACTTATTCGGCATTTTGCATTATTGCTCCCCATACAAATCAATTGCAGATACCTGGGCTGTTAGGTCTTTATATCCTTCTGTGTTCTGCGCTATGAACGATATTATATTGTCGGACCATCCGAAGCAATAAAATGTGTTCTCATCCTGTGTCGGAACCATCGCCCCGCCGTACGGCGCAACATCTACAACAAATGCCCGGACGTCTTCGTTGACCCTTTCGCGGTATTTTTTAAGTTCCCTATAGAACGGGGACCCCGTGTTCTGCTGTTCGTCCGTAACTATGACGATGTTGTCCGCAAAGATGTTTTCTTTCGCCATGTGCCTTAATGCGACTCCGGTGTCAGTACAGCCTCCGCATTCTATTCGTGACGCGGCTGAGATAATGCTTTCGCTCTCGCGGATCTCAACATGTTCCACGTCCGTGTTAAAAAGGAAGAAATTACCGTCGTTTCCGGCTTTGCGGCAGACAGAGAGAGCAAGCACTCCTCCGGCCATAAGAAAACGGCCGTCCATAGAGCCGGAGACATCAAGCATAACAGCTGTACGGCCTTTAATCTCCGGCAGGCAGTCTACGGAAAGGTCAACAGCCTCTTCAAGTGCTTTGCACAGCCAGGTCGTCTCCACCTGCTGCCACGCCTCGCTGAACCTGAACGGGAGTATCTTAGCCCTGCGGATCGCCGGTCCGTCAGTGAGCCTGTTTATGATCCTTTCGTCCGGTTCACCGGGGACAAGCACTCCGTTCCTTTCAAGTGTGGAAAGATGCCTGACAAGGGCAAAAAGGGGCATGTCCTTCATCAGCGCTGCCCAGACAGTACTGTCGATTTTGTCAAGAATTCCCGTGACTACATTGTGCGGAAGCCTGTGTTCACTGATGATCGCAGCAGCTTCAGCCGAGTTGTTTTCAAAGCCCGTTGAATTGAGCTTCTTCAGCTCCTCAATGGCCCTTGCCTGAGGCAGCGCGTCCGGTGCGACTTCGTCCCAGTCGATTTTGCCGGAAATGTATTTATACAGATCGGCAGATTTTTCGTCCCGGGGCTTCGGGTGATAGACGCGAAGGAGATCCTTTAGTGAGTATCCTCTGCCGTCGCCCGCATACTTTATCGCTGCGTATTCGTCTATAGAAGCCAGCTTTTTTGCTGCGGCACTCTTTACCGCCCTGCCGCCCTGACCCCTTCCCAGAGATTCAAGCACGAGCGTGAATTCTGCGAGGTCGGGAATGATGAGGATGACTTTGTCAAAGATAAGCTTAAACAGCCTGGGGCTGACAAGCGAGAGGACGGCAAGCCCAATTATCGGCTGGAGTCTCATGAAGCCCTCATTTCGCGCATAGACAAGGGCGCGTGCCATAAATTCAGGGTCCTCGTCAGCCGCGAACCTGTGCATTTCAATAGCCTCGATGCGCAGTTTTGCTTCGGAAGCATAGAATATCTGTGAGATCGTGTTGGTGAGCAGCATTTGAAGATACTCCTCTTTCCAGTCACGGCGGAAGCAAGGGTAGCCCTCGGCGTTATGGGTTCCCGCCAAAGCATGGTCTTTCATTACATCAAGCGCGTGTCCCATCGGGCCACCTCCATAGTATCTGATAAAAAGAGTTTATAAAAGAAAATACGCGAGGAAAATAGCGGAGGAGATAAGTAACGGTCAATGAGCGGGACCGTTGAGTGCATTTCTCGAAGTAATCCCTTCCTGCGCCTCGCGTAGCTTGCCAAATATAAAATGTTTTAAAGTTCGTCTTTTTCTTCATTTGCGCGGCAATAAGGAAAAAGTGGGAGAGGACTTTGCCTAATATTCATATTGCTTTATCGCAATGTTGAATGCGATATCTCTATCGAAGGAGCCCCTTCCGGCGCCTCAAGTGCCACGCAGGCAATAGTATATATGGTATATATATACCTTGTCAAGCCCCAGTTTTTTCCAGTCAAGCAGAAGATTTAAAGCGGATATGGAAGTCGAGGGTCAACTTGAAATAAGGCTGAAATGATTCAGGCATTTCCTGATTTGTGAATTGCGTAGGGTTGACCCGCTCAAGTCTTTGTCCGCGCTCCTGTTGTCAACAAAAGCATTCCCGGAGTTCGGCATTATGTCAATTGTGCAGGCCTGCCCCCTCTTTAACTATACAAAATACACTTGCTCCATGGCATAAGTGGAGATTACTGCTTCATCCAAAGAAATTCTTACGTGGAGGAATTTAACTTTTCAATCAACGCTAAGATATCCGACATGGATCCAAATTTTGAAAAATATCATTGATCATTGTCAATATTAACAAATTAGAATATCATGCAGCAGGCATTCCGATGTTATTCTATATCATCTCCCTTGTTCTGTTCTTTAATTAAAAATTAAATTCTGAGGTTGATTGATCTGATGAATAAGACACTCCCTGCCTGTGCTTTAATACTTATTATTCTTTCTCCTTTTTTTGTTATGCTCGATCACGCATCTGCTAATGATGGCACAGCTGGATCTGAGTGGAATTTTTCTGTCACGCCATATGTCTGGGGATCCGGTTTAGTGGGAACTGTTGGAGCAAAAGGATACAAAACTCATATAAATTTAAGCTTTTCAGATGTACTGGACCAGCTCAATAACTCGGGAATGGTCTCTTTTACCGGGAACAAAGGGAAACAGTTTTTCATGTTTGATGGAATGTATCTTGATATATCTTATAGCGGTGTCACCTCAAACAGCGATGTTATTGCAGGTATAGATGTCACAACAACCCGTCTGCAGGCGGCATGGGGAACAAATTTTCTGGAAGGAGATTCTTTTGTACTCTCCGGTTTCGCAGGGATCCGGTACTGGGATATTACGAACCGCCTGATTTTATATACCCAATCCGAACCTCTCGGCACTTACAAGGATAGTGAAGCGTGGCTGGATCCGATTCTTGGCATTCGCTATGAAAAAAGGCTATTGAACAAGTTAAGCTTGCTTACAATTCTGGACATCGGAGGTTTTGGAGTAGGATCAGATTTTACTTGGGGGGGGATGATAAATATTTCATGGAAGTACTCTGAAAGGATCTATCTTAATCTTGGATATCGTTACCTCTATGTTGATTATGAGGACAACGGGTTTACCATGGACGCTTACAACGATGGCTTTTTTGGCGGTATCACCTTTAGATTCTAAAGAAATTTCTCAAACACCCCGGACATAGAACAATTTGGTTTTATGGGATCGGTCAAAGACAAAGGTTTTCTTTACCGATTGCTGAACAAGACAGATATTGCAAACAGAGAAACCGACTGATATAAGTTAAAATTTGATTATAGGTCATATTAACGCTATCTTACAAAAAAGGGAGAAGTAAATAATATGAAGATAAAATTTGCACTGCTTTTCTTGATAGTTATATTTTGCGCTTATCCGTGCTTTGCCGGAACCGGTTATCCTGATAAAACGGCCAGTATCATTGACACAACTTCTTTTAATGATCCCTTTGTTCTCGACGATAAAGGAATTCCGTCCCTAAACAATGAGAGGAAGCTTATTTTATGCATTAGCGACATCCATCTTGGAGCAGACGACAGCTATACCGAAACCAAAAAGAACAGGGAGCCTCTTGTAAAGTTCCTCGAACAGGTCAGAACAGCCCCAAATATCAAGGAATTGGTAATAGCGGGAGATATGATAGATCTATGGTTTGTGCCAAGCGCGACGGAAACGTTCAGGGGGAAAACGCAGAATGAATTTGTCCGCATTGTTGCGAAAAACAATAAACATGTGATTGCAGCATTCAATAATATTATCCGCGATGGGAAGATCAAAGTAACATACGTTCCGGGAAATCACGATTTAACTGTAACTGCAGAGGACATTGAGAGCATACTTCCGGGAATTCATCAGCAGCGTGATGTAGCGGGCCTGGGAAGCTATTCACCAGAGGGACATCCTGAAATTGTCATAGAGCATGGACATCGATATAATTTTTTCTGTGCACCCGACCCTATTTCAAACAGGGATATAGCTCCGGGTTCAATATTACCGCCAGGATATTTCTTTACAAGAATAGCCACGACCTCAGTTATTGAAGGATTCCCCGAGGTTGCCGGCAAAATGCCGGAAGTGACCTTAAATTCATACGGTGAAGACCAGGCCCTCGCATATATTTATTGGAAAACCTGGTATAAATTAATGACAGATTTTCCTGTAAACGAAGGCTTTGATGAAAAGATAATAAAAACAAACATCGACGGCTTCACCGAAAACTATTCCATAAGCGATTTCATGCCCTATCAGATATCAGCTGGAGGATATATCAATATTAGTAAGATGTATAAGACAATTCTTGCCACCTGGGATGAACGACAGGAACTAAACCGAGTCTCCGTCAAAATACCGCTGAAGGAAGCCATTATGGAGGCAGCTTCCGAAGCCGAAACTGATGCCCAGGCAGACGTTCAATATTTTAAAAACCCCGATTCTGATAAGCGGATAGTTGTTTTCGGGCATACCCACGAGCCAAGGATCATCCCTTCTGAAAACCTCAAAGGCCAGAAAACAATTTATGCTAATTCAGGGACATGGATCGATGCCAACCACAATTTTCCCACGATGACTTTTCTGGTGATCACGCCTCAGGGAAACAGTTCCGTTCCTCTGTATCTTTCCCTTTTTTACTATTCACCGGACGGAACCATTACAAAAATGGATACTCAATCGCTATAACTGAAAAAGGTATATAAATGCCAATGCGGTCAGACCTACACTACTGCGGACTGCTGTTGTCAGCAAAAGCATTTCCGCAGTTCGGCATTATGTCAATTGTGCAGGTCTGACCCCTCTTTAGCCACTGGGTTTTACCGTACTTTGCAGTTTCATCACCACTGTAAGGATGAGGGCTCCGGTCCGAGTCCGAAAGGCGGCTCCAGAAAATCGCAAGCCCCGCAGGCATGTGCCGCGGGGCTTTTTTATCTCATCAATCCTCTGTACTCACATGGGTTTTTTACGCCCAGTACCACCTTTCCCCTGCATAGGGGCAAATCTATGGTTTTTCCGTCCGGGCAGAGGTGCGGCACATAGTCCTGGCGGAACGGGCAATCCGCACACTCTTTGGTGCTCTCTTTCCACGGAAACAGTGCGTTGAACAGAAGTCCTTTTATGCTCACCATATTTTACACATCAGTCCATTCATAAAAAAATTATAGACGTTGGCCTCTGGGCCGCTGCATATCCGCGGCGCTTTTCAAATCATCGGCTGCGCTTCGCGCTTTTTGCAGTAAAACAGATGATGCATGCTATGAGCACCCGTGAGAGATCCCAGCTCCCTTCCAGCTTCTGTCCTTGAAATATCAGCTGCGAACTTCGACGCGGATATTATACTATTATTTTGTGACTGTGGGGTGTCTGCAAGATAAAAACGAATATAAAAATTTATATAATTAGGTGAGGCACTTCCGGGCCTGAAGTGGTAAAATTCACTTCGCAGCATATTTTGTGCGAATCGGGACAGGGTGTTTTGGCAGGTCCGCGTCCCGCAGCGGAGATTCTGCCGATCCGGCTGTATCACACACTGATAATGAGACTGCGAATTATACGCATAATATAAAAATTGAGGGGGTTTTACGATGAAGGTGATCGCTGTCAACGGAAGCCCGCATAGAAGCGGCAACACGGGGCAAGCGCTTGAGGTTATGGCGAAAGAGCTCAGGGAGGCCGGCGTAGATGTCGAGGTCCTGCACGTAGGGGACAAATTGATTCACGGATGCACAAGCTGCGGGTATTGCATGAGCTCGGAGCAAAACATGTGCGTCTTCAAGGACGACATCGTGAACGAAGCCGCTGCCAAGATGCGAGAAGCGGACGGTTTCATAATCGCATCGCCGACCTACTACGCCGGCATAGCCGGACCCATGAAATCATTCCTTGACAGGGTGTTCTTCACAAGCTCTCGCTACTTCAGATATAAAGTGGCCGCGGCCGTGACCGCCGTGCGGCGCGCAGGCGGCGTCGACGCGCTGCATCAGCTGAGCAACTACTTAAGCCTGGCTGAGACGATCACGCCTCCGTCGCAATATTGGACCGTGGCCTACGGAATGGACGCCGGGGAGATACTGCAGGACAAAGAGGGCATGCAGACATTGCGTAAAACCGCGCGGGCCATGGCATGGCTGCTTAAAGCGGTGGACGCCGGGAAGAGAAACTTCCCTCTGCCGGAGGATGAGGAGCGCGTTATCACAAACTTTATACGCTGATCCTTCAGACCGAACCGTTTACGCGCCGCATTGCGGCGCGTGAACGGTTTCTTGCCGAATAACGAATAAGCAGTAATATCATCATATTTCAAGCGAATGCAACTGGAGGAAAATAGAAGGATGCAGCTGTTTTTAGAACAGATTCTGAACGGACTGGCGGCCGGAGGGATGTACGCTCTGATCACTCTTGGCCTGGCTCTTATCTACGGCGTGATGAAAATTCTCCACGTCGCCCACGCTTCTGTTTACACTGTGGGCGCCTATATGGGGCTCTACCTGTTCACGCTGACGGGCAATATCTTCCTGGCGGCACTGGGCAGCATGGCTTTCTGCGCCTGCATCGGGGTTCTCATAGAACGTTTTGTGTACTACCCCCTCCTTAAGTTTCCCCCGTACGTGCCTCTGATAAGCAGCATTGCGATACTGATAGCCATGGAGGAGCTCTGCAGGCTGGTCGCGGGGCCGGAAGTGCGCACTTTCGCGGCTAAACTTCCATTTCCGGCGGTGACCATCGGCAATTTCACAATATCCTCGACGCTGGTGACGGTTTACTGTGTTTCCTTCGCGGTGTTCATACTCCTCTGGCTCATCATGACAAAGACGGAGCTCGGGCTCGCGATGCGCGCCGTCTCTCAGGACATGGAGATGGCTTCCGCTCTTGGCGTTAACACACAGGTGACGGTAGCCGTCACTTTCATCATAGGATCGTCGATAGCGGCGATAGCCGGAATCTTGGTCGGCATATATTACAACCAGGTATATCCAATGATGGGCGAGGTTCCGGCGTACAAAACGCTGGCCCTGATAGTGGTAGGCGGCATGGGGTCCGCGTCGGGCGCGGTTGTGGCGTCGTTCATTCTTGGAGTGGCGGAGACTTTCCTCATCGGCTACGCGAATATCCCGATGCCTCGGGACGCTCTGGCTTTTATCGCTATGATAATAATCCTTATGTGGCGTCCGACAGGGCTTATGGGAAAACGTTAGAGGAGAGACCATTATGAGCAGTTATGTGATAAATGTGGCTACACAGATAATAATTCAGGCGATCGCGGCATGCGGTCTCAACGTCATAGTGGGGTACGCCGGTCAGATCTCCCTTGGGCACGCAGCCTTCGTAGGCATAGGAGCGTACTCAAACGCGATGCTCACCACTGCAGCGGGGCTCTCCTTCTGGCAAGCACTTCCAATCTCTCTTGTCATAGTCGGAATCGTCGGGTTCCTATGCGGTCTTCCAAGCCTGCGCGTAAGGGAGGATTTTCTCGCTATAACCACTATAGGCATAAACTTCATTGTCGTGGCGGTCTTTCAGTATACCCCGGCGCTTGGCGGGGCGCTTGGCATAGGTGGCATACCGCGTGTCAGGCTTTTCGGAGAAGTGCTCAAAGGAAACGGGTTCTTCGCGCTCTGCATAGTCTGTCTGGTCATAGTAATGGTTGTATGTTGGTTTTTCACGAAATCTTGGTCGGGCCTTTCATGTTTCGCAGTACGCGAGGAGGAGACGGCAGCCTCAAGCATGGGGGTATCCCCCGTCAGGGCAAAGCTCACCGCGTTCGTGCTCGGAACCGTGATGGCGGGACTGTCGGGGGTTCTTTACGCCCACTATATGCGTTTCATAAACGCCGACTCGTTCTCTTTCACCTTCTCTGTGACGCTGCTCTCAATAGCTGTAGCAGGAGGGCTCGGCACATTATGGGGACCTGTTGTAGGAGCCGTGGTCCTCGGCGTGCTTCCCGAGATATTCAGGCCTCTCGTGGACTATCGAATGTTTCTCTACGCCGCGCTGCTGCTTATGATGATACGCTTCCTGCCGGGCGGCATCCTTGGAGGCTCATCTGTTATATCGCATAAAAAATTCAAGCCAAAAAGCGGGGAGACTCTAAAGGAGGGACGGCGGAGTTGAGCGATATTCTGGTATCAGTAAAAAACCTGTCGATAAATTTCGGCGGACTCAAGGCCGTTGACAACGTAAGCTTCGATATACACCGCCGCGAGATACTGGGGCTGCTCGGGCCAAACGGCGCCGGTAAGACGACCTGTTTCAACATGATATCCGGCGTCTACAAACCGACTTCGGGCGAAATATACCTTGAAGGCCGCAGGACCGACGGCCTTCCGCCGCATAAGATGGCGGCTCTTGGCGTCGGCAGGACTTTCCAGGTTGTAAAACCGTTCAGCGGGCTCACCGTGGAGGAAAACGTCATCGTGGCGCTTGGGATGCCGCAATATAACAGTTTCTTTGGATCCTGGGCCTCGTGGAACACACCTAAGAACAGGACCGAGGCGCAAAAGATACTTGAAACCGTCGGGCTGTCGGATGAAAGCGCCACAAGAGCGGGGATGCTTCCTCTGGGCAACCTCAGGAAGCTTGAGATAGCAAGAGCTCTTGCTCTCAGGCCGCGCCTCCTGCTCCTTGACGAATGCTTCTCCGGCCTGCGCCAGGAGGAGATACGCATAATAGAGGACCTGATCCGCGGCATAAGCAAGAGCGGCGTCTCGATACTCCTGATCGAACACAATATGCGTGTGGCTATGGGACTGTCAGACCGAATCATCGTCCTTGACCACGGCCGTAAGCTGGCCGAGGGGACACCCAAAGAGGTCTCGTCGAACCCGGACGTCATAGAGGCGTATCTAGGAAGGGGGGCCGGCGCGGATGTTGCTTGAAGTCAAGGATCTTTGCGTAGCGTACGGCGATATCGAGGCTGTGCACGGCATAAGCTTTGAGATAGAAAACGGCGAGCTTGTCTCCATCATAGGCTCCAATGGGGCTGGCAAGACGACCACGCTTAGGGCGATAATGGGACTTCAGCCTGTCAGGTCCGGCTCCGTCATATTCGACGGAGGCGACATAACCGGACTGCCCGCGCACAAAAGGGCTCAAATGGGCATCCGCCTTGTACCTGAGAGGGCAAGATGTTTTCCGCAGCTCTCCGTGTACGAAAATCTTATGATGGGCGTATACGGGAACTCTTCGGCCCTTAAGGGGCAGCTCGATTCAATATATTCGCTCTTCCCTATACTGCGCGAGAGGAGCCGGCAGTCCGCAAACACGCTTTCGGGCGGAGAACAGCAGCAGCTCGCGATCGCGCGAGCCCTGGTCTCATCCCCGAGGCTTCTGCTTGTGGACGAGGTATCGATGGGGCTGATGCCAAAGCTTACGGCCGAGGTCTTCGACGTGCTGAGGTCGCTGAACAGGGACAAGGGCCTTACGATACTGCTTGTCGAGCAGAACGCCCTCGCCTCGCTTAACATATCGGACAGGGGATACGTGCTTGAGACCGGAAATATAGTGGTGCACGGCATAGCCCGGGATCTCATGGCAAACGAGCGGGTAAGGGAATCGTACCTTGGGATCTAGTTTATGGTTTTTGGGTGGTTCAGGCAGGCGATATGACCTGTCTAAAAATACAGGAGGTGTTCGTATAATGAAGAGAGGGTTCAAATTCTTAGCGCTCGCGTTTTGTTTTGCGCTTGTCTGCTTCTGTGGGACAGCGCTTGCGGCCGATACCGTCAAGATCGGTATGCTCGCGCCGCTGACTGGGTTTGCCGCGGCTGACGGTTTCAGCGTAAACGAGTCCGTCAAGATAGCGGTCGAGAAGGTAAACGCAGAGGGCGGAGTCTTGGGGAAAAAGGTCGAGCTGATATGCTATGACGACGCGGCCGACCCGAAACAGTCGGTTCTGCTCGCGAACAAGCTCATCGAACAGGACAAGGTCGTAGCCTTCGTGGCGGGCTCCTACAGCCTGCCGACGCGCGCTGTGTCGGCGCTGTTCAACGACGCCGGGATCCCGCTTGTCTCGGCCTATGCGCTGCACCCCGACATTACGATAGGCGACTATACGTTCCGCAACGGATTTTTGGGGACGGTTGAGGGGAAGGGCGCCGCATACACGGCAGTCAAGCTTCTCAAGGCAAAGAAGATAGCGCTCATAGTCAGCGACAACGACTTCGGCACTACGCTCACTCAAGGGTTCGAGGAGTACGTAAAGGACCACCCGGAGGCCAAAATAGTGTCCCACCAGAAGTACCCGATGAGCGAAAAGGACTTCAAGCCATATCTGTCGAAGATGAAGGCGTCCAACCCTGACGTGGTTTTCTTAAGCGGCTACTACTTCCAGACTGCGCCTGCGCTGAAACAGGCCAAAGAGATGGGCATAAAGACCCAGTTCATAGGCGAGGAGGGAGCTGATTCGCCTAAGACAATAGAGATCGCAGGCAAGGCCGCCGAAGGGTTCATAATGATCACAAACCTTGACCGTGACGACAAGCGTAAGGTCGTGCAGGACTTCCTCGCAACCTACAGGAAGCGCCATAAGATAGAGCCGGACATGGTAGGAGCCTCCGCTTACGACGCTTTTATGCTGCTAGTCGACGCAATGAGGCAGGCAAAGACGACCGACGGCGCCGCCGTCGCCAAGGCACTTGCTAATACCAAGAACTATAACGGCCTTACGGGCGTAATAAACGGCTTCACCAAGGAAGGCGAAGTAATAAAACCGATACAGGTCCAGATAGTTAAAAACGGCGTATTCAGGCACTACGCGGTCATAACGGATCCCAAGATCATCACTCCGGCCGCGCCGGGCAAATAAGCAGGACAGCAAGCAGGGCAGCTTCCGCAAAAGAGCCCCGGATACCGGCAGGCCCGCTTTTAAGCGGGCCTGCCGGTATCGTTTACAACGCCGGAGCCGTATTTCCAATTTCAGGAAGGGCAAACCCTTTTAACAGATCGTTCATTATATCTTTGACTTTTACTATCGATGTGACCTTCGCTACATTGCTGCCGCAAAAGAACAGGCCGTTCTCCCAATCGCCCTTATACGCGTTTATAAGGGCGTCGGCTATGCAGAAGGTCTCGTGCTGAAGACGGCATATGCAGTGCGTAAGGCAATATGTGCGGCATGCAACCTTTTCAAGCATGCCCGAAAGGTAGCGCTCGACGAGAGGAGACATTATAGCGCGCCCAGGCAGGCCGCACGGGCTCTTTATTATGACCACGTCCTCTTCTTTGGCCTCGACATACGCCTGCTTGAAGCGATCCGAAGCGTCGCCCTCCTCAGTGGCCGCAAAACGCGTCCCCATCTGTACGCCTTTCGCGCCCATTGAAAAGGCTTTAACCATGTCGTTCCCGTCCCATATCCCTCCCGCCGCGATTACAGGAATGCTGTAACCGTTGTCCTTAAGGTAGGATACAAGGACAGGCACAACTTTCTCCAGCGAAAGCTCCGGATCCATTGCCTGTTCCGCGTCGCGCGCGCCTAAGTGGCCTCCCGCCGCGTTCGGTGTCTCGACCACGATCGCGTCAGGCAAACGCCCGTAGTGTTTGCTCCAACGGCTTATGATAAGATGAGCCGCTTTTACGCTGCTCACTATGGGCACGAGAGCGGTGTCGGGATAATCCTCGGTAAGCTCGGGAAGTTTCAAGGGAAGGCCTGCGCCGGAGACGATGATGTCTATCCCCGATTCACATGACGTACGCACCAAAGAATCATAGTCCGCAAGAGCGCACATGCAGTTTACCGCCAACACCCCGCCGTTAGCGGTCACTCTCGCTTCCGCGATCAGCTTCTTGAGCATCGCCATATTCTCCTTTGGAGTACAGCGCCCGTCGAAATTGGGAGAAGCTACGGCAAGGCCGACGGAAGCTATCGTTCCTATGCCGCCAAGCGAGGCAACGGTGCCGGCGAGCCTTGGCCCCGATACCATTACCCCCATGCCGCCCTGCACTATAGGATAGCGCGGCTGATGTTTACCGATGCGAAGTACCGGCAGCTCTCTTCTTTCGTTGTCCATATAAGAAAACACCTCTGGTTTAGACTTTCTTGGATCACGCGTCCTCATAAGAGGACAGATTACCCGTAATAGTGGATATGCTATTCTGTTTTTAAGTTTTTGGCAAGGGCAATTAAGCATAAATACATCAAACCCCTTCAAATCGCCGCATTAACTTCAACGCATGAGCTTTATATTTTTTTGCCGCCGTTAATAAAAACATTGTGGGAAAAATTTTTTGTGACATAATATATAAGAATATTTATACAAATCAGAAGGGCGATTGGAATGGCGGATTCTAATATCAAAATTTTTGCGGGGCTTACTGCGGCGGCCGCGGTGTCTATGCTTGGGGTGGGGGTGGCGGCATCCCGCCTGCCGGCCCTGGTCATAAATCTATCCGGAGGTGACGCCTCACTCGTCGGCCTTCTGGCGTCCTGTTTTGCCCTGCCTTACATCTTCCTGCAGGTCCCGCTAGGAAGCTTGTCAGACCGATACGGGTTTAAGCCGTTTCTGATGGGGGGATACTGTCTGTCTGCCCTGTCAGGGATAATTTTCTACGCGGCCGGTTCATGCGCGCCTATTTTCGTCGGACGCGCCGTGCAGGGAGCAGGTGAGATCCCCGTCTGGGCCTTGGCCCCCGCTCTCATATCCATAGCCTATCCAGAAAAGAAGGGCAGGATGATAGGGATATACACCGCGGCGACTTACGTGATGCTCACCGTGGGTCCGCTGCTTGTCCCATGTTTTCCCGGCCTGTTCGGTGAAAGAGGAGGTTTTCTGTTCTTCAGCGCACTCTGTTTGACCGCGGCCCTCATAATATTTTTCACTCAAAAAAACCACAGGCCAGAACCGGGAAGCGACAAGCAATCCCTTGAGATCAGAAAAGCCTTTGAACTTTTAAGAGATCTGCCCGTGAGGATAGCCCTGTTTGGCATATTTCTCTATGGCTGCGGGCAGGGGCTGCTCTTCAGCATAGCCCCCGGGTGGCTCGTAACCGCGCGCGGATACGACGGCATGGACATAGGGCTGCTCTTCTCCGCTTATTACATATGCATAGCGGCTGCGCAGCTGTTTTACGGTCCAATGTCTGACAGGTACGGAAGGAAAATATTCATGGCGCTTGGGCTGGCCTGCACGGCATTCGCATGGACATCTTTCCCGTATGCCCCAAAGCCGGCCGCGATAGCCCTCCTTGGCGTTACGGCCGGTTCGCTGGGCGGGTTCTTCGTGGCCTCGATGGCGTTTTTGAACGAACGGGCCCCGGATCGCCTCAAAGGGACCATATCGGGGGCATACTATCTATTCTGGGGCGTTGGATACTTCCTCGGCCCGATAGCGTGGGGATTTGGCGGATCTATGTTCGGCATGCAGAGGGGGTTTATTCTCTTTGGCGCGCTGCTTGCGCTGGCCGCGACATCGCTTGCATCCGTTAAGATACCTGAAACCCGGTATCAGGAGAAGGACCGGAAGGCAGACCTAAAAGCGCGATATCGTTAAATAAACGCATAAGCGGCGCGCCGCGGTCAGCTTTGCACGAGAGCGTCAGCGCTGCGCAGCCACTTAGACAGCCTCCTTAAGAAAAAGAGCGCTATTATACATCCGCATATATCTCCGGTCGGAAACGACATCCATACTCCCCAAAGGCCAAAAAACCTAGGCAGTATCATCATCGGCAGGAACATGAAGACGGCATGGCGCATCAGGGAGAGGATCAGCGACTCCCTGGCCCTGGCCAGACCCTGAAGCGCCGCGTTCGTAACTATGGGGACGCCTACGAACATGATGCCCAAATAGCCTATCCTCATACCCGGAACGCCGAGCTCCAGCAGTTTCGGGTCGTTGTTGAAAAGCCGCATCATCTGTTCAGCGAACGTTTCCGCAAGCAAGAAGCTCATCACATAGAAGCACGTGGCAAGTAATATCGCCGTCTTGATCGTCTTCAAAACCCGTTCGGGCTTTCCCGCCCCGTAGTTGTAGCCTACTATCGGCTGAGTGGCCTCCCCTATGGCCATAGCAGGGAGGAACAGCAGAGAGTCAAGGCTGAAAAATACACCCATAGCAGAAAGCGCCAAATCTCCGCCGTAGAAGCGTATCATCCGGTTCATGACCGTCATATAGAGAAAGAAAGAAATCTCTACGATGAAAGGGGCGCTTCCCACCGCGCATATCTTCTTTATAACCTTGCCGCGCGGGCGAAGCAAAAAGTGCGGCCGTATGCGCAGCGGAGAGGCGCCGAAAAAGAAATAGGCGATGCCGCACGCCGTTGCGCAGCCCTGCGCTATAACCGTGCCAAGAGCAGCGCCTGCGACGCCCATGTCCATGCTCACTATGAACAGCGCGTCAAGCACAATGTTGGCTAGTGCGCCAAGCACCTGCGTACCCATCGCGTACTTAGGGCTTCCGCACGCTCTTACCAGAGAATTGACACCGTGCCCCAAAAGAGCAAGCGGGCCCCCTATCAGGATTATCCGTAAGTACTCCCTGGCCATCGGCAACACCTCGTCACCTGCCCCTGATAGGCGCAGAAGAGGGTCGACCCCGCTTACGCTTAAAGCCATCCCGGCGAAGCCCACGATCGCAAGCAGCATAACAGTGTGCGCCAAAGCCTGCTCCGCGGGACGCCGCTTCCTCGCTCCTCTTAGAATAGAAACGCGGGACGCGCCGCCCACGCTTATGAGCAGCGAGCATGCGAACATCAGTATCATCGTTGGGAAGGACAGAGTGATGGCGGCAAGCCCCATGGGCCCGACGAACTGTCCAACAAATATGCGGTCCACTATGTTGTATATCGCGCCGGCGAACATGCCTACCATCGCAGGCAGCGCGAAACTGAGCAGGAGCTTGGGGATCTTTTCCCTGTCCATTTGTAGGCGTTTATCGCCCATTGATATTATCGAGGCTATTTCAACAACTTCCTTTCCGTATCTTTCGCAGCCCTTCGGCTAAGCCCGCTGTCTATTTCTTTTCTTTCGCGGGGGACGCTTTCATTATAGCGAAGATCGTGGACGCGAGTTTGCCTTTGGTGAGAGCGCCGCTTCCTACGAGCCCGTCGATGGCGTCCTCATATCTTTTAATGTCCTTGCTGTAGAGTTCCTTAAGCCAACCGGCAAACTCATCTGTCCCAACAGGTCTGTCCGTGTCGGCGCGCTTTGGGAAATCCTTTATGCCAAAAGCCCTCCTGAACGCGTCCCTTATCTCCACCCAGTGCATTTCTTCATACGCGCCGAAGTTATTTTCGGCTCTTGGATCCATGTAACCGTATACCGTGGCTATCTCCGCACCGGGCCACGATGCGGCATACTCGGGGACATCATTGAAGCGGTACAGAGAGAGACGCGCCTTAGACACAAGCAGCGCGCTCTGAACGTCAAGCGGGCGCAGATCCCGCGGCTGTACTTTCCGATCAACGGCAAGCGCTGCTATCGCTCCCGCGGCCTGCCCCGTGAGCATCGTCACCGGCTGGAGGCGAGTCGAGCCGTTTACTGTGCGAGAAACGGAGATGTTCTTCTCGGCGGCAATCAGACCGTCTACCTTTTCCGGTATGAGAGTGCCGAAAGGTATCTGGAAAAGGCCGCCCTCGCTGTTCTGGTCGTCAGGGATCATATCAGACGTCTCGCCAAGGTCGCGGTCAAGATATTTGGTGTCCCTGATGCCGTGGATGTCTATGGGATATTCTCCCAAAGCAACGCTGTCCGCCCTGCTTGAGAGAGTCCTTTTGAGCACGGGATCTCTCTTGATGTCCTTCACGGTCATAGTCGTGATACCGACTATCCGTCTGCTCTCCCTGACATACGGGTACGGAGGGAAATGTCTCAGTATTGGGGCGTACGACTCCGGCATCTCCTTCCAATTCCGCCAGTTGTTGCTGAACCACCCCCCGTAGCCCTGCCTGTCGTCTACGGACCAGTCCGACATGCCGAGCTCGTTCTGCATGTAATAGATGAACGCCAGCGTTTTAGCCATCGCCATTCTCTCCGAGCGGAGCCTGTACTCCTTGTCCTCAAGAAATTCGACGGAAAGGCCCGGTACTCCGCTGTCCCTTCCGGGATAATCGTTCGCCCAGTTTATCGCCGTCTTTGTGATATGCGGCCACGTAGATGGATCCCCTCCGTCTATAACCGCACCGCTTGAGGGATCCGGCATTGCGCGGTAAGCGTTGTGAGTCGGCACGTCGAAAGGGTACTCGCCGGGCCAGCTGTTCCCGTCTTTTCTGAACATGGCCCTGAACTTAAAGAGGTATCCGGTATACCCGGGCGGCGGTGTAGAGACCTTAAGCTCCGCGGGAAGGCCCCCAGGATACTTCTTTATGACGGCGGCATATGTGATGTCCTGTATCACGCCGTCCTTGTCGATTTTGGGCGAAATGCTTTTGCCGGCGCGGTAACGCGCCCCTGTCAACGGGATAAAATCGCCGCACTCCGTAGCGTCGATGAACACTTTGGCGTTCAGCACGACCTTTTTGCCGTCGGCATCAAAAACCGCGGATGTGACCCTGTGTCCCGATGTTCTTGCGGAGACCGGCTTCGCTCTTAGTATGAGCGTGACGTGCCCTGTCTCGGCGAGCATCTCAAGGAGGATTTTCTGTCCGGCCCACGGCTCGAAGGCGATCGTATCGCTCCCCCAATAGCATACGTTAACGTTTTTCCCCCATGCGGAGTAGAGATCTTTAACCCTTGAGATGAACTCAAGATAAATGCCTGTGCGGGTCATGCCCTTGTCGTCCATCGTGCTGACTGCCGCGCCTGTCATCTGCCCGCCGACCCAGTCTGACTGCTCCACGAGCGCTACGGTCATCCCCATCCTCGCAGCCTGTATGGCCGCGGCGCAGCCGCCGCTTCCAGCGCCTATGACTACTACATCATAAAGTGCATCTCCCGCGGCCGATGCGACGCCGCAGCCTGACGATGAAAAAAATAACAATATAACCGCTATCGATATCAAAATAGATCGTACTCTCAAAATGTAACCCCCGAACTAAGGCGTGCTGAAAGACTAAACCTTAGGATTATATACTTTTTTCCGTCCGCGCACCATAAAAAAGAGAGCACGCTGAGTTATAATCTAACAAAACACAAGTTTAAAACTCCGGAGGCTGAGATATCCGATGCCATCTTCTTCGCAGATACAAGCGGCGCAAAAACAGATCAGGCCCGCTGATTACGCCATGATCCTCGCCACAGTAGTGATATGGGGCGGCAGCTTTGCCGCTACGAAACTCGCGTTAAGCCAGGCAGAGCCCATGGTGGTTCTGTTTTTGCGTTTGGCCATAGGTATGCCCGTTCTTTTCATAGGAGTCTGTCTTGAGGGCTCTCTTCGACTGCCGACCAAGGGCGAGGCGCTGACCCTTTTTCTCATGGGTTTTCAGGGGATCTTTTTCCACCAGGCCATACAGAGCTACGCCATGAAGACGGCAGGAGCCGCAAACGCAAACTGGATGATGATAGCGTCGCCCGCAATAGTAGCCATCCTCGGCCGAATATTCCTGAAAGAGAAAATTTCCGGATCCGGCATCTGCGGACTGATCCTGTCAGCCGCCGGCGTTGTTTTAGTTGTTGGCTTCGGCACGGTCAGAACAGTTGCCGTGAGCGGATTCGGCAGCGTGGGCGATCTGATAATGCTCTTTTCAGTGCTTAACTGGGCCGTATTTCTCGTGATCTCAAGAGGAGCGCTAAAAACAGAGCTTCCTCCGGCGTTCGTGATATTTTGGGAGATGTTCTTCTCGCTTATATCCGCGGCTGTTTTTGTATATGCTATAGGCAGCGACTTTTCAACCGTCCCGTCGTTCACGCTGAGCACATGGGCGGCGCTTATATTTTTAGGGGCTTTTTCCTCCGCGCTGGCCTACATTTTCTGGTTCAAAGCCCTTGCGGCCTTCCCGGTCACAAAAGTCGCTGTGTTCCAGCTCCTTCAGCCGATAGCCGGCGTGGCGATCGCTTACATCCTGGTGGGGGAGCGCTTCACCATCTGGCTCTTTGCGGGCGGAGCCATGATATTAAGCGGCGTCTGGTTAGTCAGCCGCAGATAACCTCCTTATCCTTCTGATATAGGCGCGGTCGCGGATCTCGCTCATTGGCTCCGCTTTTTTTTTATATGTGCGGAGGTTGCGGTCCGCATTTGCGCAAATAACATCAGTAAACATCAATGGCTTTATACCCTTTTTGTGCATCTTTACTCTTATTGCGGCCGCGGCTTTTACCGATCTCCCCGCGTAACCCTCTTTACGCCTCTTTTCAGGAGCCAGGCCTCGGCTCTGTCCGCTATATCGCCCTGAAGGACCACGCGGCCCTCTTCCACCCGCGAACCGCAGCCGAGAGCTTTTCGCATCTCTTTGGCGAGAGCTTCAATGTCCACCGCGGCATCTCGCGGCAATAAAACGACGGTAGCCGTCTTGCCGCCATATCCCGCGGTCCGCCGCTGAAGCGAAACCTTATGGAGCTTCGATAAATCTTTAAGGTCACTATGCCGAACCGTTTCCAACGCATCCTCGCCACCCGGACGGGAGCGATCTTCTTCCGCGTCTTTTTCCCCCACGGAAGGCTCCTTAGCGCAAATTAGCGAACCAATGGTCACCCCCAAAAAAGATCCGTCATCACCTATGCGGGGCCGCTCAGGCTGCGTTGCGTTCTTTATTTTTTCCTTTTTTTTCACGCGCACAACACTCCTTTGCTATACTTAAGTCCGGGCCGCCTCTCGCATTTGCGTTTTCACGGCGGCTTTCACACGCATTATATTAAAAAAAGTCGCGGGGTAGATAGGTATGGGCAGTGAACAGAGTTTTTTTGACGCATTCCTTGAAAATTTTTTCTCCTTCGCAGCAATGATAGGTGCAAACGGCAGCACGCTTCTATTTCCGTCGGGTTCGCTTGCCGCGGCAAGCGGTCTTCCCTACGCGGGCGAGAACTACGCGCTCTTTGCTCCCGAAGCCCGTATAGAGGAGATCCCAGCCGCGATTCGTTTCTTTAAAGAGCAGGGGCTCCCGTTTACGGTCCCCCAATTTAAGCACATGACAAGCGAGTTCGTCGGCACGCTTGAAACTTGCGGGCTTGCTGTGCGGCAAAACTACACGGCTATGGCGCTGAGGACTCGCTCCTTTGACCGCGCCAAAGCGGACGCATCTTTTGCGCGGCTTGGGGAGCAAGATATCGCAGCGTGGGCGGACACAGTTTGGGAGGGTTTTGGCGGAGCTCCCCCGACACCAGCAATATACTATCCATTTGCCCGGCATCTATACGAAACGCACAGCAACAGGCTTTCTTTGCTCAAAGTTAACTCCTGTCCGGCGTCTTGCGCGCTGCTTCACAGCGGCGCGCTTGCAACCGGGTTATATTACTTCGCGACCGTGCCTCGTTTCAGGCGGCGCGGCGTTGCGCGAAGCCATATGAGCGCGCTTGTGGGGTTCTTGGCTGATCTCTGCGACGAACTTGTGCTGCTTGCGACGGAAGAGGGGCTGCCTTTCTACACCGATTTCGGATTTGCATCCGTAGCGGATATACCTATGCGCTCCCTATCGCAGGAGCTATGATACGCGTTCGTTATTGCTGTGCCTGTTTTGTCATTTGTCCTTTATGGTATGATTGATGACCGCGTGAGAACGGTGAAGAAAGGGGGTATCGCAATGCCGGATATCGAAAGATTTTGGAAAGACGCGCCCGCAGACTGTGTCGTGTGCGCGTCCACAGACGCCACAAAGAACATGGTGCTGCGCGCGATAGTGAACGGAGCGCGCGATATGGAATCACTGAAAAAAGCCGTCAGCCTTTGCGGCACCGACGAGTGCGCCGCGCTTAACCCGGCGGAATGCGGATGCGTCGAAAGCGCCAAAGCCCTGCTATCGATATACGTTCCGGTGTATGAAATCATGACGGCGGACGGAGGCTGCAAGCAGCACTGCAAAAACCGCTCTTAAGAGCCGGCCGCCGGAGGCCTGTGTTGATATCCTGTGTTGATATGATATACATATTGTAACGTTTATTTGAGTTTTCATTCAGTAGCTCAGGTCTCGCTACTGATGACAGCCTGCTTTTGGCGGATTAGAATATGGCCATAAATCGCCCCGTCCGCCGATCACAATTGGCAGCAACGATCAACAGGCAACTGAGAAACAGAATATTCTGTATATCAATGGTCCAAGTCATCGAAGTTTCAGTTACGCGGCGGCGTAAGTCCGGAAGTTATCTTCAAGATATACCGGAGCGGGGCGTCTTAGAAAAAGAATAAAAGCGGCAGCCGGAAGGATCGGCTGCCGCTTTTATTACACTCTCACTGCGCTTTGCTTATGAGTTTTTTAAGTTCGTTTATAAGCGGCCTCACGCGCTTATCGTTCGCCGGTTTGCTGAGCGCCGCCTTCGCCGACATGTCGCGCCCCCAGTACGCACGGTTGGCGTCCCTGTTCTGGTTGATTACGCTGCCCTCCAGCGAGACCCCGGCGAAAAGGCCCTTAGACATCGAATAACTGTATATCGAGGCTTTCATCGGCGCGTTGGTTCCTGCCGAGGTGTCGCGGCCTACGGGACCCGCGGCTATTGATACATCCGCTCCCAGTTTGAAGCTGTTTCCCCCCGTAAAGGCATGGAGCCCGTCCTGATTGGTTATAACCAACACCAGCCCTACGGACTGCACCCCTATCTGAAATCCGATGGAGGCTCCCGTGATGCCCATAAACGCCGGGCCCCTCCACGTTCCGTCAGAAGCGCGCAGGAAGACTACCCCTTCCCCTGTATGACCGCCTATGCCAAGCCCGGCCTTTGTTACGGCCGGGAATATGGCGACACCCTTGCTTGATTTAACGACAGAAGCCATAGTCCCCGCGTCGTCCTGCTCAGACATTTTATGAATGAGCTCGGCTGAGAGCCGCAGACGCCTTTCATGCGCCTTCTCCGCGGCAAACGCCGTTCCGGCAAGTATGATAAGCATAGACAGCGCAAGGATCATAATCGCCGGCTTTGAATTTTTACTCATCTGCATCATCCTCTCACAATGATAAAATTTTGTATCTATTTTGTTCAAGTGTATGTGATACATAAACTTTATAAAACGCCGAAATACCTATATCTTGCTTTGCGGATCTAAACCGGCACAGTTTTTGCCAATGGTTTTTAACCCGCAGCACACGCATACCGGCGGCGCGGCAAGAGTTCAAGCTATGCGGGGCGTTTGCAACGCTTCTGCGCATATCTTATAATTATACCGCGATCGGATCAGGCCAAAATCACCGCGAAAGCCGGTAAAAATAAACGCTGACTTCGCCCGCGCACAGCGGCAGGAGACCGTGTTTCGGCGTTGCATCCTAAAAATCTGAATTAAGGCTGGTGGCATAGAAGATGGACAGGCTCTTCGCACCGTGGCGCATGGAATATATACTATCAAATTCCGACGACAGCCAGATAAAAGGGGATGGCTGTATTTTCTGCGATTTCCCTAAGCTTGGCGACGACGAAAAGAACCTCATACTGCATCGCGGTGAAGAGTGCTTCGTCATATTGAACGCGTTCCCATACAACCCGGGGCATCTCATGGTAGTGCCGTATCGCCATACGGCTGACCTGACCGGGCTAAAAGCTGAGGAACTGGCTGAAATGATGTCGCTGTGCCAAAAAGCGATCTCAGTCCTGACCGATGTCATGAACCCGCACGGATTCAACCTCGGAATGAACCTCGGCAAGGTCGCGGGCGCGGGCATTGACCAGCATCTGCATATGCACATAGTGCCGCGCTGGAACGGCGATACCAATTTCATGCCGGTGATAGGCGAGGTCCGCGTCATCTCAGAGGCCCTGTCTTCCTCGTGGAAGCGCCTTAAGGAGGCGTGGCTGAGACAGTGACGCGTTATCTGTTCAATGCGCCGCGTACCAATTCGGACGTCGAGCTGACCGTTAAAAAATCACGGTTTATAGGATCAGTTCGCGTGGCGCTGTCGGCAGAGGAGGCCGCCGAAATTATCAAAGCCTTTCCGCGCCTTTATCCTAAGGCAAACCACCACTGCTGGGCCTACCGCATAGGAATAGACCAGCCGCTGGAACACTTTTCCGACGCGGGAGAACCGGCAGGGACAGCCGGGCGCCCTATACTGGGAGCCATTAAAAGACATGATCTCTATAACACGCTCATAGTCGTTACACGCTATTTCGGCGGCATCAAGCTCGGCGTGCGCGGACTCATAGAGGCCTACGGCCAGGCCGCGGAAATGGCAGCCGCGGAAGCGGGGACCGCGGAAATGGAACTGCGCAACGCGCTTGAGATAAGCTGCGGCTACGAGCATTCAAAGACAGTGGCGTCCGCCCTCAGGAAACTCGGATTCGGCGAAAGCAGTCAGAGCGCTTCTTATGGAGAGGACGTAAAAGTTAAACTTGAGGTACCGTGCTCGATGCGCGACGAGCTGGCTTTAACGCTTGGTGAAATGGCCGCGCGCGGACTTATTGCCGGCATAAGGTGGGACGATAAGCCTTTAGTCAGAGAAATCAGAGAAATACGAAGCGGCGCGGATTCTTAGCTTTTTGGCTCGGCTCTCGGTATGCGGCCGTTTTTTCATCATAAAGCGGGGTGGTCTAAATGTACAGGAAAGTAGCCATATTAATTTTCATGCTGTTGCTGACAGGACAAGCCTGCTGCTTTGCGCAGGCCGCCCAAACCGACTGCTCTGTCGCCGAATCCGAGGCGCTTGAGTTCATCAACGCTTCAGGGACTGTCATCGACGGGATCTACATCAGGCGGATCGGAAGCGAGGTTTGGTCTGATAACATCCTTGGCGATGATCCGCTTGGGATAGGCGAGAAAAGAAAACTGAACATCTCGCGCCAGGCCATAATCGGTTTATGCGATATCAGGTTGGTGTACGGATCCGGCAAAGAGAGGATATGGGATAGACTGCCGCTGGCTGAGATATTCAGCATAACACACAAAATAGACGGCCTGCCCGAATACGAGAGGATCCGTCTTTCGACCTGATAGCGGCGCTGCCGCGCGTCGCGCGGCACTTATGACACAAAAGACCACCGGGGGGCGCTGACATTCGTTTGCGCCCCCCGGTTAATTTTCAGCATCAACGCGGCTGCGATCAGCGGCCGGGTCCCTTCGTCACTTCCGCTGAACCAGTCTCCTCGTAATACCGTCCCATAAGCTTTTTCCAGTCCACATTATCGTCAAGCAGGTTAGGGCAAGTGTTATCCGGATAGAACCAGTGACGGCCGAGCCCCATCAGGACCTGCCACCAGTCGTGTATGTCTGGCGTCAGGATCTCGCCCTCCGGGCCTATGCGGCGCAGCTCTCTGTATACAAGTGCTACCATTTGGCTCTCATCCATCGCGGCAGTCGTTTTTGCGTAAAACTCGATTATATAAAAGTAGGAACAAGCCCCAAGCTGATAGAGAATATCGGTCCATTTCGGCGATATCCTGCTCGTCCGCGCCAGGACCATCTGCTTTTTGCTTCCCGCGCTTTTATGGTTCACAATGAAAAGGATCTTGTCAGGATCTATGTGACGGAGCTCCTCATATTTTTTTATCAGCGCCTCGGCGATTGGCCTGACCTTACTGTTACAGATCTCATAATCAAATTCCGCGCCAGAATCAACAGACATTCCAATTCCCCCCAAGTTCTGCGCCTCGCGTAATTCGGTATGCGGGGCGTATAAATTATACCATTGCGGCTGAGAACGGCGGCAGGCTCTTTACAGGACAAACAGCCCCCTAAGCCGCAAAAAGAGTATATTTGAATTGATTTATCCTGACCATTGTTTTGAAGCGCACAAAAAAACAGCCCCGGCCATCAAATAGGCCGAAGCTGCCGTATCAATGAAGCTGCGTTATGCTGCTATACCAAATCCAGGCTCTTCGGTTTTTTGCTGCGCCTTACATAGGTCGGGACATCGTACATATCCTGCTGCGATTTCAGCTGCGAGTCAAAATCCTGCGATGCCTGCCGCTCCGCGCCGCTTTCCCTCAGCCACGCGGGCGAGTATGTCTTTGGCTGCTGTGCCGTTTCCTGCCAAACGATCTCTTCCTCGTCCGTTACACGAGGCCGAGCCTCTGCTCTCTCAAGTGGCGCAGCGTTTATCATCGCCCTATCAGTCACGTAGACAGAAGGCGCCTGCGCGCGCGCTTTCGCCTGGGACGCCGGAACCTCCGCCGCGTCGTTATCAAACCCCGTAGCCACGATAACTATCTCGACGGCCCCGTTCAGACTTCCGTCCTCCACACAGCCCCACACGAAAGTTGAGTCCTCCGATATGATATCTTCTATATATGCGGCTGCCTGCTGTATCTCATAAAGGCCCAGATCTTCGCCGCACGTCACGTTCATTAGCACTCCTTTGGCGCCCCTCATGGAGCACTCCATAAGAGGACTCTCGAGCGCCTGTTTGAGCGCTTTGGAAATCCTGTCTTCGCCAGACGCCTTTCCGACGCCCATAACGGCGGAACCGGCCTGCTTCATCACTGCCTTGAGGTCGGCGAAATCCACGTTGACAAGCCCAGGCCTGGTAACCAGGTCTGTGACCCCTTGCACGGCCTGTCTTAACACCTCGTCAGCCATTGAGAAGGACTCGCTCAGCGGGGTATCCTTGCGGCATATCTCAAGGAGCCTGTCGTTCGGCACGACGATGAGCGCGTCAACGCATGAGCGCAGTTTTTTTATGCCGTCTTCGGCATAGCGCCTTCGCCGCGGGCCCTCGAACGAAAACGGTTTAGTGACCACAGCTACGGTGAGTATACCCATCTCTTTCGCGGCGGCGGCGATTATCGGAAGCGCCCCCGTTCCCGTGCCGCCTCCCATTCCCGCCGCGAGGTATACCATGTCCGCGCCTTTCAGATATTCCCTTATCTCCGCTATGGACTCTTTAGCGGAAAGTTCCCCTATCTCCGGCAGTGCGCCGGCTCCCAAGCCCTTGGTTATCTTTTCGCCAAGCACTATCTTTTTGCTTGAAAGGGACATCTCCAAGCTGCGGACGTCGGTGTTGACGGCTAAAAGCTCTACTCCCTCAAGCCCCTTGCTTATGATGTGGTTAAGGGCGTTGCCTCCGCCGCCTCCGACCGCGACGATCTTTATGACCTCTCTGCGAGCCATCCGCTCTTTAGGCTGCGTAACGTTCTCCTTTGAAGGCTCGACAGGTTCTTCTCTATAGTATAAGTTTGCCGCTTCAAGGCCCACTCTGTTCACCTCTTTGAACGATTGATGTATACTACTTCCCGATATTATAACATCAGAGCGCGATAGAGGGTGCATGGGAACATGAAAGAAAACTGCAGCGGTACGGGATCAAATTACAGCCGCGTTCCATTTGCGCTTTTCTTCACAATATTTGCCTTGCTGGCGTGGCAGGCCATCCGCCCGCTTATGATTGACATTGTATGGGCTGGGCTGCTCTCTTTTCTGACAGCGCCTCTGTTTAAGCGTCTTAACTCCATGACCGGCGGAAGGCTTCGCGGTACTGCCGCGGGAGTGACGCTTATCCTGCTCGGCCTTTTGCTATTGTTCCCGCTCGTAGCGCTGATGACCTCTCTTGGGGGGGAGATCACGGCTCTGGGACTTAAGATAAGCGGGTTTATTTCAAAGATGGAAACGAAAGAGACCATATCCGCCGCAGGCCTTACGGGCTCATGGCTGCCCAAGTGGGCGTTTGAATACGTAAGCTCCTTCTTGGGCAACTCGGAGGCCGTGAGGGCCGTTTTGCAAAAAGGCGCGGCGTGGGCAGGCGGATTGCTCACAAAGATATCGGGAAATCTGATTCAGGGCATATCCTCGTTCCTTTTTCATTTTATGGTGACGCTTATGCTCTCTTTCTTCTTCATCAGAGACGGGAGATCCATAATTGAATATATAAAGAGCGTCACGCCGCTCCCTTCTGAAGAAAAGCTTATGTTTTTCTGCAAGGCGGAGCGAATTCTTCATTCCGTTATTTACGGCATCCTGCTGACCGTGGGGATACAGGCTCTGTTAGGAGGGCTCGGCTGGTGGTTTGCGGGGCTGGGAAGCCCGGTATTCTTCGGCGCGCTCATGTTTTTTTTCGGCATGTTTCCGGCGGGTACAGCCGTCGTATGGGTCCCGGGTGGGCTTTACCTTTTGCTTAGCGGAGACATCAAAAACGGCGTCATCCTGCTTGCGTGGGGAACTGCAATAGTAGGGACAATAGACAACATACTGAGGCCTTTTATAATAAGCGGCGGACATGGTGAGGAGGTCCCAACGCTTTTGGTCGTCATTGGGCTGTTCGGAGGAGTGGCGGCCTGGGGGTTTTTGGGAATATTCTTAGGTCCTTTAGTGCTCGTCCTGTTCACACTTGTGTTTGACATATACCGCTGCCGTTACCTTAAGGGATCGGAGGGCGGCGAGGCGTGAGCGCCGATGACCTCCGCATCATCGCGAGCGCCGCTTCCCTCGCTATGGACGCTTTTTCCGTTTCTATCTGCGTAGGACTATGCCACAACGGTCTAAGCCCAAGACAGGGCTTTTCGCTAAGCGGCGCTTTCGGAGCCTTTCAGTTTGCCATGCCGCTTGCGGGCGCATGGATATCAAGCCGCCTCACGGGTTTCTTCGACGGGTTTACCCCGTGGGTGTCGGCTGCGCTGATACTATGGGTCGCGCTCAGCATGATAAAAGAGGCGCGCGGCGGCATCGGCAAAACTCAATCCTGCATGCTCATAAGCTTTAAAAACATCGTTGTCCTTGCTTTCGCGACGTCCCTGGACGCGCTTGCCGTCGGATTTTCCATGAGCATAACCGGCACTGCCGCGCCGAAGCTTGCTATCGCCGCGGGACTGATAACTTTTTTGCTCTCTCTGTTGGGCGCGATGTCTGGCGGCAAAATAGGAGAAAAGACAGGAGACCGCGCCGAATATTTCGGGGGCGCGGTCCTCTCGCTTATTGCGCTTAAGATAGTCGCCGATGCCGTCCTAGGCTAAAGCGGAGTGTGTCTCTTAGACGGTTATCAGCTCATAAACCCTGGTTCCTAATCCGATTTTCTCACAATGTTCAAGCGTCGTCTGCCAGTGGGTATCCGGGTGCAGGGCATGGAAATGGTCCTTGCCGCACTCGGAAGCAGCCTTTTCAGCCAAAAGACTGCCGGCCGTCATAGGCGCGTTCATAACCGCGTCCGCGCAGGCCTGGTCTATGGCGACAGGGTCAAAAGACGCGAATATACCTATATCCGGAACCACAGGAAGATCGTTCTCCGGGTGACAATCGCAGAAGGGTGACACATCAACGACGAAGCTTATGTGAAAGTGGGTCCTGCCGTCTAATACAGCCTTCGTGTACTCCGCCATCTTCCTGCATACTATCTCGTTAGATTCGCTGTCAGCGGGATAAATCGCGTCAAACGGACAGATGGCGAGACACCTGCCGCACCCGACGCACCGGGACTCATCCACCTCGGCTTTTCCGTTATGGCCCAGGCTTATTGCCTCCTGCGCACAGTTCTTTATACACCGGCCGCACGCCGCACAGCTCTTCGCTTTTATCTTAGGCTGCCCCTTGCTGTGCATCTCCATCTTGCCGCTTCTTGAGCCTGACCCCATACCGATGTTCTTCACCGTTCCGCCGAAACCGGTCAGCTCATGCCCTTTGAAGTGGGTCAGGGATATCAGTATATCGGCGTCCATGATGGCTCGTCCTATCCTCGCCTCCTTGACGTACTCTCCTCCGCGTACCGGCACGCGCATCTCGTCTGAACCCTTGAGACCATCGGCGATGATCACCTGACAGCCGGTACAAAATGGGTTGTATCCGTTTTCGTACGCCGCATCCAGATGCTCGAGGGCATCTTTTCTCCTGCCGACATAGAGTGTGTTGCAGTCGGTCAAAAACGGCTTTCCGCCCAATTTCCTCACAACATCCGCGACTACGCGCGAGTAGTTCGGCCGCAAGTACGCCAGGTTACCCGGCTCCCCCAGATGCAGTTTGATCGCCACGTACTGTTTTTTAAAGTCTATTGACCCTATTCCCGCTTTTTTAATCAGCATCTCGAGTTTCTGGAGTATATTCTGCTCCGGCGTCGTCCTAAGGTTTGTAAAATAAACTTTTGCGTTCTCCATGGATCATTTCCCTTCCTCTGTCATCCCTTGTTTTGCAAGTCACTGTCGGATAGAAGCGTGCTTTGCCGTTTATATTTTACATCGGCTGCTTTGAAACACGATATCCGGCTTTTACCAAGTATAAGAACAAAAGCGCGCAAGAGGACCGATCATCTTACGCGCTTTTGTTTTTTCTGCTTTCCTGCCATCGTTTCAAAAAAAAAAGCGCACAACGCCAGGAAGTCCGCAGCTGTTTTTTCACGGCTGCGCCGTTTGACGCCGATAAGAGTGCGGACTGACAATAACCCGCATCGTCAAGCGGCTATAGAAAGCGTCCTCTAAAACACTGCAACAATATGTATCTCCTTAAAGCCCTTTTTTCTCAAACCAGTAAAAGAGGATCAGTACCAGCAGCGCGAACGGTATTATCACAAGCCAGTGATTCAAACCCAAGACCTGAGGGATCGTTATTTTGCCATAGTCCCCCCATGTGAGTAATGTCTTCCGCATATAAGGGAACGCTTCGGCGTATATTCCCGCGCCGACTATCATCCCCGCTATTCCCCACAACGCGTCAAGACGCCCTTCTCCCAGCGCCCCCATCGCGGTTCCCGGACAATAGCCAAGGATCCCCCATCCTATTCCGAAAATAAGTCCTCCTGCGACTACGCCTCCTACTATGGTCGGCTTCAGCGACAGTTTTGCCATGCCCAAATCGTTTAAAAGATATATGCCGACCATCGCCACAACAATGTGGGAGAGCATAAACTTTAATATGGTCATGTCTTTAAGCAGCAGCGCGCCGATCTGTTTATCATAACGAATGACGCGGCCCCGCTGCATAATAAAACCAAAAAGGATGCCAGTTATCAGACCATACGCCAAATTAATCATTTACGCTCACCTTCCTTATAAAGCAATTTTGCGGAGATCATTCCTCCGATAAAGAAACATGCCAGCGCTATGTATCCGCTTACAGCCAGCTGTGACGCTCCGGCGAGCCCGTGACCGCTCGGGCACCCGTCCGCAAGGCGCGCGCCAAATATAGCGACTATGCCGCCTATGAACGCGGCAATCGCCCTTTTTTTAACATCCGGGCCGAATCGTTCTTCCCATGTCTTAGGCACGGCTCTCACCTGAAAACTGCCGGAAGTAACCGCCGCTATAAATGATCCTAAGGCTATCCCCGTAACGAACATCATCTGCCAATCGACCATGGGCACTTCTTTAATGAAATACGGCATCTGCGAAACCCTTTCGGGCGAAAATATTTTCTCTATCAGACCAGCTGCTCTCACAAACGTAGTTGAAGCGCCAAAAAATTTACCGACAAACCAAACGGATCCTATCGCGACAATTCCGCTCAACGCTCCCGCTAAATACGGACTCCAGCTTTTATCGTCTTTCATACGGCAATTCCCCTTTCTCTCTCAAACTCTCTCAAAAACTGCAATCCATGTGCTTTTTCGTAAAAGACAAAACGCCTCCGCCTCTGTTTTCCGAATTAAAAAGTTAACCGCCTGAGAAAATCCTACGTAACTAAAAAGATAACATATGGCGCGTATAAACGCCATCGGCTGAAATATTCGCCATCTTTTTCCTTTGTCTTAGCTTTTGATTTCCAACGCGTCGTTATTGCGAAGCTCGGTATGGCTATTTAGCCTAAGCAACATAGAGCAGCCTTAACATTTATTTGGTCAGGATTGATTCATCATAATATACTCTTTTTATCTCTATCCAAACTGGTTTTCACGGTATCGTCTTTGACATCGGCATATCTTGGATCTAATATAAAAAAATAAATAGAAAAATGATCGCTTCGGAGGTTAAGAAAATGACTCTCAAAAACGCTTCAACCCCAATTAGAAGGACTTCTTTAGGCGGCAACGGAGAGGGATACGCGGACACATTTCCCGTACCAATCCCGGATCAAAACGGCGCGTTTATTATGGTCACGAGACTAGAGCTTGACCCAGGAGCTTCCGTAGGCTACCACAAACATGCGGAGGACGAAGAAGTCTATTTCATAATGTCGGGCACAGGGCTTTACTGTGAAGAAGGAACGGAGGAGACCGTTTCAAGCGGCGACATCAGGCTGTGCAGAAAAGGGAACTCCCATGGCATAAAAAACACCGGAAACGATAAGTTAATCCTGTGCGCGGCTATTGCTAAGCGAGAGCTAAGATAGCCCCCACCGGGCTGTCAAGCGACGCACCGCTTTTATTTCTTACTTTTTCGCAGGCAACAAGTACTTGAAGCACGCGGTCAGCGATGAGTCGAGCCTTATAAGCGACGGCAGCATCAGGTCGTCCTCTTTCATCTCCCAGACTCTGCCGTTTTTGACCGCCGGGATGTCCTTAAACCTGGCGTCTTTCATTATCGCGTCCCTGCTGACAGCCGGGACCCCGCGTGTATTGCCGGTCAGCGTGATTATAACGTCGATATCTTTTCCGGTTAAGGCGAGCTTCTGCGGACCGCAGAAGACAAACTGCGGATCCCTTGTTATCCGCTGATAATCAGACCCTGCTGCTGATATTCCTCCCGCGGCCTCTATGAGCTTTGCTCCCCACGAATCCGGAGCACACGTTGAAAAATCCGCTCCGGCCACTACGAAGACACGCGGCCTCCTTCCCAGCATACTATCGGCCATCAGCTTTGCTTTATGGAGGCTCCGCTCCAAAGAGATCTGCGCTTTGGACGCGTCCCGCGGCCTTCCGCAGATAGCCCCCAGTTTTTCAAGATATGGACCGAAGCGCCCCCATTTTGGCCTGCTTATCACGGCATAGCTGATTTTTGCCGCATCCAATTCCTTCAGAAGAGGCTTATTTTTTTGCGCCCATTCGGTCTCAAAAAGCACCAGGTCTGGTTTCATGTAGATTATCTGCTCTTTCGATGGGTTTTTAGAGAGTCTCGGGATTTTATTGCTGACCCATTTGGGGTCGGTTGAGAAAACAACTCCGGCCAGTTGTTTTAATGCCCTGATGGCGACGATGTTTTCCGCGTGCGCTTCGCTAAAGCAGACGATCCTGACTGCGGGTGCAGAAAGAACGACGGTCCTCCCAATGTCGTCATTCAGGCTTACAAAGCCCGCTGCCGCCATCGTTTGTCCGCAGGTCAGCAGAAATATCAACGATGCTAAAGAGAGAAAAAGGCTCTTTATTCCATTTACTGCAAGGGTTGAGCTCTTCTTATACACTTTTGCACCCCCGATATGAACAATGTTATCCACAATATGTGGATATTTTTGTGGTTAATCTCATATATCCTGCGGTTAAAGCATCTTTTTTCTGGCGGATCGCAAAAATCTCTGTGGATAACGGCCCTTTTTCCCCTGCCTTTTACACAGATTTTTTGAAAAAGTAATCTTCCATATTATATCCTGAATGTAAGAGGGATGCCTTTGAAGGCACCCCTCTTACATTCAGGAAAATCATATAAAATTAAACGCTTATTCCACTGTTATTTCTTTCGATGCCTCCCAAAGGCCATGCAGGTTGCAATAGCTTTGCACAATAATGGTCCCCGACTTCGCGAGCTTTAACGTCACGCAGCTAAACGGCTCCGCAAGGGCGGGGCCTGCAGCTGTAGGATCCATGGCCGCCGCGTGCGCCGCATAGTCGAACTTCGCAAGCTCTATCGCGAACTTCGCATCATTTGGCTTAAAGAAGAGCTGGATCCACGAAATGTGGTGCTCCATTTTATTGGGGTGAGGGATCTCCTTGCCAACACAAACTTTAACTGTAAAACTCTCTCCAGCCTTCACCTTTTCGGGTGCGTCTATCACTGGAACGTGCTTTTCTCCCTTAAAGTCGCCGCTTTGAACAAGATCTCCTATTTTCATCTGAAAAATCCCCCTTTTTCCTGTTTTTACCGAATCTGCCTTTTATGTTAAACGGGTACAGCAGGCGTTCAATCGGCATTTTTACCTAAAAACAATAATTATTATTATCTACTCGGATTTTTAAATATTCTTTCTCGTTTTCAGCTTTTCTGAAGCTGTTTTTAGCCTGGCCATGATTTCCGCGATTTCGTTTCCCACGTTCTCTTCTGTAAGCCGCTTTATCTCGTCCCTCACTGCCTTTTCTGAGACTATAAGCGGGGCGCGCCTCTTGTGTGCCGGAAGCGGCGGCTTTGCCGAAGACTGTTTTTTGACTTTGCCGACTCTCACATCTATTTTCACGGACTGCGATCCCATAAATCTGCAAAGAGCCCTTACAAGCGCCGCCCTCCTGAATTTAAGAGCCTGCGCTACGCCGGCGTCTGCTACGTTTATCGTTATTTTAAGTCCGTCCTCGGTCTTCTCACAGCAAGCGGGCGAGCTCCTCTCGGCTATCGCTGCGCCTGCTACCTGAGACCAATTACTCTCAAGCTCCGCAAGTCTGAGACATAGCTTCACCGCGTCCGGCGCGCCGGACGAAAATAGTCTGGCTGCCTCCTTAATGCGTTCCATCGCTGTCTTTCATCCCTGTTCTGCGCCGGTTCTCAACAGAGACCCAGAGCAGCTGAACATCCGCAGGCGAGACTCCAGATATCCTCGAAGCCTGCCCCAACGTCCTGGGAAGCAGGCTCGAGAGCTTTTGACGCCCTTCCGCTGAAAGGCCCGAAACAGAGTTGAAATCGAAACCTTCCGGGAACTTAAGCCTGTCCATATGCCGAAATTTTTCTACCTGTCTCTTCTGCCTATCTATATATCCCTCGTATTTTACCTCTGTGGATATTCTCTCCCCGAGCTCTTCGTCAAGACCCGAGGACACAAGAGGCGCAAACATCCTCCATGTTACCTCCGGTCTGCGAAGGAGGTCCAGCGCCGGCATTCCCTCCGTGATCAAAGAAGAACCGGCTCTCGCAAGCACTTCGTTTACCTCATCCGTCGGATGTATTTTGGCGTTGGCGAGACGGGCGGACTCTTCTTCCATGACAGACCTGCGCGTGCACACCACATCCCATTTTTCCCGCGGAAGCAAACCTATTTCATAGCCTATGCCGGCCAGCCTGCTGTCCGCATTGTCATGTCTCAGTATAAGCCTGTATTCGCACCTGCTCGTGAGCATCCTGTACGGTTCTTTGGTCCCCTTCGTTACAAGATCGTCTATCAGCACTCCGATGTAAGCCTGGTGCCTTCCAAGCACCAGCGGTTCATCCCCCCTTGCGCGCAGGGCCGCGTTTATGCCGGCCATAAGACCTTGCGCACCAGCCTCTTCGTAACCGGACGTGCCGTTTATCTGCCCAGCCAGGAAAAGGTTTTTAATACCTTTTGTCTCAAGCCACGGCTCAAGCTGCGTAGGCTGCACAAAATCGTACTCTATCGCATACCCCGGCCTCAATATATGCGCGTTCTCACACCCTCTTATCGTGCTCACCGCTTCGAACTGAGCCTCAAGACACATTGAGGTGGAAAAATTCTGCATATACACCTCCATGCCGTTAAGATCTATCGGCTCCAAAAAGATGGGGTGCGTATCCTTTTCAGGGAACTTTATGACCTTGTCGTCGATGGAAGGGCAATATCTGGGCCCCTCAGTCTCGAGAGTACCCTGAACCAGCGGGGACTCGCAAAAATATTTCCTTATCACTTCATGGGTCTTCCTGTTAGTCCTTGTCATAGCGCAGACTATCTCGGAATGAACGCGTTTTTCCGCGAAATGCGAGAACGCCTCCGGCTCCGCTAAGCTCTGCTGTTTGTCGAGGATATCCCAGTTGACCGTTGCGCTGTGGAGCCTCGGGGTGGTGTCCGTCCGAAGCCTTCCGAGTTTAAGCCCCAATCTTTTGAGGCTCCTGGCCAGATCTGTTACCGCCACCATTCCAAGCGGGCCGGATTTGTGGCAAGTGAGGCCAATATGTATCTTTGAAGCAAGGTACGTACCTGTCGCCAGGACAACACTCTTCGAATAAAAAACCTGGCCTGTCTTTATCTTTACTCCGGCCGCCCGGCCATCTTTTACGATGATATCTGTCACCTGCGATTGATGGACCTCCAGCTTTTCGCATGTCAGCAGGGCCTTTCTGTAATGGTCGCCATAGACCTTTGGGCTGCACTGGGCCCTCAAAGTACGAACAGCAGGACCTTTAGACGTGTTCAGCCATCTCAGGTGCCGGGTAGCCTCATCCGCCGCAAGCGCCATCTCGCCGCCGAGCGCGTCTATCTCCCGCACCAAATGCCCTTTGGCCGGACCTCCTATGGACGGATTGCACGGCATCATCGCAGTGTTGTCCAAGTAAAGGTTCAGCATCAATGTCCTCGCACCCATGCGCGCTGATGCAAGCGCTGCCTCACATCCGGCGTGCCCGCCGCCTACAACGATAACATCGTAAACATCATCGATCTTCATTTGCACAGCTCACTCTTCCCTGGACCACAATGTGCACCTCGCCCGGAAAATCGGATATATCAGGCTCTGCGGTAGCTGCAAAAACCTGTCCTTTTCTTGCGGAAAGGTTGTCAAACAGTATTTTTCTGCCATCTCTGTCAAGTTCCGACGTAACCTCGTCAAGCAACAGGACAGGTTCTTTGCCCAGCTTTCTTAATATACCGTCGGATGCCGCCAATATCAGCGCTATCGCGGCCCTTCGGCGAAGTCCTCTGCTCAAGGCCGCAGCCGCCGGTTTCCCGCTCGCTGTTATAAGAAGATCATCCCTGTGCGGCCCGACCAGAGGAGTCTTCAAAGCCATCTCCTTCGTCCTGTTCATTTCAGCCGCTTTCAGATAGTCATCCTCTGTATTCTCATAAAAACCGGCGCCGCCTCGCAGGAGGAATAACTCAGTCCTCGACGGAAGCAGTTCATCATGCGCCGAAAGACAGTCTGACAATAAAGAGACAGCCTCCTCCCTCATCCTCCAGATCCATGAAGCAAGCGGCAAAAGAGCTCTGTCTGCCGCGTCTGGACTCACTCCCCTGGCTAAAAGCGCAGCCTTCTGACGGACACCTCTTCTGTAACTATGGATCCTTTCGGCATAAGACGGAACGAGGATAGCAAGCAGCATATCCAATAGCCTGCGCCTGTAGGAAGCCGAACCCTCCATAATCGCCATATCGCACGGTAAAAAGGAGAGAACAGGTACCTTCCATCGAAGATCCGAGGCTTTTATCGCTTTATCATCTACGCGCAGCATGCATTTTCCTGATATTTTCACCTTTATGATCTCTTTATATTCACCGTAGAGCTGCCCGGTCAGCTGGACATCTTCCGTACCGCTTCCCCATGCAGGAAGAGATTTTATTCTCGTCCCGCTTTCAAGCGGTCCCCACCCGGAGATAATGTTTATTCCCTCGAGTATATTGGTCTTTCCTGCCCCGTTTAAGCCCGAAAGCAAGTTCAGCCCCGGGAACCATTTAATCTCCCGGGGCTCTATATTCCTGAAGTTGTTGAATCTTACCCTGCTAAAACCTGTCCCCATCGGCAGTTTCGCTTTTTTCGGCCCTCAGGTCCTCTTCGGACAGATTTATCGGGGCTACAAGGCAGAGAAACGTATCTCTGTCCGTATGTTTCACTGCCATATGCCCAAACGAGCCGTTGAACCCCATCTTTACATAAGGATCCCTCATAACCTTAAGCGCCTCCATGAAGTACTTAGAATTAACAGCTATTCTAAGCTTATCACCGGTAACCTCAGCGTCCATCTCCTCCACCGCCTGACCAAAATCCGGCGCTTTTCCGCTCATTACAAAGCTCTCGTTCGGCTTCGGCGTGATATCGATAACGACCATCCTGTTGTAGTCGCGAACTATTACGTCAACCCGGTCCAGCGCTGATATCAGGTTACCCCTGTCCATTATGACTGTCGTCGCATGTTCTTTAGGAAGGATCTTTTCATAAGGCGGGAACCTTGATTCTACCCTTCTCACTGCAAATTCCACATTCTCTGCCCTGAAATAGAACTGCGCCTCATCAAAGAGTACTTCAACCAGCGAGCTTGGGTCCATTGTCGATAGTATTCTCTGGACCTCTTTTATCCCCTTCATGGGAAGCAGATAGGCATCGCTGTCCTCCGCTTCTGTCACAGCCGTTTCAGATAGAGCCAGCCTTCTTGTGTCCGTCGATACCACCCTCAAAACACCCTTAGTTATTTGAAAGTTTGCGGATGAGAGGAAAAGAGGGAATTCCTCTCCGGAAGAAGCCGCAAGCGTTCCTTCTTCCAAAACCTCCGTCAGGTCCTTTGCGGATATCTTGCAGAACACCTTAGCTGCATTCGAAGAAGGAAGTATCGGAAATTCGCTTACCGGATATGTGCTGAAGTTATATTTGCTCTTTCCCGCGCGCAGAAGGACTTTGCCCTCTGACACGGAAAGAGTGAATTCATCGCCTTGGGCCTTTTTGAAGAGATCTCCGACAATTTTTACCGGAAACACGGCCTCGCCGGGTTCTACCACAGTGACCCCGGACGCTTTGCAAATTATCGACGTCTTTATGTCCGTAGCCTGCAGTGAGACCTCTTCGAAAGAGGCCTTGACTAAAACGGACGAAAGTATCGTCATCGCGCTTGAACCGGATGTGCTTCTTTCCGCAAGTCCCCAGCTCTGCAGGAATAATTTTTTATTGATGTTGAGCTTCATATTTTATCCCCCTGATTCTCTTATTCTTTTAATATAAAATAACGTTCGTAGTAATAGAGCCTGTGGAAATGTGCAAAACATGATAAAAAACAGGAGCTCAAAGAATTTTTTGCTGTGGATAACAAAAAAGAGAAAACCGGAAAATATCCACAATATCCACAAATGCGATGTGGAAAAAACATTTAAACAAACTGCCCACAAAAAAAATCACAGAAAAAAACGGTCTGCTTACAGCTTACTCACAATGTTATCCACAAAAGAACGGACGCGAAGGTCTGTTTTTATGAGCTTCTCCACCTTTTTGCACGCGTGGATCACCGTCGTGTGGTCTTTTTTATTGAAAGAGTAGCTTATCTGCTGCAGGCTCTCGCCAGTTTTATTCCTTGCAAGATACATAGCTATCTGCCTCGCAAGCGCGAGGTCTGCGCTTCTGTTTTGAGACAGGAGCTCATCAATAGAAAAACCAAACGTCTCGGAGACAAGCTGCTGTATCAGACCAATGCTGACAGGGCCGGACTGATTATCGCGGATCATGTCCTTAAGCCATAGAGTGACGTTCTCCATTGTAATCGGCTCTTCGTTGAACTCAGAGCAGGCCACTACCCTGTTAAGGGTTCCCTCGAGCTCTCTTATGTTACTGGGAACGTTCTGAGCAATGAATAAAAGAATATCGGCAGGCACGTTATAGTTTTTTAGCTCGGCTTTTTTTTGCAGGATTGCGACACGAGTCTCAAGATCAGGCGGCTGTATATCTGTTACGAGTCCCCATTCAAACCTGGAAACCAGCCTGTCCTCAACTCCCTGTATATCTTTGGGCGGCCTGTCCGAGCTTATAATGACCTGTTTTTTAGAGTTATGAAGAGAGTTAAACGTGTGGAAGAACTCTTCCTGCGTCCCCTCCTTATCTCCTATAAACTGAATATCATCTATCATCAGGACGTCAAGCTCTCTATACCTTGCTCTGAACTGGTCGTTTGTGTTGTTCCTTATCGCTGTGATGAAGTCGTTAGTAAACTTCTCGGAGCTCACATACAGCACCTTCGTGTTGGACTGATTGTTCTCAATATGATGTCCGATGGCGTGCATGAGATGGGTCTTGCCTAGCCCGACCTTTCCCCAAATGAAAAGCGGATTGTAGGCAACGCCGGGTGATTCGGCAACGGCAAGACAGGCCGCATGCGGCAGTCTGTTTGATTTTCCGACCACGAAAGTTGAAAAGACATAATTTGGGTTAAGACCGTTCTTGCTTGTCGTAAGCTTTGAACTGACGGCTGCGGCTACGGCGCGGTCTTCAGCTCCGCTATCGTCCTTAGTATCCTGACTGACCGTTATCTCTATGTCCGTTCCGAAGCCTGTTTCCGCAAGTATGTTCTTCATCTGCGGAAGAAATCTGGATTTTATCTGTTCCTTGGCAAACGGCGTTGGAACATCGAGAACAAGGTGCCCGTCGTCGATGGACATCGGAAGACAAGTGTCCAGATAGGTCTTGACGGCGTTGTCTGAGGCGGAAAGCACTCCGACACACTGCGCCTTGAACTCGTTCCAAATAATATCCAATTCCTTCAGCATTTAATCTCACCTCAAAGGTAAAAGAAGAAGACAGTTTGATAAGCAGCATAATTTTATCATGAAAGGAGACGCCGTGGGCAAGATGAAAAAAAGTAAGATTAAAATCCACAATAGATATCCACATATCCACAAAATTTCCACAAAATGATGACACCGCGCTGAAAGCATGGCCTGATGCGAAAGCACCAAAAAGCACAAGGTAGATTTGTATAGACAAAAGCTGACCATAAAGCAAAACAGCCGGTGGATAAAATATGGACATTATTGCGGCGACAGTGGACAATGGTTAAACAAGCTGTATTTTTTTGTTTTTTATATATACTAAAAAAGCATAAAAAAAAGAAGGGGTTAAAAAAAGAATAGGTTCAATGCGGAAGTAAGTAAAAGACAAACAGATATCCACACGATGTGGATAAAAATTGTGCATATTCTGGAACTTTTTAGAAAATAATAACCAGAACAGAAAAGATGAAATCCCGCAGAAAAACCACGCGGAAAACAAGATATTCCGAAGCGCGCGTGAAATAAGAGGAGCTTAAAAGGGTAATATTAAATAGACTTTATTTGATCAAATAAGTTGAAAGGACGCGCAGATCGAAAAAATTATGCTTGTCTTAATGCATTGAAAGAGCTCTCACGCAGGCGCAATTTGAACTAAAGCCACATGCGGCTGCCGGCTAAGGCTTAAAAGCCTTAGCCGGCAGCCGCCCGCGTTTTTAAATAGGATGCCTGAGAATAAAGAGCCCGTTTTTTATTTGTGCCAGTTCCAGGTCTCTCCGCTAGTGAACGGTTGCGGCTCGCTCGTCATGACGGCCGACGTATCGGTCATGATGACCTTTTTGAAGCTGACCGGAAAGGGTATCTTCTTAAATGGCAAAAGGGGATTTACCCTGCCCACTATCATGTTTGTCAGGCTGTCAGGCTGTCTGACGCCCTCCACAAAGATCGCGGTTTTCTCAAGATATAGCCCGTCTTTCTGCAGGCCGAGCACGCCGGTCGCCTTAAGTCTGATTTTTATAGTGAACAGAAACTTAGCTGAGAACATCCCTTCGGCAGTGAATCCCGCCGGAGAGAAGTCAAATTTGAGGTTAGAGAACCCCTTGGTGTTTATACCTTTCTTGAAATAGTCGTTCACATCCTTTTCAAGCAGGACTACCTCGCCCTCGGACATCATGACTAGGTTCGCAAGGTTATACTTATCGTCGCGCCCGACCTCTTTGGGCATTCCCCTGAGCATGGCTCTGAGCTTCATGCTCTCTATCCTGATGCCTTCGATGTTTCCGCCGGACATCTCAGCCCATGCAAAGCTGCCGCCGTTACTTATCCTTACGCTGATGGAATCAGGATTAAACTCCTTTACCAGTAAACCGCCGATCTCTTTTGCCGCGGCCTTTTCGGTTTCGCCCGCGAAAAGAGGAGCGCATAAGATGAAGGTGAAAATGAGCGCGAACAGAAAAACCGAGATTTTTTTCATAACAGAGACCCCCGCGTAAAATCTTATTTTCAATTTTATTTCTTTGCAATGTGCGCCTTCCTCAGCGCGCTTACTATGCGATTTAGCCGCTACAATTATAAACCATGCGCAGTACGCGGCAAACGCATAAGACGGCCCCTCTTTTCAGAAAATAGAAAGCCGAAACTCCTGCAGAAAAAACACGGCCGCGGGATTGTGCTGCCAAAAACATTGCCGCGCAGATGTTTTATTTTAAGGTATCGTCTATTATCATACATAAACAGATCTGTTTATGTATGATATGTGAAAGACACAGAGAAAATTGAGCGTATAGAGGCAAATCAGGATGAGTTTATTAGAGCTGTTCTTCTTCTTTTTCAGGATAAGCGCGGTGACGTTCGGCGGAGGCATCGTCATCTTAGGGATGGTGCAGCTTGAGGCCGAAAAACGCGGGGATATCGGACGTGAGGAGCTTGTCGACATGATAAGCCTCGCGGCGTCGATGCCGGGGCCGCTTGCAGTTTCGATATCGTGGCTGGTGGGGGTTAGATACAGAGGTTTTTGGGGCGGCGTCGCCGCGGTCTTGGGCGCCATACTCCCGCCGTTTATTATCATCCTTCTTCTTTCCCCTCTGATTCTAAAATATTCCTCCCTGCCGGCAGTGCGAGGTTTTTTTCGCGGGGTGCTTGCCGGGACCGGGGCCATAATAGCATCTGTCGTGTTTGACAACACAAAAAAGACTCTCTCTGCCGGATGGTTCGGTTTTGTGCCGTTTATCGCGGTGATGGCTATGATCGGGGTATTTCATATACATCCCTTTTTTGCGATACTGGCATCGATCGCTGTCCAGCTGGCGGCAGAAAAGACGGTCATAAGAAAATGAGCATGCTTCTGAAACTCGTGTCGGTGTTCGCTCAGATAGGCATATGCGCGTTCGGCGGAGGGCTTTCCACCTTACCTCTTATCGAATATCACGTTGTGACAAGCACCGGATGGCTGACCGAGGAGGATTTCGCGCAAGTGCTGGCTGTATCGCAGGTCACGCCCGGGCCCATAGCTATAAACGCTGCCACGTTCGTGGGTTTCCGGCAGGCCGGTTTTTGGGGCTCGCTTGCAGCCACTCTGTCGCTCTGCATAGCGCCCATAGCGCTTCTTTGCATTGTAATGCTGCTGCTTGAGACGGTTTCAAAGGAAAAGAGCCAAAAAGCAAAAGCCCTTTTAAGGCCGGTGGTTTCCGGACTTCTTGTCCTGTCGCTTATCCCGCCGATGAAAGCCACCGCTGGCAACGGAGCGCCGGCCATCCTGCTGTTTTTTCTTGGCCTTGTGCTTTTAAAATTCTGCCGCACGTTCAGAGAAAACCCTTCGCTGATGCTGCTTCTGTATGGGGCGATAGGGGCGGCCGTTCTTTCCTGAAAGCTTTTGCGGACTGAAATATAACAAAACTCAGTTGCATTAAAGAGGTGTCGTTGCATTTACTGTATATGTTGTGCTAGAGTATCCACTGTGTGCACGAATGGCATGTTGTCTGAAATATCAATCGTAGTTGGAACCATTAAAAGTGATTGACTAAACAAGGCGTATGATGTAATTTATTTTGTAAGATTGTGTATTTTTTAATCACCACTTCAACCCATACGCCTCAGTCAATTTAAAATTTTGCCGCAAATTTCGTAAAAGGCTTTTATATCTTTCCAGGAAAGGAGGGTTTGCTTGAAAAGAGTCTGATGGAATGGAGAAAGAGCTTTTTATCTTGTAACCGAATGTTTGGAAACGGCGTCATATTTGGAGAGTAGGGATTTTGAAGGGAGAGTTTTCTATGAAGAAAATGGCAGTGTTGCTCTCGGTAGTGTTCCTTTTTGCAGCGATAGTAACCCCCGCAACCGCAGCTCCAATCGTTTTCCGCTTTGCAGGACAATCACCCCCGGAACACATGGCGACAAAGACTATGGAAGCGATGGCCAAGGAGATAGGGCAGAAGACCAACGGCCGCGTAGAGATAAAGGTCTATCCGGCGAACCAGCTTGGAAACTACTCGCTCGTCATGGAAGAGATGATCCGCGGCACGATAGACATGTCGCTTATGTCTATAGCGAGCGAGTTCGACCCGCGCCTTGAACTCGTCTATATCAACGGTTACGTGAGCGGATATGACGAAGCGAAGAAGGTCTTCGTCCCGGGCGCATGGCTTCCCAATAAGCTAAACGAGCTCTCAAGCGCGCTTGGCGTGAAGCTCATCGGCTCCTACATCGAAGGCATGATAGGGATCGGCTCGACGAAGCCGCTGAAGGAGCCCCTCAATCCGAAGGTTGACAAAGGCGTGCTCTGCCGCGTCCCCAACATGGACGTCTACACGCTCGGCGCAAAGGCTATGGGTTTCCGTCCCATCACGATCCCGTACTCAGACGTCTATCAGTCGATGCAGACAGGTGTCTGCGACGCGGTCGACGGTTACCCCGTAGCAGCGGCGTACACCATCCTTGGAGACGTGCTTAAGTACTGGTACCACACGAACTATTCGATGGAGTACCTGGCTATGATGGTCAGCGACAAGTCATGGAAGAAGCTGACGCCGGCCGACCAGAAGGTCTTCCAGGATGTGGCCAAGAAGTACACGCTGCTTTCGATCGACAACGCTAAGTCGGAAGACGACAAATATATGGCGCTTATGGAGAAGAAGGGCATAAAGGTCTTTAAATACACGGAAGCGCAGCTTAGGCCCATAAAAGAGGCCTGCATATCCACGTGGCCCGAGCTTGGCAAACGCGGCATGACTGAGGAGCTTATGAAGGAGTTCGAGCAGCACCTCGGCTTGAAGGCCAAATAGCGAAGGTCATGTAGCATCTTCACAACCGCAGCAATTTACAGGAAAACTGCCAGGGGAGGTTCTTCCTCCCCGGTTTTTCTGCCCCGAAAGGAGTAACTTTAGATGTCTGAAACAGAAACAAAGCAATATAACGAGTACGTGTATGAAGAACCCATCTCTACAGTGAGAAAACCGACGAACTTCTTTGACAAATGCACCGTCAGCATATACTCGATTATATGTTTCACGATGGCGATGCTGCTTGTTGTCATTATAAGCGCCGCAACGATCATGCGCTACGTACTTGAAATGGACCTCTACGGTTATGAGGAATGGATAAAGATCTTCGCGTTCTGGCTGTACTTCATGGGAGCGGGCTACGGAGCTTTCGCGGGCTCCCACGTATCGGCGGACCTTGTTCAGTCCTATGTCAAAGAGGGCACGTTCAAAAGGCTGCTGATTTTTATAAAGACGGTCGTCACCTTTGGGGTCACCCTTCTTTTCACGTGGTGGGGGTATGACTTCTTCATGTTCGGATTTATGGGGCCTTTGGGCACAGGGGTTGCGATACCGAAGACCGTCGCCTGGAGGATACCGATGTGGACCGGCTATCTTCCGATATTCCTAGGGCTTCTGTCCATGTCGTACTACTTTGCCTGGGAAGTTTACAGGGCAGGCAAAGCGCTTCTGACCGGAGGTAAAACAGCATGATATACGTAGCAGTTGCAATTCTGATGCTCTGTCTTTTCATCGGTGTGCCGGTGCCGGTAAGCTTTATGGCGTCCTGCGCGTGGCTCATCTTCTTCGGAGGGGTAGACCAGGTCGGGTACCAGGCCTCTCAGCTGCTCCCGTACGGCTTCACCCAGATGAACTCGGTGTCGCTGATAGCGATAGCAATGTTTATAATAGCGGGCGGAGTAATGGAGAGAGGACGTATAGCCGAAAAACTGATAGACATGGTCGATGTCTTCGTAGGTCATATCAAAGGCGGGCTCGGAGTGGTCGGGATAGTGTCGTGCGCGGTGTTCGGCTCTATATGCGGAGCGGCCTGCGCAACGCTCTCCTGCATCGGCGCCATAATGTTCCCGCGGTTTAAGGCAGGCGGCTACCCGATGGGACACGCGTGCGCGCTCATGGCAAACGCCTCGCTGCTTGGACTGCTGATCCCGCCGAACGCGACGCTCATCATATTCGCCTGGATAAGCGGGATCTCAGTGCTGGCCTGTTTCCTCTCGACGATAGGGCCTGGGATAGTGACCGTAATTATTCTGAGCGTGATCAACCTCTGGATGCTGCGTGACAATAAAAACGTGCTCGTAAGCCAGAAGCGCACCGGGAAGGAGCGCGTCGATCTATTCATGAAGCGCGGATATCTTGCGATCCCCGCGCTGTTCATGCCGGTAATGGTTTTAGGCGGCATATACGGAGGCGTTATGACGACGACGGAGGCCTCCGCGCTGGCCGTCCTGTACTGCATCCCGATAGGCCTGTACGTTTACAAGGGGCTCAACTACAGGACCCTTTACTCTATAGTGATAGAGAGCTCAATAACGACGGGCGTCATAATGGTGATGCTCTACTCCGTATCGATGCTTTCGAGGCTCTATATACTCGAAGACCTGCCCGGGAAGGTCCTGTATCTCTTCTACTCCATATCTACTAACCCGCTTGTCATAATGTTCATGATAAACGTGTTCCTCGTGCTGATGGGCATGCTCATGGACGACATCAGCGTCGTGGTCCTGACCACGCCGATATTGCTGCCCATAATCGTACAGCTCGGGGTCGACCCTGTGCACTACGCTGCCATCGTAGGAGTCAACACGGCGCTTGGCTGCATAACGCCGCCTTGCGCGCCGGTGCTTTACTTAAGCGGCCGTGTCGGCGGTGCTTCCATAAACGAAATAATGAAACCCGCGCTCACCTTTATGTTTCTATGCTGGATACCGGTGCTCGCCGTGACCGCGTACATACCCAGGGTATCCCTCTTCCTGCCCCATATAGTCCTGGGCCTTCCGTGGTAAGACAAAAAACGGCAAGGATAGCTGGCGCATAACATATTCCGAGGAAAGATCAACACGTCTAAAGAGGCAGGCTGTTTTGGCAGCCTGCCTCTTGCGGGGTGCGCCTGACATGTGTGCAGGCCAGACGGTGAAAGACCGTTACCGCGTATCACAAGGATATGATGACATATCCGAGAGATACGAAGCAATGTGTTTAAGTTTAAGTTACCGAACCAGCGCGCGGATCTGCTATAATTAGGCGCGACTGCGACGGATGGGAAGCGATGGATTGAATTTCTATAAAGACCTGTTTGCGTCTTTGTGTTTTATATTTTTCGGTGCGGCGCTTGCTTTTCAGCACCCCTATCTCTATTTTGCGGCGCTTATGTGCGCTTGCCTTTCGACAACGGCTCACAGAAAGAAATGGCCCACCCCAAATTGGGCGCAGCTTTACATCGACAGGCTCACTGACTACATAAACAAGCGCGTTCTTAAAAAAGAGTTCACGGATGACGACGATACAGGGCCGCTTCCGCCGATCGATAAATAAAAAACAAGCCTGATATATTACATTAGGCAAATGATCGCACCAAGATACCGGCAATTTATGCCGAAAGCCGCGTTTCTTTTTTTTTGCGGCGAACGCGCCTCCAATATGCGGAACTCAACAGATACTGATTAAGACAGCCCGTAAGGTAAATCACCCCACGAGCAGGAGACCTGCTTTCATTTATTTGTCCTAAGTAAACAGCCATATACAATTGCATGCCGAATAGTCTGCTGTTGACAATTAAGGGGGTCTAATATATCTTGTATCCAGTGTGCAAAAATATCAGAAACTTTTTTCCGGTATTCTGATAAATGTTAAAAAAACCGGACTATCGGCTTTATAAATGAGTGTTTTAGCGCCGACTTATGTTCATGTCAGATATATCAATGCATGTCTGGTTTCGCGCTTAAAGCGTATATAACAAACTTGAGAGGAGAAACAGCGGGATGAAAAGCATCAAAAAAGTTGCAACGTTACTTGCGGCTGTGTTTATTCTTACGGCGATGGCGACCGGCGCTTTGGCTGCGCAGACAACACTGCGCTTTGCCGGGCAGTTCCCACCCGACCATACGGCAACCGGCTTCATGAAAGAGGTGGCCAAAGAGGTTGCGGCGAAGTCGAACGGGCGCATCGAGATCAAGATTTTCCCGGCCAACCAGCTGGGAGACTACACGTTGGTGTATGAGGAGCTCATAAGGGGCACGATAGACATGGCGCTCATCTCCGTCCCGAGCCAGTTCGACCCTCGGATGGAGCTTGTCTACATAAACGGTTTTGTTAAGAGCTATGACGATATCAAAAAGGCCTTCAAGCCCAATGGCTGGATAGCCACTAAGATGGATCAGTTCCATACGCACCTCGGAGTCAAATTCCTCGGCTTCAACGTGGAGGGAATGATAGGCCTAGGCAGCACGAAGCCCGTGAGAGAGCCGCTCAACCCGTCAGTAAACAAGGGTGTCCTGACGCGGGTGCCATTTATGGAAGTCTATAAGACCGGCGTCGAAGCGATGGGCTACAAGACCATCTCTCTGCCGTACGCGGATATATATCAGTCGATGCAGACAGGCGTCTGCGACGCTGTCTCCTCGATACCGCCGGCACTTGCTTACACAGTGCTTAAAGATGTCATGAAGCATTGGTACCAGCTTAACTATTCGCTTGAGAACGAATCTTACCTCATGAGCCAGAAGACATGGAGCAAGCTCAAGCCGGCCGATCAGAAGATAATCTTCGACGCGGTGACTAAGGTTGCGGCAAAGTCGATAGACCAGGCGAAGAAGGACGACATTCATTACATGGACCTGATGCGCAAAAAGGGCATAAAGGTTTACACCTATACGGACAAGCAGCTCGCTCCTCTGCAGGCGGCCATCGCAAAGAGCTGGGTCAAGCTTGAACCCAGTATGGGGAAGGACCTCATGGACGAATTCCGCAAGCAGTTCGCGCCCAAGAGTAAATAGCCAGAGTTTTCCTTTATTTGTTAAAAACGAAAGACGAGCCTCCTTTGGCTCGTCTTTCGTTTTGGGTGCGTATGCCAGAGAGCGCCTGAAAGCCGCAGGAAGCAGGGCGGCCGGATGTGTTAGAATTTGTATCGGAACTTTGAAAAAGAGAGCGGATCAATAGGCATAAGCGACCGGAGCTGATTTTGGTGAGGAAAGCCGTAATTGAGATAGGAACGAACTCCATTAAGTTTTGCATTGCGGAGAAAACAGCGGATGGGTCCATAGTCTTTATAAAAGATGTCAGCAGGATAACTAAGCTTGGAGCCGGCATGGGGGGCAGCGGCGAAATAAGCGCGGACCGGGCCGAACTTAACGCGCAGACCGTCGCGTGTTTCGCAGAGGAAGCGAAGCGCGCGCAGGCCCGCGAGATCATGGTCGTCGGCACTATGGCGCTGCGCAGCGCAAGTAACGCGTCCATGTTCGTAAAAATGGTAAAAGAAGCGGCCGGCGTCGAGGTGCGGATCTTATCGGGCGAAGAGGAAGCAGCGCTTTCGTACGACGCGGTCGTTCGTTCAATAGAAGGAGCGGATGGCCCCGTTTTAATGTTCGACACAGGAGGGGGCAGCACGGAGTTCGTCTCAGGTGACGGCGGGGCAATAATACAAATTGTCAGCCTCGGCATCGGCGCAGTGAGCGTAACCGAGCGCTTTTTCCCAGATACGCCTGTGCCGGCAGAGTCGCTGAAAAGGGCGATGTCTGAAATCATCGGGACTCTTGCAGGAAGCGGAATTCGCCGCGATAAGGACAGCCTGCTTGTAGGGACGGGAGGCAACGTCACCGCCATGGCCTCTGTAAAACAGGGGATGGTCAGCTATGACAGAGAAAAGACACATGGCTCATGCCTGACGCTGACAGAGGTGAGGAACCAGATAGAGAGCTATGCCGCAAAGACTCTCTTTGAGCGGCGGCGCATAAAGGGGCTTGATCCCGAGCGCGCTGAGATCATCTTGGCCGGCGCATGTATTGTTGAGGCAATAATGCTGTCGTTTGGGTTTCACGAACTGACGGTGAGCGACAGAGGCCTGAGGCATGGCCTGATGTACAGGTTATTCGGTCTCAGCGCGCGTGGTCCTTGCTGTTAGTACGTTGATATTTTGGGCGGATCAGGCGCGAAGGCCTTATGCGACGTCTCTTCTATCTTCTCCAGAATAGAAAGCCCGGCTTTAGGCCTGGACAGCTTCGCGGCGGCAAGCTTCATATCGGTCAGTTTTTTGTGGTCAAGCAGCAGCCTTTGAGCCTCGATATCGGCGCGCGCCGCGTCCTGCAGCGCGGCCGCGGCGCCGAGGCCGCAAAGGTAGTCCATGTTGAGCTGCTCCTGCCCCGGGATGGGGTCCATCAAAAGCAGCGGCAGACCGGCTGCCAAAGCCTCCGAGAGCGAAAGCCCTCCGGGCTTCATGATGCAGAGGTCTGCCGATCCGTAGTAATCCTCCATGTTTGAGACGAACCTCTCGATACGTACGCTGCGTATCCCGCGAAATCTCGCGGAAAGCCTCCTGTAAAGAGAAGCGTTTTTCCCGCAGATCACTACGATGTCCCATTCCGCATGCCGCGCAAGGGAATCTGTCACCGACAGGACCGAGCCCGCGCCTATGCCGCCGCCGCTTACCACTATGACGGTGCGCCAAGTGTCAAGGCCAAGCTTAGTTCGCGCCGCCGCCTTTGATGAAAGAGATGCGAGCTTTGGCGATACGGGGATACCTGTGTCGAACACAGGCTCCATTCCGTCTTCTTCGTACTGCGCCACGGCTTTCGGGCTTGCCGTGAATGATGCGCGAAACGCTTTGTCGCGCTGGAAACGGTGGCTTATGAAATCAGTGTTTACGTAGTACACCGGAAAATTGCAGATGTTTCGCCTGGCGAGGTGCGCGGCCCCAAAGTAGTGAGTGAACACGGCTGCCTCCGCTTTGATTTCCTCTATCTCGCGCTCCGCCTTGGGAAGGTAACGGCGGCACAAAGCGGCGTGAATCCGCTCAAACGCGGCGGCCTGAAAAGACGGTTTGTCGGATCCCCAATAAAACCAGCCCCATGCCCAAGGCGCGTAACGCGCCATAAAAAGATACCCGTCCGATACCAGCTTGTGCAGCCAAAGCGGGAGGTAATCGAGCACGTCACGGCAAATCACGCGGCCTCCGGGGTTCTGCAGCAGAAACCAGTCCCGCAAAGCCTCTGCGGCCGCCCTGTGCCCAGTGCCCTCAGACGCGTAAAAGATAGCTATAGATCTCAAGCCTGCAGCCCTTTGAACAGGTCCCCCAATGTGACGTTGGGGCTCTCGGTACGTTCTTTTTCGGCCTTTATCGCGGCTAAGATCGAGTCTCGTATCTGTTCTTCGGTATAGTGACGCGGGAAGTAAAGCGCGGAAGCGTCGCCGTGTCCGCCTCCGCGGATTTTCCTGCCGTCTTTGAGCAATGTCATGACGCGTCCCGCTAGCCCGTCACGGCTTCGCATCGAAACGGCCCAGTCTCCGCCAGCGCGCCTCGACGACACTGCGACCACAAGCGGCGGCGAAATCTCGCGGTCAAGCACGAGGCCGCAGAAGTCGGATACGTCACCGAACTCCAACACGCCGTCGAAGACGAATGAGAGATCGTCGCGAGTCCGAACGATCTTCTCCTTGGCCTTCGAGAACCGCTCCTCCTGGCGCGCGACAAATTTTTCCGCGTCGGCCTTCTCTTCCGGTGTCAGCATGGGGGATGGATCAGCCACAAGCCGCATGAGGATGCTCCAGTGACCGCACATCGTTACAAGACCCTGCCAAAGGCGGCTCTCTGGTATTTGCCCCAGCCACAGGTCCCTGTCGTTGGCTATGTCCATCAGCGGCTTCATTGCGGCTATACGCGCCCGTTGTTCATCCTTTTGCTCCTGTTCCATCAGCCACTTCCAGTAGACCATGGCTCCGCACCAGTTTGTGTCGATAACCGCCCACTTCCTGTTGCCGTATCGCTCGAAGGTGCTTTTGTGGTGGTCGAACAAAAAAGGAGGCCTCTCCTTCTCCCACGCGCCGTCTATCTCGTCCACGGTCTGCGTCCACTGGCAGAACAGGTCGAGCACCAAAGGCTCCTCGTTTGCACGCAGGGATTCAAGGATGAGGTTGTCCACGTCTCCATAACCCGTCAAAGAGACGCGAAGCAGCCTTTCCGTACCGCGGTTCGCATGCCACGCAAGAGCCGCGGCGGCGACGCCGTCGAGGTCCGTATGGCTTATGATATGTAATAATGGCTTAGTCCCCATTCACCCGTTAACCTCCTCCGATTCCTTTTCAAGCGGTTGGCCGAACATGCCGTCCTTGCAGCGATCCTGCGTCATCATGTCACGAAAAAAGTCAAACGGACAGCGGTCTGTTTTCGCGGCAAGATCTGCGGAAAACATTCCGACACTAAGACTTCGCAGCCCTAAGAGCCTTGTCATGGCTGCATATGACCTCAAAGGGCCGATGCCTCCCAGTAGTACAGTGAGGCAATCGTGCCGTAAGGCGAGCAGAGTTTCCTCTGTTCCTCAAACCTCAAGCGGTCCAGATCTTTAAATCCGTGGATCCTCATCATACCTTTTCTTATCGCAAAATCGCCCCAGCTGAGCACGTCCATGCGCCCGAGCGAAAAGATGAGGAACATCTCCACGGTCCACGGCCCAATCCCCTTAATGGGGATGAGCTTTGAGGCAACCTCATCGTCAGACATGCGGCGAAGGCCCTCGACGTCTATCTTCCCTGTCAGTACAGCACGGCATAGTCCTTCTATGTACCGCGCTTTCCTATCGGATATACCGATCCCGCGTATCTCGTCAGCGCGCGCAAGCAGAGCCTCCGGCGATATTATCTCGAACTTCTCGTGCAGCCGCCGCAAAACGGTCTCAGCTGCTCTGTTCGATATCTGCTGTGTGGCGATAAAGCACACAAGCGCGCCGAACAGGTCGTCGTTCAGCTCGCACTCTATGCGTCCTCTTTCGGCAATGAAATCCCCAAGCTTCTTGTCCCTGGCGCCTAGCCAGGCAAGCTCGGTCTCGCCGTATTCAAGACGACGCATTAGAGCGCTCCAGGTCCAGCAAAAATTTTTTGACATCAAGCCCGCCGCCGAAGCCGACCAAACTTCCGTCGGATCCTACAACGCGGTGGCATGGGACTATTATCGCTATAGGATTTCTATGGTTTGCCCCGCCTACGGCACGGAAAGCCCTGGGTCTTCCTATAGCGCGCGCGATGTCGGCATAGCTTTGGGTCTTGGCGTATGGTATGGCCCGCAGCGCCTCCCAGCAGCTCAGCTCAAAATCCGTCCCCGAAAGCGAGATGGGCAGATCGAAAACCCTGCGTTTTCCTGCGAAATACTCAATGAGCTCTTCCTTTGCTTCACGCAGGAGCGGGGTCTTAGAGACACTGAGTTCCGCCGGGTTAAAAGAGGAGGGCGTTTTAAAGAGAACGTCCGTCAGCTTGCCCGATTCCTCCGCGACGAATAAACTTACCGCGGGGTGAAACTCGTAGATGAAGAAATTTTTCATGCGAGATCCCCTTTCTGCCGACTGTACTGTACCGCTGCCTACGCTTCAATTATACTATCTGTATCTATAAAACTAAAAAGTTTGGGGGTGACGCGCATGAGGATATTTCTCTCGGGTGCGTCAGGCAACGTAGGAAGAGCGATAATCAGAAACATACAGAAAGAGCGCGATCTTGAGCTTGCCGGAGGCTGGTGCAAGGAGGCCGGTCAGGATTTGGGCACCATCGCCGGCCTGGCCCCGCTTGGGGTAACAGCCACGGACAGACTCGCCGCCGGCCTTGCCGAGGCTTGCCCCGATCTGGTGATAGATTTTTCCGTTACGACGGTGCTGGAGGACAATATGCGAACCTACCTCGATCTTAACTTGAACGCGCTGATTGGGACGACAGGACTGACCGAAGAGCAGCTTGAACCTTTTGTAAAAGAGGTGAAGGAGAGGGGACTGCGCTGGGCGGCCATAGCGAACTACGGGCTCGGCATGAGCCTCGTTCAGGAGTTCGTTAAAATGGCCAGAGAGTACTATCCATATGTGAGCATAATCGATCGCCACTCGCCCTCCATGATCAACGCGCCGAGCGGCACGGCGGCCGTTCTGGCGAAAACAGCAAATCCAGAGAGAAAACCGGACAGACCAGCCGTTGAGACCCACCAAGGGGTTATGGGCGCCGAGATAGCGGGAGCGCAGGTTTTATCACAGCGCATGCCGTGGCCCGGCGCGTATTCCGAACATGAAGTCATGCTCGGTAGGCAGGACGAGATAATAAGGATCAAAATAGAGGATCACACGAGCGATGTCTATATGGACGGCATCTTCCTCACGGTAAGGAAGATGCCGCACATGGCGCCTGGGACGTTTGTGCGCGATCTGGCCGAGATCAGGCGGGTGAGATGACCATGGCATTGGTGAAAATAGCCACATTTAACGTCAACTCAGTCAAAAGCCGCCTCCCCGTACTCAAACAGTGGTTCGACGCGTCAGAAGGGCCTGACATACTTTGCCTCCAGGAGACAAAGTGCAAGGACTCCGATTTCCCGAAGGAGTTCTTCGAGGAATACGGCTACTTCTGCACTTTCAGCGGTATGAAGGCCTACAACGGAGTGGCCGTGTTATCAAGGATAAAGCCGGATGCGACCGAATTTGGCCTCGGCGACGGAAAGGCCGGGGATGGCAGAGAGGAGTCCGAAAAGGCCCGTGTCATACGTGTCAGGTTCGGGGACCTTAATATAATAAACGCGTACGTTCCTCAGGGAAAAGAGGTCGAGAGCCCTGAGTTTCACTACAAGCTCCGCTTTTTCGAGAGGCTGCTCTCTTTGCTCGAAAGAGATTACAAGAATACCGATAAATTATTATTGCTGGGGGATCTTAACGTTGCTCCGACGGATATGGATGTTACCCATCCTGAAACGAAAGAAAACCACGTCTGTTTCCATCGAGACGTCAAAGAGGCCTTCTTTAAGCTGATCTCCTGGGGGCTTGTCGATATATTCAGAATACACAGGCCGGGCGAGGGAGAGTTCTCGTTTTGGGACTATAGGGTGAAAGACGCGTTAAAGCGGAACATAGGGTGGCGCATAGACCACATACTGGGCACAAAACCAATGGCCGAGGCATGCCTTGGGGTTGAGGTCGAGCGTGAGCTCAGAGCCATGGAAAAACCGTCGGACCATACCGTCGTAGTTGCCTCATTCGAGCTTTAAAAGAGCTTTGTTAATCAAATTTGATGATGACAGCAGGCAGCCGGATGCTCAGCAAGTCATTAACAAACAAATACCTCGTATCACAAAGATATGATGACATACCCAAGAGATACGAGGCAAAGCGCTTAAGTTACCGAACCGCCGCATACCTGACGGTACACGCGGCGGTGTGAGTGGACGGTTGCTCAAATAATGAGCAACCGTCCACTCGATTCCCCGATAAGAAACGGGTTTATTGCGCCTGATATCCAGTCTTCCCCGAGTGATCTTCAAGCATTGCCATGTTTTTGTTGATTTTCTTAAGGTACGCAGTGGAGATACCGCCGTAGTAGCGGTTCAGGGCCTTCTGCACCGTTCCGTACGCGCCGATATAGCGAGAGATGAGCATCACTCCAGCTTCTATCCCGCGCTCGGGATCGAACATATGGTCCTTCTTTGAAGCGATGCCCTTGGCCCGCAGGATCCCCGAATGAACTTTCCACATGACCTGCATCACGCCGCATGCGCCGCTTCTGCTTTGGACGCTTGGGTTAAAATGGCTTTCCGCCTTTGCCATTCCTACCGCGAGCTCTGCGGGCACCCCGTATTTGGCGCTGTAATATACGAGCGCGCATGCCTCCCTCCACGATACTTTAGGGGAGAGTTTTTTGTTTACCGAACGAATGAACATTGCGATGTCTGCGACCATCTGCTGCCTTTTAGCAGGCATCTCATTCAGTTTGTTCAATGTGGACGTAGGGTGTTCGCTCGACCAGAGCTCAATGTGATCCTTGCTGAGTCCCATTTTTGAAAGGGCATAAAGGACGGAAGCGTCAAACATCTTTGTTGCTGCGGCCGCAGGCTCGAGGGCATCGCTGCCTTCTGCGGCATCTTCTTTGTGGCGGAGTATTGTCGAGTGTGTCTTAATGACCACGGCATCGCCTTTGGACGCACTCTCATACGTCGTCGTTATTACTGTCCCGTCCGGCGTGCTTACGCGTGTCCTTGGCGGGGCGGTGTCGCCCATGCCCGTGCCCGGGGCTAAGACGACAGATATGAAAAGTATTGCTGCCGTCATAATTTGCGGAATGAACACCTTCCGCATTTTCCATAATTTCCGCATGACTACCTCCTAGCTAGCGTTTCGGGGATGCGCGGTTGAATATTTAAAATATTCACCAGCGCAAGTGACTCTTAGCGCAAGCATATAATAATGGAGGGATTTTAGAAGTCAAGCGGTTTTGTCCAAAAACAATGGAATAATAAGGATATCTTATTCAAAAACAAAATATTATAATAAAAACACCAATATGCCTTGAAGGTAAAGACATAAAATAAATAATAACCCTATTTTTTCAAAGAAGGATAATATACAAGCCCTGCCGGACTGGGTATCTTGATCACGATCTTTTTTACGCGCGACGGCTCTTCTCCTATTCTGATGCCGGGACGGTGCGCGTCCCACGGCGCCAGCAAAACGGCCATCCCCCGCCCCAGAAGAAACTTTTGCCCTTCGCCAAGGTAGAATGCGATGTCCTTCTTTTCGTCGTAGGGAGATGTCTCAAGCAGCGTCTCTGCTAAAGCGTGGGCGATATGTTCCTCGCCGGACAGCACTATCTGCAGATCCCAATGTTTAACATGGGCTTCAAACGGTATCAGATGTTCCGGTTGCGTGTCGTACTCGTTGAAACGCAGATCGAGGTTTTTAAAATCCATTTTTTCGATCTCGTCCGCGGAGTGCGTACACGCGGCCAAAAGCAGCGGCGCCGCGTCTTCTAGCATAGGGATGAATTTGGGTACCCTTTGGGCAAAGTTTTCAATTGAGTCATACAGCAAAATCAAGCCCCCTCACTTTATGGCCTCCATGGCGCCGGCTATCGCCTCCCATTTTGGGTAGTTCTCGGCCAGCCTCTTTTCGACTTCCTTCAGCTCTATCATCAGCGCCTGTACCTTTGAAGAGTCTGCGAGCACCTCGCGGTCGCATAGCATGGCGGATATGTCCTCCCTGCGTTTTTCGTCACGGCAGATGGCGTCCTCGACCGGCCTAAGTTTGTCCTGATATGCCTTGCGTTCCCGATAAAGCCTGTTTCTCTCCTCGGCCTCTGCACGCCGCTGCTCCCTTGCCCTGTCCGCCTCGGCACCCTGGCGCTCTTTACCCGCGTAATTCGTCGCACCCTCGGATTGGCTCTGTAATGCGCGTTTTTCGATGAAATTCGAGTAATTACCCGGATAATCGTACAACCTTCCGTCGCGTATCTCTATGACGCGCTCAACCAAATCGTCGAGAAAAGCGCGGTCGTGAGAGACGATGATTATCGTCCCGCCGTACTCAAGCAAGGCCTTCTGGAAGAGCTCCTTCGTCGCGTAGTCCAGGTGATTGGTCGGCTCGTCGAGTATGAGCAGGTTTGACTCCGAGAGCAGCATCTTAAGAAGACCCAGACGTGATTTTTCGCCGCCGGAAAGTACCGCGATCTTTTTGTGTATATCGTCTCCCGAAAACAGAAACGCCCCAAGCAGGCTGCGTTTTGCTCCCTCAAGCAGCTTGGAGCCGCAGTTGTTGACCTCCTGCCAGATAGTCTTCTCATAATCGAGGTTTTGCGCGCTCTCCTGAGAGAAGTAGGCTCGCTTTACGTTGAGCCCGAATTTGACGCATCCTTTCGTTGGCTCCTCCGATTTGTTAAGCAGACGCAGCAGCGTGGACTTACCGGCGCCGTTTATGCCAACCAGAGCGACCCTCTCATTGCGCCTTATGGTAAAGTTCAGGTCCTCGAAGACTGTTTTTTCTGCGTATGTCTTTGTAAGGTCCTTCGCCGACACCACTTCAAGTCCGCTCCTAGGGGCCTCGTTGAACTTGAATCGGACTGTTTTCGACGGCCCTTCTGTCTCGGTGATCTCCATCTTCTCAAGCTGCCGTATACGGCTTTGAACCTGGGACGCTTTAGTCGCCTTGTACCTGAACCGCTCTATGAACTTCTGTATGTCCTCTATTTTTTCCTTCTGCTGCTCCCACTCGGCCTCAAGGCGCGCCCTTCGCTCCTCGCGCTCAGTCAGGAATTTCTCATACCCGCACGAATATATTACTATTTTCCCGCCTGAAAGCTCGGCCACGGATGTGACGGTATTGTCAAGAAAGCGCCTGTCGTGCGAAACGGCGACAATAGTGCCGCGATAATCGCGCAGCCAGCCTTCGAGCCACTCCATGCTCTCCGTGTCGAGGTGATTCGTGGGTTCGTCGAGCAAAAGCACGTCAGGCTTGGACAGAAGAAGCGCCGCTATGGCCGCGCGCATCTTCCAGCCGCCGGACAGCTCGGATGCCGGCCGCCGCGCGTCAATTTCGGGGCGGAAGCCGAGCCCTTTGAGCACGCGTTTGGCTTCAATTTCAAAACCAAACCCTCCTTTTGCCTCAAAAAGCCTCTGGAGGCGCTCATGTTCGGCGAGCAGGCTCCGTAAACCGTTCGCGCCCTCTTTAAGCCCGCACATCCTATGTTCGATGTCTTTCAGCTCTTTCTCAATCTTCTCCAGGCCGGCGCGTCTTTTTAGATAATCAAGCAAAGGGATGTCGTCTATCTCCACCAGGTCCTGAGGAAGATATCCGACCGTGCCAGAATGCGGAATATTTACCGATCCCTCTCCATACTCCGCTTGTCCCGCGATTATACGAAGCAGGGTCGTCTTTCCGGCCCCATTGTCCCCCACGAGGCCTATTCTGCTTTTAGGCGCTATAAACCAGTCTATCCCGTCAAGGACGGTCTGTTCTCCGAAATTTACACGCAATCCATGGATTTCGATCAGGTCAGGATACCTCCGCCGCGTCGTTGTTCAAGATACAGTATTATATATCAAAAATGCACGCCAAAACAGCCGACGTGTCATAGCGGCGCCCCGGCTGAGGCGGCCGCGCGTTCAAACTGCTGGCGAGCCCTCATTCCGCCTGCTTTTTAAGCGCGTTCAGAGCCTCCTTGTGGTATTGCGCGGATTCTTCCGAAAAACATACGAGCCGCACCTCGTCGATCTCATCGTGAGCGCTTAAGAAATCCGCGATAGTGCCGACGGCGATCTTAGCGGCCTGCTTTGGGGGAAAGCGGTACACGCCGGTCGATATGGCCGGAAAGGCCACCGTCCGCGCCCCGACGCGCACAGCTTCAAGCAGGCTGTTGCGGTATGCGTCCGCAAGAATAGCTTCCTCGCCGAAGCCGCCGCCTCGCCACACGGGGCCCACCGTGTGTATGACGAACTTAGCAGGCAGCCTGTAGCCTCGTGTCGTCTTAGCTTCGCCCGGCCTGCATCCGCCTAAAGTCGCGCATTCGCTGAGAAGCTCCGGGCCAGCCGCCCTGTGTATGGCGCCGTCGACGCCGCCGCCGCCGAGCAAGGAGCTGTTTGCGGCGTTGACTATGGCGTCCGCTTCCTCTTTTGTGATATCGCCCTGTTTGACCACGATGCGTTTAAAGACATCCTCCCTCATTTGCGCGCGCCTCCTTTTAAGTTTTCAAAAATGTACATTCATGGCGGTTAAATGTCCAGATGCGCGCAGGCAGAAACTATATTGCAGATATGTGTTGAAACAGACCGGAATGCCGCAGACGAGCTTATGTTTTTAAGTCTCGCATTTTTTGCAAGAAAAAATCCTATTTAAGCATCAAAATACGCTTGAATATGTGCTTAAGTAGTGATATAACCAACACCATTGGTTATGTCGCATTTCAGGAGGGCTTGGCATGGCAGAGATTAAAGAGTACCCGACGATGAGGGAGATATACGGCTCGCTTGTCTTCGACCACAAGGAGATGAAACAGAGGCTCCCGAAGGACGTTTACGAGAACCTGATGGGTGCTATAGAGGGACGGCAGAAGCTTGACCCGGGCATAGCCGACACCGTGGCTATCGCGATGAAGGATTGGGCCGTCAGTAAGGGCGCCAGCCACTGGGCTCACTGGTTCCACCCGCTGACCGAGCTCACGGCTGAAAAACATACGGCGTTCGTGACGGCGGACGAAAACGGTTTTCCGCTGGAGTCTTTCAGGGGAGAAGATTTGATGCAGAGCGAACCGGATGCGTCCTCGTTCCCCTCCGGCGGAACGCGCAGCACTTTTGAGGCTAGGGGATATAGCGCCTGGGATCCGACAAGCCCTGCCTTTATCATAAAAAACCATAAGGGCGGGACGCTTTGCATCCCTTCTGTCTTTCTCGCGTACGACGGTTCTCCCCTTGACCTCAAAACGTACTTGCTGCGCTCGATGCAGGCTTTGGAGAGCCGATCCCTTAAAATGCTCAAGCTGTTCGGCAACAGGGGGGTGCGTTACGTAAGGGCCACCGTTGGCGGAGAGCAGGAGTTTTTCCTGCTGGATCGTCCGCGCGCACAGAAAAGGCCGGATATACGTTTCTGCGGTCGCACGCTTGTGGGCTCGCCGCCTCCGCGTGACCAGAAGATGGAGGACCACTACTTTGGCTCAATTCCGACCCGTGTGCTGGCCTATATGGAGGATGTGCAGCGCGACCTGGCGCGCCTCGGCGTCGGGCTGGCTACGAGGCACAACGAGGCGGCGCGCTGCCAATTTGAGTTTGCCCCTAAATTTACGGAGGCGAACCTGGCGTGTGATCAGAACCAGCTCATCATGGAGACCATGCGTAAGATGGCGCGGCAGCATGAGCTGCGGCTGCTTTTCCACGAAAAGCCTTTCCTGGACATGAACGGCAGCGGAAAGCATATAAATTTCTCGCTTCAGGACAGCGAAGGCCGCAACCTTCTCAAGCCGTCGACGAATCATAGGAAAAACGTCATCTTCCTGTCCTTCCTCTCCTCTTTTGTCCTCGGTGTTTCTGAGCACTATGGACTGCTCCAGGCTTCAATATCAACGCCGGGCAATATGTACAGGCTGGGAGGGCACGAGGCGCCGCCGTTCATAATAAGCGTTTACCTCGGGGACGCTGTGGCGAAGATGATACGGACTATAGAGGAGGGCGGCAGCGAGGAGGGCATGCCGGCAAAATGCACGGTAGATCTCGGTATAGCCAAGCTGCCGGACATAGTCGCTTTTGACAGCGACCGAAACAGGACAAGCCCGATAGCATTCACGGGCAATAAATTCGAGTTCAGAGCCCCCGGCGCCTCACAGGCCATGGCCGTGCCAGTCACTGCGCTTCTGTCTGTATGGGCCGCGGGCATGGAGAAGTTCCTGTCCCTTTTTGAGGCCCGCGTAAACAACGGCGAAGATCCGCTGGATGCTGCCATATGCACGATCAGGGAAGTTTCAAAGATGAGCAGGGACATACGCTTCGAAGGTGACGCCTACACGGAAGAGTGGCACGAGGAAGCGAAGCGGCGCGGCATAGTCAAGGCGCACACAATCCCCGAAGGGATTGACCTTTTCATGGAGCCTGAGACGCTTGATATGCTGGAGGAGCTTGGGATATTTAAAAAAAGAGAGATGGAAGCGTTTTATAAGATAAAACTGGAATCCTTCATTAAGAGCATAGAGATAGAGATGGCCGTTCTGCGCGATATGGTGTGGGAAGGCATCCTTCCCGGCATATCAAAGCAGATAATGCTTGACTCCGCTTCATACAGGGCGGTCGAGGGTCTTGGCGTCGATGGGCTTGGCGTTTGGAAAGCGCACGTAGCTAAGCTGGCCGAGGCGAAAGTGAAGCTGATGGAAAAGAGCGCGGAGCTCGTAGATCTCAAGGAACGGCTTTCTAAAATGGAGCCAAGGAAGCATGCGGAGGAGCTTGTCAGCCAGGCAGTGCCGCTTATGAGCGAGATAAGGAAGATCGCGGACTCGGTCGAGGTCTACATGTCAGCCGATAACATGCCCTATCCGAATTATCGCTCTCTTCTGTCTCTTTCCGCGTAATTCGCAAAAAAATCTATGTGCCGGCGAACTCAGGCCGGACGGCGAGAGACCGTTGCATTTAAGTTGGCGGACCGCCGCATACAGAACGGTACGTACGGTTGAGTGGGAGGTCGCTCAAAGAAAGGGCGACCTGCTGCTCGATCATCGCCGCAGCAGAAGCGACGAGGCTGTTTTGTAAAGGAGCGCCTCACGCTGCTTGATGTCCAGAGCGCTGTGCGAAAGAATTTCTTGATACCTTGGAAATTCCAGTATCGGCCAATCTGAGCCGAAGAAGACCTTCTCTCCAGCGCCTATCGCAAACAGCGCGTCGATTATCTTTGGTCCGTAAAGCCATGGCCACGCGGCGGTATCGTAGTATGCGTTGGAAAGGGCGAGCCTCATCTCCGGCATTGCCTCAAACGCCCACAGTCCTCCTCCGAAGTGCGCGAATATGACCCTGACTTCGGGATGGTTCAGGCAGAACTTAGCCGCTTTTTCGGCCCCGTAGCGTCCCTTGCCCGGGTACTGATGCCCCGCCTGCTCGGCTGTGTGGAACATTATAAAAAGATCGTGTTCATGGCATTTTGCCGCAAGACGCCAAGTCTGGCTGACATCCGCGATGTCGAAGTTCTGCCCGTCCGGAAAGAGCTCGCCTATACCTGCCGCCCCCGCCTCAAAACAGCGAACTATCTCTTCCTCCATGCCTGGGCGCGACGGCGAGACCACGGCCAGCGGAAGGATACGCCCCGGGTATCTGCGCGCCGCGTCGAGCACATAATCATTTGCCGCACGACAAAGTCCCTGGTCATGAAAGGCAAAACTTGTGGCAAATCCCGACTCTATACCGTTTGCGTCAAGATACTCGACAAAGCTCTCCGCAGTTCCCCACTTGTTCACCTTAGAGCCGGTCAGCGTGTCGAACCAAGGCTCACGCGCGGCGATCCTGTCCCTCTCCCGCTTGAATTCCTCCGGGTAAATATGCGCGTGGCCGTCGATGATCTTCATGTGCAAAGCCCTCCGATTGAGGCATATTTTGGCCTATGATACCATTATTCGGCACCGAGCGTGAGGCACGGCATAAGAAAAAGCGGCGCTCCTCTATATAGAAGCGCCGCATTCTTGATCTTGTGTACGCGGTAAAAAGAAGAGAGTTACTTAAGAGTGACCTTTGCGCCCGCTTCTTCGAGCTTCTTCTTCATTTCCGCGGCCTCGTCCTTTGCGACGGCTTCCTTTACGGTCTTAGGAGCTCCGTCGACAAGGTCCTTGGCTTCCTTGAGGCCGAGTCCCGTGATCTCGCGAACTACCTTGATGACGTTGATCTTGTTTGCCCCATGGTCTTCGAGGACGACGTCAAACTCCGTCTTCTCCTCTTCGGCCGCGGCTGCGGCCGGAGCCGCGGCTCCTGCTGCCGGCATCATCATTGCGGGCGCGGCGGCTGATACGCCGAACTTCTCTTCAAGTTCCTTCACGAGCTCGGAGAGCTCAAGCACTGACATCTCTTCTATTGCCTTGATAATTTCTTCGCGTGTCATATTATTTCATCCTCCCGGAAATATTTTTTAATTTTCTTGAGATACTGTTTTTTTATGCTGCCTGGTGACAGACATATCTGTCTAAACTATGCGGCCTTTTCTTTTTTGTCCCTGATCTGAGACAGGCACGTGACGAACCCTCTTGCCGGTCCCGAGAGGACTGTGACAAGACCCTGAAGGGGTGCCGCGATAGTGCGGACGACCTGAGCGATGAGAACATCGCGCGGCGGCAGGTCCGCAAGGGCGAACACCTGCGCCTGGGTCAGCACCTTGCCTTCGAAGATCGCTCCTTTTACGACCAGGGCCTCGTTTCCCTTTTCTTTCGAGAAGTCACGGATAGCCTTGGCCACCGCGGCGACGTCCCCGTACGAGAGGACATATGCGTTAGGCCCCGAGTCGAACTCGGAAGCGGGCGTAATGCCGCATTCCGAAAGCGCTATGCGCATGAGAGTGTTTTTGCACACCTTCATCTCGCCGCCCGCTTTGCGGATGTTCCTGCGGCACTCGCTGATCTTAGCTACAGAAAGCCCGCGGTACTCTGTGATAAACACCGCGTTGCTCTTTTTTAGCAGCTCGACCAGAGAGTCGACTGTCTCATGTTTCGCTTGAGTAGGCATCTTTTAGATTCACCTCCTGATGAGTATTCTGTCCGGAAGCCATCAAAAATGGCCTCCGTCACCCAAGGGAGTCCGGAAGCCATAAAACGTGCGGCAAAAATCTGACACGGTTATCCTTCGCAGACCTCGGCAGGAAATTAAGCGATGAACGCACCTGCTGTCTTGAGTCTAAGCTCGAAGATTATACAACAAGCAGCTTTTTTTGTACAGGCAGCGTATTGTTGGTCTGCGATAAAAGAACTGTACGCGCTGCCTGGCAGGATCGGCAGACAAAAAATTAATGAAATGGCAGCAGTTTCATCAAATTATTGTTCCTTTGTCCGCGGGTTTATTGTACAATCTCCCTATGTCTGGAGGGAAGAAAAATGGCGAAGCAAGTCAGGATGAATCCAAAGCTGAGGATATTAATCCCGGTTGTAAAGGGCCTTGCCAAGATACTTGGCAAGGACTACGAAGTGAACCTTCACGACGTGTCGATGCCGGAGCACTCACTAGTCCTTTGTGAGAACGGGCATGTGACGGGGCGAACCGCGGGCGGCCCGATGACCGACTTTGGCCTCTATATGCTCCAGTCGGAGGAATATCAGTCGAAAGACGGCATTTTCAACTACCTCGCAAAAAACAACAGGGGCGAGTATATAAAGTGCAGCGCCATATTTATACGCGACGAGAACGAAAAGATAATAGGTTTTCTCTGTATAAACTACGACATGAAAAACGCAATGGCGGCGCAGGAGCTTATAGAAAGCCTGTTACACCTCGATATGGAGAAAGTTGAACAGTATCCCGACGTTTTGCCTGAGCCGGAGCCGACGCGGCCCGAGAAATTTCCATCGCCGGTGCGCGAATGGTTCGCGCGTGATTTGGAGGAGGTCATAAGCGATTCCCTTTCGCATGTAAAACAGCGCGTCGGCAAGCCGTTAAGCTACCTGTCTAAAGCTGAGAAACAGCAGGTCATCCGCGAGCTGCACGACAAGGGCTTTTTTCTGCTCAAGGGATCTGTAGAAATCCTGGCCGCGGAGATGCGGAACACGAAATATACTATTTACTCCTACATAAGGGATGTTCAGAAAAAAACAGACAACTCTCAAGTGAAAGACCATATATAACCCTTATATTAAAGAGAAACAACGATTTATTTTGATTATTTTAAGTGTCATATTTTTGCCATTCTCTTGACAAAAATTCATTATAGACAGAAAATAATCTTTGTGAGTATCAAAAAATTGTTTGCGCGTTAATTTTTTGACGTCATAAGCGACAAGGCAGTCCCTCAGCAAAAAGATTCCCATAATCATCGTCATTGTATAATTTTTTGATTTTTCATGCCAAGGTAATAACAGAACCGCGGAGAAACCGCGGTAAGAAACGGGGAGGGAAAAGGCGGATGGAGCTGATAAAGGAACACCCGGTACTGGAATTTCGCCATGGTAAAGAGGTGACGTTCATTTTCGACGGTCGAGAGATGAAGGGATTCGAGGGGGAGCCGATAGCG